>Ga0134125_10005290_pt1 | contig 14674 bp, 14 predicted proteins | sample KB31751_FD_96464 | JGI IMG/M metagenome (GOLD analysis project Ga0134125, IMG submission 96464) | Terrestrial soil microbial communities with excess Nitrogen fertilizer from Kellogg Biological Station, Michigan, USA - KB3-175-1 | ecosystem: Environmental > Terrestrial > Soil > Unclassified ... | reverse complement strand
TCATCGGCGAGCTTCAATCGGAATGCCCGCGCGACGAGCGTGTCCCTCGCTACGTCTCCCGGCCACGCTTCGGAGAGCGCGCGTGCGAGCGCGAACAGCACCGGACGCTTGGCGAGCGAGACCACCTTGCTTTCATCGCGCACGACGTGACGGCAAGCGTCCACGACGAATGCTTTCGACGCCAGTAACGCTTCGACGTCCTCGAGCAGGAGGAGTCGCTCCTCGCCACTCGCAATCAGGCGCGCGGCGGGCGTGTTCAGGACGAGGAATGCAGTTTCGACTTCCGCCGCCAGCGCAGGGATGCGTGCGTCCCGCGCTGCGCGCTCGGCCCGGGCGAGTGCCGCGCGCGCCGCCTTCGTCCGGAGGCGCCGCATCGCGATCCCCGCAACCACCAGCTCGTGGGCAGCCCTCGACGCGGGTGGGAAAGGCGCAAGATCGAGCGCGGCGAGCGTACGCTCGGCCTCGTCGAGGCGCCCGATCAGCAGCAGGCGCCGGACCTCGAGATACCGCGCATGCGCGGCGTTCACCCGGTCGCCGTGCACTTCGAGCGTCGCGCGCGCCGCGTCGAGCGCCTTTGCAGGCCAGGTGAGGTCGCGCGAGGCGAGCGCGATCTCGGCCTCGGCGACGACGCACCTCGCACGCGCCACGGCCTCTTTCGGACCGAACGCACGCGCAGCACTTCGCAGGAGCGCCTTCGCCCGAACGAGATCGCCGAGCTGCGCCATCGCGATGCCTCGAAGCGCAAGTGCCGGTGCGTCGTCGCGCAGGGCGACCCGCTTCAACGCCCCGAGGGGATCACCCGCGGCGAGGGCACGCGCCGCGGCAGTGATCAGCGAGTCTACCGAAATCCCGTCACACTTGTCACTCCCATCGTTCGAAAACCCGGCGCTAATCTATCTCACGTCGAGCGACCATCGGGTCGTTTCGAGACACGTAAAGGAGATAGCGCGATGACGAAGCACATGACCGGGACACGCAAGGATTGGCTTGCAGCGCGGCTCGAGCTGCTCGCGGCGGAGAAGGATCTCACGCGGCGTAGCGACGAGCTGGCGCGGCGGCGGCAGGAGCTGCCGTGGGTCCAGATCGACAAGGCGTATCGATTCGAGACCGACGAGGGGAGCGCCTCGCTCGCAGACCTCTTCCGGGGGCGCTCGCAGCTCCTCGTCTACCACTTCATGTTCGGGCCCGACTACACGGCGGGGTGTGCGACCTGTTCGACGATCGCGGACGGGTTCGACGGCTTCGCCATCCACTTGGCGAACCACGACGTCACGCTTTCGGCGGTGTCGCGGGCGCCGTTCGCGAAACTGCAGGCGTACAAGCGGCGGATGGGGTGGACGTTTCCCTGGGCGTCCTCATCCGGCAGCGATTTCAACTTCGACTTCAACGTCTCGTTCACCGCGGAGCAACAGCGCGAGGGGACCATCGAATACAACTACGCGCGCGGCGGCCACGCAATGGACGCGGCGACAGCGGTGCCGCAGCCGGTCGCCGAGAACGCGGCCATGACCGGAACCGACGCGGCCACGTATACCCGCGAGCGGCCGGGCATGAGTGCGTTCGTGCTCGAGGACGGCATCGTCTACCACGCCTATTCCACCTATGCGCGCGGTCTGGACGGCCTCTGGGGCATGTACCAGTGGCTCGACCGCGCACCCAAGGGGCGTAACGAGACGGGTATCTGGTGGCGTCGCCACGACGAGTACGACAAACCGCCGGCGCGGCGGTAACCGCTTGCTCGCGCGCCAGGTCTAACGGCACTCCTCGAAGATCATTGTCGGGTAGCCGCTGGGTACGCTTTCGGGGATCAACGGACACAGGTTTTGCTTCTTTGCGCGCTCATCCAGCAGCGCATCGCGGACGAACGCGACAAGCGCCTGGAATTCCCCACCCGTAAGAGGGATCGGCGCCTGGAGGAGCGGGTCGAGGCGGGCAAGCACCGGTTCGATCGGCCCAAGTCGGTAGCGAAGATCCGGGTCCACGCCGGCCTTCTTCGGATCGTAGTTACGCGCCGAATCGAACACATCCAGGTGATGGCGGATCGCATCCTCGATGCGCGTCATCGCCCCGTTGTGGAAGAACGCCGCCTGCAGCGCGGCGTTGCGCAGCGGCGAGCTGCGGAACTTGTAGCGATCGGCCGGGTTCCCCGTGACCTGCTCCAGACCGAAATCCTCATCCTGACCCGGTCCATCGAACAGCACGTTGCCCTTGCCGACTCCGAATTCGGGCGCGATCTGCGGCACGCCGATCACGTGCATCTTGAAGTCGCTGAACATTTCATTCGACTCGCCGCCGACGGAATGGCATTGCCCGCACCGACCCTTGCCGAAGAAGATGAGCGCGCCACGCTTTTCTTCTTCGTTCATCGCATGTCGATCGCCGCGTGCGAATCGATCGACCGGTGCGTCGGCGAAGATCAGCGTGAATTCGAACTCCGCGATGGCGCGGGCGAACATGGAGAAGTCGATCGGGCCACCGGCGGCAACTGACGAGAAGAGCGCGCCGAAGCGTTGCCGGTATGCCGGAGTCCCGTTGAGACGCTGCAGGACGACCGCGCGAATGGGATCGTTCCGCGTTCCCGTGGCATCGGCCGGAGGGAGGCACGCTCCTTTGCCGTCATCGAACTGATCGAATTGCGCGCCGATGGTCCCGGCCGTACATGTAAATCCCGCGACCTCGACGAGTTCGGTTGGCGGCATGTGCGCCTGCGCGATCGATAAATGCGTCACGATCGGATCGTTGGGCGGGAACCGCGTCGTTCCCTCGGGAAACGGAAACCGGAATCCGAGTGAGTTATCGAACGGGTCGCCGGAAATCGCGGCGAAGCGGCCGTTCCACATCAGGTTGGGATAGAACGGCGTGTTGGACGCGAATGGCGTGCGGCGCTGGTTGCGAGGGCCCTTGCGATCGGGCCCGACGACATTGTTGTTCTGGATGCCGATCGCGATCGATTGCGTGTCGCCGAATGCCCGGCTCGGCGAGTGGCAGCCGCCGCAGGTATTGTCGTCGTGGAGGCCGCCCGACTTGTCGAACCAGAGGAGCCTGCCGAGATCGGCAAGTTGTGGGTTAAGGGGTCGACCGAGGGCAGGCAGGAATTGGGCTTGGATCGTACCGGTGAATCCCGCGCTGCGCAGCATGGCTCGCACTTGCCCGTCGAGGTCCTGTTCCGCCAGTGCCAAGGGTGCAGCCATCAACGATGCACCACAAGCAAGCGCAACGGGCCAACGACCGATGCGTTGCAGACTTGATCTCAACGTCATGAACCTTCCCCGTCCCTTGAAAGTATCGGCGTCCCACCGTCCGTCGGGTCGGGACGCCGATACGCATTGGGCCGAAACCCCTCGCGATGCGCTAGTCACCAAATTTGCAGCGTATAGCTCCGATGATCACGCTCGGCGTGCCCTCGTCGTCCAAATCGAATGCGTTGTTGACGCAAAACAAACCGCCGGCGATCGTGTCGCTCGAGACCGTGATCATCCCCTGATTGCCGGTGAGATGAACCCCGCCGCTGATTGCGTCGCGTTCGATCGCAATGGAGGGCGCGGGCGCAAGAACACCTGGGCCGGTGTTGCTGATCTGGACTGCCCCGTTGATGACGTTGCCAGGACAAATAAAACTCACCGGCGGTACTTCTTCGTCCGCGCCGGCGCCGATGATCAGATTCGCGGCGCCGTTCGCGACGATCCCACCGTTGATCGTGGAGGAGCATGCAATCAGTATCCCGCCGCTGTTGACCTGCACGCCGCCCGATACGTTTGCTCCGTCAAGGATGCAAAAGTCGCCGGCGTTGACGACCACCCCGCCGCCGACGGTGCCGGAAAGCGGGCCATTACATTCCGTTGCCGCCAGCGCCCCGCCACTGGAAACCGCCAGCGCCAAACCCACCATCCCCACAAGAAATCCCGCGAGCCGTTTCATCGTTCCGACGCGTCTTGACTCTGGGTTCACGTTGAGTCCCTCCCGAAAGTTGGGACGCAGCCTCGGGGTTCCGCGCCTTTGGTCGACGGGCAACCCGGCCGAGTCCGAAGCCAAACTACACGGGCTCCGACGTGTTTGCCAGACCGCTTTGGTGAGGGTTTTGTGAGGGGGTTATTGGCGGTACCGAGTTCCTGCGCGCTCGTAGATGTGCGTTTTCGAGCAGCAGCTATTTCACAACGCGCCCCATCCTGCGGGGCTCGCTCGCGCTTTCGGCGATGCGGCCATCGACCGGAGCATGCCGCCCAGCCGGCGCGCGCCTTCCTGGATCTCCGGCACCGTGCAACCGGCGTAGCCGAAGATCAGTCCCGGCTTCGGCGCGCCGAGATAAAACGACGCGATCGAATACACGCCCACCCCTGCCTCGTATGCGCGTTGAACGAGCTCCTCGGCGTCGAACCGCTCGGCCAGCATCGCAGCCACGTGCAATCCCGCGTGCGACGGCAACAACGACAGATAACCGGATGTCCAGCGATCGAGCGAGTCGACGAGCGCCTGCCTGCGCTCGCGATACGTGCGTTGCATTCGGCGCAGATGCCGGCCGAAGTGACCGCCGGCGATGAAGTCGGCCATGATCGATTGCTCCAGCGCCGACGTGTGGCGATCGGTGATCCATTTCGCGGCGACGAACGACTCCTGCAGCCATCCGGGCGCTACGACGTAGCCAAGCCGCAGCCCCGGGAAGAGCACCTTCGAGAACGTGCCGAGGTAGACGACGGCACCGGATCGATCCAGTCCCTGCAGCGATTCCATCGGCCGGCCACCGAATCGGAATTCGCTGTCGTAGTCGTCCTCGATGATGACTGCGCGGCTCGACTGCGCCCAGTCGAGCAGCGCCTTGCGCCGCGCGAGAGACAGCGTGACGCCGAGCGGAAACTGGTGCGAAGGCGTCACGTACACGATCTTGGCATCGCTCGGCAGCTGCTCGACGACGAGCCCTTCGCGGTCGACCGGCACCGGCAGGATCGTCGCACCCATCGCACGGAAGATCGATGCCGCCGGCGTGTAACCGGGATTTTCGATCGCGACCCGCGTGCCCGGCTCGACGAGAATTCGCCCGATCAGGTCCAGCGCCTGCTGGGAGCCGTTGCAGACGAAAACGTCGCCTGCGCCGCAGAGCACTGCGCGCGAGTGGGCGAGATAGCGCGCGATCGCCGCGCGCAATCGCGGCTGGCCGGCGGCGTCGCCGTAGGGGCCGACATCGTTCGAAAGCACGCGCAGGTTCTGCGCGGCAAGGCGGCGCCAGATTTGGATCGGGAAGCTGCGAAGGTCGGGAAGCCCCGGGCGAAAGTCGTGCACCATTTCGCGGGCCGGCACGATCGATCGCGAATGCGACAGCCGCCGCGCCCACTCGCTGACCTTCGGCGCCGAAAGCGGCAAGCGTCGCGCGTCGTGGTCGCTTTCGCGGCCCTGTTCGGCGACGAACGTTCCCGAGCCATGGCGGGCGGCGAGATAGCCCTCGCGTCCGAGCCGCTCGTACACGTCGCTCACCGTGTTGCGCGACACGGCGAGCGAAACGGCGAGCTCGCGCGTCGACGGCAGCTTCTCGCCGCGGCGCAGCCGTCCATCGAGGACGGCTTTGCGGAGCTCCCGATAGAGGCGATGCGATAGCCCGCGGCCGCCGGCGATGTCGAGGGTCAGATCCATCCCGGGCGTCCGCTCATCGATCGAGTCGCTGATGATCCCCCAAAGTGGTCAGGATAAAAAGCCCGAAAGTGGTTCTTGAAGCATGCCATTCACCCGCCTACACTTCGGAACCCGAACGGCAACTCGCGCTGGCCCTGCAAGGAGAACTGCGGCAATGGCACTCATCAAGGATGTCGACTCGATACTGAAGGGCAAGAAAGTAAAGGTCCGGAAGGCAGGCGAGAAATTCGAGCACACGAGCCTGCTGCCCGACGACGAGTGGTACCCGAAGGCGGTGCGCACGAAAATCCGGCCCGCGCGCTGGAACTGGACCGACTGCCACGCCAAGCTGCAGGAGATCGCAAGCTCGCCGATTCCCGGGGCCGACCGGCGCTTCATCATCCTCGTCAACAACGATACCGAAGAGATGGCGAGCACCGCCCCGGGCGCGCTCATCGGCATGACGATCCTCAATCCGGGTGAAGGCCTGAAGCCGCACCGCCACAACTCGTTCGCGATCTATCACGTGCTGCAGGGCAAGGGATTCGACGTGATGCAGGACGAGGACGATGGCGAGCCCACGAAAATCGAGTGGCAGAAAGGCGACACGTTCCTGTGCCCGGCGTGGGTGTATCACCAGCACGTCAACGACGGTGACGAGCAGGCGATCATCCTGACGGTGCAGGATTTTCCGTTGCTCGCGGCGCAGCGCAGCCTGTTGTTCGAAGAGCCACGCGGCATCGAGAACATCAGGCAGGTCAGCAAGAAGTTCGTCCCGCACCGCGATACCGCCGACAGCTTCAAGCTCGACATCTGATCGACAGGACAGCCGATGGCCATCATCACCGAAGACATGGAACGCATGGTCGCCGGATTGCGGCTGTGCTACGTCGCGACCGTCACGCCCGACGGCAAGCCCAATCTTTCGCCGAAGGGATCGCTGCGCGTGATCGACAAGGACCACCTCGCCTTTGCCGACATCATGTCGCCCGCGACCGTTCGCAACCTGAAACAGAATCCGTACATCGAGGTGAACATGGTCGATCCGTTCCTTCGCCGCGGGTATCGTTTCAAGGGCGTGTGCGAGATCGTGACCGAAGGCGCGACGTTCGATCTCGTCGCCAATGAATTGTGGGATCGCGAAGGCCGGCAATATCCGGTGAATGCCGTCGTCAAGATCGCCGTGCAGGTGGCGCTTCCGGTGCGCTCGCCCGCGTACGTGTTCAACAAGGGCGTAAAGGAAGACGACGTTCGCAGCATCTGGCTCGAGCGCTACGGTGTGCGGCCGCTCGAGCCGATCCGCGAGCCGAAGCAGGACCGTTCAGGAGGAGCATCATGAAAAGCTATCGACAGGTCGTCCACGCATTGCTTGTCGTCATGCTCGCCGCAACGGTATCGGGCGCAGGCGCGCAGACGCTGAAGGAAGTGAAGCTCGCACTGTCGTTTCCGAACGGCGCTGCGTGGCCCTATCTTGCCGTCGCCGAAGAGATGGGCTACTTCAGGGACGAAGGCCTGAAGGTCACGATCCTGAGCTTGAACGGCGCCTCCGCGTCGTTCAAGGCGATGGCGACAGGACAGGCGGACTATGCGTTCTCAGGACCCGCACAGGTGCTGAACGGGCTCGCCGCCGGCGAGGCGACGAAGTCGTTCTATACGGCGTATCAGGGACACGTCTATCAGTTCGCGACGCCCGAAGACAGTCCGTACAAACGGATCGCCGACCTCAAGGGCCAGAAGATCGGCATCTCGACGGTGGCGGGCGGGCAGTATCCGTATCTTCTGGCCACGCTGAAGAACGCCGGGCTCACCGTCGGTCCCGGGAAGGATGTCGAGATCGCCGAGGTCGGTCGCGGCGGGCCGGCGGCGATCGCGTTGCAGCAAAAGCGCATCGCTGCCTATTCGGCGTCCTTCGTCGACATCATGGCGATCGAGCTGCAGGGAACGAAGATGCGCCGGTTCACCGAGGGACCCACATCGACGTTCATCAGCGATTCGCTGATCGCGACGAAGGCGAGTCTCGACAAGGACCCGAAAACTGCGACCGGCCTCGCGCGCGCCATCGCCAGGGCGACCGTTTTCTGTTTCGAAAATCAGGACGCGTGCTGGGCGAGCATCACGAAGGCGGTGCCGGACAACGCGAAAAATCCGAAATTCACGAAGCCGCTGCTGCGCTATACGCTGGAACTTCACAAGCTCAATCCGGAGGCGCAGGGCCGCTGGGGTTATCAATCGCCGAAGGCGTGGGAAGCGATCGACGACTTTCTCGTCGACAGCGGCCAGTTGAAGCAGAAGATCGACGTGTCGCAGGCCTTCACCAACGACCTGATCCCCGACATCAATCGCTTCGACGCCGCGAAAGTGAAGGCGGACGCCAGAAGCTACAAGGTGCCCGCGGAATAGCGCCCGAAATGCTCGTGGCCGTCGACACCGCGCGCAGCGGTTCTTCCCGAACGATCGGGGAGACCGGCATCGCGATCCAGGTCGAGCAGCTTGCCAAGGCTTACCGGCTCGGAAACGAGACGCTCGTCGCGCTGCAGGACGTATCGCTCGGGGTCCGCGAAGGCGAGTTCGTCTCGCTGGTCGGGCCGAGCGGCTGCGGCAAGAGCACGCTGCTCAACATCGTCGCCGGTCTCGTCGCGAAGTCGAGCGGGCGCGTGAGCGTCCACGGCAGCGAGATGATGGGGCCGAGCCGCAGCATCGGGATGATGTTCCAGTCACCGGTGCTGCTGCCATGGCGCACCAACGTCGACAACGTGTTGCTGCCGATCGAAGTCTTCGCGCTCGACCGCAACGATTACCTGCAGAAGGCCCATGCGCTGCTGCGGCTCGTCGGGCTCGAGGCGTTCGCGCAGCGTTATCCGTTCGAGCTTTCCGGCGGCATGCAGCAGCGGGTCGCGATTTGCCGGATGCTGCTATACGACCCGGCCGTGCTGCTGATGGACGAGCCGTTTTCGGCGCTCGACGAGATGTCGCGCGAGTTCATGAATCTCGAGCTGCTGCGGATTTGGGAAGCGCTGCGCAAGACGGTCATGTTCGTGACGCACAACATCGGCGAGGCGGTGTTTCTCTCCGATCGCGTCGTCGTGATGAGCGCTCGACCCGGACGGGTCAGTCGCATCGTCCCCATCGATCTTCCGCGGCCGCGCTCGAAAGCGACGCTTTCGACCGACGCGTTCTTTCATTTCGTCACCGCCGTTCGGAAAACGCTGGATGAGCCTGAACGCCGAGCCGATTCCTGAGCCGTCGGCCGCGATGGGCCGGACGGAAATCGTCATTGCCGTCGCGGCCGGCGTGGGTGTGCTCGTGGTCTGGGAGGCGGTCTGCCGTGCCGGCCTCGTCTCCCGGCTGGTATTGCCTGCGCCCTCCGCGATCGGCGTCGAGCTCTGGGCGGCAGTGCGCGAAATCGCGTTCGGCGGGCCGATGCGCGCGAATACGCTGACGACGGTTTACGAGATTCTCGCCGGATTCGCGCTCGGCGTGGGGCTTGGCTTCGTCCTCGGCGTGCTGATCGCCGAAATCCCGACGGCGCGTCGCGTCGCCATGCCATACCTGATCGCGCTCAATGCCGCGCCGAAGATTGCGCTCGCGCCGCTCCTGCTCGTATGGTTCGGGTTCGGCATGGGATCGAAGATCGTCATGGCCGCGCTGATCGCGTTCTTTCCGCTGCTGATCAACGTCGTGTCGGGACTGTCCGGCGTCGAGGAGGCGAAGCTCAAGCTGATGCGATCGCTCGCCGCTTCGCGCACGATGACGCTGGTCAAGGTGAAGCTGCCCGACGCGATGCCGGTGATATTCGCCGGACTCAAGACGGCGATCGTCCTTGCCGTCGTCGGCGCCGTCGTGGGCGAGTTCGTCGGCGCCGAAGCGGGTCTCGGCCACGTGATCAAGCAGAGTGAATTCCAGCTCGACGTCGCGCAGACGTTCGCGGTGATCGTCCTGCTGTCGATCATCGGCATCGCGTTTTTCTATGCGATCGAATATCTGGAGCGCCGCGCATTGTTCTGGACGCATCCACCACGCTGAACGAGAGGAAATCGCCCATGGCTGCAACCGTCGCCGAACTGACGCCCAATGTCGCTGCCACGTTGATCGATGCACTGATCGCCTCCAATCGCGGCGATCGCCACGCGTTCGCGTTCGCGCGGAAAACCTATTCGTACCAGGATGTCGCTGCGCTGATGAATCGCACCGGCAACATGGTCAGGAGCCTCGGCGTCGACAAGGGCGCGCACGTGCTGCTGCTGCTGCCGGAATCGCCCGCGTTCGTGGCGAGCCTGCTCGGCGTGATCAAGGCCGGCGCGGTGCCGGTCGTCGGTGTGAGGGTGCACGACGCTGAAGCGCTCGAGCACTGCGTTGCGACGGTTGCACCTGTTGCCGCCATCGTGCATCAGACGCAGCTCGAGCGTGCGGAGAAAGCGCTCGCCGCGCTGCCGGCGGAGGCCGTCGTGGTCGTCGGCAGCGAGGCGCACGGCCACAAGTCGTTTGTCGACGAGGTTCGTGCTCAACCGTCGTGGCTCCTGGCCGAGCCCGTGAGCGAGAACGCGCCGGCGCTCTGCATCTGGACCGGGTCGGCGCTCGCGACGATGAGTCACGGCGAAGTCGCGACGTTCATCAACGGGACGGGACAACTCGGCGATGCCGCGAGCTCGCAGGAAATGGTGAAGCTCGGCGCGATGCTGCGAGCGTTTGCGAAAGGCGAAGAAGCGACGCTCACCTGAGGGCGCCGTCACGAAGTGCGCTCTTCGTAAAAGCCGAGCTTTTGCTGGAGCGGCGCATCGTGAATGCGCACGAGGAACGCCGGCTCTGCCGACGCCTCGTGCTCGATGTCGGCAAATGCCGGCGCGGAAAACGTGTCGGCCGCATGCCAGGCGAAGTGCTCGCCGTTGACCGTCGACTGGCCTTCGCCTTCGACGACGTGAAACACCGCGCTCGATGAGCGCTTCGGCGTGCGCAAGCGCTTGTCGGGTGGCAGCATCACTGCGGTGAATCCCAATGTCGGCAGGCAGCTCCCGCCGGTTTCCGGATTGACGTAATCGAGCTCGACCGGTTGTCCGTTCGGCAGGCTGGCGCCGGCTTGCTGCAGCGCGCGCCGCGTCCGCTGCCACGGATAGCGCAGCAGCGGATAGCGTGGCACCGCGCTCTCCGGAGGTCGTGCGGGCAACAATCCCGCCGCGGTGTATTCGACTTGCGAAGCGTCGGGACGATCGTCGGGCGTTTGCAACGCGCGCTCCTTCGCGTACGACCCTTCGAGATACACGAAGAGCGGCAGGTCGAGCGCATCGAGCCAGACGACCGGAGTGGCGCCCTCGTGACCGTGATCGTGCCAGGTGCCGCCGGGCGTGAGGATCAGGTCGCCGGGCAGCATCGGGCACTTTTCGCCCTCCACGACCGTATACGCGCCCTCGCCTTCGACGACGATTCGTGCCGCGCTTGGCGTATGTCGATGCGCCGGCGCAACCTCGCCGGGAAGCAGGAGCTGGAGTCCGCAGTAGATGACGGACGTGGCTTGCATGGCGCCAGCACCGCGCCCCGGATCGCATAGCACGAGGACACGCCGCTCTGCCTTCGCAACCGGCGTCAACTCGCCGGCGCGAAGCAGCAAGGGGCGGATGCGCTGATACGCCCACAGGCATGGCCGGGTCAGCGCCCTGGGCGCGTCGTGCGGCAGGACGTCGCGAAGCATCGGCCACAGCGGCGCGAGATGCTCGTCCTCGAGCGTTTTGCGGTAGTCGAGCGGCAGCTCTTCCATTGTTCCCAGCGTATTCATGACGGCCTCTGCTCGCCTTGCTCGACGGGTTGTCCGGCGTTGCTCAACGCAAATCCGGCGATACGCTTGTATTCGTCGGAGAGCGCTCGCAACTCGTCCTGCGTGATGTATCGGGCGAGATCGTCGAACGGACGATCACCCACCAGTTGCTCGACCTTGATGTTGATGAAGTCCGGCGGGAACTCGCGATTGGTTCGCACCACCTGTGAAGTGGCGGGCCGGCGCCGGCGCTCGTAGGCGCGCAGGGCCGCGCGTCGATCGGGCTCGCGCTGCAGGCTTTCGGCGAGCACCCGAGCGTCGATCACCGCCTGCGCGGACCCATTCGAGCCGCGCGGGTACATCGGATGCGCGGCGTCCCCGGCGAGGGTCACGCGATCGAATGTCCATTGCGCAACCGGATCCTTGTCGACCATCGGATACTCGAGAATCGAAGCGGCGCCGCGGATCAGGTCCGGGACGTCGAGCCACGCGAATTTCCAGTCTGCGTAGATTTGCTGGAAATCGTCGAGGTTGCCGGGCTTGTTCCAATCGTTTCGGACGAATCGATCCTGTTTTATCTCCGCCACCCAGTTGACGAGTTGATGGCCACGGCCATCGACATCGTCGTTGATCGGGTAGATGACGATCTTCCCGGTCAGGATCGAGCCGATCCGGATATACGTGCGTCCGTCGAGAATCGGCTTGCGCACGGTAACGCCGCGCCACGTATTGATGCCGGCAAAGGCCAGCGCGTCGTCGGGATGGAACTGTTTGCGAATCGTCGAGTTGACGCCATCGCAGGCGACGATCACCGATCCGCTGGCCGGCGGCAAGCTGCGGCCTGACGTCGTTTCCCGGAACACGGCCGTCGCGTATTGGTCGTACTGCTCGACGCGCACGCATGCATGGTTGGTTCTGATGCGATCCGCGCCGAGCCGCTCGACCGCGGCGCGATGGAGAATCCTCTGCAATCGGCCGCGATGGATGCCTACTTCCGGCCAGGCATAGCCGGCGAATTTTCCCCGTGGCTCCCTGTAGATCGACTGGCCGAAGCGATTGAAGAATTCGCTTTGGCGATTTTCGATTCCCGCGTGAAGCAATTCGTCGCCGAGGCCGAGCGCCGTCAGCTCGCGCATCGCGTGGGGCAAGAGCGTAATCCCGACGCCGAGCTCCGTGATCTCGGGTGCGCGCTCGTAAACGCGGCACCCGATGTTGCGCAAATGCAGCGCGAGGGCCAACGCGAGACCGCAAATGCCGCCGCCCACGATGATGACGTCATCCATGGCCGACTTTGACGCAATGGACCGGTTACTGCAACCGTGCTTGCGCGTTCCCGGGATGGCGTCGCAGGCGCGCTGCGCGCGCCGACGCTGGCAACCGCCTTGCGCTAGATCCGGCCCATCAGCATCAGGATGATCAGGATCAGGATCACGATTCCGAGACCGCCGCTTGGCCAGTAGCCCCACCCTGAGCTATAGCCCCATGACGGCAGCGCTCCAACCAGGAGCAGAATGACGACGATCAGGACAATCAGCGAAATCGACATGACGGCCTCCGTGCGGTCGGGCGCGGATCGAGCGTACCGACTGACATCGGTGCAACTCTTTTCCCGCCGAGACAGTAAGAATTACGTACGAGTCGATGGCGGCGGTTACTCATCGTTGTGTGACGCCTCATGAATCCGCTGCGGCCGCCTTCTTGCGACGATCTTCAAGCAACCGATGTGCCTGATATATGGCGCCTTCACTCTATGGAGAGGCAATGAATCAACTGGATTTCCGCAACCGGCGTGCGGTCGTGACCGGCGGTGCGGCGGGCATCGGTTTCGCCGTGGCTGACCGACTCGCGCAAAGCGGCGCGAAGATCGCGTTATGGGATCGTGACGAGCGCGCGCTGGCGAACGCGGGCGAGAAGCTCGATGTCGCCGTGATGACGCATGCGCTCGACGTGACCGATCATCACGCGGTCGAGCGTGCCGCGCAGGCAACCGCCGAGCGGCTGGGCGGTATCGACGTTCTCGTATGCTCGGCGGGCATCACCGGACCGAACACGACGACCTGGGAGTATCCGGTGGAGGCGTGGCGGCAGGTGTTCGACGTCAACGTGCACGGGCTCTTCTATTGCAACCGCGCCGTCGTGCCGATCATGCGCAACTCCGGCTATGGGCGCATCGTCAACCTCGCATCGGTCGCCGGCAAGGAGGGCAATCCGAACGCTCCCGCGTACAGCGCGTCGAAGGCCGCGGTGATCGGCCTCACGAAGTCGCTCGGCAAGGAGCTCGCAAAAACCGACATTCGGGTCAACTGCGTAACGCCTGCAGCCGTACGCACGGCGATCTTCGATCAGATGACGCAGCCGCACATCGATTTCATGCTGTCGAAAATTCCGATGGGCCGCTTCGGCTCGGTCGACGAGATCGCGGCGCTCGTGTGCTGGCTCGCCTCCGAGGAATGCTCGTTCACCACCGGCGCGGTGTTCGATGCATCCGGCGGCCGCGCAACATACTGACAACCGCCTCGCTCAACGCCCGACACGCAGCATGATCTTGCCGATGTGCTTCGAGGATTCCATCAGCGCGTGCGCCTTCGCGGCATCGGCAAGATCGAACGTCGCGTGAATGACGGACTTCACCTTGCCTTGCTCGAGCAGCGGCCAGACCTTGGTGCGCAATTCGCGCGCGAGCGCTGCCTTGCGCTCGGGCGGGCTGGCGCGCAACGTCGATCCCGTCACGGTCAGTCGCTTCAGCAGGATGAAGCGCCAGTCGCATTCGACGCGGCTGCCGGCGAGAAAGGCGATCTGCGCGAGGCGGCCTTCGAGCGCCAGGCACTTGAGATTGCGCTCGACATAGTCGCCGCCCACCATGTCGAGAATCACGTCGACGCCGCGTTTGTCGGTAATCCGCTTGACCTCCGCGGCAAAATCCTGCGTCTTGTAGTCGATTGCATGATCGGCGCCCATCTCGAGACAGAACGTCGTTTTTTCGGAGCTTCCTGCCGTCGTGATCACCGTCGCGCCGAACGCCTTGGCGAGTTGAATGGCGGTGAGTCCGATGCCGCTCGTACCGCCGTGCACCAGGAACCACTCGCCTGATTGGAGGCCGGCGCGATCGAACACGTTGTTCCAGACCGTGTAAAACGTTTCCGGCAGGCCGGCCGCCTGCTCCAGCGACCAGCCCTGCGGTATCGGCAGGCACCACGCAGCCGGTGTCACGCAATACTGCGCGTAACCACCGCCCGGCGTCAGCGCGCACACCTGTTCGCCGGCGTTCCATTGCGTGACGCTCGCGCCACGCGCGACGATGCGCCCGGCGACTTCGAGCCCGAGAAT
>Ga0134125_10005289_pt1 | contig 14675 bp, 13 predicted proteins | sample KB31751_FD_96464 | JGI IMG/M metagenome (GOLD analysis project Ga0134125, IMG submission 96464) | Terrestrial soil microbial communities with excess Nitrogen fertilizer from Kellogg Biological Station, Michigan, USA - KB3-175-1 | ecosystem: Environmental > Terrestrial > Soil > Unclassified ... | reverse complement strand
CTCAGGTTTTTACCGCCCAGCGCCCCTAGAGCGAATCGCTGTCGGCGGCGATCACCTGCTCCAGTTCGTCGCCCAGCGAGCCCAGTTCGCTGATCAGCCGTTGCAGCTCGCCTTCGTCCAGCGTCTCGTACGGGCGGTTTTCGCACAGGTGCAGATAGGGCGAGCCGTCCAGGTCGGTGACCGCAAGAAATCCCGTGCGCTGTAGCCAGTTGAAGCGCAGGCAACGGCAGGGATCGATACCCGCCAGCGGACCCACCGGAGTGGAAATACGCAGGTAGCGGCGGCCATCCTCGCCTTCCAGCTCCGCCAGGTAGATGCCCTGGCAGCGATCCTTGGCCAGCCCCAGGTCGAAGCTGATCAGATAGGGATCGTTGTGGCGCAGCGCGTAGTGGCTGCCGATATGCGAACGCACGGCTTCGAAATGGCGCATGAGGCTTCCGGGGTGGCGAGCGAACACTGGTACTCTGCCACGTCCCTCCGCTTGCGTCTTGTGAACCATGAGCGATGCCGCCCGTCGCATCTATGCCGCGATCGCCGCCATCCCGCCCGGGCGTGTGGCCAGTTACGGCGCCATCGCCGCCCGCGCCGGATTGCCGGGGCGGGCGCGGCTGGTGGGCAAGCTGCTGGGTGAAACACCCGACGGGCTGGAGCTGCCGTGGTACCGCGTGCTTCGCGCCAGCGGCCAGATCGCGTTGCCGCGCGACAGCGACGGCTTTCGCGAGCAATGCCAGCGGTTGCGCGCAGAGGGCGTCGAGGTGAAAGGGGGCCGCGTGCCGCTGTCCCGTTTCGGCCTGGATGGCGACCTGGACCGGGCGCTATGGGGCATGCCGGGCGACTGAGGATTCCCGGGCCTGCTTGGCACTGCGCGAAGGTTCATCCGACGCCGACAACGGATGGCGCTGTGGCCGCATTGACACGGCGGAACCGGTTCCACCAGCATCGAAAGTCCACATGCGGGGGAGGCCAGGGATGAGCCGGAACAAGCTGGGTTGGGTGTTGGCGTTGCTGTTGGCGGGGTTGGTCGGGGGCTGGTTTCTCTCGAACTGGCTGGTGTTGCTTCTGCTCGGCCTGCGCGATACGCCGCTGGCCTGGAACACCTGGTGGCAGTACCTGCGGGCGATGGATCTGCCGCAGTTCGCGTCCTTCGCATCCCGGATCAAGCTCAGCGGCGCCATCGGTTTCGGCCTGCCGTTGCTGGCGTGGGCCGGTGCGCTGATTCCGCTGCTGAAGACCAAATCCGCCTCCCTCCATGGTGATGCCCGCTTCGCCACGCTGTCCGACCTGAAAGAGGCCGGGCTGCTCAAGCAGACGGCGCAAAGCATCCTCATTGGCTCGTACAAAGGCCGTTACCTGTGGTTGGGCGGCGCCCAGCACGTCATCACCATCAGCCCGACCCGCTCGGGCAAGACCACCAGCGTCGCCATTCCGGTGCTGCTCTCGTACCAGGAATCGATGGTGGTGCTGGACCTCAAGGGCGAGCTGTTCAAGGCCACCAGTGGCTGGCGCCAGGCGCAAGGCCACGCCATCCGCGTCTGGGCGCCGTACGACGAGGCGGGCAACACCCATCGCTTCAACCCGATGACGCCGCTGGCGGGGATGGACCCGGGCAAGCGCATCGGCGAGATCCAGACCATCGCTGCCATCCTGTACCCGGACGAAGCCGGCAAGGACCCCTTCTGGACCGCACAGAGCCGCGCCGCCTTCACCGCCTTCGCGTCATTCCTGTTCGAGGGCTGGGATCACGGCTGCCGCAGCGGCCTGCCGCACATGCACCCCAATACCCACGAAGGTTTCCCCAGCTTCGAGCGCATCCTGCGCCTGTCCAGCGGTGCCGACGGCCAGGGCACCAGGGAGATGTTGCAGATCATCGTGAAGGACCCGCGCTACGCGTTCGTCAGCGCCCAGACCCGCACCGTGTTCGGCAACCTTGCCGGCCTGGCCGAACAGACCTTCTCCTCCGTCCTCGCCACCATGCAGGCGCCGCTGCAGCAGTTCCTCAGCCCCATCCTGGCCGCCGCCACCAACGCCACCGACATCGACGTGGCCAGCCTGCGCAAACGGCCGACCACGCTGTACGTGATCATCCCCACCAACAAGCTGGACGAAAGCAGCAAGCTGCTCAACATCTTCTTCAGCACGGTGATCGGCAGCAATCTCACAAAACAGCTGGGCGAGGAGCCGGAGCTGAAACACCAGATGCTGCTGCTGATGGATGAATTCACCGCCATGGGCCGGATGGACGTCTGGGCCAAGCGCATCTCGATCTCCGCCAGCTACGGCGTGCGCGACCTGTGCATCGTGCAGAGCCGCGCCCAGTTGCGCTCGGCCTACGGCGACGACGACGCGCAGAACTTCATCACCAACCACGGCGCGCAAATCGTGTTTGCCCCGCGCGAACAGAGTGACGCCAACGAATACAGCGAAATGCTCGGCTACAAGACCATCCGCAAGGAACATCGCAGCACCAGCCGCGGCCGCGGCTCACACCAGGTCTCGATCAACCACACCGAGGAGAAGCGTGCGCTGTTCCTGCCTCAGGAAATCAAGGAGCTGCCCGCCGACGACGAGCTGATCTTCTACGAAGGCTGCAAACCGATCCGGGCGAAGAAGAACTGGTATTTCAAGGACAGACAGCTCAAGCAGCGGGCTGGCGTGGCACCTGCGGTGATCAAGGTAGCGACGGCAAGCATGCAGCAGAAGGACGCGTCCACGAAGGATGTCATCCGTCCGAATGACGCGAAGGAAGCTCACTGGCTGGCGAGCTAGGAATCAACAAAAAAGGAGGCTCGGTGTCGTATCGTTCCGTCCTCGCCTGCCGTCCAACGAGGAACTCCATCATGGCCGAAAGCATCCTTACGATGCCGCTTAGAGCCGCTGCCGCACTCATTTTGACCATCGCTCTGACCACAGGATGCTCCGCCATGCACGGTGACCCGAAGAATCCAGAGAAAAATCCTCATCCCGTCAAACGCTATGAAGTTACCGCCACAGTGGATTCGCCCGGACCGTGGGACTCAATAAAGGGCGTGGTTTTTTTTGATGTCGTCAATGCGGAGTGCGTGCCCCAGGATACCTTTACTGGAGGCCGCAACGTTCCGAATACCAGTTACGATTTTGAAATGGTGCCCATTGGAAGAAACACGTGGCATGGGTATTTTTATCGAGACGCCTTGCGAGATGATGATTATTTTGGAAAGGGTGTTTGTCACTGGGATGCGACTCAAGTTGCGCCTGACTTCAAGGTGGACGGAGTTGGATTCGGCTCATCCCAGTTGGTGGATGAGGCTCTTAGATCTCCGAAAACTGATTATTTTAGAAAAAGCGATCTTTCCGAACAAGTGAAAGATCTGGACAGTGCGCCCGCTTTCTCCGCCACGAGGCCTGAATATAAGAAGAATCCTGATGGCTTCTTTTCGATTACGTTGACTATAAAGGAGGCTAATCCATGAGCCTCGATCCGGAAGTTTCTGCTGCTGCGGCCGTTGATGCTTATGAGGATCGCTCGCGGATACAGGTGAGCAAGCAAAAGGAAGTGGATTTGCATGATCACAAATACAGGGTGTTCGGCTATGCAGTGAGTCCAAGTGGATTTCATGGCACCGCCTACCAAAGCGTGGCTACGGGTGAAATCATCATCGCCCCTCGCGGCACGGATCCGGATGTCTTGCATCACATCAGTGTCACGGTAAAGGACGCGATTGCCGATTACCGGATGGTCAGGGATCGCGTCAATCCACAAATGGACGACGCGCGCTCTTTCGTCAGAGAAATACTCGACAAAGCCGAAAAGGCGGGTGTTCCCAGGGACAAGATCACACTCGCCGGTCACTCCCTGGCAGGTGCGGAGGTCGAGGTTCTGGCGTCGGAATTCGGGCTGCGAGGCATGACGATCAATGGGTACGGCGCCGTAGACCTGGGCTACGGCCTGCCTGAGGGTGGCGACAGGGTCATCAATTATGTGATGGCTGGCGACCCGGTAAGTGCAGCCAGTCGCCACTATGGACAGGTGGTGACACTCGCTAGTGATCAGGATCTGACGAAACTGCGTGGTGCACGCTATCTCGATGCAGATCCAGGTGTGATCGGGCCAAACCCGTTGCTAGCCATGAGCCTGGGTGATCACAGCGGCACCCATTTCACCGGCCCGGATAGCGTGTTGAAGCCGGAGAACATGGCGCACGCCAGGAAAAATTACGCGGAAAACAAGGCCGCCATCGACCATTTTCGAGGTGATGTGTACGACTCGCGCGCCGAGTTGGCGGTGGCATTGAACAGTACGGAACATCTGAATCTGGAATCCACTTACGCGCACTTGTCTCCCCGGATGCAGCAGCAACTGATGGAATATCACGCATCCCTGGTTGATTCATCGATCCGGGATGCGCTGGAGCACAACCTCGTCGTCGAGGGCGCCACGGGTGCCTTGGAGCAGGGCAGTGCCTTGTTTCAGGCTGGCGGCCAGTACGTGCAGCAGGGTGCTGATCAGTTGGCGGATGGCTTTCGCTCGACGGGGCAAGCCGTGCAACGGCAGGCCGATGAGGTTGCGCGTATCGCCTTGGCGGCTGCGCCGCTGGATCCTGGCGTTGCCGGTGGTGTCGCCCTGGGTGCTAAGGCCGTCGGTTTTGTTACGCATGTCGAAACGGAGGGGCTGGCGCGGACCAATCACCTCGCCGGTCAGGCCGCTCACGCTACAGGTCAATTCGTTGCCGGGTTGGGGGAAGAACTGAAGCGCGACGTGGAACAAGGCGTTCATGCCTATGCCAGTGCGGTGCAATCCGGGGTGCATCAGGCTGAGGCGACCCTCGTGCACCGTATCGATAGCTCTATCGAAAACCACGCGCGGCTCGGAGAGATGGTGGATGCCGTCCGGCATGCCTATTCAGATGCCAAACGGACGGTGTCACATGGGATTGATGCGGCGGAGCGAGCCGCTGGCGAAGCCTACGACGCCTTGTCACATCCAGGACGGTGGTTAGGACAGACGCCAGCGGCCTCGCAGCCGGCCGAGTCTTTACCCGACCAGGTCCGCGCCGTCGTTCCGGCCGATCCGGCTCACGAGCTCAGCGATCCGCGCCGTCCAGACAGCACCAACCATGCGCTGTACAACGAGCTGCATCGACGTATCCCTGATGCTTCCGAAGCCCGCTTGCTGCAATTCACTGCCGCGTGTCATGCGCACGAGATCACGGCGCATAACCTGCGCCAGATCCATTTCGACCGGGCCGGTGGTCAAATGCTGTTCCGGGGATCGGGCATGTTGGCCACGCCGGCCAGCGTCGATGTGAGGGTCCCGTCACCCCAGCCGCAGCAATCCATCCTGCAGATCCAGCAATACGATCAGCAGCCGCAAATGGCGGGTTGGGCCACGTCGCAAAGCGCGGCTATCCAGCAGGGGCCGGGGCTCGCCGGGCGGTAACTCGCGCAGGCGAAATCGCCGTCGTCGGCACGCCATGGCTGAACGATGCGTGCGCCATCCGCCGACAGACGCCGGCCCGCGGTTTGCTAGCATTGCCGGATGACTTCCCCCGCTCTCGACCTGCTGCAAAGCGTTTTCGGTTACTCCAGTTTCCGCGGCCAGCAACAGGCCGTGGTGGAGCATCTCGGCGAAGGCGGCGATGCGCTGGTGCTGATGCCCACGGGCGGCGGCAAATCACTTTGCTACCAGGTGCCGGCGCTGCTGCGCCAGGGCACGGGCATCGTGGTGTCGCCGTTGATTGCGCTGATGCAGGATCAGGTCGACGCGCTGCGCGAGGCGGGTGTGGCGGCGGCGTTTCTCAATTCCAGCCTGGCGGCCGCCGAGCAGCGCGAGGTGGAGCGGCAGCTGGAAGCCGGCGAGCTGAACCTGCTTTACGTGGCGCCGGAGCGCTTGCTCACCGGCCGGTTCCTGGCTCAGCTTGAGCGCACCGAAGTGGCGTTGTTCGCCATCGACGAGGCGCATTGCGTTTCGCAGTGGGGTCACGATTTCCGACCCGAATACCGTGAGCTGGCGATCCTGCAGCAGCGTTTTCCGCAGGTGCCACGCATCGCGCTCACCGCCACCGCCGACCCGCGCACGCGCGAGGAGATCGTGGAGCGGTTGTCGCTGCAGAACGCGCGCCAGTTCGTGTCCAGTTTCGATCGGCCCAACATCGGCTACCGGGTGGGCCTGCGCCACAACGCCAAGCGCCAGCTGGGCGAATTCCTGCTGGGGCATCAGGGCGAATCGGGCATCGTCTATTGCCTCAGCCGACGCAAGGTGGACGACACCACCGCGTGGCTGGCCGAATCGGGCGTGGAGGCGTTGCCGTACCACGCTGGGCTGGATGCGGCGACGCGCGCGAAAAACCAGAAGCGCTTCCTGCGCGAGGACGGCGTGGTGATGGTCGCCACGGTGGCGTTCGGCATGGGCATCGACAAGCCCGACGTGCGCTTCGTGGCGCATCTGGATCTGCCGCGCAGCATCGAGGGTTACTACCAGGAAACCGGCCGCGCGGGCCGCGACGGGTTGCCCGCTGAGGCGTGGATGATCTACGGGCTGTCCGACGTGGTCACCATGAGCCAGATGATCGCGCAGTCCGAATCGGCCGATGAGCGCAAGCGGGTGGAGCGGCAGAAGCTGGAATCGCTGCTGGCGTATGCCGAAGCCACCGATTGCCGTCGGCAGTTGCTGCTGGGCGCGTTTGGCGAAAGCTATCCCGGCCCCTGCGGTCATTGTGACAATTGCATCGCGCCGCCTAAAACCTGGGATGCCACCGTGCCCGCGCAGAAGGCGCTGTCGGCGGTGTACCGCAGCGGCCAGCGTTTTGGTTCGGGCCATGTCATCGACATCCTGCGCGGCGAGGAAACCGAACGCGTGCGCAGCCTGGGCCATCATCAGCTGAGCACCTTCGGTGTCGGCGCCGACATGGACGAGAAGCAGTGGCGCTCGGTGTTCCGCCAGTTGCTCGCCGCCGGTTTGCTGGAGGCCGATGCCGAAGGCTATGGCACCCTGCGCCTTACCGCCGCCAGCCGTGGTGTGCTCAGCGGCGGCCAATCGGTGAAGCTGCGCGAGGATGCGCGGCCCGAGCGCGCTGCCCGTCGTCGCCGCGACAGCAAGCTGGTCACGGGCGGCGGCAGTCTGGGCATCGAGGCTTACGAGCAGGACATGTGGGATGCCTTGCGCGCGGTGCGCACGCAACTGGCCAAACAACAGGGCGTGCCGCCATACGTGGTTTTCCACGATGCCACCCTGCTGGCGATGCTGCGCGCGTTGCCCACCACCGAAGACGAACTGGCCACCATCAGTGGCGTGGGCGAAGCCAAGCTGAAGCGCTATGGCCGCGATTTCCTGGCGGTGATCAACGCGCAGGAATAGGCGGGCGTGCCTCGCCCCGCGCCTCGGGCAAAACAGCTAGGATTCGAAGACAGCCCGCCGGCATCCGGATGGGGCGCCGCCTTCTGGCCAGTTTTCCCGGATCGACCGCGGATGAAAAGAAAAGCCACATCGCTCGACATCGCCCACCTGGCCGGGGTTTCCCAGGCCACGGTGTCGCGGGCGCTCAGTGGCAGCACCCTGGTCAGCGCGGAAACCCGCCGGCGCATCCAGGCCGCGGCCGACCAGCTCAACTACACGGTGGACAAGAACGCCTCCAGCCTGCGCCGCATGTACTCGGGCACGCTGGCGTTGCTGTTCTTCGAGGACCCCACGGCGGATGAGTCGCATATCAATCCGTTCTTCCTGTCGATGCTGGGCTCGATCACCCGCGCCTGTGCGCGGCAGGGCTACGACCTGCTGATTTCGTTCCAGCAGTTCTCGCGCGACTGGCATGCCGATTTCGCCGACAGCAAGAAAGCCGACGGCATCATCCTGCTGGGCTACGGCGATTACCTGGCCTATCGCGACAAACTGGAAAAACTGGTGGCCCAGGGCACGCATTTCGTGCGCTGGGGCGCGGTGCTGCCCGATCAGCCCGGCGTGTCCATTGGCTGCGACAACTTTCGCGGCGGCCAGGCGGTGGCCGAACATCTGCTGGAACGCGGCCGTCGCCGCATCGCCTTCCTGGGCGACGCGACCAGCCACTATCCGGAATTCTTCGAACGCTACCGCGGCTACGTCGATGCCTTGCAGCGGGCGGGTTTGCCGGCCGAGGCCTCGCTGCAGGTCAACGCCGAAAGTACCGAGCAATCGGGCTACGAGGCGATGCGCACGCTGATCAGCCGCGGTACGCCGTATGACGCGGTGTTCGCCGCCAGCGACCTGATCGCCATCGGCGCCCTGCATGCGCTGGGCGACCACGGCCTGCAAGTGCCTCAGGATGTCGCGCTGGCCGGCTTCGACGACATCGCCACCGCCAGCTTCGTGAGCCCGCCGCTGACCACGGTGCTGCAGGACACCAAGCGTGCCGGCGAAGTGCTGGTGGACAGCCTGCTGAGCCAGATCCGCGGCGAGCCGGTGGAAAGCGCGGTGCTGCCGGTGAAGCTGATGGTGCGGCGTTCGAGCGGGGGATGAGGGCCGTTGGTGCGTCTTCGGTGAGAATCCCGAAGATCGACTGTGGGAGCGGCTTCAGCCGCGATGCTCTTGTCTCCGTCCTGCGCAGTGAAAAAGCGGTCGCGGCTGAAGCCGCTCCTACAGGGCCTGCCGCCGCTCAGCGCGCTTTCGGCTTCAGCCGCACATAGATCTGCTTGCGCACGCGGGCGATCACCTTGCCGCTGCTGGTGACCACCTCGGTTTCGAACCAGCGCAGCACCTTTTCGCCGTTCGCCGCCGCGGCGCGCAGTTCATCCACCACGGCCGGTTCCAGCTTGAAATGCGCGTAGACGTCCTCGCGCCCGGGTGCCACGAAGTCGATCGCGGCGGCCTTGTCCCACACGTAGTAATCGCTGCCGAGCTGGTGCATCACTAGCAGCATCCAGAACGGGTCGGTCATCGCGAACAGGTTGCCGCCGAACTGGCTGCGCACGTAGTTGCGATTCCACGGGCGCAGGCGCAGCACCACGCGCGCCTCGCTCCAGTCGTCGGCGAGCACTTGCAGCCGCATGCTGTTGCAGAGGAACGGCGGCCATAGGTTGAACAGGCGACGGAAGGTGGAGGCGCGCATGAGAACTCGGTGGCTGGAAGAGATGGACGCAACGATGGAGGGGAGCATTCCCTCGAACCGTTCGGACCGAGCGTAGCCGCGCAGCGGCGAAGTCGAAGTCTTCCCCGATCATGCCCTTCGACTTCGCCGCTGCGCGGCTATGCTCAAGGTGATCGGTGAGCTGGTCGACGTTCGTGGCGCCCCCGCCGTCAAGACAGCAACGCCATCAAAACAGCAATGACGCCATCTTGCGCCGATAACGACCCACCACGTCGGCATCGTCCAGCGTGGCAAACGCGGCCAGCAAGCGCTTCTTGGCCTGGCCGTCGTTCCAGTCGCGTGCCTGCTGCAGGATGACCAGGAACTGGTCGAGGCCGGCTTCGACGTCCCCTTCGAGCAACAGGCGCACGCCCAGCTGGTCGCGTGCTTCCCAGTCGTTGCCGTCGGCTTCCACGCGTTGCTGCAGCGCAGTCAGTTCGGGCGCGTCTTTCAGCGCATGGGCCAGATCCAGCTCGCTGCGCAGGCGCACCGCGCGGGCGTCGGTGGCCAGGTTGACGGGCAAAGCGGCCAGTTCCGCTTCGGCGGCGGCGGTCTGGCCGACACGCAGCAGGGCCAGGGCCAGGTCGAGTTTCAGTTCGGCCTTGTCCGGCTCGGCGGCGATCGCCTGCTGGATGCGGCCCAGCGCCTGTTCGGGGGTTTCCGGCGTGGCCTCGTCCAGCCCGTCATCGGCGGCGGCCAGCGGTTGCACGTGGCGCGACAGGAACTCGCGCAGCTGGCCCTCCGGCAGCGCGCCGGCGAAGCCATCCAGCACCTGGCCGTCCTTCACCATCACCACGGTCGGAATGCTCTTGATGCCGAACATGCCGGCCAGTTCCTGCTGCTGGTCCACGTCGACCTTGCCCAGCCGGAACGCGCCGTTGTATTCGGCGGCGAGCTTTTCCAGCATCGGCCCCAGCGTCTTGCACGGCTCGCACCAGGGTGCCCAGAAATCCAACAGCACGGGCGTGGTGAGCGAGGCCTGCAGTACATCGGCCTCGAAGGTTTGCGTATCGACGTCGAAAACAACAGGCAATGCGGTGGCGTCAGTCACGGGTAACTCCAGCTTGGCGGATGCCGATTCAGATCAGGGCATTGCCCAGCATATCAACCGCGCGGCCGCATCTGGGCGCGTTCACGGCGGATTTGCGAGAATTGCGCGGTCGCCACGCCGGCGGCCGGCAAGGGTTGGAGTGCATGGGCACGACGTCCGAAGCGTTGATCGTCTGCGAACATTGCGACACGGTGTACCAGCGGCTGGCGCTTGCGCGCGGCGAGGTCGCGCGTTGCGCGCGTTGCGGCAAGGTGCTGCAGCGCCATTATCGGTTGAGCGCGAACGCGATGCTGGCGCTGATCGTCACCGCGATGATCGTGTTCGTGCAGGCCAACATGTGGCCGATCGTGATGCTGGGGCTCAGCGGCCAGCACAACAGTTCCACCCTGTGGGGCGTGATCATCGCGATGTGGCGGGAGGATGCCGGCGTCGTCTCGGTGCTGGTGGCCGCCACGCTGTTTTTCCTGCCCCTGCTGAAGATGCTGCAACTCGGCTGGCTGCTGTGGTTTGCCCGGCAAGGCCGCCGCGCGCCGGGTTTCGTGCCGATGATGGTGGGGTTGCATTACCTGAACCCGTGGACGATGAGCGAGGTGTTCGTGCTGGGTGCGCTGGTGGCGATCGTCAAGGCGCACGCGTATTTCGACGTGACGCCGGAGCCGGGCATCTACGCCTACGCGGCGCTGACCGTGCTGATCACCGTGTTCGCCGGCATCGACCTGCGGCGGTTGTGGCTTACGCCCGGGGACGCCGCTTGAACGCGTTGCCGCGTGCGGCGGAGCTGGGCCTGATCGGCTGCCATGTGTGCGGGCTGGTGTGCCGCGATGCGCATGCCACCGCCGGTGCGGCCGAGGTCGTGGCGTGCCCGCGCTGCGGCGTGGCGCTGCACCGGCGCAAGCCGGCCAGCTATTCGCGGACGTGGGCGCTGCTGATTGCCGCCTTCATCATGTACATCCCCGCCAACGTGGTGCCGATCATGCGCACCGCCAGCCTCAACGACATCGACGACAACACCATCATCAGCGGCGTGGTGGAGTTGTGGAAGAATGGATCGCCGGACCTGGCGATCATCGTGTTCACCGCCAGCATCGTGGTGCCCATGCTGAAGTTCCTGGCGCTGGGGACGCTGCTGGTCAGCAGCCGGCGTGGCAGCAGCTGGGCGCGGCAGCAGCGCGCCGGCCTGTACCGGCTGGTGGAGCTGGTGGGTTACTGGTCGATGCTGGATGTGTTCGTGGTTTCATTGCTGACCGCGCTGGTGCGCTTCAGCGTACTGAGCCGGGTGGAACCGTTGCCCGGGGTGATTTTTTTCGGCCTGACCGTGGTCTTGACCATGCTGGCTTCGATGAGCTTCGATCCACGATTGATCTGGGACGGCAGGGACACCGATGACTGACGAAAACCGCACTGATCAGGACCTGCCCGAGCGCGAGAACCTGCCGCGGCCGGTGGTGAAGCGGCGGCGCGTCAACGTTTCGCTGATCTGGCTGATTCCGGTGCTGGCGGCCGTGATCGCGCTGTCGCTGGTGGTGAACAGCTGGCTGCAGGCCGGCCCCGAAGTCACCATCAGCTTCCAGAGTGCCGAAGGCCTGGATGCCGGCAAGACGCCGGTGAAATACAAGAACGTGGTGATCGGCCGCGTAAGCAAGATCCAGCTCAGCGCGGATCGCAGCCATGTGCTGGTGCGCGTGGCGCTGGAGAAGAGCGCCGAAGGCTTCGCCACCCGCGATACCCGTTTCTGGGTGGTGCGTCCGCGCATCGGGCTGGGCGGCGTGTCCGGCATCGACACGCTGCTGTCGGGCGCGTTCATCGGCGCCGACGTGGGCGATTCGAAGGAGCCGCGCAACACCTTCGAAGGCCTGGAGATTCCGCCGGCCGTCAACCACGGCGCGCCCGGCCGCAGCTTCATCCTGCACAGCGACGACCTCGGTTCGCTGGACATCGGCTCGCCGGTTTATTACCGGCGCATCCAGGTGGGTCGCGTGGCGTCGTACCAGCTGGACAAGGACGGCAAGGGCGTATCGCTGCACATCTTCGTGGACGGCCCCAATGACCGCTTCGTCACCACCGATTCCCGCTTCTGGAATGCCAGCGGCGTGGACGTGTCGATCGGCGCCAACGGTTTGAAGCTCAACACCCAGTCGCTGGCCACCGTGCTGGCAGGCGGCGTGGCCTTCCAGGACCCGCCGGGGCCGCACGACAGCACGCCGGCTCCGGAAGACGCCGAGTACAAACTGTTCAGCGAGCGCGCACTGGCGATGGCTCCGCCCGATGGCGAGCCGCGCTACATGCGCATGCGCTTCGAGCAATCGGTGCGCGGGCTGGCGGTGGACGCGCCGGTGGAGTTCCTGGGCATCAACATCGGCAAGGTGGTGTCGGTGCGGCTGGACTACGACGAGAAGAAGGGTCGGTTCCCGGTGGTGGTGGGCGCGGTGGTCTATCCCCAGCGCTTGGGTAGCGCTTACGACAAGCTCGAGGCGCTGGCCAAGGCGCGCGGCGAAAACGCCGACCTGGCGCAGTTGATGGGGCCGCTGATCGCCCATGGCCTGCGCGCGCAGGCGCGCACCGGCAACCTGCTGACCGGCCAGTTGTACGTGGCGCTCGATTTCGTGCCGCACGCGCCGAAGGTGGCGTTCGATGCCGATGCCACGCCGCTGACCATCCCCACCGCGCCGGGCAGCTTCGACAAGTTGCAGGAGCAACTGGCCGGCATCGTCGACAAGATCGACAAGATCCCGTTCGAGAGTATCGGCAAGCATCTGGACCAGACCCTGGCCAGCCTCGACGGCACGCTCAAGCAGGTCAATGCGCAAACCCTGCCGGCGTTCCGCGACACGCTCGAGGGCGTGAAGAAAACCATGGGCTCGGCCGACGATGCGTTGTCCGGCGACTCGCCGTTGCAGCAGAACCTCAACTCGACCTTGCAGCAGGTGCAGCGCATGGCGCGTTCGCTGCGCGTGCTCACCGACTACCTGGGCGGTCATCCGGAGGCGTTGATCCGCGGCCGCGCCGACGACAAACCTGCCAGTGCGCCCGCCGTCGCCGCGCCCGAACCCACCGTCCAACCCGGCCAGGGGAGCCAGCCATGATCCGTATCCGAACGCGTCTGCATGGACTGGCCCTTGGCCTGGCGCTGGCCGGCTGCGCCTCCGCGCCTCTGCATTACTACACTCTGGTGGCGCCGGCCGGCGGGGCGGATCCAGGTGCCACGGCATCACCGCTGTCGTTCGAACTGATGCCGGTGAACGTGCCGGCGCAGGTGGATCAGCCGCAGCTGGTGGTGCGCGAAGGCGGCCAGGGCGTGGCGCTGGTGGGCAGCGAGCGCTGGATCGCGCCGCTGGCCGACGAGGTGCGCAGCGCATTGTCGGCGGACCTGGTGCAGCAACTGCATGGCGCCGACCTCAGCGGCATGGCGGCGGGCGACAGGCCGCGGCTGCGGATCAAGCTGGACGTGCGCCGCTTCGATTCGGCGCCCGGCGCCTACGCGCTGATCGAGGGCGCCTGGAGCGTGCGTGCGGCCGCCGGCGATCCGCCGGCAACGCTGGCCTGCACCACCCGCGTTCGCGAGACCGTTGGGCCGGGTTATCCCGCGCTGGTGCAAGGCCATCAACGGGCGATCGCGCAGATTGCAGCGCAGATCGCTGCCGCCGCGCGTGCCATGGCGCAAGGACAGACCGCGGCCTGTCCGGCGTCGTGAACGCGCGCTGCAGGCTTGGCGCACGGGCCGCGCTGGGCTAGTCTGATCCGTTCGCTGCAGCCGGCTCTGGCCGGCTGGGCTCATCGCACAACGGCACCGGAATCATGCAGGACATCCAAGACCCGAACTCCCCCCGCCAGGACGCTGCCCAGGACGTCGCCGGACCGGGGTATCGCCCGCAAGCGGTGGAAGCGGCGGCGCAGCAGTACTGGAATGCCCAGCACGCGTACGAAGTCAGCGAAGACGACAGCCGGCCGAAGTTCTACTGCCTGTCGATGCTGCCGTATCCCTCCGGCGCGCTGCACATGGGCCATGTGCGCAACTACACCATCAGCGACGTCATCAGCCGCTACCAGCGCATGCAGGGCAAGAACGTGCTGCAGCCGATGGGCTGGGATGCGTTCGGCCTGCCCGCCGAAAACGCCGCCATCAAGAACCACACCGCGCCGGCCAAGTGGACCTATGCCAACATCGACCACATGCGCAGCCAGCTGGAGTCGCTGGGTTACGCGATCGACTGGACCCGCGAGTTCGCCACCTGCCAGCCGGACTACTACCGCTGGGAACAGTTGATGTTCACCCGGCTGCTGAAAAAGGGCCTGGCCTACCGCAAGAACGCGGTGGTGAACTGGGACCCGGTCGACCAGACCGTGCTGGCCAACGAGCAGGTGATCGACGGCCGCGGCTGGCGCTCCGGCGCGGTGGTGGAAAAGCGCGAGATCCCGCAGTGGTTCCTGAAGATCACCGATTACGCGCAGGACCTGCTGGACGGCCTGGACACGCTGCCGGGCTGGCCCGACGCGGTGAAGACCATGCAGCGCAACTGGATCGGCCGCAGCGAAGGCCTCGAGATCCATTT
>Ga0134125_10005286_pt1 | contig 14680 bp, 14 predicted proteins | sample KB31751_FD_96464 | JGI IMG/M metagenome (GOLD analysis project Ga0134125, IMG submission 96464) | Terrestrial soil microbial communities with excess Nitrogen fertilizer from Kellogg Biological Station, Michigan, USA - KB3-175-1 | ecosystem: Environmental > Terrestrial > Soil > Unclassified ... | reverse complement strand
GGTCGGCGACCAGCCGAACCGACGTCCCCCGTGCGTTTCCGTCCTCGTGGCAGTCGAGCACCGCGTTCAACGCCGCGCTTCCGAAGAAGTCCACAGCCTGCAAGTCGATCACCACGGGTCGGGCGGGCTGCGTCGCGGCCAGCTGTAGCGCCGTCGCCAGGTGAGCGGCGAGCTCACCGACGGTACTGGAGTCGACGCTGAGTTCTGCAGCCGCTGAGCCCGATGACGCGGCGGGGATGCGCCGTCGCGCATCGCAGATCACCAGAGATTAACCGTTACGCGGCGGGCTCGGGCGAAATCCTCTCGTGCACGGTCAGCAGCAAATGATCGAACTGGCTTTGCACAGCGGCCGCCGGCGCCGGCAGGGTGGCCATGTCGTCGAGCACCTCTTGCCGGGTGCGGTCGGCGACGACGATCGCGTCGTGCACCGGGCGCCGGGCTCGGCGTCGAGGGCGCTTGTGCGACAACAACAGTTGAGTCGTGGGCTCCACGTCGCCCGGTTCGTAGCCGTGCATCCTGGCCACCTCGTCAGACCATTCCCAGCGTTCACCCACGAACCAGAACCGGAAGGTGCCGATGTTCAGATATTCGGCCGGCGTCTCGATCGGCCCGGGGGAACGCATGCCGTCCCCGTCGGCCGATGATCCCGCTACTCGCCCGCGTTGTTGCACGTTTGCATTTTTCCACTCGGGGAACGTCCTCGGCTACCGCCCCGGAAGAAAGGGCCGTCGCGATATGGCCCGGGGTGGGGGTAACGTCGCGTGCGGACCCATCCATCAAACGCGGGAGCGCATGCCAAGTGCGCTGAGAGGACGGCTCGGGGCCGTCGACCGTACGAACCTGACCGGGTAATGCCGGCGTAGGGAGATGAATAAATGACCGAAACCTTGTCGGGAACCGCTGCACCGTCCGTGACCACCGGGCCGATTGCGGGCAGCCACAAGATCTATCGCGATGTCGCCGGCGGGCGGGTTCCGTTCCGCCGGGTGGACCTGTCCAACGGCGATCACTTCGATCTCTACGACACCTCGGGGCCCTACACGGATTCCGACGCGACGATCGACCTGACGGCCGGACTGCCGGCGCGGTCGGGCGTGGTTCGCGACCGCGGCACCCAGCTGCAACGCGCCCGTGCCGGTGAGATCACCGCGGAGATGGCGTTCATCGCCGCCCGCGAGGGCATGCCCGCCGAGCTGGTGCGCGACGAGGTCGCCCGCGGCCGCGCGGTGATCCCGGCCAACCACAACCACCCCGAGATCGAGCCGATGATCATCGGCAAGGCGTTCGCGACCAAGGTCAACGCGAACATCGGCAACTCGGCGGTGACGTCGTCGATCGCCGAGGAGGTCGACAAGATGGTGTGGGCCACCCGCTGGGGCGCCGACACCATCATGGACCTGTCCACCGGCAAGGACATCCACGAAACCCGGGAGTGGATTCTGCGTAACTCGCCGGTGCCGGTCGGCACCGTGCCCATCTACCAGGCGGTGGAGAAACTCAGGGGCGGCGGTCCGGCTGATCTGACCTGGGAGCTCTACCGCGACACCGTGATCGAGCAGTGCGAGCAGGGCGTGGACTACATGACCGTGCACGCCGGTGTGCTGCTGCGCTACGTGCCGCTGACCGCCAAGCGGGTCACCGGCATCGTCTCCCGCGGCGGCTCGATCATGGCGGCCTGGTGCCTGGCGCATCACCAGGAGTCTTTCCTCTACACCCACTTCGAGGAGCTGTGCGAGATCCTGGCCCGCTACGACGTCACCTTCTCCCTCGGCGACGGGCTGCGTCCGGGGTCCATCGCCGACGCCAACGACGAGGCCCAGTTCGCCGAACTGCGCACCCTGGGTGAGCTGACCAAGATCGCGAAATCCCATGGCGTACAAGTCATGATCGAGGGCCCCGGCCACGTCCCGATGCACAAGATCGTGGAGAACGTGCGGCTGGAAGAGGAGCTGTGCGACGAGGCCCCGTTCTACACCCTGGGACCGCTGGCCACCGACATCGCGCCGGCCTACGATCACATCACCTCGGCGATCGGCGCCGCGATCATCGCCCAGGCCGGCACCGCGATGCTCTGCTACGTCACGCCCAAGGAGCACCTGGGGCTGCCGGACCGCAAGGACGTCAAAGACGGGATGATCGCCTACAAGATCGCCGCGCACGCGGGCGATCTGGCCAAGGGACATCCGCACGCCCAGGAGCGCGACAACGCGCTGTCGACGGCGCGCTTCGAGTTCCGCTGGAACGACCAGTTCGCCCTGTCACTGGATCCCGACACCGCGCGGGAGTACCACGACGAGACGCTGCCGGCCGAGCCCGCCAAGACCGCCCACTTCTGCTCGATGTGCGGGCCGAAGTTCTGCTCGATGCGCATCACCCAGGATGTCCGCGACTACGCCGCCGAACACGGGCTGGACAGCGAGGAAGCGATCGAGGCGGCCATGGCCGAGGGCATGGCGGAGAAGTCGCGCGAGTTCGCCGAACACGGCAAACAGGTGTATCTACCGCTGGCACAGTGACGTTGCTGCCTGTTCCACCCCCGGGCACGACGCCGCTGCGAGTGCTGTCCATCGCCGGATCGGACTCCGGGGGCGGCGCGGGTATCCAAGCCGATATGCGCACCATGGCGCTGCTGGGCGTGCACGCCTGCGTCGCGGTAACCGCGGTGACCGTGCAGAACACGGTGGGAGTCAAGAGCTTTCACGAGGTTCCCGACGACGTCGTCGCCCGCCAGATCGAAGCCGTGGTCAGCGACATCGGTATTCAGGCGGCCAAGACCGGGATGCTGGCGTCGCCGCGCATCATCGACACCGTGGCCACCACCTGGCGCCGGCTCGGATTGACGGTTCCGCTCGTCGTCGACCCGGTGGCGGCATCCATGCACGGCGATGCGCTCATGGCACCGGCGGCCCTGGATTCGCTTCGGAATCAGTTGTTTCCGTTGGCCACGCTGGTGACGCCGAACCTCGACGAGGTGTGGCTGTTGGTGGACATCGACGTCGTCGACCCCGGGTCGCAGCGGGCGGCGGCCAAGGCCCTGCATGCGCTCGGCCCGCGATGGGTGTTGGTCAAGGGCGGCCACCTGCGCTCGTCGGACCGTAGCTGCGATCTGCTCTATGACGGCGCCTCCTATTACGAGTTCGATGCGGAGCGGATCGCGACCGGTAATGACCACGGCGGCGGGGACACGCTGGCCAGCGCGGCCGCTTGCGCGCTCGCGCACGGCTTCACCGTGCCGGACGCGGTCGGTTTCGGGAAGCGGTGGGTCACCGAATGTCTGCGCGCCGCCTATCCGCTGGGCCATGGCCATGGCCCCGTCTCCCCGCTGTTCAGGCTGTCATGATTGCCCGCCTCCTCGAGCAGATCGCGGGCATCGCGCACGAACCCGACTGCGCACCAGAAGGACTGGTGGTCTTGACTCATGGCGCCGGTGGCAACCGGGATTCCCCGCTGCTGCAACAGGTCTGCGACGAATGGGCCCAGCGCGGCTGGCTGGCGGTGCGCTACAACCTGCCCTATCGCCGGCGCCGGCCCACCGGCCCACCGTCCGGGTCGGCCGCCACCGATCGTGCCGGCATCGTCGAGGCGATCACCTTGTGCCGCGGCCTCGCCGAGGGCCCGCTGATCGCGGGAGGGCATTCGTATGGCGGCCGGCAGACATCCATGGTGGTCGCCGCCGGCGAGGCTCCGGTGGACGTACTGACGCTGTTCTCCTACCCGCTGCACCCGCCGGGCAAGCCGGAACGCCTCCGCACCGAGCATCTGCCCGACATCACGGTGCCGACGGTGTTCACCCACGGAACGTCGGATCCCTTCGGCACCCCCGACGAGCTGCGCACCGCGGCCGCGCTGATCAGCGGAACGACGGCCGTCGTCGAGATCGCCAGCGCCCGACACGATCTGCGGTCCAAGGCCTTGAACGTACCGGCGTTGGCCGTCGATGCCGCGCTGCAGCTGCTTGGACGGAATTAGACAGCTTTAACTGGACAGTTTTAACTGTCTATTTTAGAGTGGTGGCGTGGATCGGATCAGCGACTCGGCGGTGGCGGCAGCACGCGATATCCGGGTGGTGTTCAGCCGGCTACGGCGCCGGTTGAAAGACATCGCGGTCGACGGTTTGACACCGTCACAGACGGCCGCGCTCACCCGGTTATGGAAGGAGGGGCCGTCGTCGGCCAGCGCATTGGCCGGGGCGGAACAGGTACGTCCCCAGTCGATGGCCACTATTCTGGCCGCTTTGCGTCAGCGGGGGCTCATCGAACGCGCCCCCGACCCGAGTGACGGGCGGCGCCAGGTGGTCTCACTGACCTCGGCCGGCAGAAAGCGCGCCGAGAGCGACCGCCGCGCCCGCGAGGAGTGGCTGGCCCGGACCATCCAGGAGCGCTACACCGAGGCGGAACGAGGTGTCATCGTCGATGCACTATCGCTACTCGAGCGCTTAACCGAACAGTAGAGACGCGAAAGGGCGGCATCTGCAATGGAATTGGGACTGCATTTCATCGACTTTCTACCCGGAGACCCGGCACGACTCGGCCCGACGCTTGCCGACGCGGCCAAAGCCGCCGAACAGGGCGGCGCCACGTTGTTCACGCTGGCCGATCACTTCTTCCAAATGGAAGAGCTTGGCCAGGCCCAGGATCCATTCCTCGAGGGCTACACGTCGTTGGGCTTTTTGGCGGCCCAAACCACGACGATCGACCTGGCCCTGCTGGTCACCGGGGTCACCTACCGCCACCCCGGCGTGTTGGCCAAAACGGTCACCACCCTGGACGTGTTGTCGCAAGGCCGATCGATGCTGGGGCTGGGTGCGGCCTGGTACGAGCGCGAACACACCGCGCTAGGCATTCCGTATCCACCACTGAGCGCACGGTTTGAAATGCTCGAAGAGACGCTACAGGTCTGCCGGCAGATGTGGAGTGACGACGACGGGCCCTACCACGGCACGCACTATCAGCTGAACGAGACGATCTGTGCGCCGCAACCGATTCGGCGTCCCCCGATCCTAATTGGTGGGGACGGCGAGAAGAAGACGTTACGTCTGGTCGCGCACTATGCCGACATCTGGAACAGCATGTCGACCGATGTCGGCGAGCTCGAACACAAGATCGAGGTTTTGCACCGGCATTGCGACGCGGTGGGCAGGGATCCCGCCGATATCCGCAAGACGTCCGGTGGGCTTGCGACGGCAGACCCCTTCGAGAATATCGACGAGTACCTGAGGACGGCGGAACGCTACGCCAAGCTCGGTGTCGATATGATCAATGTCGGCCCGTTGCCCGGCAACCCGGACCCGGTCGGATTCATCCGCCGACTGGGCGACGAAGTGATTCCCCGGCTGGACGAAATATGTTAACTAGCCCGATCTTTCGTCATCCGGGGTAGCGTGAGTAACACGCATCCGCGCTGCCGGTCACGCCGCCGCGGAACGCCGCGATCCGGGTGAAACCGGCCGGCACGCTGGTGCCGTCCGCGTCGCTGGCGACCAGGTGGTTGGTGAGCAGCCCCGCAACCGCTTCGTCGAGGTCCCCGGCGGTCAGCTGCAATTGGTTGTGCGAGGGCAGGTCGATGGGTTCGGCCATCTTGCGGTGCACCACACCGGTCAGGCAAGCGGTGCGCAGCGCGGTCCACGGGCTCTGCATCGGCAGGTCGCGTTGATGCTGCACCGCCAGCGCGTATCTCGACATCACGACGGACAGGGCGGTGTCGTCGCCTTGCGGCAACGTCTGTTCGTTCTCATCGGCGACCGTGCCCAGCACGGCGAGTTTGGGCAGGTCGATCGCGATGGTGTTGGTGCCCGGACAGTACGAGGCCGGCGGGGTGGGCTTGGCCTCCGGGCAATTGGCCGGCCGGTAGGACAGCGCCGGCGGATTGGTCGGGGCGAAGATCTTTCCCAGCAGTTCCATCAGCGTCGACAACGTGTCTTGGTTGATCGGGACCTCGCCGGTCTCCGGCGTACCGGTGGTGGAGTCGACCCGCAGGGCGTTCGGTAAATCGCCGCGGCGCCGCTCGATTTCCTTGCGGTCGATCGTCGCACAGGCCGAGGCACCGTTGAGGAAACCCATTTGGAAGGCGCTGATCCGGTCCAGGGCCGAGCCGTGTGCGTCGTCGTTTTCGGTCTCACTGTCCATCACGGGGTCACGCGTGGTGATGATCCCCGCCAGCACATGGTCGAGCCCGTCGGCGGTGCTCAGCGTGAAGCGCGGCGACTTGCCGTCGGCGACCCAGAACAGATACACGCCGGCGAAACAGTCGGCCTGCTGTTCGTGGACGATGGTCGGGTCCCTTCTGGTCACCAGTTTCGCCATCTGCTGCAGCGCATGCCCGAATTCGTGGGCGAGCACACCGGTGACGGACATGTCGCCGAAGTACTTTTGCGCGACGGGCATGAACACGCCGCGGTCCCAGGCGATCAGGTTGCAGCGCGAGGTGTAGAAGGCGTTGACGAGTTCGTACGTGTCGTTGTGGCACACGATCGGGCTGCTCGGATCTTTGGAGTCGTAGGACACCACCTTGCCGACCGGAACGAACTCGCCCTTCAGCGATTGGCTGTACACCGACTGCCAGTAATCCTCGATGTCGTTGATCGACAGCAAGGCCAACGTGTCGATGGGCCCGTTGTCGGTGTTGAGCACCCTGCCGGTGGGGCCGGGCGCGTTCGAGCGAATCCCGCTGGGCCCGTTGGTCGCGCGCAACCCGCCCACCAGGAAAGGGTCGTTGAGCATCGACAACGCGCGCCCTTCGACGAACGTCGAGCAGCCGGCGACCACGAGCGCCGCCGCCGCCCAGACGAGTGCCGACCTGAGCGCATAGCTATTCATGACCAACCTCATCCCGACCGGCGACACGGCAGCACCAAGGGGATTCATTCTAGAGGCGTCGGCCGTCCACGACAGGAGAAATCGAGAGACCCCGCAAACATCGGCCGGGGCGCGGTTTCGCGAGAAAGGCGGTGGCTCATCGACTCCTTCGGCCGGCCGCTCCGCATGCGTTGGGCCTCTCGATGTTGACGTAAGTCCAGCTATATTGATCGTCATGTGGACGGTGCCGCTGAAGGCCAAAGACAAGCTTTCCGCGCTGGTTGACGAGGCGGTTACCGACCGTCGCACGAAATCGCCGCCGCAATGAGTGAAACTGCTCACTGCACAGACCTTGGCGTGGCGTTCGACGAGCTCGATGCCAAGATCAACGCGGGTATGAAGACCTATGCGATTCCGGGCGTCGCGGTTGCTGTCTGGGCCGGCGGCCAGGAATACGTCAAGGGCTTCGGGATCACCAATGTCGACCATCCGTTGCCTGTCGACGGCGATACTGTCTTCCGAATCGGTTCCACCACAAAGACTTTCACAGCCACGGCGATGATGCGGCTGGTCGAGCAGGGCAAGGTAGACCTGGATTCACCCGTGCGTCTCTACATCCCCGACTTCGCGGTGGCCGACGAGTCGGTCAGCGCCACGGTGACCGTGCGCCAACTGCTCAACCACACTGCAGGCTGGGATGGTCGCAATGGGCAGGACTTTGGGCGCGGCGATGACGCGGTGGCGCGCTACGTCAACTCGATGACACGTTTACCGCAGCTGACTCCTCCGGGAACCGCGTTCGCGTACAACAATTCAGGCCTTGTGGTGGCGGGCCGCATCATCGAGCTTGTCGCCGGAACAACCTACGAGTCTGCGGTACAGAAGCTGGTACTTGATCCGCTGCAGCTGGCTGACACCCGCTATTTTTCCGACCAGATAATCGGTCTGAAGGTGGCGGCACCGCACGCCGTGGTCGACGGCAAACCCGTTGTCACTAACGACTTTTGGGTATTCCCGCGCAGCTGCAACCCCACCGGCGGGTTGATGTCCACTGCGCGAGATCAGCTGCGCTACGCACGGTTCCACCTCGGCGACGGCAGGGCGCCTGACGGCGAGCAGATTCTGACCCGACAGTCGCTGGAGGCAATGCGCTCGAACCCGGGTGCGGGCGGGACACTTTGGGTCGAGCTGACCGGGATGGGCGTGACCTGGATGCTGCGGCCCTCCGCGGAGAATGTGACCATCGTTGAGCACGGCGGCACCTGGAAGGGACAACGCTCTGGTTTCTTCATGGTGCCCGATCGCAACTTCGCCATGACCGTGCTCACCAACTCTGATGGCGGATTTCACATGATCAATGACCTTTTCGCCTGCGACTGGGCATTGCAAAGATTCGCCGGGGTCACCAACCTGCCCGCCACACCGCAACACCTTGGCGCCGCCGACCTAGCAACCTACGAGGGCCGGTACATCGCCGGGCAAGTCTCCCAAAATGGCAGCCTCGAGCAAGCGGTCATCGACTTCCGGGCAAGGGACGGCCAGCTCGCTGGAACCATGGCTGATGCCAACCCGGATGGCCAAGATAACGCCAAGCTGGGCCTCGCCTTCTACCGGCGCGACTACGGGATCGACCTCGGACCCAACGGCGAGCCCACCGGCAGTCGATCCAACTTCGTGCGCGGACCGGACGGCAACATCGCCTGGTTCTGTACCCTCCACGGGCGCCTGTTCCGACGCCAGTAGCACAGCACCGATGAATCACCCAGCGCCGACAGCCGAGCGAAATAGGAGGTCACGGCTAAGGTGGGCTGATGCCCCGCACCGACGACGACAGCTGGGATCTGGCGTCTGGCGTCGGGGTCACCGCGACCATCGTCGCGGCCGGGCGCGCGATGGCCACCAGGGACCCGCGCGGTTTGATCAACGATCCATTCGCCGAACCTCTGGTCCGTGCGGTGGGGCTGGATCTCTTTACCAAGATGATGGACGGCGAACTCGACATGTCGACGATCGCGGATGTCTCACCGACCGTGGCGCGGGCGATGGTCGACGGAAACGCGGTCCGCACGAAGTACTTTGACGACTACGTCCGCAACGCCACCGACGGGGGGATTCGGCAAGTGGCGATCCTCGCGTCCGGGTTGGACGCCCGGGCCTACCGTCTGCCGTGGCCGACCGGGACGGTGGTGTACGAGATCGATCAACCACAAGTGGTCGAGTTCAAGACGACGACCTTGGCCGACCTGGGCGCCGAACCCTCCGCCACTCTGCGCGCCGTGCCCATCGACTTGCGCGCGGATTGGCCGACGACACTGCACGCTGCCGGCTTTGACTCGGCGGCCCCGACGGCGTGGCTCGGCGAGGGGTTATTGATTTATCTAAAGCCGGAGGCCCAGGATCGGCTGTTCGACAACATCACCGCCCTCAGCGCTCCCGGGAGCATGGTAGCCACCGAATTCGTCACCAGCATCGTAGGTTTCGGCGCCGAGCGAGCGCGGACCATATCCAACCCGTTCCGCGACCATGGCGTCGACGTCGACTTGGCTTCGTTGGTCTACACCGGCCACCGCAACCACGTCCTCGACTACCTCGGCGCCAAGGGCTGGCAGCTCGAAGGTGTGCCGCTGGCAGAGCTGTTCCGGCGCAGCGGCCTCGATGTGCCGGCCCCCGACGACGACGACACCATCTTCATTAGCGGCGGCCTGACCGACCAGCCGCGGTGATCACTGAGCTCGACGACGATCGCCGTCGACTGTCTGTATTTGCCAATCGATCCAGTCGCATATCCGCGGCGCATCAACGACAGCCAGCGCCGCATGCCGCCCATCCCAGTCGGCGTCGGCTAATTGATTGGGGCGAATAGCTTCACTTGACACATCATTTGTATGCGATCCTTTGACCATAGTTGTGCGCCTACCAGTGATGCGGAACGCCGGAGGAAAACTTCGCATTGGTCAACGAACTCCTGGGGATGAGGACCTCGTGCGCAAGTTGCGCCGGGTGGACGAGCGGGCGGTTGAGGGCAAGAACGGCGAGGATTTGCGGTGCGTAGAGACGACGATAGTTGGGATCTGACCAGCCATGTCGGCGCGACTGCAACGCTGGTGGCCGCGGGCCGCGCCAGGGCTACCAATTCGGCGGAGCCGTTGATCGAGGACCGGTTCGCCGAGCCGTTGGTCCGCGCGGTGGGTATCGAATTCCTTATCCGATGGGCCACCGGAGAGCTCCGCGCGTCCGACGTCGACGATCCCGAAGCGGCGTGGGGTCTACAGCGAATGACCACCGAGTTGGTGGCCCGCACCCGCTATTTCGATCAGTTCCTTGAAGACGCCACCGCCACGGGGATTCGCCAGGCGGTGATCCTGGCATCCGGGCTTGACGCGCGCGGCTACCGACTGCCGTGGCCGCCGAGCATGACGGTGTATGAGATCGACCAGCCGGATGTGCTGCAGTTCAAGGCCGAAACGTTGGCACAGCTGGGCGCCGAACCGACGGCGCATCTGCGGATGGTGCCGGCCGACCTGCGTCACGACTGGCCGGCCGCGCTGCTGCGTAGCGGATTCGAGCCGGCGCTGCCGACCGCCTGGATCGCCGAAGGACTGTTCGGTTATCTGCCCCCGCAAGCCCAGGATCGCTTGCTGGACAACGTCACCGATCTCAGCGCGCCGGGAAGCCAGATGGCCATGGAGACGTTCGTGGGGTCGTCGGACCTGGACTCCGGGCGGGTCGAAGAGATCATCCGCAGTGCGACTCGCACCTGGCGCGACCATGGATTCCATCTAGACATCTGGTCGCTGAACTATTCCGGGGCCCGCAGCGACGTTTCCGACTACCTCGACAACCACGGGTGGCGATCGGTGGGGACCACCGCCGCGCAGCTGCTGGCCGATCACGACCTGCCCGCGCTGCCTGGCAATGACGTCGCGCCTCCCGACAAGCCGAGCTACTACATTTCGGTTCTCGCGTGATACAAGCGACGTAGTGGACAGCAGGATGCGGATTCTGGCGGTAACGCGTGCGCACAATGCCGGGAAGACCTTGGCTGATACCTTGGACTCGCTGGCCACCTTCTGCGACGATATCTACGCGATCGACGACCGCAGCACCGACGACACCGCTGCGATTCTCGCGAACCACACCGCGGTCACCAATGTTGTTCGCGCCCGGGCAGATCTACCGTCCACACCATGGTTGATCCCCGAGTCCACCGGGCTGGAGCTGCTGTACCGGATGGCCGATTTCTGTCGCCCGGACTGGATGGTGATGGTCGACGCCGACTGGACATTCCAGATCGACGTCGACATCCGTGAGGTGCTTACGCGCACACCGGACGACGTAGCGGCGCTGATGTGTCCGATGGTTTCCCGCTGGGATGATCCAGAATACCCGGACATGGTGCCGGTGATGGGTACCGCCGAGGCGCTGCGCGGGCCGTTTTGGCGTTGGCGCCCGGGTCTGTATGCGGGACCCAAGCTGATGCACAATTCGCACTGGCCGGCCAACATCACCGATCACGGTCGGATAGGGCAGCTGGACGGAATCCGCTTGACGCACAACGGCTGGTCAACGCTGGAGGAACGGATCGCGCGAGTCCGGCACTACATGCGGCTGGATCCGGATTTTCGGCACAATTTCGGTGTGGCCTATGATCGATCCCTATTGTTCGGCTACGCACTCGACGAGGTCAGCCTCCTCAAAGCGGACTACCAGCGGCGGGTGCGCGGCGACTTCGACCGGATCGAGCCGTGTGCGCGGCTACCGATCGAGGCGGAGCCACGCGCGATTGGCCGCGGATACGGACCTCGCGCGGACGGTTTTCATCCCGGGGTCGACTTCGCCGCTGACCCCGGCAGCCCGATCTATGCCGTCATATCCGGAACTGTATGCCGCGCAAGCGATGTCGATCACCTTCACTCGGTGATCATCTCGAACGGCGATACCGAAATCCGCTACGTGTTTCGACCAGGTGACGACAGACAGATCGCACTCGGTGATCGAATAAGTGCGGGAACCCGAATCGGCAGCATCGGTGCGGAAGACCAATCAACAGACGGTTACCTGCATTTCGAGACGCGGGTTCGGGGCGCACACGTCAACCCGCTGCGCTATCTGGGCAACATGGGCCTGCGGCCCTGGCCGCCGCCGCGGCGGCTGCGCGCGGTGGCGGGCAGCTACCCGCCCGCCACACCATGCACAATCACCGCCGACGACTAATCTCGGGCGCCCTCAGCGCGGCGCGTCAGGCTATTCGCTGGCAAGCCTCGACCCGTTCCAGCAGACTGCGGCCGGCCCTGATCGTCGAGCGGACCTCCTGCAGCAGTTTGGCCGGATGCTGCAGGTCCATGTCGTGCAGTCCTTCGTAGTGGTCGATGCCGAAGCCCACCGTCTCGACACCAATTCCGAACGGCAGGGTCAGAGTGCGCAGCGCGTCAAAGTTCTGATAGGGGACGAACGGCTGACCGGTTACCAGTAGACAACTCGATTGCTGCATATCCAGTGTCCGCGCGGTAAAGGTGAAGGTATCCGCGGAGGTGGCGCGGCGGTTGTGTGGGTCCGGCGACGGTGCCTCGATCAACGTGATGGGCAGCCGGACGTCATTGCTGTCTTCGCCGAAGCGCCAGACCATCTGGCCCCGATGCGGGTCGCCGCCCCGCTGCCGCCCATGCCGTACCACTTCGCGAGTATCCATCCCGAACGCGGCGGCCGCAGCGGCCGCCAGCAGATCGAATTCGGTACGCGCGCCTGGCGCGCAGGACCCGACCGCGTCGTCTTCGGACGGCAACAGCCGCCGCGAAGCGGCGGCCAGCACGATATGACCGACACGATTCTCGGCAGCCAGGTCCCGCGCCCACCGGGCCCGAAGCATGTTCGAGTAACGTCCGGTGCCGATCACCAGCATGTAGTCAAACGTTGTTTCTGTGGGCCATGACTCATCTGTAAGGCCCAGCTGTTGCGCCAGCGTCGTGATCGTGTCCAGTTGCCCGTCCGACAGGTCTAGACGGGGGATCATCCACCGTGCCCCGCCGTCGGCGTCCTGGCACCGCACCTGCTCCCCGCTCCGACGTGCCCTCGTCCGGCCCCGGTAATCCCATACTTCGCTGAACTCGTCCAGGGAGGCCAACCGGGCTGCCAGATTGGCGTGCCGCGGGAAAACTCCGCCGAACATCGCAACCAACTGCGCCAGCGCGTCATGCGCACTCCACGCGTCGACCTCCCGGCGCAGCGACGTCATAAACTCACTATCGAATTCGCCGCCACGTATCGACACCTCAGCCGGACTGTTCACTTCAAGTTCCTTGCTCCGCGAACACACCATCACACGCAGCCATTTGTGGAATGCAAACTTTCACTAGCCTAACCGCGGTGAGCGGGGCAAGGCGCGCTTTTCTGGAGATCCGTAATCGCGGGGCTCATAGGGGAGACAAGACGCCGCCGGTCCCCACTTGTTCGTAGGTGTATTGCGGCTGATCCTTCGCCCATTGGATATAGCGGTCGATGCCTTCCCAGATACCGACTTCGGGCTTGAATCCGATACTTTTAGCGAGATCGATGTTGGCCGGGAAACGAGCAACTTCGCCGGCGCGTGCTTCACGACGTGCGATCTTGGCGTCGAACTTTCCGGCGATGTACTCGACGATGTCCTTCACCCGGGTGTTTTTGCCGCTCGCGAAATTGATCGCCTGTCCACGAAGCGTGGTGTCTTGCAATACAAGGTTGTACGCACGGACGATGTCGCTGACGTACAGGTAATCGCGTGTTGCCGAACCGTCGCCGAAGATCGTGAGGTTTTCGCCGTTGATGGCCTGACGGACGAGTCGTGGAATCAGCGCACCGAATCGCCCGGTTTTCTGGCGCACCCCGAAGATGTTGAACGGCCGAACAATCGTGACGTCAAGGCCATAGGAGCGGTAGTAGGAGTAGCACAGCCGATCGGCCGCTGCTTTGGAGGCGCCATAGGGGCTGTTCGGTTTGAGCTCCGCCCTCTCGTCAAGAAGCTCGCCCTCCTGCAGATGGTGTCCGTCGCCGTACACTTCGCATGTTGACACGTAGATCAACCGGTTCTTGTAGCGCCGTACCGCCTCGAGCACACGGTAGGTGCCCATGACGTTGGTTTCGAGAAAGCTCTCTGGATCACCGAGAGACTGGTCGACGTTGATATTGGCGGCCAGATGAAAAACGACGTGGTGCTCGCGCACCGCGCGATGGACCGTTTCTCCATCGGTCACCGAACCCGAGATAAAGGCCGCACGCGGGTGCGAACGAAAGTCATTCGTGTTTCGGGTCGCACTTTTCGATGACGTATTCAGGACGGTGACCGAATGCCCATCGGCCAGTAGCGACTCGCATAGATGACTTCCCTGGAAGCCTGCGCCTCCCGTGACAAGTATTTCCATCTGGTTCGCCCCTCGCGTGCTACCCGTAAGGCGTGAGTTTAATCGATGCTCACGGGCCAAGTGAGCGATCCGACTTGATAGCGGACGCTCTTATCTTCGGGCAAGAAGTTCGATGGTTTTTCTGCTGGGCGTGGTAAGCTCCGCGGGCGATGTAGCGCTTGACGCAGCGCATTATTTCGCTTTTGGTTTTGGCATCGGTCAGGCGGCGGACGACACCCGCCACTACGGCATCCGGGTGCGATGCCTCTTGTCGTGTGACGGCACTCCGTTGACCCCACCGATGGACATGGCGTAGCTACCGACCGCGAATCCGACACCAGAACCCATGACCCCCAAGGCGTCCCGGTTGATCTTGTCGACGGTGTCCCGCGCGCTCTGAAAGTTCGGGTCGTACGGCACGCCCGCCTGTCCTCCCCACAACCGGGCCTGCACGGTGGTTTTGGTCTGCGAGGAACCGGTGGTCAGGCCCCCGATCGGCACGCCCGCGACCAT
>Ga0134125_10005285_pt1 | contig 14682 bp, 15 predicted proteins | sample KB31751_FD_96464 | JGI IMG/M metagenome (GOLD analysis project Ga0134125, IMG submission 96464) | Terrestrial soil microbial communities with excess Nitrogen fertilizer from Kellogg Biological Station, Michigan, USA - KB3-175-1 | ecosystem: Environmental > Terrestrial > Soil > Unclassified ... | reverse complement strand
TCTGATAGGTACGCGCCATCCCCAGGTGCGCGCGCTTGCGGGTCGCGGTGCGGGTGATGTCGCGGTCGAACAGCAGCACGGCTCCGGAATCCGGCGCGATCTCGCCGGTAATGAGATTGAACAAGGTGGTCTTGCCGGCGCCGTTCGGTCCGATGATCAGGCGGCGCTCGCCCGGTTCGACGGCAAGCGTGACATTAGTGGTAACGCGCAGGCCGCCGAACGACTTGCACAGATTGCGCACCGCGAGCGCGCTCATGGCTTTGGCTCCGCGATCGGAGCCGGCGCCGAAGCCGGGCGGGCGGTTCTGTTTCGACGTGCCGAACGCCACCCTGAGCGCACCAGCCGCACGGTGCCGGGCACCAGACCCTCGGGCATCAGCACCACGATGGCGACAAAGATCGCGCCAAGCATGAAATTCCAGCGCGCGATGTAGGCGCTGACCACGTTCTTGACGATGACGACGAGCGCCGCGCCGACGACCGGTCCGAGCAGGGTAGCCGCGCCGCCGGAGATCACCATCAACAGGCCTTCGGCGGACGCGGTCAGCGCCAGCGCCTGCGGGCTGATGAATTGATTGTAGTACACGAACAGCACGCCGGAGACCGCGCTCAAGAGGCCCGACAGCATGAAGGCCCAGAACCGGATCATCCAGACATGGTAGCCGAGCGCAGTCATGCGCCGCGGCTGATCGCGCGTGCCGGCAAGCGCGGCGCCGAACGGCGAATTGACGACGACGGCGCAGCCCGCGATGGCGAGCAGAAAGACGAGGAGCGTCGCATTGTAAAAGCTCACCGCCGATGTCAGCGGCAGCCCAAACGGCGCCGGGCGCGTGTTGACGGTGATGCCGTTATCGCCGTTGGTGATGCTGATCCATCGGTAGGCCAGCCCCCAGATGATCTCGCCAAGCGCCAGCGTGATCATGATGAAGCTGATGCCGCTGGCGCGAAGCGCCAGCGCGGCAAAGCCCGCGGACACGACAAGGCCGGCGGCGAGGCCGCCCGCAATGGCGACCGTGTGGCCATAGCCGGCGGCAAGCAAATAAGCGACCCCGTACGCCGCGACGCCGGAGAGTCCGGCGTGCCCGAGCGACACCAGCCCGCCGTAACCAACCAGAATGTTGAGGCCGAGCGCGAACACGGCGTAGAGCAGGATCTGGCTCGCAATGTTGACGTAATACGGCTCGGTGACGACGAAGGGCAGCGCGACCAGCGCCAGCACTGCGACCCCTACTGCGACCGGCTGGTACTTCACAGAACCTGCCCCCCGAACAGGCCCTGCGGGCGCAGCACGAGCACGAGCACCATCGGCAGGAAGAGCACGAAATAGGCCAGCTCCGGCAGCAGTGCCTGGCCGAAATTGTAGATGAAGCCGACGATGATGCTGCCGACAAATGAGCCGAGCAGACTGCCGGTCCCACCGAGGATGACGACAACAAGTGCGAGCGGCAGCATGTCCTGGTCGAGGCCCGGATAGACTGAAAGAATCGGTCCACCAATCATGCCGGCGAAACCGGCGAGCCCGGCGCCGAGACCGAACACGATGGTGAAGAGCTGCGAGACGCGGATGCCGACGACGCGCGCCATTTGCGGATCGTCGACGCCGGCGCGGATCATGGCACCGAGGCGGGTGCGTTCGAGCATCAGCCACAACGCGATGGCGAATACCACCGCGATGCCGATCACCGCCATGCGGTAGAGCGGAAAGACGGCGGGGCCGATGCGCACAAAGCCGCCGAGCCCTTCCGGCGTCGTCACTGAAATCGGATCGCCGCCCCAGCCCATCAGGCACAGATCGGCGACCATGAATGAGACGCCGAGCGTCACCAGCACCTGCGCCAGTTGCTGCCCAGCGAGGCGGCGCAGCAAGAGCCGCTCCATCAGCGCGCCAAGGACAGCGACTTCCAGCGCGCCAAGGATGGCCGCAGCCCAGAAGTCCAGCGTGAAGCCGAGCGCGCCGGAAAGGAACGAGGTGCCGAGATAAGCGCCGACCATGAACATCGAACCGTGCGTCAGGTTGGGGATGCGCATCAGCCCGAAGATCAGGGAAAAGCCCGCCGAAAGCAGGAACAACAGACCGCCGAACGTGATGCTGTTGACGGTCAACAGCAGCCAGAAACTCATTTACGCCGTCCTCCCGATTTTCCGGCTGCTACGTTAACGCCTATCGTAACCGGGATCGCGCCGCGCGCAATCCGGGGCTTTGTGATCAGATCATCCCTCGGGGATGATGACAGATTCGCGTTAGCACCTGGTCAGCGGCGGATAGTCGCGCGAATACACCGGATGGGCGAGAAATTCCTTCTCCGGCCAGGTCCAGAATTGGCTGACGTTCTCGTATGTGTGGATGGTCTTATTCCACAGCTTCAGTCCGTATTTGGCGCCTTCCTTGACGAGACGCCGGATATAAATCGTGCCGATGACGTTGTTGAGGTGGTCGAACTTGATCGGGCCACGCGGCGTATCGGTGAGGCTGACTGATTTGAGCGCCGCCATCAATTTATCGCGGTCGCTTGAATCGCCGCCCGCCGCCGTCAGGCCCGCATCCAGTACTTGGCAATTGCCGTAGAGCAGGGCTGCGTACTGACCCGGGATGGCGTCATAATTCTTCAGCATACCATTGACGAAACGCTGGTTGGCTTCGGTCTCCAGATCGAGCGTATAGGGTGCGGCGCTGACCAGACCGACTGCCTCGTCGCCGAAGCTCTTGAGCAGGAAGTCGTCTGCGCCAGCCTCGCCCGCCACCACTTGGTACTTGAGACCGGCCGTGGCGTATTGCTTCATAAACCGGATCGGATTTGACCCGGCGAAACCCTGGCAGACGGCATCGCAATCGCCGATCTGCGCCAAGTACGGCGTGTAGTCAGGCGTCACCAGGGGCGGCCACAGTTTCTTGACGACACAGCCACCGTCCTTGGCGAACGCGGCCTGGAAGCCGCCCATCTGCTCATAGCCGAATGCAAAGTCCTCGGAGATGGTGACGATGCGTTTGAGCTTGAGTTCGGTCGCAGCGTAATGCCCCATCGGCTGCATCGCCTGCGACGACGTCGCCGATGCGCGCAAGAGAAACGGATTGGGCGTTCGCTGAGTCAGATTGTCAGCCGCCGCCAGGCTGAGCGTCGGCATCTTCTTTTCAATGACGTAGGCGTTGATGGCGTACAGTTCGAACGCGGCGAGCGGACCAAGGATCACGTCCACCTGATCGCGTTCAACCAGCTGCTGTGCCTTGGTCTTGGCGCCTGCCGGATTGCCGCCGGTATCGGCGGAAATGAAATCGACCTTACGGCCGCCCAACGTAAAGTTCTTTTCCTTCAGGTAAGTGAGAACGCCCTGCTCCATCAGGACGCCGCCGGCGGCGAGCGGTCCGGTCTTGACCGTAAGCAGGCCGAGTTTGAACGGCTTGCCCTGCGCGACGGCGGGCGCGGGAAAGCGGGTTAAAGCGACCGCTGCGCCCGCCGCGGCGCTGCCAAGCAGCCCGCGGCGAGTTGTTTTGCGAGACATCGTGCACTCCTCCCATCAACCGCCATGCTCCGCGAAAGCGGAACATGCGGCAGTCACGGTCTCTCGGTGTCGGCATCCACGACTATTGGATTTTTTTAAACGTGGATGACCGAGCCGCTCCTCAGCACTTGGTCAGTGGCGGATAACTGCGCGAATAGACCGGGTGCGCGAGGAAGTCCTTCTCGGGCCAAGTCCAGAACTGACTGACGTTCTCGTAGGTGTGAATCGTCTTGTTCCAGAGCTTGAGGCCGTATTTGGCGCCCTCTTTGCCGATACGCCGGACGTAGAAATTGCCAATCACGTTGTTGAGGTGATCGAATTTGATCGGTCCGCGCGGCGTATCGGTAAGGCTCACCGACTTGAGCGCCGCCATGAATTTCTGCTTGTCGCTGGAGTCGCCACCCGCAGCTTTCAGTCCGGCATCGACCACCTGGCAATTGACGTACAGCCCGGCGGCGTAGAACCCCGGAATGACATTGTAGTCTTTCATGATGTTCGTGACGAAACGCTGGTTCGGCTCGATCGGATTATCGAGCGTGTAGGGACAGCAGGACACAAGCCCTACTGCCTCGTCGCCGAAGCTCTTGAGCAGAGCGTCGTCGGCTCCGGTTTCGCCGGTTACCACCGGATATTTGAGTCCGGCGGTGGCGTACTGTTTCATGAAACGCAACGGATTGGAGCCGGCAAAACCCTCACAGACGCCGTCGCAGTCACTGATTTGCGCGATATAGGGTGTGTAATCTGGCGTGACGATCGGCGGCCACAATTTCTTGGTGACGCAGCCGCCGTCTTTCTGGAACGCCGCCTGGAAGCCACCCATCTGCTCGTAGCCGAAGGCGAAATCCTCTGTGACGCAGACCACGCGCTTGAGCTTGAGCTCGGTCGCCGCGTAGTGCCCCATCGGTTGCATCGCCTGCGAAGAGGTCGCCGAAGCGCGCAGCAGATAAGGGTTCGGCGTGCGCTGGGTGAGATTGTCAGCCGCCGCGAGGCTCAGCGTCGGCATCTTCACCTGCTGGACATATTCGTTGACGGCATAAAGCTCGAAGGCGGCGAGCGGGCCGAGGATAACGTCGACTTTATCGCGCTCGACCAGTTCCTGCGCCTTGGTCTTGGCGCCGGCCGGATTGCCGCCGGTATCGGCGGAGATGAAATCCACCTTGCGGCCGCCGAGCGTATAATTTTTTTCTTTCAGATAGGTCAGGACGCCCTGCTCCATCTGAATGCCGCCCTGGGCGAGCGGGCCGGTCTTTACCGTGAGCAGGCCAAGCTTGAATGGTGTGGCCTGGGCGATCGCCGGCGCCGGGAACTGGGTTAGCGCCGCCGCCGCACCGGCGGCGGTTCCGGCCAACAGCGTACGCCGGGTGATTTTATCTGACTTACGCGACATTAAAGTCCTCCCTCTGGCACTCGGACGGTCGCCCCGGCGCCAATCGTTAATTACCATTCACCGCAGCGTCCCACCGCAACGGCTTTCAAGCCATCATCCGACATGCCGTTTCGTCCGTAAAGACCGCTATTGTCGCGGCTTGCGCTATTATGAATGTTTATTTTCTCTTTGCCGGGATTATGGGTAGCAACAGCGAGGGCCGTGCCGTACCGCCGAAATGCAGGCTGGTGACGCCGCCGAATATTTCGGGCGGCCGGTCGCGCGGATCGTTGTGCAGAAACGGCCCGCAGCCGGTCAGCTCGTTCTTGAAATTCGACTGCCGGCCGCCGCTGCCGCCGGGATAGACGTAGTCCTTGCCGCGCACGGTCACCCCCACCCGGCAACCGGCGGGCACGACAATCGAGGTCGGCCAGATTTCGATATCGAGCGGCACGACCTGCCCGGGCTGCAACGGCTGCTTGCGCGTATGGGTGTGATAGGGCCGGTAGGGTTTTGACAGCTTTTTGTCGAGCACCCGGTGCGAGGCGCGGAGCCACCCCTGCCCGACCGGCGTGTGCGGGTCGATCGCGCCCTGGAATACGATCTCCTTGAGATCGGAAGAGAACACCCGCAGCACGACAAAGATGTCGGCATCGGACGTTGAGGACGACACATAAAGTTTGAGCGCGCTCGGGCCGGTGATCTCGGTTTCGTGCGTCAGCGGCGGCGTCAGGAACGTAATGCCGTCTCCCATGGCGTCAAACCGCAGCACCTTCTTCGCCGCGGCCGTTTTGACGCCGAGCGAACAATCCGCGGGGTTCAGGTAGAAGCGGGTCCACTTGGTGGCTTTGAGCGGCCATGCGGATTCCGCTCGTTCGACGAAGCGGTCGAAGTGGCGGACCTGCAGCTGCACCGGCGACTGCTTGTCCCAGCCGTTCTTCTTGCCGTGCAGAAAATAATCGAAGAAGCGCAGCTGCAGCTCGCGTCCATAGTCGGTATAAAAATGCGTCCAGTGTTCGATGCCGTGGGCTTCGAGCCATTTCTGTTTGGATGCTGCGCGAACGTAGCCCTCGAAATTACCCCGCGGGTGTAGTCCCTGGCCGCCCCAATTGGCGGCAGTCAGAAACGGCACCTTGATCTTCGACCACACCGGCGAACGCGCGCGGTGATAAGCATCGTCGAGCGGGTGGGCGGCGATGTCGACACCAAAATTGCTGCGGTTCTTTGCGAGTTCGGCATCGGACAGAATTTCCGGCCCGCACACCAGTTCGCCATGCACGCGGCTCCTCTTGCCGCGCTCGCCCGCGCCGTATTGCACGGTCTTGACCTGCATGTCGTACCAATTGTCCCAGAACGTGGAGAGAATGCCGCCGTGGTGCGTCATGTCGCGATACCAGTCGGCGGCGCCCTCCCAGATGCACATTGCGGCCAGATGCGGCGGCTGCAGGCTCGCAACGTGCCACTGATTGATGCCGTAATACGAGATACCGTTGAGCCCCACCTTGCCGTTCGACCACGGCTGTACGCCGGCCCATTCGATGCAATCGTAAAAGTCCTTGGTCTCGCGCGGCGAGAAATGATCGATGAAGCCAGGCGAACAGCCGGCGCCGCGTGAGTCGACACGAACGCAGGCGTAACCGTGCGGCACCCACTTTTCCGGATCGACCACTTCCCAGCTCTGGTAGAGGTTGCTTGAACCGGCGGCAACGTCGGGGTGCTTTCTGGCCATTGTCTCCCAGGCGCTTGGATAACCATCCTGGAAGGCGAGCCCCTTGGCATAAGGACCGTAGCTCAGGATCACCGGATAACGGCCTTCCGCGATCGGGCGAAACACGTCGGCGCGCAGCACATGGCCGTCGTCCACCGTGATCGCGGTGTCCCAGTCGATGCGCATGCCGTCGCGGGTTTCGCTGCGCGGCTGATGGGTTTTGCGATCCCCCGCCGCCTGCGCCATGCGCGCTTCGCCTTCAAGCGATGACATCGTTTCCTCCGAGCGCAGCTCTTCAGACCACTAAGCACTGGCAGAGGACATCATGCAAAGACGATGCTAGGCTAGCAAGAGCCGATGACGCTCTGCCGTTTTGAGCGGAGGGAGGAGCACATGCCTGCGATTTCGAGAGTGACCATCTTGGTAGCCGCGTCTGTGGCGGCAATTGCGTGCAGTCCCGGTGCCCCGGCGCGCGCCGCCGACGTGATCGACGAATGGTCATCCATTCAGATGCCGCCTGTGCCGGCGCTGAAAGCGGTCACGGTCGATCCCAAGACCACTGCGCTTTTCCTGTTCGACTTCATGACTGAGAATTGCGGGCAGCGTCCGCGTTGCGTCGCGGCCGTACCGACGCTCAAAGCCATTCACGACAAAGCGCGCGCCGCCAACATGCTTGTCGCCTACACACTGCCGGGCGGCGGCAAAATCATCGACCCGGCCATCGCGCCGCGTCCCGGCGAAGTGGTCGAGCAAAAGGCGGGCGGCCCCGACAAGTTCATTGGCGACGACCTCGACCAGCGGCTCAAGGCGCACGGTATCAAGACCGTGATCCTGTGCGGCACGTCTGCGCAGGGCGTCGGCCTTGGCACCGGCGCAGGCGCGGCACAGCGCGGCTACGCCGTGATCTACCCGGTGGATTGCATGCCGTCGGAAAGCGCTTTCCGGGAGGCCTATGCGGCCTGGCATATGGCGGGGGGCGGACCACCGGTGACGACCAAACACGTTACCGTAACCCGCATCAGCATGATCACCTTCGCGACCGCCAACAAATAGCCGGAAATCATGGCATGAGCCTCGCCCGGCAACAACGGACTGGACACATGTAAGGCATTGCCTTACAATCGACCTCGTGATCCGATCATTCCGCAGCAGGGGCTTGCGACGCTTTGCGGAACACGGCGATCCGTCGAAATTGAGCGTCCAGAGCCCAGGTCGCATTCGACGTATTTTGCTAACCCTCGATGCAGCCAAAATGCCGGAGGGAATGAATTTGCCGGGCTTTCGCTTTCACGCCTTGAAGGGCCAGCAGCGAGGAAGGTATGCCGTCGACGCGAGCGGGAATTGGCGTGTGACGTTCGGTTGGGACGGCGAGGATGCCGTCGATGTGGATTTGGAGGACTATCACTAATGAGCAGGAATCGTCTCACGCGCGGCCTCAAGCCGATGCATCCTGGCGAAATGCTGCGCCAGGATGTTTTGCCGGCAATCGGCAAATCAAAAAGCGAGATCGCCCGGCTGCTTGGCATTTCGCGGCAGACACTCTACGACATTCTTGACGAAAAGCAGCCTGTCACGCCCGCAATGGCTTTGCGTTTGGGAAAGCTCCTCGGCAACGGTCCCGATGTATGGATCAATCTGCAGCGCACCTATGACCTCGCCGTGGCCGAGCGTGAGCTCGCCGGGGAAATCAGAAAAATACCGACGCTCTCGGCCGCTTAGTGCTGTAGCCGTAGCAGGATCGGCGGTTTACACACGGAGAATGAAATGAGCGAGCGCCACAAACTTTCCTTCAGCCATGTCGGCGTATTCGTGCATGACCTGCCGAAGATGGTCGACTTCTATACACGGGTGCTCGGGCTCGTGGTCAGCGATCGCGCGGTGCGCGGCGACGGCAGCGAGATCGCCTTCATGACGCTTGACCCGCGCGAACACCATCAGGTGGTGTTCGCCACCGGCCGGCCGGCCGACCTGCCCTACAACATGATCCAGCAACTGTCGTTTCGCGCTCCAAGCCTCGCCGCGCTCCGGGAGATGTATGCGGCGCTCAAGCGCGAGCCGATCGTTGAGCTCGGTCCGTTGTCCCACGGCAACGCGATCTCGGCGTATTTCCGCGATCCGGAAGGCAACCGCCTGGAAGTGTTCATTGACACCAAATGGCACGTGCCGCAGCCCTGCGCCGCGCCGCTCGATCTCACCAAGTCCGAGAACGAGATCATGGCCTTTGTCGAGAAGCAGGTCGCCGCGCTTGAGGGCGTGCGCCAGCGCTCGGACTGGGAGAGCGAGCGGACCGCGCAGTTCTGACGCGATACGCTAGGACGCTTCCCGGGAGATCGGTCAACGATGACGTCGCGGCGCACCCCCGTCGGTGCGGAATGAACGCTTCGAAGCAACGCATGCGTTGAAGGAGGCTAGCCTAGGCCGCTCGTCCTTTGGCCTTCTTCGCCTTGCCGCGCTTTACGCCCGCCATCTGCTCCAGCACCGCGCACACCGCGGCGGTGTCTTCGTCGTCATGGCCGCTCTTGCGCGCCTTGGTGTAGATCGCCGCGCTGGCGTCGAACATCGGCGTCGGTACGCCGATGGCACGGGCATAGCTGCCGATCACGTCCATGTCCTTCTGCCACACCGAAATTTTCATGGTCGGTGGCGCATAGTGGTCTTTCACCATCATCGGCGCGCGCAGTTCGAACACGCGCGAGTTGGCGGCGCCGGCCTTGACCAGGTCGCACACCAGCTGCGGCGGCAACCCGGCTTTCATACCGAGCACCATGGCTTCGGCGCTCGCTACGTTGTTGATGGCGACCAGGAGGTTGGCGACGTATTTCATGCGGCTGCCATTGCCGAACACGCCAAGGTCGTAGACGCCGCGGCCGAACGACGCGAACATCGGCCGCAGCCGCTTGATCTCGGCTGAACCGCCCGAGGCGTAGACGACGAGATCCTTGGTCTTGGCCTGGGCGCCGGTGCCGCTGACCGGACAATCGAGCAACAGGTGTCCGGCCTTGCGCAATGTTTCTGCGGCTTTGGTCTTGTCATCAATCGTGAAGGTCGAGGCCTCGACGATCACCCGGCGCGGAAGACCGGCCTTGGCAATGGCGGCGGCGGTTACTGCGAGCGCGGACGGTTTGGGCAGGCTGGTGATGATGTCGCGGGCGTTGCGCGCCACCGCGACCGCGTCGGCCGCGATCTCGACGCCGGCCCGCGCCATGGCGCGTCGCCGCGCCGGGTCGATGTCGTAACCGATAACGCGCCAGCCTCCAGCGACGAGGTTTTGCGCAAATGCGCCACCCATGATGCCGAGGCCGATAACGCCGACAGTGCCCTTTTTGCTCGAAGCCATGCGCTCTCCCAGCCCCCAATGTTCGCCTATGCCGGCGGAATGCGACGCTATGGCATCGGCCCAGCGCACGCGCAAGCGGCTTTCTCGGCCGCCTGCAATCGCCTATCGTCCGCCGACGATTTGGACGCGCCGAAGGAACGCAGGATGAGAATCGGAGTCGCCGGACTGGGCGCCATGGGCAGCGCCATCGCAACTCGGCTATTGGAATTCGGCCATCAGGTGACAGTCTGGAATCGCACGGCGGCTAAGACCGAGCCGCTGGCCGCTGCCGGTGCCAAGGTTGTGGACAGCCCGCGCGCGGTTGCCGCCGCAAGCGACACCATCATCACCATCCTGACCGACGGCGCGGCGATCGATGATGTTTATCACGGCCCCTCGGGCCTGCTCGCGGGCGACGTGAAGGGCAAGCTGTTCATCGAGATGAGTACGGTGCCGCCAAGCGTCGAGCTTGCTCTTGCCCCCAAAGTGCGCGGCAAGGATGCGGTGTTCGTCGAATGCCCGGTCGGCGGTTCTACGGCTCCGGCGCGGCAGGGCAAATTGCTCGGTCTGATGGGTGCCGAGCCGGCCGATGCGGCGCGTGCGCTGCCGATCCTCGAACAGCTCTGCCGCAAGGTCGAGCATTGCGGCCCGGTCGGCGCCGGCGCCTCGATGAAGCTTGCGATCAATCTGCCGCTGATGGTCGGCTGGCAGGCCTATGCGGAGGCGTTCACCATCGCGCGCGATGTCGGCTGGACGCCGAAGCGGCTGCTTGACCTGTTCGTCGAAAGCAACGGGGCCAACAACGGGCTGAAGATGCGTGCCAACATGATCGTGGCCATGATGGAAGAGCGCGACCCAGGCGCCACGACATTCAGCATTGCCAACGCGGTGAAGGACCTGCGCACGATGGTCGCGACCGGCACGGCCAAAGGCGCCGACATGCCGGCGGCAAAAGCCGCGCTGGCCGCACTGGAAGAGGCCAACAACAAAGGTCTCGGCGCCTTCGACGCCTCGCGCCAGACCGTATTCTGGCCGAAGCGGAGCAAATAACGGACCAGGCGGTGAACAGATCAGTGGGGAACACATGAAACTTTTTTCATTCTGGCGATCGCTCGCGACCTATCGCGTGCGTATCGCGCTCAATCTCAAGGGTGTGACGCCCGACGAGGTCATCCAGGTCAACCTGATGAAGGGCGAGCAGCGCGAGGCGGCGTATCGCGCGGTCAATCCGATGATGGCGATCCCGGCGCTGGTCGACGGCGACGGGCCGGCGTTGTTCGAATCGCTGGCGATCCTCGAATATCTGGACGAGACGCATCCCAATCCACCGCTATTGCCACGAGACCCAAAAGGCCGCGCACGCGTGCGCGGCTTGGCGCAGATCGTGGCCTGCGATTCGCACCCGCTGATCGTGCCGCGGGTGCGCGAATACTTGCAGCACGAATTCAAATTCGACGAACCGGCAACCCTGAAATGGTGCCGGCACTGGCATACGGCGGCGCTCACCGCGCTCGAAGCACACCTGCAGGACAAGTCGACCGGCCGCTATGCACACGGCGACGCGGTCACGCTTGCCGACGTCTGCCTTGCCAGTCAGGCTGCCGGCGCCAAATTTTTCAACGTCGATCTCGCGCCGTTTCCCATATTCGCGCGGATCGTCGATGAGCTGTCGAAGATCGACGCGTTTGCCCGCGCCCATCCGCTGAAGCAGCCGGGCGCACCGGGAGCAACCTAGTGGTCCGATTCTAACATTCGCATATTGTTTCGGCACCCCATCATGCGAATGTTAGAATCAAAAGGACCACTAGCAACTATAAATGCTAGTGGAGCTTTTGGATTTGACATTCGCTACCGGAGTTTGCGGCTGGGTGGGTAGCGAATGTCAAATCCGCTCCACCAGTGTCGTTCGTCACGTGGCAGTCCTTGGCGCCCGCTTGAGAGTCCGGACCGCCATTACCGCTAGCGCCTCGAACAAGACCCATCACCACCACTTGAAAAAATGGTGCAGCGGTCCGTGACCTGCCCCGACATGGAGCCGGTCAGCGGCAGCGATGGCACCGGTGACGTACGCCTTGGCGTCGCGCACCGCGTCATTGAGCGAAAGTCCCTTGGCAAGGCCCGCGGCGATCGCCGACGCCAGCGTGCAGCCTGTGCCATGAGTATTTTTGGTGGCAACGCGCGGCGCCGCGAAGCGGGCGCAGCTCTCGGCTTCGACCAACAGGTCGATGCTCTCGACACCGCCGCCGTGACCGCCCTTGATGAGCACCGCGCCGGCGCCGAGCGTCAGCAGCTTTTCCGCCTGCGCGCGCATCTCGCCCTCATCCTGGGCCATCGGCACTTCAAGGAGCGCCGCCGCCTCGAACAGATTGGGCGTGAAGACGCGCGCCTTGGGGATCAACAGCCGCAGTGCATCGAGCGCATCGGCGCGCAACAGCTCCGCGCCGGTGCTGGCAGCCAAAATCGGATCGAGCACGACGTTGCGGCTCGCGCGACGACCAAGGGCGGCACCGACGGCTTCGACGATAGACGCATTCACCAGCATGCCGATCTTTGTGGCGCCGACATCAAGATCGGAGAATACGGCGTCGATCTGGGCGGCGACGATATCGGCCGGCACCGCATGAATGGCGGACACCCCCTTGGTGTTTTGCGCCGTCACCGCGGTGACGATGCAGGCGCCGTAGACGCCGAGCGCCGAGAACGTCTTCAGATCGGCTTCGATGCCGGCGCCGCCGCTCGAATCCGAGCCGGCGACGCTGACCGCGATAGGAACAGTCATCAGGCTCCCCGCTTCGCCAGCATCGCATCGACGGCCCGGCGCAGCGCGCGCGCCGCGGCGGCCGGATCGGGATCAAGCGACAATGCCGAGATGACGGCAACACCCTCGGCGCCGGCCCCGATCACAGCGCCGGCGTTGCTCGCATCGATGCCGGCGATGCCGCAGACCGGCAGCTCCTTGTTGCGCTCGCCGGCGCGGCGCCTGAGTACGGCGATGATGCTCGCAAGCCCCTGCGGCCCGATCGGCGGATTCTTCTGCTGCTTCGACAAGGTCACGTAAACGCCGCCGGAACCGACATAGTCGATCAGCTCGATCGGCGCCGCTTCGGCTTCGCCGATGTTCTTGACCGACAGGCCGATGATGGCACCGGGCCCGAGCAGCCGCCGCGCATCGGCAGCCGTCATGTCGTCCTGACCGAGATGCACGCCGTCAGCACCCGCCGCGAGCGCCACGTCGACCCGGTCGTTGACCACGAACGGCACGGAGAATGGCGCCAGTGCCTTTTTGATGGCGCGCGCTTCGTCGACCATGGCGCGCGTTTCGCTGTGCTTGTCGCGCAGCTGAATGAGCGTCGCACCGCCCTCGGCGCATAGCCGCGCCAGTTCGGCAAGCTTGCGGCCGTTGGCACGTTCCGGGTCGACGATGGCGTTGAGGCGAAGATCGACTTTCATCAGGAGACCTTTAGGCGCGCGCGCAAAGTCGTGCGGTCGAGACTGTGTAGGGCATCGATGATCCAACTGGCAAACCGGCCCGGGCCATGCGTCGCCTCGGCGGCCACTTCGCCCGCGACCCCAAGCACGATCAGGGCCGCGTTGGTCGCCAGCCATGCGTCGGTTTCGACTGCGAGCGCCGCGCAGACCAGCGCCGACCCGGCGCAACCCATTCCAGTGACCAGTGCCATCAACGGATCTCCGTTGGCGATGACGGCCCGCCTGGCGCCGTCGGTGACAATGTCATTGTCGCCAGTCAGCGCCACCACCGTGCCGCAGGCCTCCGCGACCCGCGCAGCGACTTTGTCAGCGGGATCGCCGCCGAACAGCGGACCGAACTCGGCCGCGTTGAGCCGCACCACGGCCGGACCGCGCGCCAGAAGCTCGCGCGCGAACGCGGTGCGGCCGGGCGAACGTTCGATGAAGACCGGATCGAGCACCCACGGCATGCGCGCCGTCCCTGCGGCATCGAGCGCCACGGCGATGGCGCGGCGTCGCTCCTCGTCGAAGGTTCCAAGATTGACCAGGAGCGCCTCGGCGCCGGCGACGAAGCTCACGATCTCATCGGGCGAAATGGTCATCGACGGCACTGCGCCAGCCGCCAGCAGCATGTTGGCCGTATAGTTCTGGGCGACCGTATTGGTGATGCAATGCACCCGCGGCGAGCGGTCGCGAACGCGCGCGAGCACGTCCGCGGCGATATCGGCCAGCTCGGCGGGTGTATGCATTTTCGAGTTCTTCCTGTTATTCTGAGGACGATACTACGCCCGGAGGCGCGCATGGTCCCCTTTTTCGTGCAGATCAAATGCCAGCTCGGCAAGTCCTATGAGGTGGCGAACAAGCTGGCGGATGCCGAGATAGCTTCGGAAATTTATTCGACGGCGGGCGATTTCGATCTTCTGGTAAAATTTTACGTAGATCAGGCGACCGATATCGGCCATTTCATCGCCGAGAAAGTGCAGACCATTGCGGGCGTCGCCGACACGCGCACCATCATCACCTTCAAGGCATTCGGGGCGTCGTAGCGGCGCCGGGCGCCGCCGGCAGCACCACGGCTGCAGTCTTGAGCGCGAGCGCCAGCTGGTGCTCGCGCCAGATCACGAACAGGCCGGCGCCGGCGATGATCGCCGAGCCGAGCACGACCATGAATGTTGGCGTCTCGCCGAACATCGCGTAGCCGAGCAGGAGCGCCCAGACCATCGATGTATAGTCGAACGGCGCCACCACGGAGGCCGCGGCATAACGGTAGCTTTCGGTGAGAAGTATATGGCCAAGACCGCCGAGACAGCCGATCGCCGCCAGCACG
>Ga0134125_10005282_pt1 | contig 14686 bp, 9 predicted proteins | sample KB31751_FD_96464 | JGI IMG/M metagenome (GOLD analysis project Ga0134125, IMG submission 96464) | Terrestrial soil microbial communities with excess Nitrogen fertilizer from Kellogg Biological Station, Michigan, USA - KB3-175-1 | ecosystem: Environmental > Terrestrial > Soil > Unclassified ... | reverse complement strand
GTCCGGAGCCACAAGTCGAACGTCAGCCCAAGAGCATCGGTTTTAGGGGCCGAAGGTTGCGGGTTCGAATCCCGTCGGGCGCATTGCAACGCAGCACCGAATCGAAGAAGGGTCACCGTCGCCGGGACTCTGAGCGCCCGGCGACACCCATGGAGTGACAACGCACCAGCACCACCAACACTCAGGCCGAACGGGGGGAGCATGGCCTCGCAGAGCGTGACACCGGACTACGTGCCGGCGAGCATCGAGGAGCGCTGGCAGCGCGCATGGCAGGAGGCAGACGCGTTCAGAACGCCGACCGACGGCCCGCGCGAGCGCGCCGCCTACATCTTCTCCGCCTGCCCGTTCACGTCCGGCAGCGCCCACATGGGCCACATCCGCAGCTATTCGATAAGCGACGCGTATGCGCGCTACCTGCGCATGAGCGGCCACGACGTCCTCTTCTCGATCGGCTTCGACGCGTTCGGCCTGCCGAGCGAGATCGGCGCGATCAAGAACGAGCTGACCCCGCAGGAGTGGGTCGAGCAGTGCCGTGCGCGCATGCACGCGCAGTTCGACAGGCTCGGCTACTCGTTCGACTGGGAGCGCGAGTGGGTGACCTCGTATCCCGCGCTCTACAAGTGGACGCAGTGGCTGTTCCTGCTGCTGCTCAGACGCGGCCTCGTCTACCACGCAGAAGGCCAGGTCGACTGGTGCGACAGGTGCAGGACCGTGTTGGCCTCGCTGCAGGTGGAGGACGGCGCCTGCTGGCGCTGCCACGAGCCGGTGAGGCTCGTGCGCCGCTCGCAGTGGTATCTCGGCGTGGCCGACTACCTGCCCGAGAACGAGCGCGGGATCGAGCTGCTGAGCGGCTGGAACGCGGCCGGCGTCGCCGCCCAGCGCACGATGCTCGGGCGGATCGACGGGATCGAGCTCGACGCCTCGACGCTCGACGGCGTGCCGCTGACCGTCTTCACGCCGTACAGAGACGCGGTCGACAGAGCCGAGTTCGTGATGCTCTCGCCGAGCTATCCGGAGATCGAACGATGGGCGATCGACGACGAGATCAAGGCCCAGCTCGACAGCGTGCGCCGCGCCGGCGTGCAGCGCGACGACCGCTCCGCCGAGGCCGCGCCGTTGATCCAGACCGGCCGCGCGCTCGCGATCCCAGGACTCGACAGGCCGCTCCCGGTTGTCATAACACCGGCGGTCGATGACCGCTTCGGCTATGCCGCCGTGCTCGGGATCCCCTCAGCTGACAAGGTCGACGCGCGCCTCGCGCCGCGCGTGAGGTCGGCCGCGGCGCTCGGGTGGAAGCTGCCGTCGGACAGGCCGAAGCTGCGCGAGGCCGCCCGCTACCGCGCGCGCGACTTCCCGATCTCGCGCCAGCGCGCGTGGGGCGCGCCGATCCCGTTGGTCCACTGCGAGGCCTGCGGGACCGTGCCCGTGCCGGAGGATCAGCTGCCGGTGCGCCTGCCTGACGACCTGCGCCCGACCGGCGAGGGCAACGTGCTCGCCGAGCGCGAGGACTTCATCGCCTGCAGCTGCCCGCAGTGCGGGGCGGCGGCTCGTCGCGAGACCGACACGCTCGACTGCCACGTGGACGGGTTGTGGCAGTGGCTGCCGTTCTCCGTGCCGGCCGCCGAGCGCGAGTCGGCGATGTTCACGAGCGAGGAACTGAGACGCTGGCTGCCGGTCCACATCGTCATCTGGGGCGCCGACGGCGGCGGCTCGATGTTCGACCAGCGCATGACCGCGAAGATCCTGCGCGACGCCGACGTGCTGCCGCACCTCGCCGAGGGCGAGCCGCATCAGAGGGTGCTGATGCACGAGATGGTCCACCTCGACGGGCGCAAGATGTCCAAGCACCTGGGCAACGTCGTCGATCCGGACGCGCTGCTGGAGCGCGTCGGCGCCGACACCGTGCGGCTGGCGGTGCTGTACGCCGCCGCGCCGACGAACATCCTCACCTGGACCGACCAGGCGCTGCAGTACTGCCACCGCTGGCTGCACAACTTCTGGGAGTACGCGCTGCCGCGGCTGGAGGGCGTCGGCGCGGTGGCGGAGCCGGACCCGCAGGAGGGCGCGGTCAAGCTGCGCAGGCGGCTCGACAACTGGCACGAAGTCGCCGTGCGGCGGATCACCGAGAACATGGCAGGGCTGGAGACCCACCGCGCCGCGCGCAACGTGATGACGCTGGTCGAGCGCGTCAGAGACTTCGAGAAGCGCGTGCTCAGAGCCGAGGACTCGCTGTCGGCCTCGGATCGGGCCGCGATGCAGCGGGCGCTGTTGGACGCGGTGATCATGCTCGCGCCTTTGGCCCCGCACATTGCGGAGGAGCTGTGGGCGGCGGCCGGACAGGAGGGGCTGGTGTGCAACGCGGCGTGGCCGGTGGCGGCGCCTCGCGAGCCTGCTTCGGCGCCGTCGTCCTAGGGCCCGGCCGCGTCGGCGGGCGGGTCCTGACCGCTCCGGGCGCGCGCCGTCCGCCTCCGGCGGGCCGGCGTGCGTCCTCACGGCCACCCGCCCGATCGGCCGCTCCGTGTGGCATGCTCGGCGCGTGGCTCGCGCTGGCCGGCTAGCTGTCCTCGTTGCTGTCTTTTCGCTGGTCGCTCCGGCTGCGTGCGGGAGCGTTCCCGCGCCCAGCGCTCCGCCCGCCCTCCTCGCTGCCCGCGGCGTGAAGCTGACGCGGATCGGGACGTTCTCGTCGCCGACGTACGTCGCGCAGGCGCCCGGCGACGCGCGGCGGCTGTTCGTCGTCCAGCAGGGCGGCGCGATACGGGTGCTGCGCGACGGCCACCTGCTGCGCGCGCCGTTCCTCGACATCACGCGCCGCGTGAAGAGCGGCGGCGAGCAGGGGTTGCTGTCGATCGCGTTCGCGCCGGACTATGCGACGAGCGGGCGCTGCTACGTCGACTACACCGACGTGAACGGGAACACTCGCGTGGTCGAGTACCGGCGCTCGCGCTCCGCCGACCGCGCCGATCCCGGCAGCGCGCGGCTCGTCCTCTTCCAGCGCCAGCCCGAGCCGAACCACAACGGCGGGCAGCTCGCGTTCGGACCGGACGGCTTCCTCTACGTCGGCCTCGGCGACGGCGGCGGCGAGTACGACCAGCACGGCCGGATCGGCAACGGCCAGAACCGCGGCACGCTGCTCGCGAAGATCCTGCGGATCGACCCGCTGCCGAACGGCGGCTACCGCGTCCCCCGCGACAACCCGTTCGTCGGCGTGCGCGGCGTGCGGCCCGAGATCTACGCCTACGGCCTGCGCAACCCGTGGCGCTTCTCGTTCGACCGCGCGACCGCCGACATGGTCATCGGCGACGTCGGCCAGGACAGGGTCGAGGAGGTCGACTTCCGCACCCGGGAGACGGCGCGCGGCGTCAACTTCGGCTGGCGCGCGTACGAGGGCACCCGCGTCGAAGACCCGTCGCTGCACATCCACGGCGACGTCAAGCCGGTGCTCCAGTACAGCCACGCGGGCGGCGCCTGCGCCGTCACGGGCGGCTACGTCGTGCGCGACCCGCGCCTGCGGGGGCTCGCCGGCCGCTACGTCTACGGCGACTTCTGCGCGGGCGACCTGCTGAGCGCGCGGCTGTCGCAGCACGGCTCCAGCGCGCGCCATGCGCTCGGCCTGCACGTCTCGTCGCTGTCGTCGTTCGGCGAGGACGACGCCGGGCGCATCTACGCGGTCTCGCTGAACGGGCCGGTCTACCGGCTCGACCCGCGATGAGCCTGCTCGCCCGTCACGACGTCGCCGTCGTGCGGGCCGGCAATCCGAGCCCGTTCACGCTGACGGGGACGAACACGTACGTCGTCGGCCGCAACGGCGCGTGGGTGATCGACCCGGGGCCGGCGCTGCCGGCGCACGTCGAGGCGATTGCCGTGGAGGTCGAGCGCCGCGGCGGCCTCGCCGGCATCGCGCTCACGCACGACCACCCCGATCACGCCGAGGGCGCGCCCGCGCTGCGCGAGCGGCTCGGCGGGCGGGCGTCGGTCGCGGGCATGCGCGGCGCGGCGGACCTGCCAGTCGCCGACGGCGACTGGGTCGGACCGTTCGAGGCGCTCGCGACGCCGGGTCACGCGCCCGATCACCTGACGTATCTGCTCGTTCCGCCGGCCGGCTCCGCGCCTGACGGGCCGGAGCCCGCCGCCGACCCCGCCCGCGACGCCCTCGCCTTCACCGGCGACGCCGTGCTCGGCGAGGGCAGCGTCTTCATCGCGCCGGACCCGGGCGCGCTCGCCGGCTATCTCGCCGGGCTGGAGCGCCTGCGCGAGCGCGCGCCCGCGCTGATCTGCCCGGGCCACGGCCCGCTCGTCGAGGATCCGCAGGCGAAGATCGCGGAGTACGTCGAGCACCGGCTCGCGCGCGAGCGCGCCCTGCTCGACGCGCTCGCCGCCGGCGCCCGCACGATCGACGAGCTGCTCGACGCCGCGTGGGCCGACGCGCCGCCGTTCCTGCGCCCGGCCGCCACGGTCACGCTCGCCGCGCACCTCGACAAGCTCGCCGACGAGAACCGCCTCCCCGCCGAAGTCGAGCGCCCCGAGCGCCCACCCTGGCTGCCGTGACCGGAACGCGTCCGCGCTGCGACGGCGGGAGCCCATCGCGCGCGACAATGGTCACTGAAGATGGCTGTCAGAAAACAGATATCGAGTGCGCCGTCGCGTGTCGCTCGGCCAACCGTGCTGGCCGGCGACACGCCCGTCCTGCGGCCGGACCAGGACGAGTTCGGGCGCGAGCCGCTCGCCCGGCGCGTGGCCGCGGAGGTTCGCTCCGCCCCGGTCGACGGGGGCTTTGTGATCGCGCTCAACGGCCCATGGGGGAGCGGCAAGACGTCGATCGCGAACATGGCGACGCAGTTCGTCGAAGCAGAGGACGGGGTCATCGTCGTGCCGTTCAGCCCGTGGATGTTCTCCGGCCACGACGACCTCGTCGCGCGCTTCTTCGCGGAGCTCACCGCCACCCTCGGAAAGCGGCCGGGGAAGCTTCGGGAAGTCGCGGAGCACATCTCGCGCTACGCCGGCGCGGTAGCCGGCGTAGCGCGCTTCATCCCGCTCGCCGGTGAGACGGCGGGCACGGCGCTCGACGCGGCGGGAAAGCTGGCGTCGGCGGCCGCCGGGAGCACGCCGACGCTCGACGACCTCTACGACCGACTTGCCGACGCGCTTCGCCAGCTTGATCCACGGATCCTGGTCTTCATCGACGACATCGACCGCTTGACCGATCAGGAGATCCGCGACGTGGTGCGCTTGGTCAAGTCGGTCGGCGACCTGCCGAGCATCGTGTACCTGCTCGCGTTCGATCGGACGCATGTCGAGGCCGTGCTCGGCGGCTCCGCCGGAGATGCGAGAGACCGCGGTCGGGCGTATCTGGAGAAGATCGTCCAGGTGCGGCACGACGTTCCGCCTCCGCGCGCTGCACTGCTGGTCTCCATCTACCTCCGCGATCTCGTGCAGAGAGCGATCGCCGGCTGCACGGGCGGCCAGGACGGAGGCGAGTGGCTGAATCGGCTCGGCCCCGCGCTTTCGGACCTCGTCCGGACGCCGCGAGACGCCAAGCGCGTCGCGAACGCCGTGTCGGCTGGACTCGAACTCCATCAGGGCGAGGTGGCCGTCGTGGACATCGTCGGCCTCGAGGCGCTGCGCGTCCTGGAGCCTGAGGTGCACGCGCGACTCGCCGACCTCGCCGGCATCCTGTTCGGCGACGGCTTGAGCGCGTTGAACGGCGATGACGACCCGGCGATCGAGGAGCGCCGCCGCCGGCTCGAAGACGTGCTCGCGCATGCGCGAGCTCCGGTGGCCGTGCGCAAGCTGCTGCAACAGCTCTTCCCTTCAGGGTCCGACATCCTCGGCGGCGGGCGGCGGGAGGGCGCCCGTCACGTCGAGGACCGTGAGAACCGCGTCTCCGTCCCGCGGATCTTCTGGCGCTACGTGTACAGCACGATTCCGGAGACCGAGGTCTCGTCAGCCGAGGCAGAGCACGTCGCCAAGGCGTTCGACGACCCGGACGAGTTCAGTCGACGGCTCGAAGGCTATGCGGGCCGGCGATTGGAGGACATGATCACCCGGCTCGGCGGATACTGGGAAGGGTGCGATCCCGCTGTCGTGGTGAGCATCGGGACGGTGCTGATGCGAGCGGCCAGTCGCCTTCCGGCGGACGCGTCTCCGTTCCGCATGACGCTGGATCCGGTCGTCTGGCAGTACGAGTGGCTGCTCGGAAGCCTGCTCTCGTGCGAGCCCGATCGGGAACGACGCATCGAGAAGACGAAGGAGCTGATCACGAACACGCCGAACGTCAGCGCGCGCCTTCGTCTGATCGCCTGGTTCGGCACCTTCCCAGGGCAGGAGGAAGCCCCCGAGCGTGAGCCGCTCGCGGAGCGCAGACTGCTCGACGCCGTTGAGACAGAGCGTCAGATGGCGCGGCTGCAGGTCTATGTGCTCGATGCGCAGCCCGACAAGCTCGCGCTGGAGGTCGCCGCGATCGAGCTGCTGCGCACGGTGCTGCTGCGCGACAAGAGCCGTGCGCAGAGACGCTTCGCGAAGATGGCGGCGGAGCCGAGCTTCCTGCTGATGCTCCTGCGTCGCTTCACCACGCGGATCCTGATGCCGGGTCGCGAGGTCGCCTACGAGTTCGAGTGGGCGGATCTGACCGCCACGCTTGGCGAGGCCAGAGCGCGAGAGCGCGTCCTCGCGCTCCATCGCATCATCGACGTCGCCTCGCTGGACGACCTGGCGGCGCAGGGATACCTGCAAGCGCTCGCGAGCGCGCGCAGAGCGCAGAGTCAGGCTCAGATCGCCTGAGCCCCGGCGCGCTGGCGCTCTGGCCGAGCCAACCGCCGCTCCGCCAGCGCGTTGGCGGCGGCGAGCGGCGTCACCCCCGCGGCGTCGGCGGCGTCGAGCACTTGCGCGAGCGTCCGGCCGATCGCGCGGCAGTCGCGGCGGGCGACAGCCGCGTCGTAGCCCTCGGGGCGCAGCTCGACGGCGATGTTGACGATCCCGCCCGCGTTCACCACGTAGTCGGGCGCCCACAGGATTCCCCGCGCCCTGAGCAGGTCCGCGACGCGCTCGTCCGCGAGCTGGTTGTTCGCGGCGCCGGCGATCGCGCGGCAGCGCAGCTTGGGCACGCTCTCGCTCGCGAAGACGGCGCCGAGCGCGCACGGCGAGAGCACGTCGACGTTCGCGCTCAGCGCGCGGCCCGGGGTCGTCCAGCGCGCGCCGAGCCGCTCCGCAAGCGCGCGCTTCGCGGGATCCACGTCGCTGAGCACGAGTTGCGCGCCGCCGCGGGCGCACAGCCTCGCGACGCGCGAGCCGACGTGGCCGAGCCCGAGCACGGCAACGGATCGGCCCTCCAGCGAGGGCGAGCCGAACAGCCGCGCGCAGACGGTGCGGATCGCGGCTTCGACGCCGATCGCGGTGAACGGGCTCGGGTCGCCCGAGCCGCCGCGGGCGGTCGCCAATCCCGTCACGAAGCTCGTCCGCTCCGCCACCACCGGCATGTCGCGGCTGCCGATGCCGACGTCCTCCGCCGTCAGGTAGCGGCCGCCGAGCGTCTGGACCGCGTCGCCGAAGTCGAGCAGCGCCTCGCGGCGGCGCGCGCCGGTCAGCCGCGTCCCCGGCGGCAGCGCGATCACGCCCTTGCCGCCGCCGAGCGGAAGCCCGGCGCATGCGGCCTTGTACGTCATCGCGCGGGAGAGCCGCAGCACGTCGAGCGTCGCCGCGCGCACGTCCGCGTACGACCACATGCGGCAACCGCCGAGCGAGGGTCCCCGCGCGGTCGAGTGGATCGCCACCATCACCGCCAGCCCGGAGCGCTGCCCGCGCCGGACGTACAGCTCCTCGTGGTCGAGTGGGGGCAGCAGGCGATCGATCGCCGGACGCTATCAGCGCGTGTGCGCCAGCTCTGCCCGCGCTCCCGCCGCGGCCGCCGCCCCTGCGCCAGCGTGTGGCGGAACTGCGTCCGCGTGCGCTCAGCGCGGGTACGTCGCCCCGCCGGTCGTCGCCGAGCTCGGCGGCGGACCGGAGGTCGAGGTCGTCGTTTGCGACGGATCGGCGCTTGTCGCGGGCGGAGCCGGCGGGGTCGGCGAGGCCGGATCCCCCGAGCTCGACGTCGCAGGCGCGCTCGGATCGCTCGGCGCGGGCGGCGGTGGGCTGGAGGAGCCGCTCGACGCGCCGACGACCGGCACGCTCCCGCTCGTCCCGTTCCCGCTCGCGTCGGTCGTCCCGCCGTCGGGCGGAGGCGTCGCCGGATCGGTTGCGCTGACCGGCGGATCGCTGGGAGCGCTCGCTCCGCCGGTGATCGGGCCGGCGGCGTCGAGCGGCAAGGGCGCGAGGACCGGCGAGCCTGAGGCGCCGGTGGCCGGCACGATAGGAAGCTTCAAGCGCAGTGCGGCGGCGAGCTGCTGCTGCGCGTCGGCGGCCGCCCACGCCGCAGGGCTCGGCGACATCGCGACGACGCGCTCGATCGGTGCCGCCGGGTGCCGGTGCTGGGGCGCGGCGAGCGATTGGTGCATCTCGACCGCTCCGCCGGCGCTCACGACAGCGACGGCCACGGCCGCGGCGATGTGCGCCGCGCCGATCCCCGCCGCGCCGGCGCCAGCCGTGGCAGCGGCACCGGCTCCGGCGGCCGCGGCGCCGGCGCCGCCGGCCGCGGCCGCGCCGCCGGCGCTGCCGCCTGCCACGCTGGAACCGCCTCCGCCACCGACGACGGCTCCAAGCAGCTTCGCGACGAGCGCCGCCGGCCCGAGCGCGGGCACGAGCGCCGCGAGTCGCGCGTCGAGCGTCCGCAGCTCTTTGCGATAGGTGCTGCAGGCGCTGCAGTCGTGCAGGTGCCGGCGCACCAGTCCGCTGGCGCGCACGCCGCGCTCGTGCGCGTCCGCGAGGTCGGCGCGGATCGCGGCGCAGGCCGTGTCGCGCGCCTCGGCCGCCTGTGCGAGCCCGATCCGCGCGCGCACGAGCAGCGACTTGACGGCGGGCACCGTCACTTCCAGGGCGACGGCCAGGTCGCTGTAGGCCATCCCCGAGATCTCGCGCATCAGCAGCGCCGAGCGCTGCTGATCGGGCAGCCGCTGCACGTCTTCGACGAGTCGCCGCAGCGACTCGCGCCGTTCGACCACGTCCATCGGGTCGGCGGCCGGGGCATGGACGAGCTCCAGCACCTCGGCCGGCGCGCTGGACAACCCGATCGCGCCGACGCGGCGCAGCTCGTCGACGCAGCGGTTGTGCGCGATGCGGTAGAGCCACGCGCGCAGCGACACGTCGCGGTCGTTCGCGCGCAGCGCGGCGTGGGCGCGCACGAACACGTCCTGCAAGGCGTCTTCGGCGTCGGCGCGCGAGCCGCCGAGCATCTGGCGCGCGTACGCGAACAGACGCGTGCGGTAGCGGTCGTGGATGACGCGGAACGCTTCGTCGCTGCCGGCGCGGAAGAGGCGCACGAGCTGCTCGTCGCTGCGCAGTCGCAGCAGCGGGGCGGCCATCCGGCCGATCGTGGCCGCCGGCGGAACCCCTCTCGAGGCCAGGCCCGCCGCGGCTGGAATGGTTGACGCCTCCACGCGCTCGCTCCTACCCGGTCAACGGAGCCTAGAGCACGGAGTTGCTGTTTTGAACAGACTTTGTGCGCGATTAGGCCAGATTGGCCATCACGTGCTTGATCTGCGTGTAGTCCTCGAGGCTGTACTTCGAGAGGTCCTTGCCGTAGCCGGACTGCTTGAAGCCGCCGTGCGGCATCTCCGACACGAGCGGGATGTGGTCGTTGATCCACACCGCGCCGAAGCGGAGCGCCTTCGCCATCCGCAGAGCGCGGCCGACGTTCTGCGTCCACACGGAGGAGGCGAGGCCGTAGGGCGTACCGTTCGCCCAGGCGATCGCCTCCGCCTCGTCGCCGAAGCGCTGCACGGTGATGACAGGGCCGAAGATCTCGCGCTGGATCAGCTCGTCCTGCTGCTCCAGCCCGGCGACCACGGTCGGCTCGTAGAAGAACCCGGCGCGCGCTGACGCGCGCCCGCCCGTCACGACCTCGGCGTGCGCGGCGCGCCGCTCCACGAAACCGGCGACGCGCTCGCGCTGGCGCGCCGAGTTGAGCGGACCGAGCGTGGTGTCGGGCGACAGCGTGTCGCCGAGCACGAAGCCCTGCGCCTGCCCGGCGAGCCCGGCGACGACGTCGTCATACGCGCCGCCGGCCGCGAGCACGCGCGTCGCCGCGGTGCAGTCCTGGCCGGCGTTGTAGTAGCCGGTTCCGGCGATCGTCTCCAGCGCGACGTCGAGGTCGGCGTCGTCGAACACGATCACCGGCGCCTTGCCGCCCAGCTCCAGGTGGACGCGCTTGAGCGTGTCGGCGGCCGCGCGCGCGATCCACTTGCCCGTCTCGACCGAGCCGGTCAGCGAGACCATGTCGACCTCGGGATGCGTCACCAGCGCCTGCCCGGCCGGATCGCCGTGCCCGCACACGACGTTGAAGACGCCCTTCGGCAGCAGCTCGGCCGCCAGCTCGGCGAGCCGCAGCGTCGTCAGCGGCGTCGTCTCGGCCGGCTTGAGCACGACCGTGTTGCCGGCCGCGAGCGCCGGGCCGATCTTCCAGCCGGCCATCATCAGCGGGTAGTTCCAGGGCGCGATCTGACCGACGACGCCGATCGGCTCGCGGCGGATGATCGACGTGTGGTCGGCCATGTACTCGCCGGCGGCCACGCCCTCCAGATGGCGCGCGGCGCCGGCGAAGAAGCGCAGGTTGTCGGCGATCACCGGGATCTCGTCCGCCTTCACGGCCTCGATCGGCTTGCCGGCGTCGAGCGCTTCCAGCTCGGCCAGCTCGTCGCCGTGCTCCTCGACCGCGTCGGCGAGCTTCAGCAGCGCGAGCGAGCGCTCGCCGGGCGTCGCGTTCGCCCAGCCTGCGAACGCGCGGCGGGCGGCCCGCAGGGCGCGGTCGACGTCGGCCGCGCCGGACAGCGGCGCGCTCGCGATCTGCTCGCCGGTCGCCGGGTTGAGGATCGGCTCGCTGCGGCCCTCGACCGGGTCGACGTGCTCACCGTCGACGAAGTTGCGCAGCGTGCGGGTGACGGTCGCCATGACGGATCGCTCTCCTTCGGGTCGCTCGCCGCAACGTACCACCGGTCCACGCGTCCGGATGGAGCATTCGGCGCTAGCGTTCGCGCCATGGAGGCGATCCGCGCTGAGGGCCTCACCAAGCGCTACGGCGCGACGCTCGCGCTCGCCGACCTCGACCTCGCGGTTGCGCCGGGCGAGGTGTACGGCTACCTCGGTCCCAACGGCGCCGGCAAGACGACGACGATCCGCCTGCTGCTCGGCCTGCACCGCCCGACCGGCGGTGGCGCGCGGCTGTTCGGGATCGACGCCTGGCGCGACCCGGTCGCCGCGCACCGCCACGTCGCCTACGTCGCCGGCGAGCCGTTCCTGTGGCCGTCGCTGACGAGCGCCGAGACGTTCGAGCTGCTCGCGCGCGTGCGCGGGTCGGAGGATCGCGCCTACCGCGACGGGCTGGTCGAGCGCTTCCGCGTCGACCCCGACAAGAAGGTGCGCGCGCTGTCGAAGGGCAACCGCCAGAAGGTCCAGCTCGTCGCCGCGTTCGCGAGCCGCGCCGACCTGCTGATCCTCGACGAGCCGACCGCCGGCCTCGACCCGCTGATGGAGGTCGCCTTCCGCGAGACCGTCCGCGAGGCGAAGGAGCGCGGGCAGACCATCTTCCTCTCCTCGCACATCCTCAGCGAGGTCGAGGCCGTGTGCGACCGCGTCGGGATCCTGCGCGACGGGCGGCTGGTGGACGAGGGCACGCTCGCGCAGCTCCGCCACCTCAGCGCGCACACGATCGACGTCACGTTCTCCGGACCGGCGCCGCGGCTCCCGGCGCTGCCCGGAGTCGCCGTCGCGGCGGCGGGGGAGAGCGCGCTGCGGCTGGAGGTCGGCGGCGAGCTGAGACCGGTCCTGGCGGCGCTGGCCGAGCTGCCCGTCGTCGCGTTGACGAGTCGCGAGCCGTCGTTGGAGGAGATCTTCCTGCACCACTACGACGCGAGCGATGGGCGCCTCGGCGGCTGACCTGGTCCGGCCGCCGGCGCCGGAGCGCGCGCGGCGGGCGCGGGCGGACGGGTCCGCCGCCGCGCTCGCGATCGGTCGGCGCGCGTTCGCCGACGGGCGCGTGCGCACGCTCTCGTTCGCGCTGCTGTTCGCGTTCATCGCCTACGTCAACGTGAGCGGGTACGAGCACAGCTTCCCGACCGTGCAGGATCGCCTCAGCTTCGTGCGCTCGTTCGGGAACGACGCGTCGGTGCGGCTGTTCTACGGCCAGCCGTACGACCTGCTGCACGTCGGCGGCTACGTCGCCTGGCGCGTCGGCGGAACCGGCGCGCTGTTCGCGGCCGCGTGGGGGCTGCTCGCCGCCGTGCGCGCGCTGCGGACGGAGGAGGACGCGGGCCGCTGGGAGCTGCTGCTCACCGGGATCGTCCGCCGCCGCGACGGGTACCTCGCCGTGCTCGGCGCGATCGGCGCCGGCTGGCTCGTGCTGTGGCTCGGCCTGTGGATCGGCTGCCTCGGCGGCGGGCTCGCGGCCGGCGGCTCGGCCTACTTCGCGCTCGCGGCGCTGACGCCGGCGCTCGTGTTCGCGGGGATCGGCGCGCTCGCTTCGCAGCTCGCGCCGTCGCGGCGCGTCGCGCTCGAGCTGGGGATGGCGGCGCTGGCGGCGCTGTTCGTGCTGCGCGTCGTCGCCGACACCTCGTCGGGCGCCGGCTGGCTGCGCTGGCTCACGCCGCTCGGCTGGGCGGAGTCGGCGCGGGCGTTCGCCGATCCGCGTCCGGCGGTCCTGCTGCTGCCGCTCGCCGTGACGGCGGCGCTGCTGTGGGCCGCCGGGCGGATCGCGCTGCGACGCGACGTCGGCGGCGGACTGCTGCGCTCGCACGACCGCCGCCCGCCGCGCACCGCACTGCTCGGGTCGCCGACCGCGCAGGCGCTGCGCGGCGAGCGCGGCAGCCTGATCGGCTGGCTGGCCGGCGTCGGCTCCTTCGCGTTCGTGATCGGGGTGATCTCGACGACGTTCCAGACGGTGAGACTGTCGGAGAGCATCAGAAGAGAGCTGGCGAGGTTCGGCGCGAACATCCTCACGCCGAGCGGGATCCTCGGCTTCTACTTCCTCTTCTTCATCCTCGCGATCAGCCTGTTCGCGTGCGCGCAGGTGGCGGCGGCGCGGCGCGAGGAAGCGGGCCAGCAGCTCGAGACGCTGCTCGCGCTGCCGGTCGGGCGGCGGCGCTGGCTCGCCGGCCGGCTCGCGATCGCGCTCGGCGGGGCGGTCGTGCTCGCGCTGCTGGCGGCGCTGCTCGCGTGGGCCGGCGCGCGCTCGCAGGGCGCCCACGTGTCGCTGCCGGACATGCTCGGCGCGGGCGCGAACTGCCTGCCGGCGGCGGTGCTGTTCCTCGGGTTCAGCGCGCTCGCGTTCGCCGCCTGGCCGCGAGCGACCACGGGGATCGCCTACGGGCTCGTGAGCGTCGCGTTCGTGTGGCAGCTCTTCGGCTCGGCTCTCGGGGCGCCGACGTGGCTGCTCGGCGCCTCGCCGTTCCACCACGTCGGTCTCGTGCCCGCCCAGGACTTCAAGGCGCTCCCCGCCGCGATCATGCTCGCGCTCGCCGCCGCCGCGCTCGCCGCCGCGCTCGCGCTGTTCGCGCGGCGGGACCTGACGGGGGAGTAGCGCCTCAGAACGACACAACCCACCTCAGAAGGTGGGTTGTGAGCGGGGAGTCACCCCGAGCAAGTGATAACCGTACCTACAGGATACCGAGTCCGGGTGTCGCTGCAAGCCTTGCTGCCGGCGGCGCGGAGAGAGCTTAACGCGGGCGTCACCCGCAGGCGCATGATCGTGGCACCCGCCCTTCAACCGGCCGCCGGTCGAGCAAGGAATGGCGGAGGGCGGGAGACTCGAACTCCATCCGGGGACGAACCCGGACTCACGGTTATCACTCGCTTGCGCCACCTCGGCGCTTCACCCTCCGTCCCCATGGAGGCTAAGCGGCCGAGCGCCAATGCGCCACCCAACAGATATGGAGATTCCTAAAAGAAGTTCACGCGACGGCTCATCGTGCCGCTACCGGCCCGGAGGTACGCTTTCCCGACCATGGATCCCGCCAACGGCGTCGGCATTCCGCTCGCGGTCGTCGCGGGGCTGGTCTCGTTCCTCTCGCCGTGCGTGCTGCCGCTCGTGCCTGGCTACATCAGCGCCGTCTCCGGCGTCGCGCCCGGCGAAGTGCGCAGCGCCGGCGGGCCGCGCCGCGTCCTGATCCCGAGCCTGCTGTTCGTGCTGTCCTTCAGCACGATCTTCATCCTGCTGGGCCTCGGCGCGACCGCCGTCGGCTCTGCGCTCAACGATCACAGGCAGCTCCTGCAGAAGGTCTCCGCCGTGCTGATCGTCGCGATGGGCATCTTCTTCCTGAGCACGCCGTTCGTGACGCGCCTGAACCGCTCCTTCCACGTCGACGGCCTGATGCAGCGCGCCGGCAAGGGCGGCCCGGTGATCGCGGGCGCCGCCTTCGCGATCGCGTGGACGCCGTGCATCGGGCCGACGCTCGGCGCGATCCTCAGCGCCGCCGCGCTCTCCAGCTCGGCCGGCCACGGCGCGATCCTGCTCGCCTTCTACTCGGCCGGGCTCGCGATTCCGTTCCTGGCGACCTCGCTCGCGTTCGGCTCGATGACCTCCGCGTTCGGGGTCGTGAAGCGCCACTAC
>Ga0134125_10005281_pt1 | contig 14688 bp, 6 predicted proteins | sample KB31751_FD_96464 | JGI IMG/M metagenome (GOLD analysis project Ga0134125, IMG submission 96464) | Terrestrial soil microbial communities with excess Nitrogen fertilizer from Kellogg Biological Station, Michigan, USA - KB3-175-1 | ecosystem: Environmental > Terrestrial > Soil > Unclassified ... | reverse complement strand
GACGTCGACGAACTTGCCCGCGCCGTCATTGATCCAGACACGCTTCTGCTGATAGCCGGCGAGGCTTCTGCCGTCGAACGGCGGCCAGTTCTTCGCGTCGCCGATGATCGTGCTGTTGCCGCCGGACACCTTCGAGAAGTCGTACCAGTAGCTGCGCTTGCGATCGGCCGACACATAGCCGTTGGTGAGATAGAGGTCGAGCGTGCCGTCGTTGTTGAAGTCGCCGAACTGCGCGCCGAAGCTCCAGCCGCCCAGCTCGACGCCGTAATCGCGGGCGAGATTGTCGAATGCAATCGCATTGCCGCTCGTGCCTTCCTTCGGCACCCAGAGGTTGTTGCCCTGGATCAGGATGCCGTCCTCGGAAATGTTCGACACGTAGACCGAGTAGCGGCCCTGATTCTGGATGTCGCCGAACGCGACGTTCATCCCGCTCTTCGGCGCGAAGCCGACGCCGCTTTCCTTGCCGACTTCACGGAAGCGTTTCCCGTCGTTCACATAAAGCTCGGAAATGCCGTAGTCGTTGGCAATGAAGAGGTCGGGACGTCCGGTGCCGCGCAGATCGGCCGCCGCCGCGGCCAGGGCCCAGCGGCGGCTGTCGATGCCCATCTTCGCGCTCACTTCCTCGAATCGCCCGTGGCCCAGGTTATGGAACAGCCACTTGCGCCCGCCGTTCGTCGCGTATTCGAAGCTGTCGGGCATGATCCGCGTCGTCGTCAGATGCCACAGATCGACGTCCTCGGCGAAATAGCCGCCGATGAAGAGATCGAGCAAGCCGTCGCCGTCGTAATCGAACCAGATCGCGGTGTTCGCATTGATCCACTTCGGCAGTCCCGCCTCCTCGGTGACGCGCTCGAATCCCGCGCCGGGAATCCGGTGGAAGAGTTCGGGGCGGCCCCACTTGATCAGCAGCAGATCCTCGTAGCCGTCGTTGTCGAAGTCGCCCCAGACCGCGCCCATCGACACGCCGGTGCCCGGTCGATTCACGTCGGCGATGCCCATTTCCGCCGCGACGTCCTTGAACGTTCCGTCGTGCATGTTCCGATAGAGCGCGTTGTGGCTCCCTTCGGCGCTGTTCGTCACGTAGATGTCGGGCCAGCCGTCGTTGTCGAAATCGACGATCGACACCGATGCGCCCATCGACGCGACCTCGGGCATGATCGGCGCGAGCTTCGGATCGAGCGTCGGCGCGCGATGCACGAAGTCGATTCCCGACTTGTGCGCGACCTCCTCGAAGTAGAACCCGTAATTCTCGAGCGCCGCCGCCTTCGCTTCCTGCGAGCTTCCCTGCGGCAGCGCGCGCGCCGACATGTGCCGCATCACGAACGGCGTGGCGAGCAATGCGACGAACACGACGGCGAGTACGCCTCGGCCGATGCGCTGATCGATCATGGCGAAGGCGGCGTGCGCAGCGCCTGGCGGAACCGATCGGGCCCGACGTAGCGCGTGTGATAGGTGAGCCAGTCGCCGGGATTGGCGCGATACGCGGGCTCGTCCTCGAGCCGCCCCGGTTCATCGGTGTATTCGTTGCGCGCGTGATAAGGCAACGGCCGCACGGTGCGCGAGAACGTCGAGTTGTAGTCGCCGTCCTTGATCCAGCCGTCGCCGGCGATCACGAAATCGCGCACCCACCCTGCGCGTGGCGCCGGCTGCTCCGCAAAGCGCAGCGACATCTCGTCGCCGGCATTCATGATCACGTAGCGATCGTCGGTTTTCCCGAGAAGCTCGCGCACGTCGCCGTCACGCGTGTAATACCCGGCGAGATCGCGGAAGCGCTGCGTCGTGCCGGAGATGCGCGAATAGTCGGGCACCTCCGGGGCGCGCGTACCCGACGTTTCGATGACCGAATAGCCGCGGTAATGCAGATCGGCGACGTCGGGATCGAGGTGCGCGATCGCAAGCGGCGTATCCGGACGGCCGCGCGCCCATTCGATGCTGTCCCAGTAGATTTCGAGATTCGTACGCAAGCGTGCGCGGTGCGGCGTTCCGGGACGGAACGCATTCGTCAGGTCCACGAGTATCGTCTTCCTGCGCCCGGCGGGGAAGCCCAGGTTGTCGCGCGCGACGACCCATCCGCCACGACCGTCGGGCACTTCGAGCGAGAGACCGTGCGCGCGCCAGCGCTCGCCCTGACTCAGCGCAACGTTCAACGACGAGTCGGTTGGATAGACCGAGCCGTTGGCGATCAGGTACAGCGGCCCGTTCGTCGGCACGTCGTCGCCGAGATCGACCTCGACGTAGTGGTCGCGGGTTATACCTTGGTATTGCCCGGGCTCGAAACCGGCGAGCGATTTTCCGTCGGCCGCGCGGAGGAGGGCGGTCACGTCGTTGCCGCGATCGTCGGTCGCACGCACGATCGGATGCGGGGTTTCGACGGCGGTGACCGCCAGCTTTGCCGGCGGAATCACGAACCGCTCGTCGACGAACACCTCGGTTCCCGCCGGATGATCGACGACCATCAACTCGAGATGGTCGTAGTAGTACACCTCCCACAGCTCGGCCGTTATACGAAGGTCGTAGAAGCCATCGTGCGGAACGAGTGCGTCGCGCCCGATCCTGTACCACTCCTCGGTCGCCGCGACCGCCGCCGTGCCGAGCGTGTTGATCCGCAACCCGATCGCGGAACCCCACGGCACCGCGTCCTTGACGAACGCCATCCGCGTGCCGTCCCAGGCGAAGAGGAACGGGCACGAGCCCTTGAGCCGCTGCTCGGTCTCGATCGACTGGTTCGACTTGACGTCGAACTCGGCGCGCGCGGTGCCGTTCGGCCAGAGCACGCGCACCACGTCGACCTGCGTCTCGTTGCCGAGGCCGAAATGCACCTGCGGCCCGTTGATTGGCTGCTTCTCGTACAGCGTGCCCGCGCGGATCTCGATTTCGCCGCCGACACCGAACGGATTGATCCGCTGGTCGCCGAACGCCTGCGCCGCGCGCGAGCGAACGATCTGCCAGTGGTAGTTTCGCGTGCTCGCGTTCTTCGCCGCGATTGCCTCGCCATCGGCCGACAATCCGAGCAGGTCGAGCTTGCCGTCGCCGTCGATGTCGGCGACGTCGAAGAAGCGCGCAGCGCCGATCGCCTGATCGAGCGGCGTGAAGCGGCCCTGTTCGTCGCCGAGCAGCATGAATGCACCCGCGTCTGCGCCCGCCGATGCGCGCGCGACGACGAGATCGATCGCGCCATTGTTGTCGACATCGGCGGCGCGGAGCCGCACGTCGCCCTCGAGCGGTCGCGCCGGCAGATGCGCGATTTCGGCCGCGACCCAGGCTTGCGTGTCGGGGGTGGTCGAAATGCGCAGCACGGCGCCGTCAGTGCGCAGGGCGACGAGGTCGAGTACGCCATCGTCGTCGACGTCCGCCGCGACGATCGCCCGGATGCCGTTCGCGTTCGACGGCAGCGGATGCTCGCGAAAACGACCCTGGCGCTCGTTGACGAACAGATGCAGGCTCCCGTTCGCATCGAGCATCGCCGCGTCGGGATTGCCGTCGCCGTCGAAATCGGCCCAGACCAGTTGACGCAAGCGCTCGATGCCTGCGAACGGGCGCGTTTCGACGAACGTGCCGTCGCCATTGTTCTGCAGCACGAGCGGCGGGCCTTCGCGCGGCGCGAGCACGACGTCGAGATCGCCGTCCGCCTCGATGTCGACGGCCCATGCGCCGGCGTAGCTCGCATCGACGACCGATGCGGGCAGATGCGTCGCCGCTGTCACATCTTTGAAGCTCCGAGGCGATTCCTGGTGATAAAGGCGCACGCCGCCTTCGCCGGCGAGCACCAGATCGGTCTTGAAATCGTAATCGAAGTCGATCTGCAGAACGCCGTCCGGGGATGGTGGCGAGTGCCCGGCGCCGCCCGGAAACGGCAGCGTCGCGCCGTTCGCGAGTCGAACTTCGCTGCCGTTCGCGACGGCCACGACCGGCGCGCCATCGCTTGCAAGCTGCAGCGCGCCGATCCAGCTCCAGGGTCCGCCCCCCACGGCGAGCGGCGACAAATCGAAGCGCATCGCGGTATCGGGTGGCGCCGGCGTGACGAGCGGCGCGGGCAGGCGCACGAACTGCACGAACGGTCGCGCCTCCTCGCCTGCCGGTGCTTTCAGCGCGTCGAGAGCCTCGCGATAGCTCGGCGTGCGGACCAGTACGTTGCGGAGCAGCGTCACGCGCGTCGCCATCGTGCGCGCATTGCCTGCCGCCGCCGCTTGCCCTGCCGCCGCGAGTTGCGCCTGCACGTCGTCGGGCCACGCCGAAAGCCCGCGGATTCGCGCAAGCGTCCCGGCGACGTCCTTCCCGTCGCCGCGCTTCGCCATGATCCGCGCAAGCTCGATCAGCGCGGCGAGATTGCGCGGCTCGATCGCGAGGATCGCCTCGATCTGTTGCTGCAACGCGTCGTCGGCACCGGCAGCGCCTTGCCGCTCGATCTCCTGCGCGAGCGCGTAGCGGCTTTGCACGTCGCGCGGGTCGATCGCGACGGCCTTTTCGAAGTCGGCGATCGCCTCGGCGGAGCGCCCGCGATTGCGCTCGAGAATGCCGGCGAGCCGGACCACGTGCGCGTTCTGCGGCGCCAGGCCTCGGGCGCGTTCGAGCCGCGTCGCCGCGACGTCGAAGTTGCGCTGCCGCAACGCGAGGAGCGCCCAATTGGCCCAACCGGACGGCTCGCCGGGGGCGAGCTTCGTCATCGTCGCCAGGCGGGCGTCGGCGGTCGCGTCATCGCCGACGGAAAGGGCGGCGACCGCAACGTGAAACGCGGCGACCGCGTTGCGGTATTCTGCCGACCCCGGATCCGGCAGCTTGTCCTTCGATCCGCAGCCGGCGAGCGTGGCGATGATTGCGCTCGCGACAGCGACGCGGTGAAGCCGCAAGCGTAGGGGGATCACAACGGGGCGCGACGAAGCGTTGACCGGGCGCACTATACCGCAGCGCATGCCGGCTCGATGCGCAGGCGCGACTCGTCGCATAATCGCGCGAAGCAAGCGGCGCCTCGCGAGAGCGAAACGATGGCCAGAAAACGAAAGAAGGGCGGCAACGCAGGCATCGGGGCTTCAATGTCGCGCGATGCCGCGCCACCACCGATCGCCAACGCTGCAGCTGCCGAGCCTCGCACTGCGCCACGTCGCATGCTGCTCATCGCCGCGGGCATGCTCGTCGTCATCGCCATCGGCGTCGGCGCAGCTCTCGTCGTCCATCAGCGGCAGACGCGCTTCGACATGGTGCGCACGCTCGCCGAGATCGCACGCAACGAAGGCGCCTGGGACAATCCGTGGGACGCGCAGAACAAGAAGATCGCGAGCCTGAAGAATGACCTCGCGCAGACGTCCGATCCGATCAAGCGGCTGATCCTGCGCCGCGAGCTCGGGCAGCAGTACGTCAACGGCGGAGCATCGGAGCCCGCGATCGCCGAGTTCGAATCGCTGCTCGTCGACTACAAGGACATCCTGCCGCCGCGCGACGTCGAGACGTTGAAAGGCGATCTCGCGTTCGCCTATTTCCGGCTCGGCGAGTTGCAGAACTGCACGTGGAACCACAACTCCGATGCGTGCATCTTCCCGGTGTCCCCGAATGGCGTGCACAAGGAGCAGCTCGGTGCGCGCGAAGCCGCGAAGCGCTACACCGAACTGCTCGAAGACTCTGCGATCGATCCCGACAACGCGCTCGTCTACCGGTGGCTGCTGAACCTGAGCTACATGGTGCTCGGGCAGTATCCCGACGGCGTGCCGAAGCAATGGCTGATTCCGCTCGACGGATTCAAGTCCGATTACGACATCGGCCTCTTTCGCGATGTCGCGGCCACGCGCGGCGTGGCGGCGCTCGGCCGCGCGGGCAGCGTTGCGATGGAGGACTTCGACAACGACGGCCACCTCGACCTGATGATCTCGCGGATGGGCGTCGACGACCCGGTCGAGTATTTCCATAACCGCGGCGACGGCACGTTCGAGCGGCGTACGAAACAGGCGGGTCTCGAGGGCATCGTCGGCGGCCTGAACCTCGTGCAGGCCGACTACGACAACGACGGCTGCATCGACGTCTACATTCCGCGCGGCGCCTGGTATCACGACAAGGGCCAGTATCCGGCGTCGCTCTTGCACAACAACTGCGACGGCACGTTCACCGACGTCACCGCGAAAGCCGGCGTGCTCAACAATTATCCGTCGCAGGTGGCCGTGTGGGCCGACTTCAACAACGACGGCCTGCTCGATCTATTCGTCGGCAACGAAATCGTGCGCGACAAGGTCGACTGGCCGGCAGACGCGAAGAATTTCCGCCTCTACATCAACAATGGCGACGGCACGTTCACCGATGTCGGCGCGCAGACCGGCATCCAGCTGACCGGCATGATCAAGGGCGCGACGGCCGACGACTACGACAACGACGGCCGCATCGATCTCTACGTGTCGGTGATGGGCGGCCCGAATCATCTGCTGCGTAACGTCGGCAACGAAGGCAAGGTGCCGAGGTTCGAGGACGTGACGCAGAAGGCCGGCGTGGCCGAGCCGAACATGAGCTTCACGACGTGGTTCTTCGATTACGACAACGACGGCTGGCCCGACATCTTCGTGTCGGGCTACTGGGCGACGATGCCCAACATCGTCCGCGAATACCTGGGCGAGAACGACAAGGCGAAGGGCGATCGGCCGCGGCTCTATCACAACAATCACGACGGCACGTTCACCGACGTCTCGCACGAAGCGCATCTCGACCACCTGCTGCTGACGATGGGCGCGAACTTCGGCGACCTCGACAACGACGGCTGGCTCGATTTCTATCTTGGCACCGGCGCGGCGCCGCTCTCGAACATCGTGCCGCATCAGATGTTTCGCAACGACCACGGCAGGACGTTCCAGAACGTGACGACGTCGGGCGGCTTCGGGCATCTGCAGAAAGGGCACGGCGTCGCGTTCGGCGACGTCGACAACAGCGGCAACCAGGACGTGTTCGAAGTGATCGGCGGCGCGTTCACGGCCGATCGCTTCTACAGCGCGCTGTTCAAGAATCCCGGGCACGGCAACCATTGGGTGAAGCTCGACCTGACCGGCACGAAGTCGAACCGCTTCGCGGTCGGCGGACGCGTGCGCGTCCGCGTGACCGAAGACGGTCATCCACGCGATATCTATCGCACCGTCAACAGCGGGGGCAGCTTCGGCTCGTCGAGCCTGCGCCCGCACATCGGCGTCGGCAAGGCCACGACGATCGATGCGATTGAAATCCGCTGGCCCGGAAGCGGCACGCAGCAGTTCGCCGGACCGATCGCCGCCGACGCGACGTACGCGATTCGCGAAGGCGACGATCGTCTGAAGCGCCTGCCGGCACCGCAGCGACCGACCCACGCATCGCGCTGATGCTCGCGCAATGTTGAGCAGCCTCACCCTCTTCACGATCTCGACGCTGTACGTCGCGCTGCTGTTCGGAATCGCCTATTACGGCGATCGCCGCGCGCGGCTTGTCGGCGCCCCGTCGCGCAAGCCCTGGGTCTACAGCCTGGCGCTGGCCGTGTACTGCACGTCGTGGACGTTCTACGGCGCTGTCGGTCATGCGGCGACGAGCGGCTGGGATTTCCTGCCGATCTACTTCGGGCCGATGCTCGTGCTCGCATTCTGCGCGCCGCTGCTGCGGCGCGTCGTGCGCATTTCGAAGCGCCACAACATCACGTCGATCGCCGACTTCGTCGGCGCGCGTTATGGCCGCCACCAACCGATCGCGATGCTGATCACGGCGGTCGCCGTGATCGGTGTTCTGCCGTACATCGCGCTGCAGCTCAAGGCGATCGAGTTCGGCTTCGCGGTGCTGTCGATACCGGTGACGCCGACGGACGGCCATCTGGACAACGCGCTGCTGGCCGCGATCATGCTCGCCGCGTTCGCGATCCTGTTCGGGACGCGTGAAGTGCTGTCGACCGAGAACCACCATGGCATGGTGCTCGCCGTCGCGTTCGAGTCGGTGATCAAGCTGATTGCGTTCGTCGCCGTCGGACTCTACGCCGTTTACACGCTGCACAACGGGTTCATCGACGCCTACTCGCGGGCGATGCAGCTGCCGCAGGTCCGCGACACGATGGCCGATCCACAGTGGCAGGCGGGCTTCATTGCGCAAACGCTGCTCGCCGGCGTCGCCATCTTCTGCCTGCCGCGGCAGTTCCAGGTCGTCGTCGTCGAGAACACGTCGATCCGCGACGTCGACACGGCGCGCTGGGTGTTTCCGGCGTACCTCGCGATCATCTGCCTGCTGGTGATGCCGATCGCGGAAGTCGGCCTGCTGAAGCTCGCCGGCACCGGCACGCCACCCGACACGTTCATGGTGTCGCTGCCACTCGCCGAAGGGCAGCCGATGCTCGCGCTCGGCGCGTACATCGGCGGCTTCTCGGCCGCGACGAGCATGGTGATCGTCGAGACGATCGCCATCTCGACGATGATCTGCAACGAGCTCGTGATGCCGGTGCTTCTGCGGCTCGGCCGCATCGGCCGTGTGCCGGGCCAGAACTTTGCGCGCGTGATCCGGCTGATCCGGCGCGTCGCGATCATCGCGACGATGGCGCTCGCGTACGTCTATTACCGCCTCTTCACGGGGCCCGGCACGCTGACGCAGATCGGCCTCCTGTCGTTCGCAGCGGTCGCGCAGTTCGCACCCAGCATCATCGGCGGCGTCTACTGGAAGGCGGGCCGCTATCCGGGCGTGATCGCAGGCCTCACGGTCGGCACGGCGACGTGGTGCTATACGTTGCTCGTGCCGGAGCTCCTGGCGACGCAAGCTGCGCACGCGTTCGTGACGGCCGGCCCGTTCGGATTGCGCTGGCTCAGTCCGCACGGGTTCCTCGGCTTCGGCAATCTCGATCCGATCGCGCACGGCACGCTGTGGAGCCTTGGCCTCAACGCGCTCGCGTACGTCGGCGTTTCGCTGTGGTCGAAGACGTCGCTGCATGACCGGTTGCACGCGGCGCGCTTTCTCGGCCAGGCGGCTCCGGCGGACGTCCGCGAGACCGAACCGCACAGCACCGCGACGGTCGCCGACCTGCGCGAGTTGCTCGAATGCTTCGTCGGACCGAGCCATGCGCGAAACCTGATCGAGGGCTTCGCCGCAAGCGGCGCCAAGGTGACACTTTCGCCGCACGAGCGCGCCGACCCGCGCCTCGTGCGCATCGTCGAGCACGGCCTCGCCGGTGCCTTGGGCGCCGCGTCCGCGCGGCTCGTCATGGCGTCGATGCTGCGCGGGCGCGACATGCAGCTCGAGGAAGTCGTGCGGCTGCTCGACGAGACGTCGCACGAGATCCACTTCAATCGCGAGCTTCTGCGCGCAGCGCTCGAGCATCTCGCGCAGGGCGTCAGTGTCGTCGATTCCGAGCTGCGGCTCGTCGCCTGGAATCGCCGCTACATCGACCTCTTCGGCTATCCACCGGGACTCGTCGTCGTCGGGCGACCGATCGAGGACCTGATGCGCTTCAATGTCGAGCGCGGGCTTCTATCGGCCGCGAACACCGAAACCGCGATCCGGCGCAGGCTCGACTTCATGCATGCGGGCAGCGCGTACACGCACGAGCGGGCGCTTCCGAACGGCACCGTGCTCGAGATCCGCGGCAATCCGATGCCCGGCGGCGGTTTCGTGTCGACCTATGCCGACGTGACGCTGCGCAAGCGCTCGCAACGCGCGTTGGAGGAGGCGAACGAGCTGCTCGAAGCGCGCGTATCGGCGCGCACGAGGGAGCTGACGGCGCTGAACCAGGCGCTCGCCGAGGCGAAGTCCGATGCCGAACGCGCCAATTTCTCGAAGACGCGTTTCCTCGCCGCCGCATCGCACGATCTCACGCAGCCGATCACCGCGGCGCGGCTCTTCGTGACGTCGCTCGACAGCGCGTCCCTTCCAGGCCAGGCCGTGACGTTGATCCGCAGCGCCGAAAACGCGCTGACGACCGCCGAAGCGCTGCTCGCGGGCCTGCTCGACATTTCGCGCCTCGATGCAGGCGCGGAGGAGGTGCGGCTCGAGCATCTGGAAATCCGCGCGCTGCTCGAGCCGCTCGTCGGCGAATTCCGGCTGCTCGCGCGCGAGAAGGGATTGCAGCTTCGCTACGCGGGGAGTAGCGCGATCGTGCATACCGATGCACGCCTGCTGCGCCGCATCCTGCAGAACTTTCTGTCGAACGCGGTGCGCTACACGCGTTATGGAACCGTGCTGATCGGCGCGCGGCGCCGTGCGTCGACGCTGCGCATCGAAGTGTGGGATTCGGGATCCGGCATTCCCGCGTCGCGGCAGCGCGAGATCTTCGAGGAATTCCGCCGCATCGAGTCGCCGGAAGGGGAGAGCCATCGCGGCTTGGGCCTCGGGCTTGCGATCGCCGAGCGAACGGCGAAGCTGCTCGGCTGCGAGCTCACGCTTCGCTCATGGCCGGGCCACGGCAGCGTATTCGCGATCGCGGTGCCGCTCGGCGAGCGTGGGCGCACGGCAGCGGCGGCGAGCGCGCGCTCGAACGACCACGATCGCGTGTTCGGCGCGATCGTCATGTGCGTCGAGAACGAGGTGGCGGTCCTCGCAGGCATTCGCGCGCTGCTGTCGCGCTGGGGCTGCGAGGTCGTCACGGCGCGCACTCGTGAGGCCGCGCTCGAGGCGATTCATTTCGGCGCTGCGCCGGACCTTCTGCTCGTCGACTATCATCTCGACGGCGACGTCACCGGCGTCGGGGTTGCGCAGCAGCTGGCCGCGAAGCTCGGCAATCCGGTGCCGTGCATCATCATGACTGCCGATCAGACGCAGCAGTCGAAGCGCGATGCGCTCGCGCACGGCTTCCAGATCCTGCACAAGCCCCTCCGGCCCGCGGCGCTGCGCGCCATGATGAATCGGATGCTTGCGCTGGGCGACGCCGAGGCATCGCTCGATCCACTCACCTGATCGGCCGTCAATCCTCATCGCCATCGGCGGGATCGTTCAGTTCCGGCGCCGTTGCATCGGTTGCGAGCAGGCGTTGCGCGAGGAGCGCGGCCTGCGTGCGCCGCTCGAGCCCGAGCTTGCGCAGGATGACGGTCACGTGCGCCTTCACCGTCGCCACGACGACGTCGATGTCCTTCGCGATCGCGCGGTTCGAATAGCCGCGCGCGAGCAGCATCAGCACGCGGTACTGCTGCGGCGTCAGCGCGGTGACGGCGCGCGCGAACTTGCGCTCGGCCGCATCGTCGTCGGATGTCTCGGCAAAGCTGCCTGGCGCGACGATTTCACCGGCGAGAAGCGCGCGCAGCATCGATCCGATTTCCTCGATGCTCGCCGATTTGGGAATGAACCCGGATGCGCCGCACGCAATCGCCTTGCGCGCGATCGTCGCGCTTTCCACAGCCGAGATCAGTGCAACGGGAATCCCCGGATGGCGTATCCGCAACTCCATCAGCTCCGACAATCCCTGCACGCCCGGCATGCGCAGGTCGAGCAGGATCAGATCGGCGTCGGGATGTTCGTTGGCAGCCTGCTCGAGCGCCGCGACCGAGCCGGCCTCGACGATCGTCGCGTCCGGCAGCCATCGCGCGACCGCCTGATGGAGCGCGGCGCGAAACAGCGGATGATCATCGGCGATGATCAATGTCGTGGGCTGCGACATCGCGAAGCCTGGCAAACGAACGGGATGGGTGGAGATTTGCATGTCCGCGACCCGACGTACCGGGCATCGGATGAAGGATGCGCCCGGCCGTCTTTCGTTGATCCGATCGCGATCGACGATCGGAGAGTCGGTGTCCGGCGCCGTTGTGTCTCTGTCGCCGGGGAGCACGGTATGCGGCGGTTTCGAAGCGAAGCGCTAATGCACGGCGAGCTCCTCCATCGGCTGTTCGGGGAAACCGTGGCTCGTCAGGTAATCGCGCATGCCGAGACGCGCGATGCGTTCCATTTCGGGCGTTTGCCAGGCGGGTCGCGCGGACGCGACGGTCGCGCGATTGCCGCCGGCGGGGTCGGGCAGCACCGACAGCCGGGCAATGCGGCGGCCCTCGGCGCAATGCGCGTCGGGCGTCTCCTCGAGGCTGAAATTCATGTTGCGCGCGAGCTTGCGCACGAGGTCGGTCGCCGGCTCGCGCGTGTCGGTGGTGACGCGCGGATCGGTTTGCGAGTGATAGGCGACGACGAAATGCAACGAGAGCGACAGATCGGTCAGCACCGTGGACAACGGCACGTCCTTCGCGATGAGGTGCACCGGCTGCGAGCAATCGGCGGTCGCGATGCGCAACTCCTGCGCATGAGCCGCGAGGGTCACGAAGCCCAGCGCCGCGACGCACGCGACCATACCGCGGTGCAGCGCACGTCGCACGCTCATCGGCTTGAACCCGCGTTGCAGCATCGGCGCCTGTCGTCCATCTCGCTCGTCATGATAACGACTCTCGCCGGGGCCTGCCGGGTCCGTCAACGCACAATCAATGACGAGGGCCTCGACGGCGCGAACCGGAGGCCCCCGCAATGCGCGATGGATAGCGCCGTCAGTTCTGCTCGCCACCCGGCGTGTTGCTGCCGGGAAGCGGCCACGCGCCGTTCGTGAACTTGAGCATCAGCACGCCGTTGTCCTGGCAGGTGGTCCACAGCGTCCCGGCCTTCTTGTCGAGATGCACCTGCGCCGAGCACCAGTCGGGGCCGCCGGATACCCAGTTGTTCCCGAGCGTATGGTTCGATCCGGCCGATGGCGTCGTCGTGCCCGCCGGGTTGTAGTAGGCGATCTCTTTCGGATGCAGGACGTCGCGAATGTCGAACACGCGAATGCCCGAGTTGAAGTAGCCACACGCGAGCGTCGTCGCGTGCTTCTTGTCGTCGACGCTGCAGTAGTGACTGCCGTAGGTGAAGATCGAGAGACCGGTGAGGTCGGGAACCGTCTTCGCGCAGTTCGCCGGGTCGTGCACTTCGAGCGCGAGCTTCGACACGACGGTCGGATGCCGCTCGTCGCTGATGTCGATGATGCGCGCGAGCGGGAACGGAATCATGCCCGCGCTGCACGCCGCCTGCAGTTGCGTCCCGCTCGTCGTGCCGCCCGAGCCGCCCTCGTCGACGAAGATCACGTAGGGCTTGCCGCCGATCCTGACGGGAATCGTGTGCTGCGCGACCGAACCGTCCTTCCAGTACACCTCGCCGATCACCTTCGGCTGGGGATTGGCACGGCGGAACTGGAAGTCGCTCAAGTCGTAGATCACGAGCCCGTTGTTCGCCTGCACGTTCGGATCGGCGATGCCGGCGGGCGTGACGGAGCCGATCGACACGAAGTAGCCGCGCGTGCCGTCGTCGCTGACGGACAGACCGTGCGTGCGCGCACCCTGCGCGACACGCGGCACGTTCCAGCTCGCCATCAGTTTCGGATGCGTCGGATCGGCGACGTCGACCGCGTAGTAGTTGTTCGGAACGGTGCGTCCGCCGCCGTAATACGTGAGCCCGTCGGGCGCCCACGCGCCTTCGTGGCCGACGATCGGCGTCACGACGCCGCTACCGTCGGCGCCGGTGCCGACGGGTGCGCTGGCGAGCAACTGCGGATTGCGGCAATCGGCCGAGATGTCGTAAATGTCGACGGCGGGGCCGCCGGCGCCGTTCCTGCCTTCATCGGCGGCGAGAAGCTGACGCCGCTCGTTGACCTTGAGCGACTCCCACGGGTCGAGCATCGACGTCGTGGTGAGGAACGCGGTCGGATGCGGGTTCGTCGGATCGGTCAGATCGACGACACGCGAGCCCAGTTGCTGGCGACCCGGAAGGCTGCGGTCAGGTGAAGCGGTGCCGTGATAGCCGCAGTGATGTCCGGCCTTGTCGACGAAATCGGTCGTCTGCCAGTTTGCGCCTTCGCCGCGATACTGGCCGATCAGCTCGAGGTTGCAGTTGAAGCCCTTGAAGCCCGCGGCACGCAGCGCGGCTGGCACCTGGCCCTGCAGACCGGTTTCGGGGTGATCGTTCGGTCCGCACGTCGCTTTCGGCACGGCGAACGGTGCCGGTTCGCCGGGCTTTTTCGCGTAGCCGTCGGCGGCCATCAGCGCGATGCATGCGACCGCCGCGAGACCCGCGGTGACGGGTCGCGACCATGATTTGATCAGCGTCATGAAACTCCTCCTTCAGTCGGTCGGTCGCGCGTTCTTCGGGCGATGCGCGCGGATCGCGAGACTCTAGTCCGCACACGGCGATTGTCAATTCGACAAAGGTGTAACACGTCCGGCATCGGCCCGCCGGAAACGAAACGGGCTTCGCACATCGCGCGAAGCCCGTTGTCGGCGCAAACCTGAAGCTTCAGTTTTCCATGCCTTCGGGCGTCTGGCTGCTCGGCAGCGGCCATGCGCCGTGCGTGAACTTCAGCACGAGCACGCCGTTGTCCTGGCACGTCGTCCACAGCGTCCCCGATTTCTTGTCGAGATGCACCTGCGCCGAGCACCAGTCGGGACCGCCCGGACGCCACTGGCCGTTCGTCGCATGATTCGAGCCGGGGCTCGCGGTCGTCGTGCCCGCCGGGTTGTAGTAGGCGATCTCCTTCGGATGGTCGACGTCGCGGATGTCGAACACGCGGATGCCTGAGTTGAAGTACCCGCACGCCAGGGTCGTGGCCTTGTCGCGATCGTCGACGCTGCAGTAGTGGCTGCCGTAGGTGAAGCTGCCGAGCCCGGCAAGGTCGGGGATGACGGCGGCGCACTTCTTCCGATCGTGGATCTCGAGCGCGAGGCGCGAGACGATCGTCGGCTTCGTTTCGTCGCTGATGTCGATGATGCGCGCCATCGGCCACGCCGGCAT
>Ga0134125_10005280_pt1 | contig 14690 bp, 15 predicted proteins | sample KB31751_FD_96464 | JGI IMG/M metagenome (GOLD analysis project Ga0134125, IMG submission 96464) | Terrestrial soil microbial communities with excess Nitrogen fertilizer from Kellogg Biological Station, Michigan, USA - KB3-175-1 | ecosystem: Environmental > Terrestrial > Soil > Unclassified ... | reverse complement strand
TTGGACGCGGCTTGGCCGCACTTTGAGCGAAAAATCGCGGGGATGTCCATGGCTTGGGCGGGGATGCGCATCATGCAGAAATGCAAAAATTGCATTCATCCTTCCGCTTGCGCCTCGATCTGGCCGCCGGGCCCCAGCCCGGCCAGGCTCGCCTCCAGCGCGCCGAGCATGTCCTGCAGCTCCGCAAGCTTCCGGGCGCCATAGCGACGGGTGATGGCGGCATAGATCGCTTCCGACGAGGGTGCGACGACTTCCATCAGTTTGATCCCCTTCTCCGAGATCGAGACCACGCCGCGGCGCAGATCGGTCTTCGCGGTCGTGCGCTCGATCAGGCCGCGCGCGTCGAGATCGCGTAAAATTCGTGAAAGGCTCGGTCCCAGCAGGAAGGCGGTCCGCGCAAGCTCAGTCACCTCGATGGCGTCGATCGCCGCCAGCGCCCGCAGGATGCGCCATTGCTGCTCGGTGAGATCGTGACGGCGCAGCGACGGGCGGAATTGCCGCATCACCGCTTCGCGCGCGCGCAAGAGCGACATCGGCAGCGAGCGGGAGAACTCGCGCATGGGCACGCGCCGGTCGGGCGGCTTCGCCGCTTGCGATCCGTTGGCTGGCTTCTTCCGCGTCATCTGCTGCGTCATCTGCTTCTTGGGAATACCGGGATTGCAATGCAACATGAAACGAGGGGGTTTGATCCGCAACACTTAACATGTTAAGTACTTGAACGCACCCTTTTTCGCGAAGTTTCCATGGCCCTTTCGCCCGCAGAAATCCGTGCCGCCGCCGAGCGCCTCGACCGCGCCGAGAAGACGCGCACGCAAATCCGCCAGCTCTCGCAGGAATTCCCGTCCATCACCCTCGACGACGCCTACGCGATCCAAAAAGCCTGGGTCGCGATCAAGGTCGCCGCTGGCCGCGCGGTCAAGGGCCAGAAGATCGGCCTGACCTCGAAAGCGATGCAAAGCGCGCTCAACATCGATGAGCCGGACTCCGGCGTGCTGCTCGACGACATGTTCTTTGCCGATGGCGGGCTGGTGCCGACCGCCCGCTTCATCGCCACGCGCGTGGAGGCCGAGCTTGCCTTCATCATGGGCAAGCGGCTCGAAGGACCGGATTGCACGATGATCGACGTGCTCAACGCGACCGACTTCGTCGTGCCGGCGCTGGAGATCCTGGATACGCGCATCGAGCGCGTCGATCCCGCAACCAAAGCGACACGAAAAATCTTCGACACCATCGCCGATAATGCCGCGAATGCCGGTATTGTGCTCGGCGGGCGTCCGATCAAGCCGCTGGATGCTGATCTGCGCTGGATCGGCGCGCTGTGCTTCAAGAACGGCCAGTTGGAAGAGACCGGGCTTGCCGCCGGCGTGCTCAATCATCCCGCTACCGCAGTCGCGTGGCTCGCCAACAAGATTGCGCCGCATGGGCTGGCACTTGAGCCCGGCCAGGTCGTGCTCGCCGGCTCCTTCATCCGTCCGATCGAGGCCCGCAAGGGCGACACAATCCAGGCGGACTATGGAGTCTACGGCTCGGTGAGCTGCTATTTCGCCTGAACCCATTGGGAGTGAAACCGCCATGCCGCATTTCACGATCGAATATTCCGCCAATCTCGACGGCCGCGTCGACATCGGCACGGTCGTCGCGGTCGTCCGCAAGGCCGCCGTCGAGACCGGCATCTTCCCGCTCGGCGGCATCCGCGTTCGCGCCATCAGATGCGAGCATTACGCGATCGCAGACGGCAATCCGAACCTCGCCTTTCTCGACATGGTGCTGCGGCTCGGCGAAGGCCGCGACCTCGCCACCCGCAAGAAGGCCGGCGAGCATATCTTCAATGTGCTGTCGGCGCACCTGGATCCCGTGTTTGCGCAAACCAAATTCGCGTTGTCGTTCGACATGCAGATCAACGACAAGGAAACCAGCTTCAAGCGCAACAATATCCACGAAGCGCTGAAGGTCGAGGCCGTCCATGGATAAGGTCACGCCGAAATCCGATCTGTTCCAGGCCAACAAGGATCGAGCCGCGCCGCTCTTGAAGCAGCTCCGCGCCGACGGTATCTGCCATATGATCGACGGCAAGGCCGTACCCTCGATCTCGGGCGACACGTTCGAGACCAAATCCCCGATCGACGGCTCGGTGCTGGCGTCGGTGACGCGTGGCAATGCCGAAGACATCGACCGCGCCGCGACCGCCGCAGCGCTCGCCTTCAAATCCTGGCGGGACATGCCGGCCTCGATGCGGCGCAAGCTCTTGCATCGCGTGGCGGATGCAATCGAGAACCGCGCCGACGACATCGCCGTGCTCGAATGCATCGATACCGGCCAGGCGCACCGGTTTATGGCCAAGGCTGCGATTCGCGCGGCGAAGAACTTCCGCTTCTTTGCCGACAAATGCGCCGAGGCGCGCGATGGCCTCAATACGCCGAGCGCCGAGCACTGGAATATTTCGACGCGCGTACCGATCGGCCCGGTCGGCGTGATTACGCCCTGGAATACACCGTTCATGCTCTCGACCTGGAAGATCGCGCCGGCGCTGGCCGCCGGCTGCACGGTCGTGCACAAGCCCGCGGAATGGTCGCCGGTCACGGCCGATCTGCTGACGAAGCTGGTGAAGGAAGCGGGCGTACCGGACGGCGTGCTCAACACCGTGCATGGCTTCGGCGAGGAAGCCGGCAAGGCGCTGACCGAGCATCCGGCGATCAAGGCGATCGGCTTCGTCGGCGAGAGCGCCACGGGATCTGCGATCATGGCACAGGGTGCGAAGACCCTGAAGCGCGTCCATTTCGAACTCGGCGGCAAGAATCCCGTGATCGTGTTCGACGATGCCGATCTCGACCGCGCACTCGATGCGGTCGTGTTCATGATCTACTCACTGAACGGCGAGCGCTGCACCTCCTCAAGCCGGCTGCTGGTGCAGGAGAGCATCTCGGAACAATTCATCGAGAAGCTGACGGCGCGGGTCAAGGCGCTGAAGGTCGGTCATCCCCTCGATCCCGTCACCGAAATAGGACCGCTGATCCACGAGCGGCATCTGGCAAAAGTCTGCGCCTATTTCGACGTGGCGCGGAAGGACGGCGCGGTGATTGCCGTCGGCGGCAGGCCGCATGACGGTCCCGGCGGCGGGCATTATGTGCAGCCGACCCTGGTGACCGGCGCGCGCGCGAAGATGCGCGTGGCGCAGGAGGAAGTGTTCGGGCCGTTTCTGACCGTGATCCCCTTCCGCGACGAGGAGCACGCGGTCGAGATCGCCAACGACGTGAACTACGGCCTGACCGGCTATGTCTGGACCGGCGATATGGGCCGCGCGTTGCGCGTCGCCGACGCGCTGGAAGCCGGCATGATCTGGCTCAATTCGGAGAACGTCCGCCATCTGCCGACACCCTTCGGCGGTATGAAGGCATCCGGCATCGGCCGCGACGGCGGCGATTACTCCTTCGACTTCTATATGGAAACCAAGCACGTCTCGCTGGCACGGGGCACGCACAGGATTCAGAGATTGGGAATTTGATTAGCAGCGTCGTTCCGGGCGCGACGAAGTCGCGAGCCCGGAACTTCGAGATTCCGGGTTCGATGCTTTGCATCGCCCCGGAATGACATCGACAAGGACAGCCCATGCCCATTCCGAAACACGTCTTCGATCCGCCCTTCAACATCATCCGCTCGAGCCACGTTACTCTCGACGTGACGGACCTGAAGGCTAGCCGCTATTTCTACGAGACGACGGTTGGCCTTCATGTCGAGGACGCCGACGATAACGCCGTCTATCTGCGTGGCGTCGAGGAGCATCAGCATCACTCGCTGGTGCTGCGCAAAGCGCCGGTCGCCGCCTGCAACCGCATCGGCTTCAAGGTCGGCAACGAGAGCGACCTCGACAAGGCGGCCAGCTTCTTCTCCGAGAACGGCATCCAGCACAAATTCGCCGAGCCGCCTTTCCAGGGCCGCACGCTGCAATTCACCGATCCCTTCGGCTTCCAGGTCGAGCTCTACGCGACGATGGACAAGCGGCCGCATCTGTTGCGCCGCTACGACCTCTACAAGGGCTGTCATCCACAGCGGCTCGACCATTTCAACGTGTTCGCCGCCGAGGTGCAGGACACCATGGATTTCTATGCCCGGCTCGGCTTCCGCCTCACCGAATATGCCGAGGAGGATGGCCCGAACGGGCGCATCGCCGCCGCCTGGCTGCATCGCAAGGGCAATGTGCACGACCTCGCCATCACCAACGGCAAAGGCCCTCGCCTGCACCATTTCTGCTATTGGGTGCCGACCGCGATGAACGTGCTGCATCTTTGCGACGTGATGGCCTCAAGCGGCTACCTGAAGAGCCTCGAGCGTGGGCCCGGCCGCCACGGCATCTCCAATGCGTTCTTCCTCTACGTTCGGGATCCCGACGGCCACCGCCTCGAGCTCTACACCAGCGATTACTTCACCATGGACCACGACCATGAGCCGCTGCGCTGGTCGTTGAACGACCCGCGCCGCCAGACGCTGTGGGGCGCGCCGGCGCCGCGCTCCTGGTTCGAGGAGGGATCCCCCTTCCCCACCACCAAGGTGCGCGAGCCCGCCTTCGTCGCCCAGGTCACGGTTGCGGATTGAAGTGGCGGCAATGACCTCCGTGAAGGCTTCGGAACTCAAGCTCATTGCCGGCGGCTCGCTCGCCGGGCTTTTCAAGGCGCTCGGGCCGCAATTCGAAAAGGCGAGCGGGCACACGCTCTCGATCCATTTCGATTCCACGCCGAATATCATCAGCCGTATCAATGCGGGCACGGCGTTCGACGTCGTGGTCGTACCGGCCGATGTCTTCAAGGACGCGAGCGCAAAGCGCCATCTTGCTGATCCTGTCGTCGACATTGCCCGTGTCGGCTTTGGCCTTATCGTTCGCGACGGCGCGCCGAAGCCTGATCTCTCCACGACTGACGCTTTCAAGAAGGCATTGCTCGCGGCTTCCTCGGTTGCTTCCACGCCGGAGAGCGCGGCCGGCGCCTATATCGCCAAGGTCTATCAGCGCCTCGGCATAGCCAAGGAGATGAAGGCCAAGACCAGGGCACAGGCGATGCCGACCTTGATCGCGCCGGCCGTTGCCAAAGGCGAGGCTGACCTCGGCATCTTCCTGACCAATGTGTTCAACGCGCCGGGCGTCGCGCTCGCCGGTCTCTTTCCCGCCGATCTGCAGCAGGAGCTGATATTTCCGGCGGCGGTTGCGACCGGCGCCAAAGAAGCGGCGGCGGCCAAAGCGCTGATCGATTTTCTGAAAACACCTGCCGCTGTTGCCGCGATCAAGGCCGCCGGCATGACGCCAGCCTGACGGGACATCTCATGGCCGACCATCGTATTGCGACTTATTCCGCCGGCGGCAAGACCGCTTACGGCGCCGTCACCGACAAGGGCATCGTCGATCTCTCCGCGCGCTTCGGCAAGGACTATCCTACGCTGCGCGAAGTCATCGCCGCAGGCGCCCTGATGAAACTCGCCGAGGACGCCGACCGGCGCACGCCTGATGTCCCGCTCGATACCATCCGTTTCCAGCCGCCGATCCCCGCGCCGGAAAAGATCATCTGCATTGGCGTCAACTATCCCGCTCGCAATGCCGAATACAAGGACGGCTCGGACTCGCCGAAATTCCCGAGCATGTTCATGCGCACGCCGCGCTCCTTTGTCGGCCACGATAACCCGCTGGTGCGTCCTCGCGCTTCAGCCCACCTTGATTACGAGGGCGAAGTTGCGCTCGTGATCGGCAAGGCCGGCCGCCACATCAAGGAGAGCGCCGCGCTCGATCACATCGCGGCGATCACACTGTGCAACGAGGGCACCATCCGCGACTGGGTGCGGCATGCGAAATTCAACGTGACGCAGGGCAAGAATTTCGATTCCACGGGCAGCCTCGGCCCATGGATCGTGCCCTATACCGATGAATCGCAGATCGCCGACATCCGCCTGACGACGCGTGTCAATGGCGAGACTAGGCAGGACGACCGCACCTCGCGGCTGATCTTCGGCTTCCGCTATCTCCTCAGCTACATTTCGACCTTCACGACGCTCGTGCCCGGCGACATCATCGTCACGGGCACACCGACGGGAGCCGGCGCGCGGTTCGACCCGCCGCGTTATCTCAAGCCGGGCGACATCGTCGAGATCGAAGCCGACGGCATCGGGCTGCTGCGCAACACTGTCGCCGACGAAACCCTGTAAGGATCACACCATGACTTCCATGACCGGTGGCGAAGCGATCGTAAGCTCTCTCGTCGCCCACGGCGTCAACACCGTTTTCGGCCTGCCCGGCGCGCAGACTTACGGGCTGTTTGACGCCTTTCACCAGGCGCAACTCAAGGTGATCGGCGCGCGGCACGAGCAGGCCTGTGGCTACATGGCCTATGGCTATGCGCGTTCGACCGGTGGGCCTGGCGTATTCAGCGTGGTGCCCGGCCCCGGCCTGATGAACGCCGGCGCCGCGTTGCTGACTGCGTTCGGCGGGAACGAGCCGGTCTTGTGCCTCACCGGCCAGGTGCCGACGCAATTTCTTGGGAAAGGTCGCGGCCATCTGCACGAAATGCCGGATCAGCTTGCGACCCTCCGCACCGTCGTGAAATGGGCCGACCGCATCGAGTATCCCGATATTGCGCCGAGCATGGTCTCGCGCGCGTTCCAGGAAATGCTGTCCGGCCGCCGCGGCCCGGTCTCACTCGAAATGCCCTGGGATGTCTTCACCCAGCGCGCCGATGTCGCGTCAACGAAACCGTTCGATCCCTTCCCGGCGCCGCAGCCGGACCCCGATCGTATCAAGGACGCGGCTGCGCTGGTTGCCGCGAGCAAGACGCCGATGATCTTTGTCGGCTCGGGCGCGATCCATGCCCGCGAGGAGATCCTCGAGCTGGCGGAGATGATCGACGCACCGGTCGTCGCTTTCCGCTCCGGCCGCGGCATCGTCTCCAACGCGCATGAGCTTGGCCTCACCATGGCCGCGGGCTACCGGCTCTGGCCGACTGTCGATCTCATGATCGGCATCGGCACGCGGCTTGAGTTACCGACCATGTCGCGCTGGCCCTACCGGCCCGACGGGTTGAAATCGGTGCGCATCGATATCGATCCGGTCGAGATGCGGCGCTTCACGCCCGATGTCGGCGTGATTTCGGACTCCCGGGCGGGTGCGCGCGACTTGCTCGCTGCCGTCCGCAAGGCCGGCTACCGCAAGACCAGCGGGCGCCGCGCGGCGATCCGCGAAGCGACGGCGGCGGCACAGCAGGACATCCAGAAGGTGCAGCCGCAGATGGCGTACCTCAACATCCTGCGCGAGGTGCTGCCTTCGAATGCGATCGTTACCGATGAGCTGTCCCAGGTCGGCTTCGCCTCCTGGTACGGCTTTCCCATTTACGAGCCGCGGACTTTCATCACCTCGGGCTATCAGGGCACGCTCGGCTCGGGCTTTCCGACCGCGCTCGGCGCCAAGGTCGCCAATCCGGACACGCCGGTGGTCGCGATCACCGGCGACGGCGGCTTCATGTTCGCCGCAGCCGAGCTTTCGACCGCCGTGCAGTTCAACATCGGCGTGGTGACGCTGGTGTTCAACAACAACGCGTATGGCAATGTCCGGCGCGACCAGCGCAATCGCTTCGACGGCCGCGTGGTCGCGGCCGACCTGGTCAATCCGGATTTCGTCAAGCTGGCGGAATCCTTTGGCGTCGCGGCAAGCCGCGTCACTGCGCCCGATCATTTCAAGCCCGCGCTGGAGAAGGCGCTCGCACACGGCGGGCCGTATCTGATCGCGGTGGAAGTACCCCGGGATTCCGAGGTGACACCCTGGACGTTCATTCACCCGGCGCGGAATTGATGTCGTTCCGGAGCGCCACGAAGTGGTGAACCCGGAACCTCGAGATTTCGGGTTCGATGCTTCGCATCGCCCCGGAATGACTCAGGAGGCTTAGGCTCTGCTCGACTACTCCCCGCCCGGCTTCAGCCTCGTGGCCGCGAGTACCAGCAACCCGGCGCCGGCGACCGACCAGCACGCGACCGGCGTCCAATGCAGGAGCGATGCGTAGTCCGGCAGCTTTTGCAACCCGCCGGCAACCGCCGCCATCCGCGCAAAGGTCGCAAGCGCCAGCGCCGAGAAGACAAAGCCCGTCATCTTGCCCTCAGCGCCGGTGCGGCCGATCGCGAGCGCTGCCGAGATGGCGCTCATCAGCATGCAGCCCCAGGCGGAGCCCGCCAGGAATTGCGCGATGACCAGGGTCGAGAGATCTCCTGCAAGCTCCGCGACAATGACCGCGACCGCGCCGAGCAGCCCTGCCGAGCCGATCACGACCAGCCCGCCGCGATGCTTGACGATCCGGCTCGCCGGGAACATCGCAATGTTGAAGCCGATCCAGAACACCGGCAGCAGCCACTGCAGATCCATCGGCTTGGCGAAACGCAGATAGATCGGCGCGCTATTGATGGCGAAATGCAATTGATAGCCGAGCGCGAGCAGCACCATCGCCGCGATGAAGATGGCAGGCACGGTGCCAAGGGGTTTTGGCGGTGCGGACGCCTTTGCGGGCGCAGCCTCTGCCGCAAGATCGCCCTCGACCGACGACAATGCGAGCGTCGTGAGCAGCAGCACCACGCTGGAGATGACAAAGGGCAACCGCGGATCGATGTCGCGCAGCACGACTCCGAGATAAGGCGATACCGCGCCTGCAAGCCCATAGCCGAGCATCGCAAGCGTCGCGAGAAATGGAATGCTTGGCCGCGCCGCATATTTACCGAGCAGCATCAGCGGCGGCGCGCGCAGCGCCGAAGAGGTCACCGCCCAGATCACGATCAAGGCGATGAAATAGCTCTTTGCGTGAGCCCCTGCCCTCGCGACGAAAGGCAGTGCGACAAAGGCCGCACAGGACAGGGCCGTGAGCAGTGCGACGAGGAGGCCAAGCCGCCCAACCAGGGTAGCGATCCGGTCCGCGGCAATCCCCATCGCGGTATCGGTGATCGTGAAGATCGCCTGATCGAGCATCAGGACAAGGACCACGGCTGCCGGCGCGATGCCGACCTCCTTCGCGAGCTTTGGCAGGTAGATCACGTAGGTGGTCCAGCCCAGCGTGAAGATGAGCTGCAGGAACGCCAGATAAATACCGGCGCGGTTGCGGCTGGCGCTGGTATCTGCGGTGAGCTTCGTCGAGGCCATGGGCCCATCATAGATAAGATGGGCTCGGGCGAGAATGCGAGAATCCCGCCCGCTCGACCCTTAGCGCGCCTTGCGGAAGGTCAGGTTGATGCGCCGGCGGCCAAGCAGCGCATGCTCGCCGTCGGCGAGCGGCGCCACACCATGGAAGACCAGCCGCGAGGGTCCGCCCCAGACTACGACGTCGCCATGCTCCAGCCGGTAGCGTGCCGTCTTGTCGGCGCGTTTCAGGCCGCCCCAGAGGAAGATCGCGGGCAGGCCCAGCGAAACCGAGACAATCGGTGCGTCATAATTCTCTTCGTCGCGGTCCTGGTGCAGCGACAGCTTGGTGCCCGGCTCATAGCGGTTGACGAGGCAGGCTTCCGGCCGGAAGTCCGGGAAACCGGCTTGCGCCGCCGCTTGGCCAGCGAGTTCGCGAAAGATCGGCGGCATGTCGGGCCAGGGTCTTTTCGAATCCGGATCGATCGCGTCGTAGCGATAACCGGCACGATCGGAGACCCAGCCAAGACGCCCGCAATTAGTCATGGCGACCGACATGGTGTGACCGCCAGGCGTTACCAAGTGGCGAAACGGCGCTTGCTCGACGACGCAGCCAATCGCGTGAAGCAGGTCGTGCTGGATCGGCTGCGCGAAACCGCGCAGTAGTATCGCGCCGGCGGCGATGGCCTCGCGCGCCGGGCGAACCTCGTCAACGCCGTCAAACAAATCCGCGGTCATTTGGCATCATGAAAGATCACGCCGACGGTGTGGCGCCGGCCGGACCGCAGCCGGCTCACGCCATGGCGCAGATTGACGCGATAGGTGCCGCGCGTCCCCTGCACTGGACGATGGTGAACGGCAAAGGCAACGGCGTCGCCCTGCCGCAGCGCGACCACTTCGACTCGCGACTGCATCCGCGGCCGTTGCTCAGTCAGCACGAACTCGCCGCCCTCGAAATCGCGTCCCGGCTCCGACAGCAGGATCGCGACCTGCAGCGGAAACACATGCTCGCCGTAGAGGTCCTGGTGCAGACAGTTGTAGTCGCCAGCTTCATACTGCAGCAGCAACGGCGTCGGCCGCGCTTGGCCCGCGTCATGACAGCGCTTCAGGAAGGCCTCGTGGCGCCCGGGATAGCGAATATCGATCCCCATCGCCTCGTTCCAGCGATTGGCGATGCCTTGCAGCCGCGCATAGAGCGCAGGCCGCAGCGCGGAAATCAGGTCGGGCAAGGGGTAGGAGAAGTACTTGTATTCGCCGCGACCAAAACCGTGGCTTCCCATCACGATGCGGCTGCGGAAATGGACATCATCGCCATAAAGCGATGCGAGGGCCCGGCATTGGTCCGGCGCGAGCAGGCCCTTGAGCACGGCGCAGCCCTGGGTGTCCAGATCGCTTTCGGCCTGCGTCCAATCGATCCCATTGACGCGCGCGAGGATATCCGTCGGGGGAACCGGACGAATGATGGTGTTGGTTTTCATGCTCTTGATTTGGGGCAGCGGGGCGATTTGCGCCACCCGATTTCCGACGAAACACTACCAACCCCTTCGTCATGGCCGGGCATGACGACGGAGTGGGTTCATCCGCGCACCGGCAATGTAATCACATCATAGGCGTGGCGTATGGTGCGTTTTAGTACGGGGTCTTCCAGCTCGAACTCGAAACGGTCGGCGGGGCGGATGCCGCCCTTGGCCGCAAAGGTGCCGCCGAACATCGCACAGCCATCCGGCAGTTTGCCGCCCTCAAATCCCTTGCCGACCAGCACATCGACCGGCAGCATCGCATCCAGCGTGCCCTCCTGGTAGAGCTCGCGCTTGCCTTTGATCCAGGCCCAGGAGCGCAGCACCATCCGGTCCCAATGGCCGATGACGTCTTCGAGCTCCCACAACGTGGAAGCAATCGGCTTGTCGCACATCTGCTTGGAGACGGTGACGCTGTAGCTTTCCACCTTGCGGTCGGTGTGGTCGGAGCCGAGACCCACGAAGATGCGGCCCTGCCAGCCGATCAGGACGAACTCGACCTCGCCCGAGGAATCATTGCCGCAGGCTTCGATGGAATTTTCCTGGGTCAGCCGTCGCGCCGAGCAGCGGTAATAGATCGGCGTCGTCGCCGGCCGCGCGATGCCGAGTGCCTCCAATTCGGCGATGTGCTTGTCGCGCGCCACGGGATCGCGGCCGGTCCAGCCGGCGATCACGGCCTGGTCGATGGCGAGCGTCAACGGCATGGAGCCGCCATTGCGATCGATGATGTCAAAGGTCAGGTCAAACACGGATCGTATCCTCCATTCCGGCCGCGAGCTCGAAGATGCGTCGATCGGAACCGCCGGTCGAAGCCAGCATCAGCCCGACCGGAACGTCGCCCTCGCGATGGGCGGGCAGCGAGATCGCGCAGCCGTCGATCATGTTGATCAGCGTGCAATTGCGAAGCGCGCGCAGATTCGCGGTCATGAACGCCTTGTCGTCTGCGAGATCGGCGATCTTCGACGGGGTGTTTGCCGTGGTCGGCATCACCAGCGCGTCATAGGGTGCGAGCCTCACGGCAATGCGCGCGATCAGCGAACGTCGCGCATTGATGAGGTCGATGTAGTCGGCCGCGCCGATGCCCTCGCCGCGCAGGATGCGCACGGAAACGCGGGGATCATACTGATCGCCCTTGCTGGTGATGAGATAGCGGTGCCAGGCATAGCTTTCGGAGGCTGAAAATCCGCCCTTGCTGTTCATCACACCGATGTCGAGGAATTCCGGCACGTCGATATGTTCGATCAGCGCGCCGGCGCGCGACAACCTCTCCAGCGTGCGCTCGAACGTCTTGGCCACGGCATCGTCGAGCTCATCGAGCGTAACCGTCATCGGAACCGCGAGCCGCATACCCTTGATCGGCCGCGGCCGCACAACGGGCATCAGCTCGTCGGCGAGCACGGCATCCAGCGTCGCGCAGCATTGCGCCGAGTTGGCGAGCGGCCCGTAGCTGTCGAGGCTGAAGGACAGCGGCACGCCGCCCTCGAGCGGGATGCGGCGCTGCGTCGGCTTGTAGCCGACGATGCCGTTATACGCCGCCGGGATCCGGCAGGAGCCGCCGGTGTCGGTGCCGAGCGCGCCGTAGGCCATGCGATCGGCGATCGAAACGGCCGCGCCTGAAGACGAGCCGCCGGGAACGTGACCGGCGCCGCGGCGCCAGGCGCCCTTCGGCGTGCCGTAGTGCGGATTGATGCCGATGCCGGAATAGGCGAACTCCGTCATGTTGGTGCGGCCGATCACGATGAACCCGGCCCGACGCAGTCGCGCGACGACGGGCGCGTCCTTCTCCGCCGGCGCGGAATCCTCCAGCGCGCGCGAGCCCGCGCGGGTCACCTGCCCTTTGATGTCGAAGAGATCCTTGATCGAGACGGGAATACCGGCAAAGCGCGACGGCGCCGCGCGCGCTTTGCGCAAGCGATCCATCGCGTCGGCTGCGTCCAATGCCCCCTCCTTGTCGACATGGATGAAGGTGCGTTGTCCCTCACCCGCTGGATCGGCAATTCGCGCCAGACATTCTTCGACGAGCCTGCGGGCGGAGCTGCGGCCAGCTTCGAGGTCTTCGGCGAGCGCGGCAAGGGTCGGGTTCGGCATGATTTTTGTACTCGGTTTATGTGGAGGCCGAAGGAGCGGTGATTTCGAGATCGAGCAGCGCCGAGCTCAGCGACTTCCCGTGCGCATCGAGCGCGAGCGAGCGCGTCACCCCGCCGCCCAGCGTCTGGTCCATCACGAAGTTGAGCGCGGCGATGTTCGGCAACTCATAGCGCACCACCTCGCCCTCGACAACGCCGGCGAAATGCGCCTTCACGCGATCGGCGGTGACCTGCTCGAGCAGTAGCGGATAATGCCTCGCGTCATAGGCGATCACGGAGATGTTGGACGTGTTGCCCTTGTCGCCGGTGCGCGAATGGGCGATCTGGCGGAGCTTCATGGATCACGCCTCGACGAAACGAACCTGCGGCTGCGCGAGCTCGCGCGGCAACAGCACGGAGGCGACTGCCACCACGTCGCGCGCCGATTTCCAGGCGCCCCCGCCGCCGGCCGGGCCGTTGGTATAAAGCGTCTCGACCTCATTGCCGATGCGCACGGCTTCGCGCAGGTTTTCGGTGCGGCCGGTGACGCGCACGCGGACCTCGTAGGGCTCGTTGCCATGCGCGGAGACTTGGGGTCCGTGCAGCGAGTCCATACCGATCAGGTCGAAGCGCAGCTCATTGGTGGCGACACGGGTCAGCTTCAGCCGCTCGCGCACGATGTCCAGAGCAAGTCGTCCCCGCGCGAGCGCGCCGGGACCGGCATAGGAAATCTGGCCCTCGCCGATGAAGCTGTCGACATAGCCGATCGAGACTTTCAGTGTGCCGGTGCGCCTGGTGCCGCGGCCGCCCGCTATGCGAACACGGTCGGGCGCGATCTCCTCGACCGACACTTGCGAAAAATCCGCAACCACGTCGGGCTGGAAATATTGCGTGGGATCGTGGACCTCATAGAGCAGTTGCTCCTTGCAGGTCCGCGCCGTGACCGCACCGCCCGAGCCCGGCACCTTGGTGACGACGAGCGAGCCGTCCTCGGCGACCTCGCCGATGGGAAAGCCGAGGCGCGCAAGATCAGGGACATCTTTATATCCAGGGTCGGCAAAATAGCCGCCGGTGATCTGACCGGCGCATTCGAGCAGATGGCCGGCGACGGTGCCCTGCCCCAGCAGATTCCAGTCATCCATGGCCCAGCCAAAGGCGTGGACCATCGGCGCGAGGAACAGCGCCGGATCGGAAGCGCGGCCGGTGATCACGACATCGGCTCCCTTGCTGAGTGCCTCCGCCATCGGCTCGGCGCCGAGATAGGCGTTCGCCGAGAGCAGCTTGTTGCCGAGCTGCTTGATGGTCCCGTCGAATTCCATGATCGGGAGGTCATTGGCCTTGCAGGCTTCCAGCACATTGTCGCCGATGACGGCTGCGACTTTGAGTTTCGACAGGCCGAGCGAACGCGCTATCTCCGCGGTCTTCTTTGCCGCGGCTTCGGGATTGGCTGCACCCATATTGGTGACGATCTTGATGCCCTTGGCGACACAAAGCGGCAACACCGCGCGCATGCGCTCTTCCAGCAGCGGATCATAGCCGCTTTCGGGGTTCTTCATCCGCGCCTGCTGCGCCAGCGCCACCGTGCGCTCGCCCAGGCACTCGAACACGAGGTAATCGATATTGCCGTTCTCGGCGAGTTCGACCGCGGGCTCGATGCGGTCGCCCGAATAGCCTGCACCGGCTCCAATCCTGATTGTCCGCATCACTCCAGCCCGCAATAGGCGCAGCGCATCTTGGGTGTCCTTCTACGCGCGGGATCGGAGCGGCACAAGCATCCGTGCCCGATCCATTGTGCGCGCGGTGGAATACGCGGCATGCATGAACGCGTGACTCAGGCGTTGACGGGTGTTGGTCAAATGTCGCATCAAGATGACAACGAATTCCGGGAGGAAATAATCAGCATGGCCGAGCCGGCGCGCGCGAAACCAAAACCGACACCGGAGACCCGGCATTTCTGGGACGGCACGCAGGCCGGCGAGTTGC
>Ga0134125_10005278_pt1 | contig 14697 bp, 14 predicted proteins | sample KB31751_FD_96464 | JGI IMG/M metagenome (GOLD analysis project Ga0134125, IMG submission 96464) | Terrestrial soil microbial communities with excess Nitrogen fertilizer from Kellogg Biological Station, Michigan, USA - KB3-175-1 | ecosystem: Environmental > Terrestrial > Soil > Unclassified ... | reverse complement strand
TCGAGGCCCAGCCGGCGCGCCTGCCGGCTCACAAAGCGATCGGGATGCTGGCGGCATCGCACCCGGCGGGCGCCATTGTGCCACGTTCAGTGTCACAATGGCGGCATGCCCTCCATCAATCTGCGGCAGCTGCGCGACACACGGCAACTGAAACGATGGTTGAAGGCTGGCCAAACGGTCGAGTTGCGCGAACGCGATCAGGTGTTCGCCAAGATCGTACCGGTCGGACCGGAGCCTCGCGGCCCCTTGCCGGATTTTGGGGCGCGCACCCAGGCGATCTTCGGCAACCGCAAAGTGCCGTCCTCCAAGTTGTTGCTCGCGGAGCGCCGGAGCTCGCGCTTTTGATTTACGCGGATAGTAGTGTGCTCGTCGCCTTCTATTTGCCCGAAGAACGGACGGCGGAAGTGCACGCGTCGGTGGTGCGCCAACCCGGGATGCCCGTCACCTCCCTGCATCAGGCGGAGTGGGCCCATGCCGTGGCGGCGCATGTTCACCGCAAGGACATTGACCGTCGCCAAGCTCTTGCTGTCGAGGCGGCTTTCGCGAGCGATTGCCGCGCGGGTGTCTGGGTTCCGATGGCACTGCCGGACATGGCTTGGCAGGTCTGCTCGGGTTTGGCGTGGCAATTCGGGCCGCGTCTACCGATATGCACGCTAGACTCGCTTCATGTGGCGGCCGCTCTCGTGCTCCACGCCGATCGCTTCTGGACCTTCGATCAACGCCAGGCCCGACTGGCGAGGGCGGCGGGCCTGACCACGGTGGGCATCGTATAAGCCCGGTCACTCCCTATTGAGTCCCGCGTATTTTTGCGTCACCCGTGGCGAGCATATATCAGGCCCGGCCCCAAGCCGGGCCTGACAAAATCCGCAACTCGAACGACACTATATTACGCGGGACTCAATAGCTAGCGAAACGACGATCCCCGTTGGCCGAACCGGGCCACCGCCGCCGCTTCCACCCGCGTTTCGCCGGGGTTAGCCCAACCTTCGGCGTGCTCCAGCTCCCACTCGCGCAATACCGACTGCACCAGCTCGGCCAGCACATGCTGCCCGCGTCCGTGAATGACGCGCAGCCCGGCGCGCTCGCGCGCCGCCGCCCGCAGCGCTTCGCGCAGCCGGTAGCCGACCCGCCCCCGGTCGAGCCGTTCGCCGTGTAGATCGAGTTCGTGCCAGCGCTGTTCGCGCATGCCCCGCTCCTACGTGCTTGCAGCCGTGTCCTGCAACGCGTTGTGCGCCGCGATCTGGAGCGGTTCGTACAGCGGCGCCAGCGCGGGCGAGTACGCCAGGTCCAGGTGTTCCACATCCTCGAGCTTCATGCCCGCCGAGCAGGCCGTCACCGCCACATCCAACTGCCCGGTCACCGCGCCCGCCGGACCCCACGCCTGGCAGCCCAGCAGCCGCCGGGTCGAGGGCTGGTAAACGATCTTGAGCGTGATCTCGCCCTCGGGCACGCCCGGCGCGCCGCGCATGTATGCCGCCCGGGTGGCGGCGCGCACCGTGGTTGCGGCCGCGTCCATCCCGGCCGCGCGCGCTTCGCTCTCGCCGAGCCCGGTGCGGCCGAACTCCAAGCCGAAGAGCGGCACCGCCAGGGTGCCCATCACGCCGGGATAGCGCGCCGCCCGCCGTCCCGCGGCATTCTGCCCCGCCACCCTTCCCTGGTGGTTTGCCGCCGCGCCCAGCGGAATCCACACCGGCGCGCCGCTCACCCGGTGCCGGGTCTCGGCGCAATCGCCGGCGGCATAGATGCCGGCAACGCTGGTCTGCTGCCGCTCGTCCACCGCGATCGCCCCGCTCCGGCCCAACAAAATTCCCGCGCGCTCGGCCAGCGCCGTCTCCGGGCGCAGACCGCCGCAGTTCACGAGCGCGTCGGCGGGAATGACGCCGCTGGAGGTGGCCACCCCTAGCAGCCGCCCGCCCTCCGGGCCCGCCAACTCCCGCACCCGGCAGCCGGCATGCAGCGTGATCCCCGCAGCCGCGATCCGCGCCGGCAACTCCGCCACCATGTCCCCGTCAAATCCCCGCAGCGGCGTTGCATTGGCGTGGATCAGGTGTACCTCCAGGCCGCCCCGCTGCGCCAGCGCCTCGGCCATTTCCAACCCGATGTAGCCGGCCCCGACTACCGCCACGCGCCGGATCTCGCCGCTCTCCAGCGCCGCCCGCAACTGCGCGACCTGATCCCACGTGTTGGCCGCGTACACGTGCCGCAGCCGCGGCCCCGCCGGCAGCCAGCGGCTGCGCGCCCCGGTGGCGATCACCAAACGGTCGTAGGAAAGCCAGCTCTCGCCCGCCTCCGAGCGCGCGCGCACCCGCCGCCGCCCGGGTTCAATCTCCAGCGCCTCATGCCCAGGCCGTACCTCGATCCCGCGCTGCTCGCGAAAAAACTCGACCGGGTGGGCAACCAAATCCTCGAGCCGCTGGATCCGTCCCGCCAGCACCCCCGGCAGACCGCAGGCGCCGTACGACACCGCCGGCCCGCGCTCCAACACCGTGACCCGCGCCTCGGGCGCGACGCGCCGCGCCCGGCTGGCCGCGCTCATACCCGCCGCTACGCCCCCAATGATGAGGATATTCTCCACTCGCGGCTCGATTGTACACTGGGAGAAGCATGCCCCGCCGCCCGGTCCAACTCGATGGAGAGGGCTTGTATGAGACCGCGGTGAAATCCCTGGCCCGCCGCGGGCGCAGCGAGGCCGAGCTGCGCCGTCTGCTGGGCGCGCGCGCCCTCGTAGCCGCCGACATCGATGCCACCCTGGCCCGCCTGCGCGACCACGGCTACGTGGACGACGCCCGCCTCGCCGGCAACTTGGCCAACCACCAGCGCGAGGTCGAGCGCCACGGACGCACCCGCGCCCTGCGCGAGCTGCGCGCCCGCGGCATCGCGCCCGCCCTGGCCGACGCCGCCGTGCGGCGCGACTTCGCCGGCTCCGACGAGGACGCGCTGCTGCGCGCCTTCGCGCGCAAGAAGCGCCTGCGCCGCCCCGAGGATATGCGCCAGGCCGCGAGCCTCTACCGCAAGCTGCTGCTCGCGGGCTTCTCCTCCGCCGCCTGCCAACGCTGTCTGCGCGCCTGGAAGCTCAACCCCGACTGGCTCGATGCGCTGGAGTCGGTCGAGCTGCCCGAACCCGATCCCGAGACGCCCTATGAATGACGAACAGAAACCCGCGCCGGAACGCACCGTTCACGGCGAAACCTCAGCCGACCTCGAATTGGGCTTCGTCCCGCCCGAGCAGCGCGATGCCGTGGGCAGCTTCGAGGCCGAGGCCGAGGCCGAGCTCGCCGCCGGCTATCTCCGCTCCAACGGGCTGGCCGCCGAGGTGGGCAAGATGATGATCCCCGGCCTGCCCTTCGAGATCGCCCTCTGGGTCAGGAAGTCCGACGCCGCCGCCGCCCGCGAGCTGCTGCGCGAAGCCGAGGCGGGCGACAGCTTGCTTCCCGATACGCCGTAATTATCAATAACGCTGCAACGACTTGAGGATGTCGTTGTCCCACTCCAGGCGCAGCGGCGGTCGTCCCGCCGCCAGTTTGCGCTGGAAGGCGAAGCCCGCCAGCAGCGGCAGCGACACCGAGGGCTCGACGAAACACATCGCGGTGGTGGCCTTGGGCTGGATCTTGCCCCAGCTCATCGCCTCCTTCAGCGTGCTGCCCGAGAGCCCGCCCCAGTGCGGCACGTCGGCGGTGAGCTGCAGCGCGTAGCTGTGACCCTTCTCGGCCTCGAAAATGTAGGCCATCACCACCGAATCGTTGATGTAGTTCTTGGGCACGCCGCCGGCGATGTAGAGCGCCGCGGTCTTCTCGGACTTCACCACGATCTGGGTGAGCTCGTAGTTGTCGCGGATCGAGTCAATCGCGATCTTGGGGCGCTTGGCCAGCGTGGCGCGGTGGTAGTGGTGCGTGAGCCCGATGCCGATCGAGCTGTCGTTGAGCGCGGGCACGAACATCGGCACGCCGCGCTCGACCGCGGTGCGCACGATGGATTGCTCGTCGGTCAAATGCTTCCCGACGAACTCCATATAAGCCCGCGAGGAGTAGTTGCCGGGCGGCAGCTCGTCGGCGACGTAGCCCAGCCAGGTGTCCGTCTCCATGAACTTCTCCTCGTCCACGTAGGTGTCGTAAATGCGGTCGATCAGCAGGTCGCGCAGCTGCGCGTCATCCGCGTTGGGGTCGCCGGCATAGTGGCCGAAGCCGCGCGCCTGGTAGATGTCCTGATAGAGGATGGCGCCGGTGGAGACGATCACGTCAATGAACCCGCCCGCCACCAAATCGCGGATGACCTTGCGCAATCCGGCCGCGATCAGCGGCCCCGCCAGCCCCAGCATCACCGTGGGACGGTCGGGATCGGCGTACAGGTTCTCCAGCACCTCGCCGCACAGCCCCAGGTTGCGCGCCTGAATCGAGGCGCCCCGCATCGCGCCCACCAGGTCGGCGACGCTGGTGACCTGGTCGAAGTCCACCGGACGGATGCGGGTGTGAAGGTGCTCGGCCTTGGCCCGGGCGTCTACCGCGCCCGCGCCGGGGACGTGAATGGAAGGACGTTCTGCCACGTTGTCTCCTTAACGCAATCTCTTTTCGGCCCTTGCCGGATATGCCTAGTTGTTCTGCGCCGCCGAGCGCCGCCGCCGCGGCCGCTGCCGCACCATTTGCAGGCTGTAGCCCCGGTTGGGCGGAAACAGCCGCTCCACCGTGCGCATGCGCTCGTACACCTGGTCGGGAGGCAGCGGCGGGAAGCCGGGCTCCTGCTCGAACAGGTCCTCGTAAAACACGTCGGTGTAGAGCGCGGCCATGTACAGCCCCAGCGCATCGGTCTCGGCCGCGCGCCGGTAGCTGGTCCAGCGCGCGCCCGTGACCGCGGCCGACTCGCTCGCGTCCTTGCCCAACCCCTGGCGCCACTCCCAGGCCTCGGGCGTCAGCTCCCCGCCCGCGCTCTGCGCCACTTCCTTGCGCAGCAGATCGGGAAAATCGGCGCGCTCGTCGTCGTCCAAGGTCGCCAGGTAGGCCACCTTGTCGAAGAACTCCATCGCCAGGCCATAGGAGTCGTGCTCGTAGAAGCGCAGGCTGATCAGCAGCAGGTTGCCGCTGGGCTTGACGTCGAGGTGGTGGCAGAGCTCCTTGCGGGTTTCGCCCTCGGGCGCCGCCTGGGTGGCGATGGCCACGCTGCGCCGCACCTTGACCAGCCAGGGTACGAAGTAACAGCCCGCCCGTCCCAGCCGGGGCACCAGGGTGCGCGGCACCGCCGCCGCCAGGCGCGCCAGGCCGCGCTCGTCCTCGGTCTCGGGCTCGCCGGGCTCGGCCAGCACGGCATACACAAAGCCGTTCTCGGCGGTGCGCACCTGGCTGGCACGCATCATCTCCTCAATCGTCATGCCTAAAAGTGTAACTTTATTTCGCGAGGACTTGGCGTACCCATCCGAAGCCGCAATTGGGTCGTGCTTCACCCTTGGTGGCTGTTCGTCGCTTCCTTCGCGGCTTTCGTTCTCCTGGTCCGGCGCCTGGTGCGCGAGTAGCCGAAATTTGGGGCGGCCCACCGGCCCCGCGCTTGACGCCCGCCCCCGATCCGCGCCATACTCTTCCCATCGTCTAACGATGGGAGTGACGAAATGGAGCTTCTGCCCGGAACCCTCGACCTGTTGATCCTGCGCGCCCTCGCCTCCGAAGCGCTGCACGGCTACGCCATCGCCCAGCGCCTCCGCCTCGTCTCCGAGTCCGTGCTCGACGTGGGCGAGAGTTCCCTCTACCCGGCGCTGCAGCGGCTGCGCCTGCGCGGCTGGGTCAAGGCCGAGTGGGGGCCGTCGGAGAACAACCGCCGGGCGCGCTATTACACCCTCACCCCGGCGGGGCGGAAGCAACTGGAGCGCGAGCGGACCGAGTTCGCGCGCATGGTGGGCGCAATCCAGAAGGTGCTGCGATGCGAGGAATTCTAAGACGGCTGGGATTCTGGCTGCACTGGGGGCGGGAGCAGCGCGAACTGCGCGAGGAAATCGAGGCGCACCGGGCGTTGTCGGGAGCGCGCGCCATGGGGAATGAACTCGCCGCGCGCGAACAGGCGCGCGAGGTTTGGCTCTGGCCCTGGATGGAAGCGCTGGGCCAGGGTCTGCGCCTGGGAGCGCGGCGGTTGCGGCGCGCGCCCGGGTTCACGCTGGCTGCCGTGGCGACGCTGGCATTGGGGATCGGCGCCAACACCGCCATCTTCAGCGTGGTCGAGGCGGTGGTGCTGCATCCGCTGCCTTATCCCCAACCAGAACGCATGGTCGCGTTCACGCTCAAGCGGCAGAGCGGCGACATCCAGGCCCTTAACCTGGTGCAATTCACATTTTTGCGTGATCACCTGCGCGGCGTTAGCGCCATCGCCGCCTACGACGGCATGGGGGAAGACGACACGCATCTCGTGGCGAACGGCACCTCGCAGTGGGCGAGCGGCCTGGCCGCAACCGACGGCTTCTTCCCGGCGATCGGGTGGCAGCCCCGCCTGGGGCGCGGCTTCGTCCCCGCCGATACCGCCCCCGGCGCGCCGCCGGTGATGGTCATCACCGACCAGCTCTGGCGCCAGGCCTTCGGCGCCGACCCCAACGTGTTGGGACGTTCGGTGGACATGGACGGCCAGACCGCGACCGTGGTCGGCGTCCTGCCGCGCGATTTTGCATTCCTGGAAGAACCCATCGACTTTTTCGTCGCCATGCGCCGGAGCCGCGACGCCCTCCTGGACGATGGGCTCAACGACGAGATCCTCGCCCGCTTGTCGCCGGGCGTAAGCTTGGGCACGCTCCAGGCGGAGTTGCCGGCGATCTCGGGAGCAATGCGGCAGGCGCGGTTGTTGCCGGGCTGGTCCAGCGGCGTGGGCGCGAGTGGCTACCAGTCGCTCCAAACCGCCCCGGTCAGCGCGGAGTTGTGGCTGCTGCTGGGCGCGGTGGGGGTGCTCCTGCTGATTGCCTGCGCCAATGTGGCCGGGCTCATCCTCGCCCGGGGGCTGGCGCGCCAGCCCGAGGTGGCCATGCGCCGCGCTCTGGGCGCCAGCCCGGCGCGGCTGTTTGCGCTGTTTCTGTCCGAGGGGATGGTGCTTGCGGCGCTGGGCGGCCTGGCGGCGCTGGGCTTGGCCGAAGCCGTGATCCGCATTTTCGCGGTTCAGCTGTCCGCCGAGCTGCCGCTATCCGCTCCAGTCTCGCTGGACGGCCGTGTGTTGCTGGTCACGCTGCTCCTGGCCCTGGGCGCGAGCCTTCTCTTCGGCCTGGTGGCCTGGCGCCTGCACGGCCCGGCTACGATGATCCAGCGCGGACGCCGCGGTTGGGGACGCGATGCCATGGTGGTGGGCGAGTTGGCGCTGACCGTGCTCCTGCTGGGCGCCGCCGGATTGCTGGTGCAAAGCCTGGCGCGCATGCGCCAGCAACCCCTGGGTTTCGATCCCGCCGGCCGCACGTTGTTCCTGACCCAGCTGCCGTCGAACTCCACCGCCACCCCGGCCCCAGTCTCCCAGTTTGATGACGCCGTGTTGCGGCGGTTGAATGCCCTGCCCGGCGTCCAGGCCGCGCTCACCAACATGCCGCCGCTGCTGGGCCAGCGGAACCTGCCCGGAGAGGCGGTAGGCGTGCCCCGCAGCGGTACAGCCATAGAGTTCCGCGGCGTCAGCCCCGGCTACTTCGCGGTGATGGGCATGCCGCTCCTCGCGGGACGCGATCTCGCCCCCTCCGACACCGCCGCCGCGCCGCGCGTGGGCGTGATCAGCGCGAGCGCCGCCCGGCGTTGGTTCCACGGCCATGCGCTGGGCCGCCAGGTACGGATGGGCGCCATCGGCTCCAAGGTTTGGAAGCCAGACCTGGCCGCCCAGCCCTTCACCATCGTCGGCGTGGTCGGCGATGTCAAGGTGCAGGATGTCCGCCGTCCGCCGCGCCTCACCCTCTACACCACGGCGTCGCAGTCATCTTCGGGCGACGCCTGGTGGGTGGTGCGCGGCCCGATTACCGAGGGCAATATCCGGCAGACGGTGGCCGCGGTCAACGCCGGCGCGCGCGTCAGCAACGTAGAGCCCTACCGTGCGCTGATCGCCGACACCATGGCCCAGCCGGCTTTCGAAGCGCACCTGACCTCGCTCTTTGCTCTCCTGGCGCTGGCGCTCGCGGCGGTGGGGCTGTACGGTTTGCTCTCCTTTGCGGTTGGCGAGCGCACCCGCGAGATCGGCGTACGCATGGCGCTGGGCGCGCGCGCCGCCACGGTGGCGTGGCAGGTGGCGCGCCGCGGCCTGATCCTGGCCTTGGCCGGCATCGGGCTCGGACTGGCGGCAACCTGGCCGCTGCATCCCCTGCTCGCCAGCCTGCTCTACGGGGTCGCGCCTTCCGACCCGGCGACCGCGGCCGCGGCCACCCTCTTGCTATTGGCGGTGGCGGCACTCGCCTCCTGGCTGCCAGCCCGCCGCGCCACCCGCGTGGATGTGGTGCGGGCCCTGCGCGCCGAGTGACATAATGCGATATGACAAGAGTTCGAGTGGGTGGTTTCTCGCTCTCTCTCGATGGCTTCGGCGCGGGGCCGGAGCAGAGTCTCCAGTACCCGCTCGGCAAGCGCGGGGTGGAACTGCATCAGTGGTTCTTCCCTACCCGGACCTTCCGCGCCATGACCGGCAAGGAGGGCGGTTCCGACGGCGTGGATGAGTCCTACGCCCACCGTTCCATGGACGGCTTCGGCGCGTTCATCCTCGGCCGCAACATGTTCGGCCCCGTCCGCGGCCCCTGGCCCGACGCCAGTTGGAAAGGCTGGTGGGGCAGCAATCCCCCCTACCACGCCCCCACCTTCGTGCTGACACATCATCCCCGCGAGCCAATCGAGATGGAAGGCGGCACGACCTTCATCTTCGTGACCGAGGGCATCCAGGCGGCGCTCGATCAGGCCAAGCGGTCGGCCGGCGGCCGCGACGTGAAAATCGGTGGTGGCGTCGAAACCGTGCGTCAATACCTTCGGGCCGGTGTGATCGATGAACTGCATTTCGCCATTGCCCCGGTCGTTCTCGGACAAGGCGAAGCGATGTTCGCTGGGATCGACCTGCCCGCGCTGGGTTATCGCGTCACCGAACACCAGGCCACCGAGCACGCCACCCACATCGTCCTCAGCCGTTGAAGGGCCGTGTTCGGGCGGCGCGCTCCGGTCCAGTACACGAGACCCGGCTCTGGGCGCGGGTCTCGCACATCGCCGCCTTGGGTTCGAGGCATGGCGCCACGGGCTGCTAAACTCGTTCCATGGCTGCCGCGGAAGACATCCTGCAATCGCTTACCTGGGAACCCAACCAGCCCCCGCCGGGACTGCCCCGCCAGGAGCGGCTGCGCCGCATCCGCCACTCCGCCTCCCACGTCATGGCGCAGGCGGTGCGCGAGCTCTTCCCCACCGTCAAGCTGGCCATCGGTCCGCCCATCGAGAACGGCTTCTACTACGACATGGAGCTGCCGCGTACCCTCACCCAGGAGGACCTGCCCGAGATCGAGAAGCGCATGCGCAAGATCGTGGCGCGCGATCCCCAGTTCTTCCACGCCAACTTGGCCCGCCCCCGCGCCATGGACCTATTCCGCGAGTGGGGACAAACCTACAAGCTCGAGCTGCTGGCCGGCATCCCCGACGCCGAGGTCTCGCTCTACAAGCAGGACCGCTTCCTCGATCTTTGCGCCGGCCCCCACGTCGCCCAGGGCGGCGTCTGCGGACACTTTAAGCTGCTCTCGCTGGCCGGCGCCTACTGGCGCGGCGACGAGCGCAACCCCATGCTGCAGCGCATCTACGGCACCGCCTGGGAGACCGCGGAAGAACTCGACGAGTATCTCCACTTCCTCGAGGACTCCAAGGCGCGCGACCACCGCAAGCTGGGCACCCAGCTCGATCTGTTCAGTTTCCATCCCTGGTCGGCGGGCTGCGCCTTCTGGCATCCGCGCGGCATGGCGGTGCGCGAGGAGCTGCGCCGCCTGTGGCGCGAGACCCATCGCGAGGCCGGCTACGTCGAGATCATGAACCCGGTGATCTACCGCAAGGATCTGTTCGAGACCTCCGGCCACTGGGGACACTTCCGCGAGAACATGTTCCTCATCCAGGAAGCGGGCGAGCCCGAGCCCACCATGGCGCTTAAGCCCATGAACTGCCCGGATACGATGCTGTACTACAAGACCCGGCAGCACTCCTATAAAGAGCTGCCGCTGCGCATCAGCGAGGGCCAGCTCCTGCACCGCAACGAGCCCATGGGCTCGCTCCACGGACTGATGCGCGCCCGCGTCTTCAGCCAGGACGACGCCCATATCTTCCTGCACGAGGACCAGATCCAGGACGAGATCGCCCGCGTGCTCGACCTGCTCAAGCTCATCTACTCCTTCTTCGGCCTGCGCTACACCATCACCCTCTCCACCAAGCCCGAGAACGCCATGGGCGAGCCCGAGCTCTGGGAGAAGGCCGAGAACGGCCTGCGCCGCGCCCTCGAGTCGCTCGGCCTGGAGTTTGCCGTGGACGCCGGCGGCGGCGCCTACTACGGCCCCAAGATTGATGTCATGGTGCACGACAGCATGGGCCGCCAGTGGCAGTGCGGCACGGTGCAGCTCGACTTCAACCTGCCGCGGCGGTTCGAGCTCGAGTTCATTGACCGCGACAACCAGGCGCGCACCCCGGTCGCCATCCACCGCGCCCTGTTCGGCTCGGTCGAGCGCTTCCTGGGAATTCTCATCGAACACTTCGCCGGCGCGCTGCCCACCTGGCTTGCCCCGGTGCAGGTCATGGTGCTGCCCATCGCCGAGGGCCAGGACGAGTACGCCCGCGCGGTCGCCAAGCGCTTTGTAGACGCCGGCCTGCGCGCCGAGGTTGCCGTGGCCGAGAGCAAGATCAGCTACCGCATCCGCGACGCCGAGCTGCACAAGATCCCCTACATGCTGGTGGTGGGCAAGCGCGAAGTCGAAACCGGCGCCGTCTCGGTGCGCACCTACCAGGAAAAGGACCGCGGCTCCATGCCCCTCGAGGCGGTGATCGAGGAGATCGCCCGCAAGAACCGCGACCGCACCCTCGACGTCACGGTGAAAGACTACAGCGCCCTCTTCCGCACCGAGGCCGTGCCGGCAGCGGACACGGCCTACTAATCCGAGGTGCCATTGTGTCCTGGCACGGCACTCGACAGAGCCTACGTAGTTTGGGTGACTGCCCTCTTCGCCCAGACGCGCTCAAATTCAGCGTCCATTTCTTCAACGAGCGCGCCCTGCCCCAGGGGCACGATCCTGTTGTACGTTGAGATTAAGGATGCGAGTGCCCGGTGCGCGCAATTGAGGACCACTTCAACCTGCGCCATGTCAGGCGCCGATATAACGTTGGCCGTCTCAGGGTCGACTTGTTGTGTGAGACCGCTCACATCCCCATGGTGCAGCTGCGATGTCATGCCGTAAAACGTTGGGTATAGAGCACCGAGTCCAACATCGACCGCTCGCTTGAATAGCGACGCCCTCGCCCATGAATTGCGGATCCGACCCTTCCTGGTAAAGCGCCCGACCACCCGCGCATACTCGGCCTCATTCTTGGCCCGCATCTCGGCACTGAACCGCTTTGCTTCCGCAGAGCCGCCCTTGTCGAGGTGCTCAATCGTCTTTTTCCAATTGATGTGCCGGTACTCGACAAAATCTTCGATCTCCGAGGGATGCTTGGCCAGGTAGAGTGCGTTGACATCGAATTCAAACGTTCCCCTGGCAAGGCGCATCGCATCCGGCCCAAAACCATTGATTGCAAGAACCATGATGGCGCCGGTCGTATTCGCTGCGACCTGAAGCATCCACCGGATCACCAGTGGCAAAACAGGGTCGGCTCTGATCGGAATAGCACAGAGGCGATTTTGAAGCGAGATTGCCCGAGCGATCGCGGCAAGCTGGTCGCTACATTTGCCGTAGGCGGTCGGCCAAAAATCAGGAAAGCCAACGGAACCGATTACAGCGCCAGCAAGTTCCTCATCCCTCATTTCCGATGGATTCATAGGCTGCCTCCAAGAAACTGTACGTCGGCAATTAAGCAGGAAAACAATCCGTGCGGCTTGACCGCCATCTTGGCTGCTGTCTTCCCCACCGTGCCTTGTCAGCGATTTCGGTTCCATCCGCAACAGCAAGCCCAAGCATTTGCCATCGTCTTGTCATGCGCTCGGACATCGTCGCCGATCTGTAGGTCATCCCTCAGGCTCGGTATCGCGCCGACGCCGAAGAGCGCTTGTGGCTTCTTCATCAAGTACCGCACAGCGGTACCCGCCCCGACCGACCGGGTCAGGGTCACCCTGCCGCACGGAACCGCGACTAGCGCGTCGGTCCCTACGCGGATGAAACTTCACCGCGCCGTCGTTCGTGAATGTGACAAATGCGACGTTTTTCATGACGCGGCAGGAATTTGATCGTGGCTTTCAAGAGCAGCGACCGCCTGATTCTGGCTCCAGTAAACGCACCTGCACACCATCTGTCGGGCTATCACTGGCAAGCATACACTATATATAGTGTACACTTGGGTTTCAGGAGGTCTGCAGTGAAACCTTATTTTGTCCACCTCGATTGTGGCCATGTTGGATGCATTCAGATTTCAGGCAACCCGAATCCAGACGCCAAGTTTGGTATCGTGTGCACGCGCCCGGAATGCCCGGACTCGCACCTTGCCTTCTATCACGCATCCCTGCTCAACCCCGGCTGTCCCGGCGCAACCGAGTAGTGCGACGTTCGTTCTGCAAGTGCGTTTTGACACGGAAACCCGCCGCCAAAATGCCGCTCGAACAGCTCGCGCGAGAGCCGCTCCCCCTCCTCGCTCAGCACGACCGACTTGGCCTTGCTCTTCGGATCGGCGATATACCCTTTGGCGTGCAACCGGTCCATCGCGTCCCAGTCGTGCGTCTTCCACGCCCGGTGTTCACCGGTGTTGGTCAGCCATAGCAGCGCCAGCACTATCTCATCCACCTTGTCGCGGTCGTAATCCATGGCCCGTCTCCTGCCCCGATGCTACACCCGCGCGGCGGATCGCCGGTCCGCCATGAACCGCTCGCCATGTACTGCGGCTACAACCGACGGTAGCGCATCCCGCGTACCTAATTTGCTCCCGTATCCAGATGTTTTCCTGTACGCTGTCACGCATGCGCCTTCGAACTCTGGGACTGCTGCTGGCCGCGGCCGCGATGACCGCCTCGGCGGCCTGGGGCCAAACCTGCACCGTCGCCGATGACGCCGCCTACACCGCCGCCATCCGCCACAACACTACGCTGCCCAACTTCACCACCGAGTTGGTGGATCATCTCCCCGCCAGCTCCTGCGTGCCCTCGCCCGAAACCTACTTCGGCCACATCATTGGGGCCCCCGGCATTCTCGACTACACCGCCAAGCTCAACGGATACCTGCGCCTGCTCGAGTCGAAATCGAAGCGCATCAAAGTCTTCTCCCTGGGCCGCAGCGAGGAAGGGCGCGAGATGGTGGTCGCCGCCATCGCCGACGAGGCGACCATCGCCCAGCTCGACAAGTACAAGGACATCACCCGCCGCTTGGCCGACCCGCGTGGTCTGAGCGAGGCCGAAGCGCAAACGCTCATCAAACAGGGCAAGCCCATGTACTGGGCCACCGGCAGCATCCACTCCTCCGAGACCGGCTCGCCCGAAATGCTGATGGAGCTCGCCTACCGCTTGGTGGTCGAGGACACCCCCTTCATCGATACCATCCGCAACCACGAGATCACGCTCATCACCCCGCTGGTCGAGACCGACGGACACGACCGCGAGGTCGACCTCTTCACCCACCGCCACACCCATCCCAACGATCCCACCCCCAGCCTGCTCTTCTGGGGACATTACGTCGCCCACGACAACAACCGCGACGGCATGACCCTGGCGCTGGCGCTCTCGCGCAATGTCATGAACGGCTTCTTGGACTGGCACCCCACCGTGCTGCACGACCTGCACGAGTCGGAGTCATTCCTCTACATCTCGACCGGCAGCGGCCCCTACAATCCCTGGCTCGACCCCATGCAGATTGATGAGTGGCACTCGATGGCGTACCACGAGATCGACGAGATGACCAAGCGCGGCGTCTACGGCGTGTGGACGCACACCTACTACGACGGCTGGGCGCCCAACTACCTCTTCTATTTCGCCAACACCCACAACGCCATCGGACGCTTCTACGAGACCCAGTCGGCCCCGGGGCAGGGCGACACCGGCCCCATCCAGGTTTCCCCCTCGCAATCGAGCCGCGAGTGGTACCGCCCCAACCCGCCGCTGCCCTCGGTGATCTGGTCGCTGCGCGACAACGTCAACATGCAGGAGAGCGCCATCCTGTTCGGCATGAACAACGTCGCCGATCACGCCCAAACCTTCCTCGGCGACTTCTACCTCAAGAGCAAGCGGGCCGTGGCCAAGGGACGCACCGAAGGCCCCGCCGCCTGGGTCTTCCCCGCAAGCGACGCGCGCAAGTACCAGCAGGCCCGCATCCTCGACCAGTTGCAGGCGCAGGCGGTCGAGGTGAGCCAGGCCACCGCCGCCTTCACCGCCGACGGACGCCACTTCGACGCCGGCAGCTACATCGTGCGCATGGACCAGCCCTACAGCCGCCTGGTGGACATGCTGCTCGACAAGCAGTACTACAGCGCCGAAGACCCGCGACCCTACGACGACACCGGCTGGACCCAGGGACCGCTGGCCAACACCGAGACCGTGCGCGTGCAGGATCCGGCGATTCTCGACATCGCCATGACCAGGGTG
>Ga0134125_10005277_pt1 | contig 14700 bp, 13 predicted proteins | sample KB31751_FD_96464 | JGI IMG/M metagenome (GOLD analysis project Ga0134125, IMG submission 96464) | Terrestrial soil microbial communities with excess Nitrogen fertilizer from Kellogg Biological Station, Michigan, USA - KB3-175-1 | ecosystem: Environmental > Terrestrial > Soil > Unclassified ... | reverse complement strand
TACAACCCGCAGACCGGCGAGCACCTGGCGCAGTGGAATCTCTGGCAGCCGGGAGCGCCGCTACCGTAGAGCCGTGGCCATTGCCGTCGCTGAGGCTGTCGAGACCGACCTGCCCGAACTCGCCGACGTCGCCGCGCGCACCTTCCCGCTGGCCTGTCCCCCTGCGTCGACGCCGGAGAACATCGCCGCGTTCATCGACGAGAACCTTTCGCAGGCGCGCTTCCGCGACTACCTCTCCGATCCCGACCGCGCGGTGCTGTGCGCACGCGACGACGGCCGAATTGCGGGCTATGCCATGCTGATTCGCGGTGTGCCCGACGACGAGGATGTGCAGCAGGCCGTCGCGCTGCGGCCCGCCGTCGAGTTGTCCAAGATCTACGTGCTGCCCGGGTACCACGGCGGCGGGGCGTCGAGCGCCCTGATGGACCTCACCCTGGCCACCGCCGAAGAGCGGGGCGCGCGCCGCGTGTGGCTGGGCGTCAATCAGGGGAACGAACGCGCGCAACGCTTTTACACCAAGAACGGCTTCAGAATCAGCGGCACCAGGACGTTTCAACTCGGCTCCGACCTCGAGCACGACTATGTCATGGTTCGCGAGCTCGGCTAGCCGCCGCGGTCAACGCCAGGAGCCGGGAAGTGGCCCGTAGGTACTTTTTTCGGTATCCGCCCGCCAGCATCTCCTCGCTGAAGATGGTGTCGAGTTTGGCGCCTGACGCCACCACGGGAATGCCGGCGTCATAGAGCCGGTCGGTCAGCGACACCAGCCTCAGCGCCACGTTCTGGTCGTCGATGCCGTGCACGCCGGTCAGAAACACCGCGCTCACACCCTCGATCAACGTCAGATACCGCGACGGGTGCATGGTGGCCAGGTGCGCGCACAGCGCGTCGAAGTCGTCGAGCGTCGCCCCGTCGACCTGCGCGGCGCGCGCCGCCACCTGTTCGTCGGACAGCGGCCGTGGTGCCGGCGGCAGTCCGCGGTGCCGGTAGTCGGGCCCCTCGATCCGCACGGTGGTGAAAATGCTTGCCAGCGTGTTGATCTCGCGCAGGAAGTCCTGTGCCGCAAACCGGCCCTCGCCAAGCTGCTCGGGCAACGTGTTGGAGCTGGCGGCCACCGACACCCCGCGCTCCACCAGCGACGAGAGGAGCCGCGCGATCAGCGTGGTGTTGCCCGGGTCGTCGAGTTCGAACTCGTCGATGCAGACCGCCGTGTAGGTGGCCAGCAGGTCGACACATTCGGCGAAGCCGAACACCCCGGCGAGCTGGGTGAGCTCCCCGAAGGTCGCGAACGCCTTGGGAGCCGGCCCATCCGGCGCCCTACCCGATGCCCCACCCGGTGCCCCACTCGGTCCCTGGCCGGGCAGCTCGTAGTAGGCCGACGCCAGCAGGTGCGTCTTGCCCACCCCGAACCCGCCGTCCAGGTACAGCCCGACGCCGGGCAGAATCTCGCGCCGTCCCAACAGTTTTCGCCGGCCCGCGCGGCGCTGCGTGGCCTGCCGGCAGAAGTCTCGACACGCCGCGACCGCGGCGGTCTGCGTCGGCTCGGCCGGATCAGGCTGGTACGTCGCAAAGCTCACGTTGGCGAACGTCGGAGGCGGTCTCAATTGGGCGATCAGCCGCTCCGGCGACGCGATCGGATGCCGATCCACCAGGTGAGCCACGCCGCCCGAAGCGCCCGCAGACGTGGACCCGTGCATGCAGGAACTGTAGCGGCGTGCTCCAATCAGACACATGCCCGAGACGCCGCTGTCGCTGCTCGGCTCGGTGCGCGAACTCGACGACGGCGAACTCCCCCGGATCTACGGCTATCCCGAACAAAAGGGCACCTGGGTGCGGGCGAACTTCATCACCAGTGTCGACGGCGGAGCCACCTCGGGTGGCAGCAGCGGCGCCATGGGCGGCCCCGGCGACCGGTTCGTCTTCAACCTGCTGCGCGAACTCGCCGATGTCATCGTGGTGGGCGCGGGCACCGTGCGGATCGAGGGGTATTCGGGCGCGCAGCTGAGCGTCGCCCAGCGTCACCACCGGCAGGCCCGCGGACAAAGCGAAGTCCCGCCGCTGGCGATCGTGACCAGATCGGGTCACCTGAACCGGGACATGGCCGTGTTCACCCGCACCGAGGTGCCGCCACTGGTGCTCACCTGCACCGCGGCGGCCGCTCAGACGCGGCGGCTGCTCAGCGGCCTGTGCGAGGTTCTCGACTGCTCCGGCAGTGATCCCGAGAAGGTCGACGAGGGCACCGTGCTGGCCACCCTCGGCGCACGCGGGCTGCGCCGCATTCTCACCGAGGGCGGGCCCACGCTGCTGGGCTCGCTGATCGAGCGCGACATGCTCGACGAGCTGTGCCTGACGATCGCGCCCTACATCGTCGGCGGCCAGGCGCGACGCATCGCGGCCGGCCCGGGCCAGCTGCTCACCCGGATGCGTTGTGCCCATGTCCTGACCGACGCCGCCGGCTACCTTTACACCCGCTACGTCAGGGCCTAGCTACTGTGGTCGGCATGAGTCGGCCGTACACGTGCACCACGATCCTGGTTGCGGTGACCGCGCTGCTCGCCGGCTGCGTCCCGGGTCTGGCCGCCAACCCGCGCTTCGCCACCGATTCCGGTGCGCGGCCGCAGGGGGTGCCCACCTCGAAGCCGTCGCCCAGCGGGCCGCCCCCGATCGCCGCACCCAAGAACGACCTGGCTTGGCATGACTGCACCTCGCGGGTTTTCGCCGACGCGGCGGTTACCGCCGCCGCGGGCGTCCAGCTGGATTGCGCGAATTACGACGCCGACCTTGACCCGGTCAACGGCGGGGGTGGCAGCCTGAGCATCGGCGTGGTGCGCGCCCGCTCGAATCAGACGCCCCACGATGCCGGACCGTTGGTCTTCACCACCGGCTCGGATCTGCCGTCGTCGGCGCAATTACCGGTCTGGCTGTCCCGGGCCGGCGCCGACGTGCTCGCCGCCCACCCCATCGTCGCCGTCGACCGTCGCGGCATCGGCCTGTCGAGCCCCATCGACTGCCGGGACAAGTTCGACCGTCAAGAGATGCGCGACCAGTCGCAATTCCAGACCGGCGACGATCCGGTGGCCAACCTGTCCGAGATCGCCAACACCGCAACCACCAACTGCACCGACGCCATCGCGCCGGGCGCCACCGCGTACGACGACGCGCACGCCGCCTCCGACATCGAGCGGTTGCGCAGCACGTGGGACGTGCCCGCCCTGGCGCTGCTCGGAATCGGCAACGGCGCCCAGGTGGCGCTGGCCTACGCCGGATCGCGGCCGGACAAGGTGGCCCGCCTGATCCTCGACTCGCCGGTTGCGTTGGGCACCAACGCCGAAGCCGCCGCCGAGCAACAGGTCAGGGGACAGCAGGGGGCGCTCGACGCCTTCGCCGCCCAGTGCCTCGCCGTGAACTGCGCACTGGGCCCGGACCCGAAAGGTGCCGTCAGCGCTCTGCTGGCCGACGCCCGCGCCGGTAAGGGTCCCGGTGGCGCGTCGGTGTCACAGCTCGCCAACGCCATTACCGTCGCGCTGGGTCTTCCCTCCGGCGGCCGCGTCAACGCCGCCACCAATCTGGCCAACGCGCTGGCGGCCGCCCGCTCCGGCGACACCAATGGGCTGAACAACCTGATCAACCACGCCAACGCCACACAGGACTCCGACGGTCAGTTCGTCAACGCCTGCAGCGACGCGGTCAACCGCCCCACGCCGGACCGGGTGCGTGAACTGTTCGTCGCCTGGGGCAAGCTCTACCCGCAGTTCGGCACCGTCGCCGCGCTCAACATGGTCAAGTGCGTGCACTGGCCCACCGGCTCGCCGCCGCCCGCGCCGAAGACCCTGAAGGTCGACGTGCTGCTGCTCGGTGTACAGAACGACCCGATCGTGGGAACCGATGGGGTCGCGGCGACCGCCGCCAGCATCATCAACGCCAACTCGGCCAGCAAGCGGGTGATGTGGCAGGGCATCGGCCACGGCGCCAGCATCTATTCGGCCTGCGCGATTCCGCCGCTGACCGGCTACCTCAACAGCGGCAAATTGCCCGGCACCGACACCTACTGCCCGGCCTGATACTGCGTCGATGCTGCCTTCAGCGAGCCGGGTGCGCCGGTGTACGGTGCGCTGGTGACGGCAGCTGAATCGACCCGAACCGGCTCGCGTGATCGGCTCCTGGCCGCCTTTCGTCCCCGCACCGGCGCACCGAGCGTGGCGAGCGTATTGCGGTCCGCGTTGTGGCCGATCGCCATCTTCTCCGTGCTCCACCGCAGCATCGTCGTTACCACCAACGGCAACATCACCGACGACTTCAAGCCCGTCTACCGGGCGGTGCTCAACTTCCGGCGCGGCTGGGACATCTACAACGAGCACTTCGACTACGTCGATCCGCACTACCTGTATCCCCCCGGCGGCACGCTGCTGATGGCCCCGTTCGGATACCTGCCCGAGTATCCGTCGCGGTACCTGTTCATCCTGATCAACACCGTGGCGATCCTGCTCGCCTGGTACCTGCTGCTGCGGATGTTCAACTACACGCTCTCCTCGGTCGCCGCCCCCGCCCTGCTGCTGGCGATGTTCTGCACCGAGACGGTGACCAACACCCTGGTGTTCACCAACATCAACGGCTGCGTGCTGCTCGCGGAGATGCTGTTCTTGCGCTGGCTGCTGGACGGCAGGAACAGCCGGCAGTGGTGGGCCGGCGTCGCGATCGGTTTGACGCTGACGCTCAAGCCGGTGCTGTTGCCGTTGCTGCTGCTGCCGGTGCTCAACCGCCAGTGGCGGACGCTGGTGCCCGCCGTCGTGATTCCCGTCGTCATCAACGCGGCCGCGTGGCCGTTGGTCAGCGATCCGATGGACTTCGTCACCCGAACGGTGCCCTACTTCCTGGGCACCCGCGACTACTTCAACAGCTCGATCGAGGGCAACGGCGTGTACTTCGGCCTGCCCACCTGGCTGATCGTGTTCCTGCGAATCCTGTTCACGCTGCTCGCGATCGGGGCCTTGTGGCTCCTGTACCGCCACTATCGCACCCGGGACCCACGGTTCTGGTTGACCAACTCGGCGGGGGTGCTGCTGCTGTGGTCGTTCCTGGTGTCGTCGCTGGCCCAGGGCTACTACTCGATGATGCTGTTCCCGTTCCTGATGACGGTCGTGCTGCCCAATTCGCTGATCCGCAGCTGGCCGGCGTGGTTGGGGATCTACGGCTTCATGACCCTTGACCGCTGGCTTTTGTTCAACTGGATGCGCTGGGGCCGCGCGCTGGAGTACCTCAAGATCACGTACGGCTGGTCGCTGCTGCTGATCGTGACGTTCACGGTGCTGTATTTCCGGTTCCTGGACGCCAAGGCCGAGAACCGGCTGGATGATGGCATCGATCCGGCGTGGCTGACGGCTAAGCCACCGCGCGCTAGCGTGGATGCATGACCTCCCCAGACGTGTCGCGTCCGAAGTTGCAGCTGACCGACGACGAGTGGCGCAAGAAACTCAGCCCGGAAGAGTTCCAGGTGCTGCGCCAAGCCGGCACCGAGCGGCCCTTCACCGGTGAATACACCGACACCAAGACCGAGGGCGTGTACCAGTGCCGCGCCTGCGGTGCTGAATTGTTCCGCAGCACAGAGAAATTCGAGTCGCACTGCGGCTGGCCGTCGTTCTTCGACCCGGCGAAATCCGACGCGGTGATCCTGCGGCCCGACCATTCGCTGGGCGCCACGCGCACCGAGGTGCTGTGCGCGAACTGCCACAGCCACCTGGGTCACGTGTTCGCCGGTGAGGGGTACCCGACGCCGACGGATCAGCGGTACTGCATCAACTCGGTCTGCTTGCGGTTGGTGCCCGCTTAGCCCGCGGCTCCTAGCCCACGGCCCAGACCCCGCGGCCCAATTTCGCCATTGGGTTTTCGCGACACTTACACCACGCACACGACACGCCGGAGAACGCCGCCACGGCTTAAGTTTCGCGGATCCAACCGCTGAGTCCTGACGTCTTCCAGGTGTGGACGACGTGTTTATCGGCGGCGAGGCCTTGCAGCAGGGAAACTTGAGCCGGCATCGGCTGCGCTCCCAATTCCGCGCCATCCATCCCGACATCTACCTGCCGGTTCACGCCGTGCCGTCACTGCGCACGCGTTCGGTTGCGGCGTGGTTGTGGTCGGGCCGACGGGGCGTCCTCGCCGGGCTGGCCGCCGCCGCGCTGCACGGCTCGAGCTGGATCGACGACGACGAACCCATCGAGTTGATCTGGCGTAACCCGCATCCGCCGGCGGGCGTGATCACGCTCAACCAACGAGTCGATCCCGACGAGGTCACCCGAATTAGTGGTCTGCCGGTCACCACTTCGGCCAGGACGGCGTTTGACTTGGCCAGGCGGCTGCCCGCCGGCCAGGCGGTGGCGCGACTCGACGCGCTGATGCGGGCGAAGCCGTTTTCGATCCAGGATGTGCTGATGCTGGCCAAGCGGCATGCGGGAGCGCGGGGCCTGCGGAAGCTGCGTGCCGCACTGCCGTTGGTAGATCCGGGGGCCGCGTCGCCCAAGGAGACCTGGCTGCGCTTGCTCTTGATAGACGCCGGACTTCCCGTCCCCGCCACGCAGATTCCGGTGCAGCACGACTGGCGACTCATTGCCTTCCTCGACATGGGCTGGGAGGAGTACAAAGTGGCGGTCGAATACGACGGCGACCACCATCGCGCCAACCGGCGGCAGTACGCCCGCGACCAGGATCGGCTGCGCAAGCTAGAAGAACTGGGTTGGCTCATCGTCCGGGTGATTGCCGAGGACAAGCCCAAGGATGTGGTGCGACGTGCGCGAGAGGCACTTGTTCGTCGGGGACGCCGCGACACGTAAACCACGCACACGACACGCCGAGAAGTGGCGCCATGGTTTAAGTTTCGCGAGAAAAGCGCCCCGCGCTGCACGACCATAGCCGGCGTGGTGGGGAAAAGCCGTCAGTCAGTCGACCCGCGTGGCGTGGACTTCCCAGAAGGGCGCAAGCACCCGGCCGCCCTCGAGCCAGGGCTCCATCGCGCGGAACCGTTCCAGCAACTTCTCCGCCTCATCCGCCATGTCGGGATTGCGGGCGGCCATCATCTGGATGGACTCGGCGCTGATGTTGACCTGGTAGGTGGTCGGGCCCAGATAGGTGATCTCCCAACCGGCGGCCGGAAGCACGTCGCGAAAGTCGTTCTCGGACAACGACCGCATCATTTTGAAGCCGTTGACGTCGTGCTCGCCGAACTCGAACATGTACAGCCGCGCGCCCGGCTTGGTGGCCCGTCGGAGTGCCTCCACGTAAGAGGTTCGCAGCTCGGGCTCGGTGCTGAAGGTGTGGTAGAAGGCGCAGTCGACCACCGTGTCGAAGCGGCCGTCGAACCCCTCCAGCTTTGTGGCGTCAGCCAGCTCGAAATTCACCGATACCCCGGCCTTTTGGGCGTTCTCCTGAGCGCGCTCGATGGCGCCCGCCGAGCCGTCGATGCCCGTCGCCGAATAGCCGTTGAGGGCGTAGTAGATGGCGTGGTGGCCCGGTCCGGTGCCCGGGTCGAGCACCTCACCCTTGATCGCGCCCACCGCCACGAGCTGCCGCACCACCGGCTGCGGGCCGCCGATGTCCCAGGGTGTGGCTGTGGGCAGGCCGTGCGACGTCTGGTCGTCGCGGTACATCTGCTCGAAACGGGTGGGGTCGGTGGCATCGAAGGGGGTTGTCATGGCAGGGCTTTCCCCAACTGCGCGACGGGCACCCGGGGGCCGGTGAAGAACGGCGTCTCCTCGCGGGTGTGCCGACGGGCGTCGGTGGCGCGCAGCTCACGCATCAAATCGACGATGCGGTGCAGTTCGGGAGCCTCGAAGGCGAGGATCCACTCGTAGTCGCCGAGCGCGAACGCCGGGACCGTGTTGGCACGGACGTCCTTGTATCCGCGGGCCGCCATGCCGTGCTCGGCGAGCATGCGGCGACGTTCCTCGTCCGGCAGCAGATACCACTCATAGGACCGCACAAAGGGATACACGCAGATGTAGGCGCCGGCCTCCTCGCCGGCAAGGAACGCCGGGATGTGGCTCTTGTTGAACTCGGCCGGCCGATGCAGGGCGACACTGCTCCACACCGGCGAGCAGGCCCGTCCCAGCGCGGTGGTGCGACGGAAATCGGCGTAGGTGGCTTGCAACGCCTCGACGCGTTCGGCGTGGGTCCAGATCATGAAGTCCGCGTCGGCCCGCATGCCCGCCACGTCGTAGAGGCCGCGCACCACGACGCCGCGCTCCTCCTGCTGTTTGAAAAACCTCGACGCGTCATCGATCACGTCATCGCGCTGCTCACCGAGTTCACCCGGCTCCACCGAGAAGACCGAGAACATCAGGTAGCGCACCGTCGAGTTCAGAGCGTCATAGTCAAGCTTGGCCATGAAACCTATCGTGCCACTAGTCCGTCGCCGCCTTCGATGGCCTTGATCACACGTTCGGCCGCGCGCCCCGCCGCGCCGACACAGGCCGGCACGCCGATGCCGTCGAGGTAACCGCCGGCCACCGCGAGCGTCGGCGGCAGGCCCGCGCGCACCTCGGCGACCAGATCGGCGTGGCCGGGGCCGTACTGCGGCATGGCGTCGATCCAGCGCTGCACCCGCACGTCGATGGGCTCCACGGCCACCCCGAACACGGTGTCCAGGTCACCCAACGCCCAGGTCAGCAGCTCGTCGTCGGAGGTGCTGGCCGCCACGTGATCGCCGAACCGCCCGAACGACAACCGCAGCAGCTGCGCGTCCGCGCGGGTGCCCCACTTGCGGGACGACAGCGTGATGGCCTTGGCCCGCAACCGCTCACCGGTGGCGACCAGCACGCCCGAACACCCGGGGAACGCGGTGTCGGCCGGCACCGCCAGCGCCAGCACCACCGACGAGGCGCTGGTGATGCGCTCGGCGGCGGCGACGCTGCGCGGGGCGATGCCGGCGAACAGGCGGCACGTCTCGTGCGCGGGAACGGCCAGGATCACGGCATCGGCGGTCCAGCGGGCGCCGGTGTCATCGAACACCGCCCAGCCCGCGTCGGCGCGCTCGAGCCGCGACGCGGCGGCCCGCACCCAGCGCGCCCGGGCGCGCGCGACGAGCGCATCGACCAGCACCCGGTACCCGCCCTCGAGCGCCCCGAACACCGGGGCGCCGGTGGCCGGCGGCAACGCCTGGGCGACGGCGTCGGTCAGGCTGGCGGCGCCGCGGTCCAGGGCCGCGGCCACGGTCGGGGCGGCCGCGCGCAGGCCGATGGTGGCCGCCGAGCCCGCGTAGACACCGCTCAGCAGCGGATCCACCGACCGCGACACCACCTGGTCGCCGAACCGGTCGCCCACCAGGTCGGCCACCGCGGGATCGCTGCCCGCGTGCCAATCCAACGGGCGGGAAGGTTCGGCGTCGATGCGGGCGACGGTCGCGTCGTCGACCAATCCCGCCACCGACGCCGCCGACGACGGGATCCCCACGACCGTGCCCGTGGGCAGCGGGCGCAATTGCTGCCCGCTGTAGATCAGTGGGCGGGCACCGGTCGAAACCAGCTGGCGCCCAGTCAAATTCAGTTCCTCCAGCAGCGCCGGCAGCTCGGGTCGGCGCAGCACGAAAGCCTCGGCACCCAAGTCCATCGGCACTCCGCCGACCGACTCGGTGCGCAAGATGCCGCCGAGCCTCTCGCCGGGGTCGAACAGCGTGATGGCGGCGTCGTCACCGAGGGCCACGCGCAGCCGATAGGCCGCCGTCAGCCCGGAAATCCCGCCCCCGACAACACAATACGAACGGGACGTCATAACGTATGGACCAGCGACACCAGGTCGGTCAACACTGCGGGGTCGGTTTCGGGCAGCACGCCGTGGCCCAGGTTGAAGACGTGGCCGGCCGCCCCGGCGTCGACCGCGCGCCGCCCGTCGTCGACGACTGCGCGCGCCGCGCGTTCCACCACCGGCCAGCCCGCCAACAGGACCACCGGATCGAGGTTGCCCTGCAACGCGGTGCCGGGTTCCACGCGGACCGCCGCGTCGGCGAGCGAGGTTCGCCAATCCACGCCCACCACGGACGGTCCGACGGCCGACATCGCGCCCAGCAGTTCGGCGGTGCCGACCCCGAAATGCGTCATCGGCACGCCGTATTCGGCCAGGGCGGCGAAAATCCGGGCGCTGTGCGGCTGCACGTAACTGCGGTAATTCGCCAGTGACAGCGTCCCGGCCCACGAGTCGAACACCTGAATCGCGTCCACCCCGGCGTCCAGTTGCGTCCGCAGGAAGCCCACGGTGATGTCGGTCAGCTTCTCCATCAACGCATGCCAGCTGTCGGGCTCGGCCAGCATCATCGCCTTGGTGCGCGCATGGTGGCGGCTGGGGCCGCCCTCGATCAGGTAGGACGCCAGGGTGAACGGCGCGCCCGCGAAGCCGATCAGCGGAACGTCGCCGAGCGCGGACACCAGCAACGTCACCGCATCGAAAATCGGCTGAACCCGTTGCCGCTCAAGCGGTTTGATCGCGGCCACGTCGGCGGCGGTACGCACCGGCGACTCGATCACCGGCCCGACCCCCGCGACGATGTCCAGGTCGATGCCGGCGCCGAGCAGCGGCACCACGATGTCGGAGAACAGGATCGCCGCGTCGACGTCGTGGCGGCGCACCGGCTGCAGCGTGATCTCCGCGACCAGCTCGGCGTCGAAACAGGCCGACAGCATGTCGTGCTGGGCCCGCAGCGCCCGGTATTCGGGCAGCGACCGGCCGGCCTGCCGCATGAACCACACCGGAACCCGGTGGGGTTTGCGGCCGCCGGCGGCGGCCAGATACGGCGACTCGGGAAGGTCGCGGCGAGTAGGCGCACTGCTGTTCATTGGCCTGTTCATTGGCCTCAATGCTGCCATGACCGCAGAACGCCGAACGCCGCTGCGTACTATCGCGACCGCAACCGTTTGAACGTCAGGAGCCCGGATGCCAGTCAGCCAGCCGCCAGTGAATTACGACGAGTTCCCCAGCCTGCGCTGCGAGCTCGGTGAAAGCGGCGTGCTGACGCTGGTTCTCGACTCCCCGGGACTGAATTCGGTCGGTCCGCAGATGCACCGCGACCTCGCCGACATCTGGCCGGTGATCGATCGCGACCCGGCCGTGCGCGTCGTCCTGGTCCGCGGCGAGGGCAAGGCGTTTTCGTCCGGTGGCAGCTTCGACCTGATCGCCGAGACCATCGGCGAGTACGAGGGCCGGATCCGCATCATGCGCGAAGCCCGCGACCTGGTGCACAACATGATCAACTGCGACACGCCCGTCGTGTCGGCGATCCGCGGCCCGGCGGTCGGCGCGGGCCTGGTGGTAGCCCTGCTCGCCGACATCTCGGTGGCGGGCCGGACGGCCAAGCTCATCGACGGGCACACCAAGCTCGGTGTGGCGGCGGGCGACCACGCCGCGATCTGCTGGCCGCTGCTGGTCGGCATGGCCAAGGCCAAATACTACCTATTGACCTGCGAAACCCTGCTCGGTGAGGAGGCCGAGCGGATCGGTCTGGTGTCCACCTGCGTCGACGACGACGACGTACTGTCCACGGCTACGCGCATCGCGGAGAACCTGGCGCAGGGCGCGCAGAACGCGATCCAGTGGACCAAGCGCAGCCTCAACCACTGGTACCGCATGATGGGCCCCACCTTCGAGACGTCGGTGGGCCTGGAATTCCTCAGCTTCAGCGGTCCTGACGTGCAGGAAGGCCTGGCCGCGCACCGCGAGAAGCGCCCGGCGCGTTTCACCCGCTGAACTGCCGCTGAGCTGCATATATACGTTTGATGGAGGGCGGGTAACGGCTTGGTCGCGGCGGGTTTGAAACGCGGCGCGCCTGTCGCAGCGTGTCAGCCGGAAGGACTACCGTCGATCCCTGTGACCCGTGCCGTGACGATACAGAGCGGTCGGGATGAAGAGGAGCGGCGCCAAGTGACCTCATCCGAACCGGCCCCATTCCGCGAGGCGGTAGCGGCGATGAACACCGTCGTCGTCCGGCCGGAGATCGAGCTGGGTCCGATCCGGCCGCCGCAACGCCTGGCGCCCCACAGCTACGCCCTGGGCGCCGAGGTCAAACATCCCGACCTCGAGATCATCCCCGAACGGTCCGACGGCGACGCCTTCGGCCGGCTGATCCTGCTGTATGACCCCGAAGGGGCCGACGCGTGGGACGGCACCATCCGCATGGTCGCCTACATCCAGGCCGACCTCGACCCCAGCGAGGCGGTCGACCCGCTGCTGCCCGAAGTAGCGTGGAGCTGGCTGGTCGAGGCACTGGAGTCACGCATGGAGCAAGTCGTCGCGCTGGGCGGCACCGTCACCGCCACCACCTCGGTGCGCTACGGCGACATCTCGGGGCCCCCGCGCGCCCATCAGCTCGAGCTGCGGGCGTCATGGACGGCAACGTCGCCCGCGGTCGGCACGCACGTCGAGGCGTTCTGCGAGGTGCTTGAGCACGCCGCGGGCCTGCCGCCCACCGGAGTCACCGACCTGAGTTCGCGGTCACGCGCCTAGCATGGGCGAACCGTCGCCCGACGGGCCGGCCACCAGCGCGCCCGGCAGCACCGACCCGGCGCCCACCCCGCTTCCGCAGCCGCCGGAAGGCGTCCCACCCATCTCGATCAGCGTCCGCGAAATCGAGGCCGCGGCGCAGCGGCTGGACCGTGGGCGCGGGCCGTTCGCGGTGGACGCCGAGCGGGCGTCGGGCTTCCGCTACTCCAACCGGGCCTACCTGATCCAGATCCGGCGGGCCGGCTCCGGCACGGTGCTGATCGACCCGGTGAGCCACGGCGGCGACCCGCTTGCGGCACTGCGGCCGGTGGCCGAGGTGCTGGGCAACGACGAATGGATCCTGCACTCCGCCGATCAGGACCTGCCCTGTCTGGCGGAGGTGGGCATGCGACCGCCCGCGCTCTATGACACCGAGCTCGCCGGGCGGCTGGCCGGGTTCGACCGAGTCAACCTGGCCACCATGGTCGAGCGGCTGCTGGGGTTCGGGCTGGCCAAGGGCCACGGGGCGGCCGACTGGTCCAAGCGGCCCCTGCCCGCCGACTGGCTCAACTACGCCGCCCTGGATGTGGAACTGCTCATCGAGCTGCGAGCGGCGATCGCGGACATCCTCGCCGGACAAGGCAAAACCGATTGGGCCGCACAGGAATTCGACTATCTGCGGAACACGGGTTCGAAAGACCCGGGCGCGGCCGCGCGCCGGGACCGGTGGCGACGAACGTCGGGGATCCATCGGGTGCGGGATCAGCGCGGCTTGGCCGCGGTGCGTGAATTGTGGTTGACCCGCGACCGGATCGCGCAGCGCCGCGACATCGCGCCGCGCCGCATCCTTCCCGACTCGGCCATCATCGATGCCGCGCTGGCCAACCCGACGACCGTCGAGGAACTGGTCGCGTTGCCCGTGTTCGGTGGTCGCAATCAACGTCGCAGCGCGGCGACGTGGCTGGCGGCGCTGGACGCGGCGCGGCAGGACAAGAATCCGCCAGGGGACGCCGAACCGCCGAACGGTCCCCCACCGCCGGCGCGCTGGAGCAGGCGCAAACCGGAGGCCGCCGCACGGCTCGAGGCCGCGCGGGCGGCGCTGTCAGAGGTGTCGGAACGGGTGCACGTCCCCACCGAGAACCTGGTCTCACCGGACCTGGTGCGACGGCTGTGCTGGGACTGGGCGCCCGCGCCCGACGCCTTCGAGGCCGTCGAAACATTCCTGCGCGCCGGGCAGGCCCGGCGCTGGCAGCGGGAGTTGGTGGATCCCGTTCTGGCCCGCGCGCTGCAGGCGCCGGAGGATCGCTCCGAGGGCGATTAGTCGAGGTGCTCGCGGATCTCCGCTTCGGCGTCGCTGCTGCTCAGCGCGGCGATCCAACCGGTGATGCGGCGGGCCACGTCCTGATCGGTCAGCGCCAGGTCCGTCAGCAGCTCGCCCCGGGAGGCGTGCTCGTAGAACCGCTGCGGCACGCCGACGTCGCGGCACGGAACGTCGATCTCGGCGCGGCGCAGGGCGGCGGACACCGCCGAGCCCACCCCGCCGTTGACCCCGTTGTCCTCGCAGGTGACGACCAATTTGTGCTGCACCGCCAGCTCGAGAAGGGTGTCCGATACCGGCAGCACCCAGCGCGGGTCGACGACCGTGACGCCGATCCCCTGGTTGTGCAGCCGCTTGGCCACCGCCAGCGCCATCCGGGCGAACGCGCCGACGCCCACCAGCAGTACGTCGTGGTTGTATCCACTGGCCGGGACCGCGAGCACGTCGACGCCCGAAATGCCCGACCCGAGGCGCTCGATCGCCGGGATGTCCTCGCCCACATCGCCTTTGGGGAAGCGCAGCGCCGTCGGTCCGTCGTCCACGTCGAGCGCCTCACCGAGTTCCTCGCGCAACCGGATGGCGTCGCGGGGCGCGGCCACCCGCATACCGGGCACGATGCCCAGCATCGACAGGTCCCACATCCCGTTGTGGCTGGCGCCGTCCGAGCCGGTGATCCCGGCCCGGTCGAGCACCATGGTGACGGGCAGCCGGTGCAGCGCGACGTCCATCATGATCTGGTCGAAGGCGCGGTTCAGGAAGGTCGAATAGATGGCCACCACCGGGTGCATCCCGCCCATGGCCAGGCCGGCCGCCGACGTCATCGCGTGCTGCTCGGCGATGCCGACGTCGAACAAGCGGTCCGGAAACTGCTGCCCGAACGGCGTCAGCCCGGTAGGGCCGGGCATGGCCGCGGTGATGGCGACGATGTC
>Ga0134125_10005276_pt1 | contig 14704 bp, 12 predicted proteins | sample KB31751_FD_96464 | JGI IMG/M metagenome (GOLD analysis project Ga0134125, IMG submission 96464) | Terrestrial soil microbial communities with excess Nitrogen fertilizer from Kellogg Biological Station, Michigan, USA - KB3-175-1 | ecosystem: Environmental > Terrestrial > Soil > Unclassified ... | reverse complement strand
TTTATTAATTTCAACTATAGAAATATACAACACCTCAAGTAAAAAAGTACTGGAAGTTCCTATTTATAAAATGCAGGATAAAGTTGATTTATCTTCATTGCCCGATGGTACTTATATGATAAAATTTACAAGTTATGGATACACTATCCGTAAAACAGTTATGCTAAGTCATGGGGTAAAATCATTTAGCATATACCCTAATCCAACAAACGGAATTATTAACATACAGAGCGAAACAACGCTTGATACCGTGCTTATTTATAATAACGCAGGGCAACTTATAACCAAACAAATTTCAGAAGAAAATACAGCCATACTCGATTTAAGCCAACAAGCAGCCGGTATGTATTTGGTAAAGGCACAAAACCAAATAATAAAACTAATTAAGAATTAAATAACAAAGTCGTCCGCTTTACGGGCGACAATACTAAAACAATGACAGCAGGTAGAATAGTTATACTTTTTATTACGCTTTTTTGTTTTAAATCTAAAGCACAAGTAATTGGTTTGAATGTTTGCGACAAAGCTCCTGAGTTAAACTTTTGGAATCAAGATAGTAGCAAGCAAATAGCACTCTCTTCTTTGCAAGGTAAATTAGTGTTGGTTGACTTTTGGGCTTCGTGGTGTGGTCCTTGCCGTTTGGAAAATCCTTACCTTGTACATACATACAATAAATACAAGAACACAAAATTCGGTGCGGCAAACGGGTTTGAGATTTATAGCTTATCATTAGATTCTCGAAGAACAAATTGGCTTGCTGCTATTAATCACGATAGCTTATACTGGCAAAACCAAGTAAGTGATTTGAAAGAATGGAACTCGCAAGCTGTGCAAATTTATTCTATCAATGCTATCCCATACAATTATTTGTTAGATGAAAATGGAATTATTATTGGAAAAGATTTTCGTGGCTATAATGGCAAATTGGATTCTATATTAAATATGTTAGCAAATAGCCCTGCAAACAATATCACATTAAATACACAACCTTTAATACTTCAAATTTATCCCAACCCAGCTAGTACGATTATTAATTTAAAGATTAGTCAAATGGAAAATTTAAAAATGTATAATATAGAAATTTACAATATGGTAGGAGAATGCGTAAAACAATTGAAAACAGAAAATTCAGAGCTTAAAACGGCTGACAATATTAAAACTTATAATGCCAAAGGATATTGCACACAGCATCAAAGTACAACATTGGCTACCTGTGATATAGATGTAAGTAATTTGAATGAAGGAATTTATACTATAAATATTAGGAGTAATGAAGGTATAATTAATAATAGATTACTAATTTTAAAATAGTTTAGTCATCTTCTGCAATAGTTAAAAATGTTTTCTTTGAACTGACACGTCTAATTGGAAAACCAACGTATGGGTTCTTCTCCATTAAATCATTTTTGATAGTCTCCGATATTATGCACTTCAAAATTTTATGTCGGTTGTAAATACCACCGTTACCATTTCCCTGTACAGAAATTAAAAAGTGATCGAACTGCTTTATAAATAACGGAGTAAGTTCATGAAAAGAAATATTGGCCCGAAATTGTTTTAAAACCGTGTAAGTGGTATTATAAACTTTTACCGTATTCGGCTTTAATTTTTTGACTTTAACCACTTCTTGAAAGAACGAGTAGAAAGAAATTGTTTGACCGCCTATTTTAATCCTTCAAAGTACTGAAAGTAAATTATTGCATAATCCTTTTTATCATTTAAGACAATCATTATCTCTTTAATTGTATTTTTAATGCGTTTAATGTTTTTAAATTTTTTATGGTAATCAAATAAAGTTTGGGTATACTTTAAAATCCAATGATGTAAAAGATGTTCCAAGTTCAAATTATCTAAGTCCAGTAAAAAAGTAAGAAATGTGCTTTTTCTAATAATAGATAATAAATAATCGTCTTTCTTAATGTTAATTTTTTGTTCGATAATTATTTTCGCAAAAAGATATTGCAGCTCTTCATACGGCAGGAAATCAGCTTGCATAGAATCATTAGTCAAATTTTCTACTGCCTTATATAATTTATCCTTATTAGGCAAAAAATCGATATAACCTTTTTCTAATGAAATTGCAAAAAGACGAATATCAAAATAATTATCTAATGAAATATTTATATTTTCTTTAATCAAATCTGTATAGTCATTTTCTAAAATCGGCTGTAACGAAATAAGTATTTCTATCTTCTGATGAAAACCAAAATTATGAACTATGTTTTTTTCAATAAACTCATCTGTAACTTTATATGTTGGATTTTGCTCTAATAATTCAAAAACAATATACTTTAATAACCCTGCATTATCCAAGTCTTTGTTAACAGAAAAAAACAGTATTTTATTTAAAATATTTTCGCTTATTGATGTTCCAAATGAACTCTGGTTTATCAAAAACCTAACTATTGAAGAATCTTGTGTTCGAATTTGAGGAGAGGTATAATAAACACCATGCCCTTGACCGTAATTTGCATTTATAAAAACCTTACTAAATAACTCATCTAAAATTAAATCTGCTTTAGTTTTATCTAGCTTAATAAACGCAAAAACCTGAATGTAATTGTTTATTAATCGCCTAAAGATGGAGTTATAATTTGAGGACTCATCAAAATCAGCACGTTTTATAAATGTTTGGCAATTAATAATTAAATTTTTATAACTCTCAATTAATTCGACTATAGTAGCTTCATCTACTTTTATTTCTGGAACACGAACCCTGTTAAAAGCTTGTAATATTTCATTATTATCAAAATAATATAACGCTAATAATATGTTATTTCTATTTAAAGGGATATTTGGATCTTCAGTCAAAAATTCTAACAACTGAATAAACGAGCGTTTATAAACGAGCGCATACTCTTCGTAATGCTCGCCAAATAAGTAATTGAAATTAAAGAAATTCCAAATTTGGAAAACTTTATTAGATATAGAAATGAATGTCTCAAAAGAATAACCTTCTTTACCCGTATTTTTACTAAGGTTATAATCAAAGCTTTTGAAATCATAATTAGTAAAATTCCTTATAGGGTTAACTAATTCTCTATCATTTTTAGATAGAGAATAAAATATTTCATCTAAATCTATTTCAGCAATGTCTTTCCTTATAATCTCCAGTTGTTTCTTTTGCGATTGAAAATTCTTAGAGCCAATGCTGTATTTAAGTTTCTCAATATTATATTTACATAGATAATATTTTAGGTAATTCCTATTTTGCCATGCTATTGAACTTGCTTTACTTAATATAGTATAAGCTTGTACATGTTTCCCAGTTTTATAGCACAAATATGCTGCAACAACTAATTTATTTATATCAAAAGATTCTTTATTGTCATTTACGTATTTTTCTACCTTTAGAAAATCCCCCTTATAAAACATGTCAATCTCATCTTCTATATAAAACTCAGGGCTTGTAATGTTTATAAATTGATTTCTTGCGCTATGTATATCAATATAAGTAAGATAAAAAACACCGCTTAGAACAACTTTTTTCCAAATATACAGAAGAGCCTCTACTTCTTTCATTGAGAGTTTTCTTTCTATAAAAGTTTCAATCAAGTTAATTTTCTCCTCAAGTGTCTTTGAGGAAGCCCATTGCTTGCCATATGTTTCAATAAAAATACGTATAGAGTCTTCTCTGATAATTAAACAATGCGGGTTATCATAATCTATTGATGTATTAATTTCAACCGATTGAAACATTGCCGCAATTCTATGTGGTATAAAAACATTTATCTCGGAAAATTTTAAAAAATAATTATAGAGTTTTGTTAACCTGTCCCGCCCTCTATTTTTTTCTAAAAAAGAGTCGTAGTTTTTTATATAATTTAAAAAGGAATGTAATTTTTGTCCTCGTGGATGTGAAATATCACTTTGAGTACTTCCTATAATTTTATTATAACAAAATAAATTTATTCCATAATTTTTAAGATAATCAGACTCTAAATTAAGATTAAGGTATTCACTCTCCTCTTTTAATTCTAATAAGTAAGCAGGCTGCAAATTCTCGCCCAAAGCACTTAAAACATTTTGTGTAATAAATTTTATATTATAGTCGCTATAAGAAAAACCAACAAATAAAATTAGCTTTGATGCGAATAAAGATTTTATATAACTTTCGATTAGAGGGAAATTTTTATTATAATTAAGATAATCACTCTCTTTTAAAACAATATTACCTAATTCCAAATCACCATGCATTTGAATAATATAACTATTGCTAGTGGCATACGGTAAATCTTTGTCCTGTTTTATCACTTGATATGGCAAGCTATTTTCAAATGCATACTGTTCAAGTAAGTCATCATAATTAGTTGTTATAATATGTAAAGGTTTTAACTCAAACAACAATTTATGAATCTCAGTATATCTTGCTTTTTTGTAATTAAGTTCGGTTCTGATTTTAGTAATATATTCGTTGTACCCACGTTGTCTATAATACAGCTCGGGTATTTTTATAAAATCCGTCTCATCCTTTGACAAATTCATATCTTTTTTCAAAATATCTACTAGGTCATTCCAACTAGGGATTCCAGAGTTCATTGATACCCCTGCTCCTACAAATACAACTAGTTTATTTTGATTTTGAGCCTCTTTTATTTTATTGATAGATGTATGAAATTGATTATCCATTTTAATAAGTCTTACCATAAAAGTACATAAATTAGGAAGGAAAGCGAGGTGTTTTCTCATAAAGAAAAAGTATACCCATCGACTACGTTTTTCTTGTGCATGTAAGAAAATGTAGATTTTTGTACTTTTTTAATACGGATTTAGGTTGTAAGTTTGAGTAAATTTCAAAATACATAAAGTGAAGCCATTAATTTTTGAATACACTGAAAGCCCTAATTCAAAAGAATTAGATTTTTCTCTAATAGAATATTCCGAAAAGAAAAACTTGAATGTTGTCAAAAATACGGATGTTCCAGCGATTGTAGCAAGTCATTTTGATACTCATACTTTTACTAGAGTAATAGGAGAAACTAATGATAGTGATAATGATTCAAGAAAAAACATTATTAATCTTTTGGATACATGTATCGAAACCAAGTCCGACTCAGAAACAACTCAAAGCGACCCTTCTACAAGGTTGAAAAATTTAGCCTTATTAATGGATACACAAACATTAACAGAATCAAGAGAAGTTACTGATTCTGATAGATGATTCTCATAATCACCCATAAGTCTGATTATACTGCTGATTATTTAATTAATAAATTAAATGAAAACTCTATTTCTTATTACAGATTAAACTGCGAGGATATACCCAAAACAAATTACTCATTAACATATTCAAAAAAATTTAACCTTGAGTTAAAAGGTATAACAAATTTTCATTCTGTTTGGTTTAGGCGAACAAAATTACCAGATTTAGATGATATAAAAGACTTACAGGAACGGGCATATATTATTAATGAATTTGATGCTCTACTAACAAACTTTTACTATACTATTAAGGCAGATAAATGGCTTAGTTTTCCTGAAAATATTTATAAAGCAGAAAATAAAGTTTATCAATTAAAAATAGCTAGTACAATAGGTTTTAAAATACCCGACACTTTAGTTACAAATAATATTATCGAACTACAAGCATTTTGCAAGCGCTGCAATTATGATGTAATTATCAAACCCCTTAGTCACGGGAGAATAGCCTACGAAGAGGAAACAAAACTTATATACACAAATAAATTAAAGAAAGAACATATAGAAAACTTGAACAGTTTTTCGCTTACTCCATCAATATTTCAAAAAAATATTGAAAAAGAATATGAAATAAGAGTTACAATGGTTGGTAATAAAGTATTCTCTGCTAAAGTAAATTCACAAGAAAATGAAGAGACTAAAATTGATTGGCGCAGAAAAAAGCTGACTTTCAGTTCATATATTTTACCTCACAATATAGAAGTGTTATGTATAGATTTATTAAAAAAATTAGATATTTCATTTGGAGCAATAGACTTAATAAAATCCATAGATGGTGAATATTATTTTTTAGAAATTAACCCTAACGGGCAATGGGCTTGGATAGAAATAGATACAAAAGCTAAAATTTCAGATGCTATAATTGACTATCTCTTAAATTAAACCTTCATGATAATAGATTCAATAATAAGATATTTCGAAAAAACTGGGTTAAAAGAGCCGCTAATTAATTGCCCCAAAGAAAAAGAAAAATATGTTCCTTCAAAGGACTTAGCCTTAGCGAAAAATTATTTAAAATATTTAGAAGATTTATTTAGTTATCAGAAAAGTAGACAAGAAACTATTGAAAATAAGAATTCCCAACTTTTAGGGCAAGCAAGCGTAGTAATATCAATAGTAGCATTCTTTATCCCACTTTTTTACGATAAATTTGGAGATATAGACCCTTCATTAAAATGGACTTCAATTATATTGTTTGTTTTAGCTGTATTTCACTATTCCATGACAATATATAATGCTGGACTAATACTACAGATAAACAAATACCCATATTCTGTCGGAGGGACTAGCACGATAACTAAAGAAAATAGAGCTATTGTAGAGATAGATTTTGTAAATGAACAGATAGAAGATTTAGTTTATTCCATTAACAATAATATACTTCAAAATGATAAAAAAGGTGGAAGTTTAATAAATGCGGGTTATTGCTTTAAAATAGGAAACTTTATTTTCTTAGCTCTAACTTTAGTGTTGTTATTTGGATCAATACACAAAGAAAATAAAACACCTGAAATCAAAATTATTAATTTTAAAGATATACCTTGTTGTAACGAAAAAGATTCATCAAAAAATAATTCTTTCTCAATAGACCAAACTCAAAATCTAATTATAAACAATAAAATAGAGCTTATAGAGAATAAGATTGATTCACTATTTATCAAACTAAATATTTTAATTGGGCAAAAGAAAGGCAGTAAAAGGAAAAAACATGAATGCCCCCCTTGCCCTTAACTATTAAATCTAATGGCAGAAACACCAAAAATTTTTATCTCGTATAGTTGGACAACGCCTACCCATGAGGATTGGGTTATTAATCTTGCCGAAAGATTAGTCTCTGATGGAGTTGATGTTACAATAGATAAATGGCACTTAAAAGAGGGACATGATAAATTTGCCTTTATGGAATCAATGGTAAAGTCATCTGATATAAATAAGGTTCTTATTATACTTGATAAAAAATATTCTGAAAAAGCAGATGCGAGAAGTGGAGGTGTGGGTAATATTTTAATCAAGCCTTTTAATTGTTCTAGTTTTTCTACACTTAAATCTTGTAGCATAGGTAACATCTCTTTTACGTTTTGTTTTTGAATATCTGCCTGTTCTACTACTAATTCGTATTCGCTAAATCCTCTGTTGAGTTTATCCATTTCATAGAATAATTTGTTTTTAGATAAGTGGGTGTAGATTTCAGTAAATTTTCTGTTTCTATGCCCCAAGAGTTTTTGTCCAACTTGTTCAGGGATACCATACAGGAAACAAATAGTAGCGAAACTATGTCTCGCTACGTGGAAGGACAGTTTCTTATTTAAACCTGCTTTTCTGTTTATTTGTTTTAAGTGCTCGTTTATTTTTTGGTTGGTGATAGACTGAAACACATTTCCCTCTTTTCTATCTCCCATGATTTCAATAGCTTTATTTATCAAAGGAATAAATACGGGTTGAGAAGTTTTAGACATGATGATTTCTATATAACTTTTAAAAGCTATTTCTCTGGTGGTAGGATTAAAGATTTGTTTACTGAAAACATGCTGTTGCCAGTTCAGGTTATTTACATCTGAAAAACGCAGACCTGTATAACAACTAAACAGAAATCTTTTGGTTGCTCTTATTTCTCCTTCGGTTAGGATAGAGATTCTCTCAGGTGAAAGGAGTTGCTCAATTTTTAATAGGTCATCGGGTTCTAAATAATCCCTTGTAGTAAGCAAAGGGTCGGCATGTTTGATTTTATAATCTTTAAAGGGATATAAGTCTTTTGAAAAGTCTTCGTTTTTGATAGCTATACAAAGTAGGGTGCGTATAATCTTCATGGTCTTAGCTACGGTATTGGGAATATTGCCTAAACCCCCTTCTGAAATGGGTTTTAGCATATGATTCTCAAACTGGCTTAAAAACTTATAGTCTATATCTGCTAGTGTCAGGTTGGGCTTATATTTATTTATTTTACTTACCGTAGTAGCATAACCTATATACGTGCCCTTTGAAAGAAGGTGTTTCCTTTTGGTGTAAAGCTCATTCATAAAGTAATCGTAAAATTTATTAGCGCCTGTTGGTTTTAGATAAGCACTTTTAAATAACTCTATACTCATGGGTTTATTCATGAGCTCATATTTAAAAAGAATTTGATTGGCTTTTGTTTTCTCGTTGTCTAAATACTGGTTTATCATTTCTGAGTTACCTGTGCCTTTTGTCGCTCTTTCTTTTTGGGTATCCCAGTAAAATAAATTTTCTTTATGCTCTTGTACTAATGCTTGTATCTGTTCTTTGTTTAATTTTTGATATTCTTTTTTTAGTTGCACATATTTTCCGGTGCTGATTTTTAATCGCTGTTTTCTATTGATGGTTAGCATCAGATATATCTGCACGGAGCCGTCTTTGGCTGGTCTGTCTGTTCTTATATAGAAGTGAATTTTGGTGTTCATAATGTTGTGGTTTAATTAATACGAATGATAAATAGTATGGTTTCATATTAGCTATACAACTTTTTAAACGGTCGGTTTTAACAAATTAGTGGTTAGGTTTTTTAATTAATCTTGGCTAAAACCTGATTTCTTTATTATTAACGGAAAAAATTTAAAAATTGTATAGAAAAAGTAGCTAAGGCGGCCTTATTCCTGTAAAATAAAAGTGGGGCCACGGTGGGGGCGCAAATAGCGTAAATGCAGCAAATTTTTGTCTTCGGGGGTTAACTTTCGATTGTCTGAAACCCCTGTATTTGCTACAAAAAACAAAACCCAGCAAAATTTCTTTTACTGGGTTATCTTTATTCTGCGGTCCGGACGAGACTCGAACCCGCGACCTCCGCCGTGACAGGGCGGCATTCTAACCAGCTGAACTACCGGACCAACCTATTAAGGAGGCGCAAATGTACAAAAATTTCTTTTCCCAGCAAATTTAACCTCTACTTTCTTTATTTTTAGGCTTTATTTGTAGCTCTCTTTTGGCATCAGGCGTTAACATATCTAAAAAATCAAGCTCTTTAAAACGCCTTGTTTTATGGTTAAACTATTTTGCAGTAGTGGCCCTGCTGCTGTCGTTTACGGGCAAGTACATTAGTCCGCAAACGTTTTGGCCCCTGGCTTTTATGGCTATAGCCTACCCGGTTTTACTGGTGTTAAATATTTTATTTATTGTTTTATGGAGCATTCAAATGCGCTGGTGGGCCTTATTATCGGGCCTGGCCATACTTGTTACCCTGCCCAACCTGTTAAGCATTGTACATATAAACCTGGGTAAAAAAGCTACCAGCAATAACGATATTAAGGTTATGGACTTTAACTGCATGCTGTTTGATTTGTATAATTGGTCGCACAACAAACAATCGCGTAAAATAATGTTTGAAATGCTGCAAAGCGAATCGCCTGATATACTTTGTTTGCAGGAGTTTTATACATCTGAACAACCTAAAGATTTTCATAATGCCGATACATTAGTTTCGTTTTTAAAAACCAAAAACATTCATGCCGAATATACTACTACCCTACGCAAGTATGACCACTGGGGCATTGCTACACTTACCAAGTACCCAATGGTGCGCAAGGGTAAAATTGTGTTCGACACCAAATCGAACAACATTTGCATTTATACCGATGTAATTATAAATAAAGATACCGTGCGCATTTATAACACGCATTTGGCATCTATTAGTTTTGGTAAAAAGGAGTATAAATTTATTGATGGGTTGAATAACAGCGAGTACAACGACTCTAATTTGGTAGAATCTAAAAACATTATTAAGCGATTAAAAAATGGTTTTTTAAAACGTGCCGAAGAAGCCGGAATGGTTGCTGCACACATGAAAACCTGCCGGTACAAAATTATTTTGTGTGGCGATTTTAACGATACCCCATCATCATTTGCTTATCATTTACTTAGTGAAAACTTGAAAGATGCTTTTAAAGAAGCGGGTAACGGCATTGGTAAAACCTATAATGGCAACCTGCCTTTATTGCGTATAGATTATATTTTACACAGCCCGGCTTTTGAGTGCAACAATTACAACCGCATAGCCGAAAGTTTAACAGACCATTATCCTATTTGTTGTTATTTGCATTTGAAGAATAAATAAATTTACCGCTGATGTTTTCTGATAAAATAAACAACCTAGACCCCGAAGATTATTACATAAGCGAAGAGGGTTTTGTTGTGTTTACAGCAAAATATCATTTAAAACGCGGCTACTGTTGCAAAAGCGGTTGCCGCCATTGCCCTTATGGCTACAACAAAAAAACAGGCTTGTTTGATAAAAAAGAAACTAAATAATATATGACAACAGCAGAATTTAAAAAAACAGTTTTAGCCGGCATTCCTACTGAATTGCCTGCCCTTAAAGAGTTTGATAAAACTTTAAACCACGCCCCAAAGCGAAAAGATATTTTAAACGAGGCTGAAAAAAAACTGGCGCTTAGAAATGCGCTGCGTTATTTCGATAAAAAACACCATGCGGTTTTAGCAAAAGAGTTTGCCGAAGAATTAAAAACCTACGGGCGAATTTATATGTATCGTTTTCGTCCTGATTATAAAATTTATGCGCGCCCTATAAATGATTTTCCGCATCAATCTAAACAAGCGGCTGCTATTATGCACATGCTTAGCAATAATTTAGATTATGCTGTGGCGCAACACCCACACGAATTAATTACCTATGGTGGTAACGGGGCAGTGTTTCAAAATTGGGCACAGTATTTACTTACCATGCAATATTTGGCTACCATTACCGATGAGCAAACGCTTACACTTTATAGCGGCCACCCTATGGGCATTTTCCCCTCGCATAAAGATGCGCCCCGTGTTGTAATTACAAATGGTATGATGATTCCTAACTACAGCAAGCCCGATGATTGGGAAAAATTTAATGCCCTTGGTGTAACTCAGTACGGACAAATGACTGCGGGTTCGTTTATGTACATTGGTCCGCAGGGCATTGTGCATGGTACAACTATTACGGTGATGAACGCCGCACGTAAAATTTCTAAAAGCGAAGAAGACAGAAAAGGAAAACTTTTTGTTACCTGTGGTTTAGGTGGCATGAGTGGCGCACAACCCAAAGCTGCAAAAATTGCAGGCTTAGTTTCGGTTACGGCAGAGATAAACCCCAAGGCGGCAAAAACAAGACATACACAAGGTTGGGTTGATGAGTTGCACGAAAATTTAGATGAATTAATTACACGCGTTAAAAAAGCGGTTGCGGCTAAAGAGGCTGTATCATTGGCTTACCAAGGCAACGTAGTTGATTTGTGGGAGCGTTTGGTAAAAGAAAATATTAAAGTTGATATAGGCTCTGACCAAACATCGCTACACAACCCTTGGGCAGGTGGTTATTATCCTGCAGGTTTTTCCTTAGAAGAATCGAATAAAATGATGGCAGAAAATCCTGCGCAGTTTAAAAAAGAAGTACAAAAAACATTGGTGCGTCATGCAAATGCGGTAAACACATTAGCGGCTAAAGGCATGTATTTTTTCGATTACGGAAATGCGTTTTTACTGGAAGCATCGCGTGCAGGAGCTGATATTGTAAATGCAGATGGCACGTTTAAATACAAAAGTTATGTGCAGGATATTTTAGGGCCCATGTGTTTCGATTATGGTTTTGGTCCGTTTAGATGGGTTTGCACCAGTGCCGATGCAAACGATTTAAAAAAGACGGATGAGCTTGCCCTAGAAGTTTTGCAAGACATGTACAAAACCGCTCCCGATGAAATTAAACAACAGCTAAGCGATAACATTGCCTGGATAAAAAATGCCATGGAAAATAATTTAGTGGTTGGTTCACAGGCACGTATTTTATATGCCGATAGCGAAGCACGTATACGCATTGCAGAGGCTATGAATAAAGCCATTGCAGAAAATAAAATTTCAGCACCTGTTGTTTTAGGAAGAGATCATCACGATGTAAGTGGTACTGATTCTCCGTATCGCGAAACAAGTAACATTTACGATGGTTCGCAATTTACAGCCGATATGGCTGTGCAAAATTTTGTAGGCGATGCTTTTAGAGGTGCCACCTGGATTAGTTTACACAACGGTGGCGGTGTTGGTTGGGGCGAGGTTATGAATGGTGGTTTTGGTTTAGTACTTGACGGAAGCGCTGATGCCGACCGTCGTTTAAAACAAATGTTATTTTGGGATGTAAACAATGGCATTGCACGCCGCAGTTGGGCACGCAATAAAGAAGCCTTGTTTGCTATTAAACGCGAAATGAACCGAACACCTAATTTAAAAGTTACCATACCAAACTTGGTGGATGATAATTTGTTGGAAGGCTTGGTTTAAAATACAATGAAACAAAACAAAGAGCTTATAAAAAACATCAACTTTTCTGTAGACAAAACAGATAGAGAGGAATTTGAAAACTGCGAGTTTAGCAATTGTGTTTTTACCAGTTTAAAAAACTTAGAGTTTGTTGATTGCATTTTTAAAAATTGCAACCTAAGCAATGCCGATTTTAAAAGCTGCAAATTACAAGATGTTACTTTTAGCGATTGCAAACTGTTGGGCGCAAATTTTTCACAAACTAAAGATTTTGGTTTTTGTGTTTTGTTTGATGGCTGCTTAATGGATTACGCTTCGTTTGATAGAAAGCGCATGAACAAAAGCATTTTTAAAAACTGCAAAATGCATGGCGTAAATTTTACGCAGGCCGATTTATCAAAAGCTGCACTTATAAATTGCGATTTGCATGAAGCTTTGTTTGCTAACACCAACCTATCGGGCATGGATTTTACAACATCGAAAAACTTTTTGGTAGACCCCGAGCTAAACAATATTAAAAAGGCAAAATTCCTGTCGCAAGATTTGCATGCCCTTTTATACCGACACGATATTGTAATTCTGTAAGCTTATTTTACCTTACAGTAAATAAAATAAGTAAACAGTTTTTTCTTTTCGTTCTCTGTTTTCACCTCAACAAAATAGTTTGTTGTTGTTTTGCTTATTGCAATATCGTAATTCTCTAATTTGGTGCGGGTCTTCATAAAAAGAGAGTTTCTAATTCGTATGGCTTTGGTTTTAAAATCAAAACTCCAAACACCACTAACCTCTTCGTTTTGTTCTTTACGAAAAGATGTAAAAGTGTTATTGTAGGTAAAATTGTAAGTTATATAACGCGCATCCGTTGTTGAAACCACTTGCGTGTCGCCGGCAGAAGTAACTACTTTACAAAGTGCCCAGTTACCGTTGTACTGCGTGGCTTGTGCTTGTATCATTTTAAAAGATAAAACACATACTAAAATAATAATTGCTTTTTTCATGTTGTTGGTGCTTAGGTTATATAATGTCTTTTACTAAAACAGTTCCTCTGTTATCTTTTATTACTTGGTCAAAATCATTCATTACTTTATGTATGTTTTCTAACTCATCAGCCGAATGAATGGGCAAATGATTTACGCCTTTGGTATCTAATTTATCTAAAATATATTTTACCGTTAAATTACTTTCTGATACTCCGGGCAGATAGGCTACTTCTTTTTCTTTATCAGTTTTCACCTCAATTAAAATTTTTGTTTCCGTAAAATCAAAAATAATCAAACGAGCCAAACGCACAGGCATATCAAGTTTTCCGGCTATTTGAGTAGAGGTCATAGGAGGATTTCCGGCAATAAAGTTTTTTACTACCAGATTTGCTAATAGTAAAGAAATTACCCTACGATAACGTGTACTAATATTTAAAATATCGCTTTCTAATTCATAATGATCTACGTTTTGATTAGCAAACGCAAGCTCGGCACCAAACAAAACAATAAACCAACTGTATTGCACCCAAATTAAAAATAGTGGTAATGCAGCAAAACTTCCATAAACAGCATCGTACTTTACCGCTCCAATTTGAAACTTAATATAGGCCCATTGTAAAAAATCAAACGCAATGGCGGCAATTATACCCGCCCACATAGCCGATTTAAATTTTACGCGTGTATTAGGTAATACTATATATATAAAAATAAACATCCCCGACAGTAATAAAATAGACGTTATTTTTAAAACAACCTTAAACAAAAAACCAAAATGACTAAGCCATGCTAAGCTTTGTATGTTTGTAAACTCGGTGCTTAAAAAAATACTTACACCACTTGATGCAAAAATTAAAATAGGTGCAAACAAAGTAATGGCAATGTAATCCGTTATTCGTCTAATAAACGTTCTGCCTTTTTTTATTTCCCATATTTCGTTAAACGAGTTTTCTATACTGCTTAATAAACTTAGTACGGTATATATCAATAAAACAATGCCTACCCCAGCTATTAAACCACCTTGCGTGGTTTGCAACATTTTATCGGCATACTGAAAGGCCTGCGTAAGTATATCTGCATGCGACGAAAGATCGTGTAATAAATAAGTCTCTAACTTTTGCTGCAAATTAAATCCTTTTGAAATGGCAAACAGTAAGGCCAAAAACGGAACAATAGAAAACAGCATATAGTAAGTAAGTGCCGATGCTTTTACCAAACATTTTTTTTCGTTAAACCCTTTAATGGCTAAAGTAACTATACGTAATTGTTTTATTAAAATG
>Ga0134125_10005274_pt1 | contig 14706 bp, 18 predicted proteins | sample KB31751_FD_96464 | JGI IMG/M metagenome (GOLD analysis project Ga0134125, IMG submission 96464) | Terrestrial soil microbial communities with excess Nitrogen fertilizer from Kellogg Biological Station, Michigan, USA - KB3-175-1 | ecosystem: Environmental > Terrestrial > Soil > Unclassified ... | reverse complement strand
TCGCCGACCTCGCGGAGCGCTACAGCTTCGGCGAGCTTCGGGGTTCCCACGAGCAGAACCTGATCCTCGCCGACGTTCGCAAGTCGGACCTCTTCGCGGTGTGGCAGGGGGCCAAGGCGCAGGGGCTCGCCACGCCCAACATCGGGCTCCTCACCAACATCGTGAGCTGCCCGTGCGGCGACTTCTGCTCGCTCGCCAACGCGAAGTCCATCCCGGTGGCCGAAGCGATCCAGAGCCGCTTCGACGACCTCGACTACCTGCACGACATCGGCGAGCTCGCCCTGCACACCCCGGGTTGCATGAACTCGTGCGGCCACCACCACATCGGGCACATCGGCGTGCTCGGCGTCGACAAGCAGGGCGCCGAGTTCTACCAGGTCTCGATCGGGGGCCGCCAGGGATCGCAGGCTGCGCTCGGCCAGGTGATCGGCCCGTCGTTCGCCGCCGCCGAGATGCCCGACGTGGTCGCGAGCCTGGTTTCCACCTACCTCGATATCCGCCACGACGACGAGCTCTTCGTGGACACGGTGCACCGCGTGGGCATCGCGCCGTTCAAGCACGCGGTGTACGGGCGGGAGGTGGCGAATGCCTGAAGGCGCGAGGCACGAGGCGCGCGGCACGAGGCCCGGGAATCTCGTGATTCGCGGGCGCCACGTCGAGAACGACGTGTGGCAGACGTTGGGTGTCGACCCCGGCGAAGACCTTTCCGAGCTGCCCGCCGGTCCGATCATCGTGCCATTCGGGGTTGCCGTTGAACGCATCGAGGAGCTGGTCCAGCGCAAGGATCCCCTCGGCATCTGGTTTGCCCCGGACGACGATCCCGCGGATCTCGCGCCCCGCGCCTCGCGCCTCGTGCCCCGGCTTTCCCTTCTCGCCGTCCATTTCCCCAAGTTCGGCGACGGCCGCGGCTACTCGACGGGAACGCTCCTGCGCACGCGCCACGGGTGGCGGGGCGAGCTGCGCGCATTCGGCGACATCGGGCGCGACCACCTCTTCAACCTCGCGCGGTGCGGCTTCGACGCGTTTCGCCTCCCGCCCCAGCGCGACCCGCACGACGCGCTCGCCGCGTTCTCGGACTTCAGCCTGCGCTACCAGGGCTCGGTCGACGATCCCCTTCCGCTCTTCCGCAAGACAAACCAACGGTCCGCCGGAGGTGCCCGATGATCTTCCCCGAAAAGCTGGAACGCGCGCGGCGATTCCTCGCGAGCATCGAGAAGAACCATTCGCCCACGGCGCTCGCCTCGAGCTTCGGCGCCGAGGACATGGTGCTGCTCGACCTCATCGCCCGCGACGGCCTCGCCATCGACGTCTTCACGATCGACACGGGGCGCCTGCCGCGCGAGACCCACGCGCTCATCGCCGAGGTGCGCCGCCGCTACGGCATCGAGGTGGAGGTCTTCTCGCCCTGGCCCGACTCGGTCGAGGCGTACGTGGCGGAGCACGGCATCGACGGTTTCTACGACGGCGTGGAGCAACGCGTGGCGTGTTGCCATGTGCGCAAGGTGGAGCCGCTGCGCCGCGCGCTCGCCTCCCGGCGCGGTTGGATCACGGGCCTTCGCCGCGACCAGGCCGACAGCCGCGTGAACGTGACCGAAGCCGAGCACGACCCGCTGCACCGCAAGTGGAAGTTCAGCCCCCTCACCTCGTGGACCGCGGAAGAGGTCTGGGAGTACCTGCGCGAAAACCACGTGCCGTACAACGCGCTCCACGACCGCGGCTACCCATCGATCGGCTGCGAGCCCTGCACGCGCGCCGTGAAGCCCGGCGAGCATCCCCGCGCGGGCCGCTGGTGGTGGGAACAGGAAGACGCGAAGAAGGAGTGCGGCCTGCACGCCATCCCGATCCGCGTCGCGGAGCCCGCATGAATTTGGGGTCAGACCCCGGTTTCCCGCATGGAAGAACGGGGATTCCTCTATCCGGGAAACCGGGGTCTGACCCCATTTCGCATCTCGACTGGCTGGAGAGCGAGGCGATCCACATCATGCGCGAGGTGGTGGCGGAGACGCGCAACCCGGCGCTGCTGTTCTCGGGCGGCAAGGATTCGATCGTGATGCTGCGCGTGGCCGAGAAGGCGTTCCGGCCGGACCGCTTCCCGTTTCCGCTGCTGCACATCGACACGGAGCACAACTTCCCGGAAGTGATCGCGTTCCGCGATGCGCGCGCCGCCGAGCTCGGCGAGCGCCTCGTGGTGCGCTCGGTGGGCGACTCGATCCGAGGCGGGCGGGTGCGGCTACGCCGCCCCGACGAGAGCCGCAACGTCCACCAGACCGTGACGCTGCTCGACGCCGTGCGCGAGCTCGAGCTCGACGCCCTTTTCGGCGGAGCACGCCGCGACGAGGAGAAGGCCCGCGCCAAGGAACGCATCCTCTCGCACCGCGACGAGTCCGGCCAGTGGGACCCGCGCAACCAGCGCCCCGAGCTCTGGAGCCTGTACAACGCCCGCCTCGCCCCCGGAGAGCACCTGCGCGTCTTCCCCCTCTCCAACTGGACCGAGCTCGACATCTGGCAATACATCGCGCGCGAACGCCTCGCCGTGCCGTCCATCTACTTCGCCCACGAGCGCGAGGTCGTCGTGCGCAACGGGCTGCTCGCGCCGGTGACCGAGCTCACCCCGCCGCGCGCCGGAGAAACCCCGGTCACGCGCCGCGTTCGCTTCCGCACCGTGGGCGACGTGACCTGCACCTGCCCGGTCGCCTCCGAAGCCGACACGCTCGATCGCATCGTGGCGGAAACGGCCGCGACGACTGTCACCGAGCGCGGCGCCACGCGCATGGACGACCGCACGTCGGATGCGTCGATGGAAATGCGCAAGCGGGAGGGCTACTTTTGATCCCGGGCACGCTGCGGTTCACGACGGCGGGCTCGGTCGACGACGGCAAGAGCACGCTCATCGGGCGGCTCCTCCTCGACGCCAAGGGGCTGCTCGAAGACCAGCTCGCGGCGGTGGCCCGCACGTCGGCGCGCGCCGGCACGGCACTGGACCTCTCGCTTTTCACCGATGGCCTCACCGCCGAGCGCGAGCAGGGCATCACCATCGACGTCGCGTACCGCTACTTCGCCACGCCGCGGCGGCGCTTCATCATCGCCGACAACCCGGGCCACGAGCAGTACACGCGCAACATGGTGACGGGGTCGAGCACCTCGGACCTCTCGGTGATCCTGGTGGACGCCTCGCGCGGCGTCACCCGCCAGACCCGCCGCCACGCCGCGGTGGCCACGCTCCTCGCGATTCCACGCGTCGTGGTCGCCGTGAACAAGATGGACCGCGTGGGCTACGATCGCGCGGCCTTCGAGGAGATCGCCGCCGACTTCGCCGCCATCGCGCAGTCCCTGGGGCTTGCCGCGACCACGGTGATCCCGGTCTCCGCGCTCGAGGGCGACATGGTGGTTCGCCGCGGCGAGAAGATGGGCTGGTACGAAGGCCCGACGCTGCTCGAGGTGCTCGAGGCCGCGCCCACCTCGCGGCCGGCCGCGAACCTGCGCCTGCCGGTGCAGCTCGTCTCGCGGTCGCGCTTCGGCCGCTCGGAGCTGCGCGGCTACCTCGGCCGGATCGAATCGGGAGTGCTTCGCGCGGGCGATAACCTCGTCGCATGGCCCCAGGGCCTCGAGGCCCGCGTGGACGGGATCGTGACCCTCGAAGGCACGCTCGACGAGGCCCCGGCCGGAACCTCGGTCACCGTCGTGCTCGACCGCCAGGTGGACATCGCGCGGGGCGACCTCCTGTCCCACGCGCACGACGCGCCGGCGGTGGGGCGGAGGCTGGACGCGCGCCTCACGTGGCTCGACCGCGAGCCGCTCGCGCTCGGCCGGCGCTACTGGCTGAAGCACGGCACCCGGACGCTTCGCGCGACGGTGGAGCAGCTTTACTCGCGCCTCGACCTCGAGACGCTCGAAGCCGATGCCCATGCGCCGGCGCTCGGGTTCAACGACCTGGGCTCCGTTCGCATCGGGCTCGCGGGCTCGATCGCCGCCGACCGCTACGCCGACAACCGCGCCACCGGCAACTTCATCCTCGTGGACGACGCGACGCACCAGACCGTCGCCGGCGGCATGGTCTCCGAGGTGCACCGTGGGTAAGGTGTTCCTCGTGGGCGCGGGCCCGGGCGCGCCCGACCTGCTCACCGTGCGCGCCGCGAATCTCCTCGGGCGCGCCGACATCGTGCTCCACGATGCCCTCGTGCATCCCGGCACGCTCGCGATCGCGAAGAACGCCCGGCTCGTCGACGTCGGCAAGCGATACGGGAAGGTTTCCACCGAGCAGCGCTTCATCCATCGCGCCCTCGTCGAGGCGGCGCGAACGCATGAAGTGGTCGTGCGCCTGAAGGGCGGCGATCCGATGCTCTTCGGCCGCGGCCAGGAAGAGATCGAGGCGCTGCGCGAAGCGGGCATCGAAGTCGAGGTCGTCCCGGGCGTGACCGCCGCCCTCGCGGCCGCCTCCGCCCTCCAGGTCTCCCTCACGCGCCGCGGCGTCGCGCGCACCGTCGCCTTCCTCACGCCGCGCGTGGGCCGTGGCGAAACCGCCTCCGAATGGGTCGGCGCCGCGCTCGAGGCCGACAGCGCGGTGCTGTACATGGCGGCGGGCGCCTCGCGCGATATCGCGCAAGCGCTCGTCGCGGCGGGCAAGCCCGCGTCCACGCCGGTGGCCCTGGTGGAAAGCGCCTCGCTTCCCACCGAGCGCCGCCACTTCGCCACCCTCGCCGACCTCGCGTCACAAGAGCTGCCGCGCGCGGATGGCCCCGTCGTGATGTGCGTGGGCGAAGTCTTCCGCGAGCCCGCGGCCGTTGAATCCGCCCTCGACAATCCCCACCTAAGAAGCGCATGAGCACCCCCGACAAGTACACCCGCGAGACCATCACCGACGTACGCCCCTGGACCGAGAGCCTCTTCTCCTTCCGCACCACGCGGGACCGGGGCTATCGCTTCGTGCCGGGGCAGTTCGCACGCCTGGGCGTGCCCGGAGCCGCGGAAGATTCCACGGTCTGGCGCGCCTACTCCATCGCATCGGCCGCCCACGACGAGCACCTCGAGTTCTTCTCCGTCGTGGTCCCGGGCGGCGCCTTCACGAGCCGGCTCTCGAAGCTGAAGGAAGGCGACCAGATCCTCGTGGAGCGCAAGAGCTACGGCTTCCTCACCACCGACCGCTTCGAGTCGGGCCGCGACCTGTGGATGCTCGCCACGGGGACGGGGCTCGCCCCGTTCCTGTCGATCCTGCACGACTTCGCGACGTGGGAAACCTACGACAACCTGGTGCTGGTGCAGAGCGTGCGCACCCAGGCCGAGCTCGCCTACGAGGACCTGATCCGCGGCTTCGAGAAGAGCGAGTACTACGCCGAGTTCGCCCACAAGCTGCGCTACGCGCGCATCGTCACGCGCGAGCCGGTGCCGGGGACGCTGCGCGACCGGGTCACGAAACTGCTCGCCTCCGGCGTGCTCGAAGGCAATATCGGCCTGAAGCTCGACCACGACCGTTCCCGGATCATGCTCTGCGGCAACCCGGAGATGGTCGAGGATTCGAGGAAGCTCCTCACGGAGCGCGGCTTCCGCATGTCGCGGCGCGGCGATCCGGGGCACCTGGCCGTGGAGAACTACTGGTGAGCGCGCGAGACGTCGAGGAAGTCCCGGTGGTCGATGCGGCGGCGATCTTCGAGCGCGCCGCGGCCCGCTCGCGCGAGGATGGCCTGCGCTACGCGGGCGCCGTCACTCCCGGCGAGGCGTGGGACCTCGCGCAGGCGGGCGAGGCGGCCCTCGTGGATGTCCGCACGCCCTTCGAGCTCGCCACGGTCGGGCGCATCGAGGACGTGCCGCTCATCGAGTGGCCTCGCGACGGCGACGACGAGGCGATCGACCGCTTCGTGGGCGAGCTCCGCGCGAAGCTCGATCCCGTGAAGCCCGTGCTCTTCATCTGCCGCAGCGGCGTGCGCTCGCACTATGCCGCCCACGTGGCCTCGGCCGTCGGTTTCCCGCGCGCCTACAACGTGCTGGAGGGCTTCGAGGGCCATCCGGGCGCGGGCGATGGCTGGCGCGCCGCCGGCCTGCCGTGGACGCGATGAGCGATCCCGGCAAGGCTCCCGCCGCGCCGAGGTGGACCTCGCCCACGGGCGAAGTGATCTCGTGCGTCGAGAAGCTGAAGGTGCTGCGCGAAAACCTCGACGAGATCCGCGGGCTCTGCCAGGACGCGATCGACGACGCGGTGCTCATGGGGTGCGACGAGGCCCAGTTCCGCGAGGTGCTGGTGCAGCTCGCGGCGAGCATAGAGAGCGCGTACAAGGGATTGCCGGAGAAGTAGGCAGGTATCGTCGCGCCCCGTGGCCCGCGCCTTAGAATCGGTGGTTCATGATTCCCTGGCTCCGCGGGGGCACTGCCTTCCCGCCCCTCGAGAAAGCGCTCAAGGCGCCCAACGGTTTGCTTTGCGCGGGCGGGGACCTCTCGCCGCAGCGGCTCCTCGACGCGTACTCCCACGGCGTCTTCCCGTGGTTCTCCGAGGGCGACCCGATCCTCTGGTGGTCCCCGGACCCGCGCATGGTGCTCTATCCGGGCGCACTCAAGGTCTCCCGGTCGCTGCGCAAGACCGTCGATCGCGGCGTCTATGAGACGCGCTTCGACACCGCCTTCCGCGAAGTCATCGCCGAATGCGCGGCGCCCCGCGAAGGCCAGTCCGGAACCTGGATCGTCCCCGAGATGGTCTCGGCCTACACAAGCCTGCATGAGATGGGCTTCGTGCATTCGGTGGAGTCGTGGCGCGACGGCGAGCTCGTGGGGGGCCTCTACGGGATGTGGCTCGGCAAGGTCTTCTTCGGCGAGTCGATGTTCTCCCGCGCGCCGGACGCCTCGAAGGTGGCGCTGGTGAAGCTGGTGGAGCGCCTGGAGCGCGAGCAGTGCCGGCTGATCGACTGCCAGCAGGCCACCCCCCACCTGGCCTCCCTGGGGGCCCGCGAGATCCCCCGGCGCGAATTCGCAAAGCAGGTTCAGGAGTCGATACAATATCCACTGTCCGGCCGGCGCTGGGGCGCGGCCGAGAGGTGAGAGGCGAGACTCGAGAGTGGCCAAGCTCAACGACCTTCCGATCGCGAACCTGCAGTTCTACGCGACAGCGCCGTATCCGTGCAGCTACCTGCCCGGCAAGCTCGCGCGCTCGCAGGTCGCCACGCCCAGCTACCTCATCGACACGGAAACCTACAGCGCGCTGGTCTCCGCGGGCTTCCGCCGCAGCGGCGCGTTCACGTACCGCCCCTATTGCGACCACTGCCATGCGTGCCTCCCCGTGCGGGTGGTGGCCGGGCAATTCGAGCCCTCGCGCGCGCAGCGCCGCGCGCTCGCGCGCCACGCCAACCTCGAGCCGCGCTACGGCGAGCTCAAGTTCAACGCCGAGCACTACGCGCTCTACCGCCTCTACCAGAGCGAGCGCCACCGGGGCGGCGGGATGGACCACGACAGCCGCGAGCAGTACGCCCACTTCCTGCTGCAGTCGAACGTCGCCACGCGCCTCATCGAGTTCCGCGAGGCGGGCGAGCTGCGGATGGTCTCCATCGTGGACGAGCTCGCCGACGGGCTTTCCTCCGTCTATACGTTCTTCGACCCCCTCGTGACTCGAGCCTCGTACGGCACCTACAACATCCTCTGGCAGGTCCAGGAAGCGCGCCGCCGCGGCCTCGCCTATGTCTACCTCGGCTACTGGATCGGCCAGAGCCGCAAGATGAGCTACAAGAACCAGTTCCGCCCCATCGAGGGCCTCGTTCGCGGAGAGTGGAAGCGCCTCGCCTGAACTCTCGACCGCTTGAACCACGGAGACCACGGAGACACGGAGGAAAGCCGTTCTTGCGTGGCCCGCTTCAGATGTTCGAGAAGAATACTCACCCAGTGCATTTCTCCGTGATCTCCGTGGTCTCCGTGGTTCCATGCTCTATTCCCTAGCCCGCGCAGCGCTCTTCAGGCTTGATCCCGAGGTCGCCCACGACGTGGCGCTCAAGTCGCTGTGCGCCATGGGCCCGGCCGCATCGCTCCTGGGCGCGGGCGATGCGGGCGGCGAATCGCGGCGCGTGATGGGCCTGGAGTTCCCGAACCCCGTGGGGCTCGCCGCCGGGCTCGACAAGAACGGCGAGTACATCGACGCGCTGGCCGCCCTGGGCTTCGGCTTCATCGAGGTGGGGACCGTCACCCCGCGCCCGCAGCCGGGCAATCCGAAACCGCGCATGTTTCGCCTGGAGCGCCACGAGGCGCTCATCAACCGGTTGGGATTCAACAACCAGGGCCTCGAGAGGTTCCTCGAGAACGTAGGGCGCGCGCGCTACCGCGGCCCGCTGGGCATCAACATCGGCAAGAACTTCGATACGCCCCTCGAACGCGCGGCCGACGACTATCTCGCCTGCCTGGACGCGGTGCACCAGCGCGCGAGCTACGTGACCGTGAACGTCTCTTCGCCCAACACCGAGGGCTTGCGCGACCTTCAGTCCGAGGCGCGCCTGGACGAGCTGCTGGGCGCCCTCATGGAGCGGCGCCGGGCGCTCGCCGCGAAGCAGGGCGCCGCGAAGCCCATGGCGCTCAAGGTGGCGCCCGACCTCTCGGACGCGGAGATCGAGGCGATCGCCGGGCTCGCCGTGAAGCACGGCGTCGACGCGCTCATCGCGACCAACACGACGCTCTCGCGGGAAGGCATCGAAGGCTCGGCGCATGCCACGCAGGCCGGGGGACTTTCCGGCCGCCCGCTCATGGTGCGCGCGACCGCCGTGCTCGCGAAGCTCGCCCGCGCGCTCGCCGGGCGCATTCCGCTCGTCGGCGTGGGCGGCATCGCGAGCGGAGCCGACGCGCGCGCGAAGATCGACGCGGGGGCCTCGCTCGTGCAGGTCTATACCGGGTTCATCTACCGCGGGCCCGAGCTCATCGCCGAGGCTCGACGAGCGCTTCGATGATCGTGGGCGTGCCGCGCGAGACCAAGGAAGGCGAGCGGCGGGTCGCGCTCGCGCCCCGCGCCGTCCAGGAGCTGGTGGCGAATGGCCACGACCTGCTCGTGGAAACCCATGCGGGCATCGGCGCGGGATTCAACGACGACGACTATCGCGACGCGGGCGCCAACCTCGTCGTCGCGCGCGATGCCTGGGACGCGGAGCTGGTGGTCAAGGTGAAGGAGCCCCAGGACGCGGACTTCAAGTCGATGCCGGACGGCGCCGCGATCTTCTCGTTCCTTCACCTGATCGGGGCCCCGGAGCGCGCCCGGGCGCTGGCCGGGCGCGGCGTGAGCGCCATCGCGTGGGAGCTGGTCCGCGACCGGCGCGGGCGCTCGCCGCTCCTCGCGCCCATGTCGGTCATCGCGGGGCGGGCGTCCTTCGAGATCGCCACCCGCCACCTGGGGCGCAAACCCGAACGAGTGCTGGTGCTGGGCGCGGGTCCGGCCGCCATGGAAGCCGCGCGGGCGGCGGGGAACGCGGGAGCCCAGGTGACGATCCTCGCCCGGCGCGCGCGCGAAGGCATCGAGGTGGCATCCCCCGAGGCGATCGAGCGCCATGCGCTCGAGGCCGACCTTGTGGTGGCGGCGGCATTCGTCGCGGGCGAGCCCTCGCCCAAGCTCCTCCCGCGCGCGCTGGTCCGGCGCATGAAGCGCCGCGCCATGATCGTGGACATCTCGATCGAGGAAGGCGGGGTGGCGGAAACCTCGCGCCGCACCACGCACGCCAATCCGGTCTTCGTCGAGGAAGGCGTCATCCACTACTGCGTGGGCAACATCCCCGCGGCCCACCCGCGCGAGGCCTCGGCCGCGCTCTCCGATGCGGCGCTGCCCTATGTCCTCGACATGGCGGGCAATGGCATCGCCGCGGCGCTGATGGCCTCGAGCGAGCTGCGCGAGGCCGTGCTCCTCTGGGAAGGCCGCGTGACCCATGCCCAGGTCGCGCGCGAGACGGGCCTCGCTTACACTGCGCTCACCGACGGCCTCCTCGCCGAATCCACGTGATCCCCCTCGTCTCGCGCATCGACGCGCTCCTGCCGCAGACCCAATGCACCCGTTGCGGGTTCGACGGCTGCCGTCCCTACGCGAGCGCGATCGCCTCGGGCGAGGCGGACATCGACCAGTGCCCGCCGGGCGGCGACGCGGGCGTCGCGAAGCTCGCGGGCTTGCTGGGACGCGCCGCCAAGCCGCTCGCGCCGGCGTTCGCCCCCGCGATGCCGCCGCAGGTCGCGGTGATCGAGGAGGCGGACTGCATCGGCTGCACCAAGTGCATCCAGGCCTGCCCGGTGGACGCCATCGTGGGCGCGGCGCAGCGCATGCACACCGTGATCGCGTCGTGGTGCACGGGCTGCGAGCTCTGCATCCCGCCCTGCCCGGTCGATTGCATCGTGCTCGAGCCCGCCGCCGCGTTTCCCGATGCCGACCTTTCGCGCATGCGCCACGATGCCCGTGATGCCCGCCTCGCGCGCGACGCGGCCGAGCGGGCGCAACGCCTGGAAGCCTACGAGTGACCCCCGCCAAGCGCGAAGCGCTCTACCGCAACCTCGCCGCCGCGATCCCAAAGCCGGAGAGCGAGCTCGAGCACACGACGCCCTACGAGCTCCTGGTGGCGGTGGTGCTGTCGGCGCAGGCCACGGACAAGGGAGTGAACCTCGCCACGCGCAAGCTCTTTCCCGTCGCCAACACGCCGGCGAAGATCGCGGCGCTCGGCGTCGAGGGGCTGGAGAAATACATCCGGACCATCGGCCTGTACCGCGGCAAGGCGAGGAACGTGATCGCGCTCTCCCAGATCCTGCTGGACCGGCACGGCGGAAAGGTCCCGGACGCGCGCGAGGCCCTGGAAGCGCTTCCGGGCGTGGGGCGCAAGACCGCGAACGTGGTCCTCAACGTCGCCTTCGGGGAGCTCACCATCGCCGTGGACACGCACGTCTTCCGGGTGGCCAATCGCACGCGGCTCGCCCCGGGCAAGGATCCGCTCGAGGTGGAGACGAAGCTCCTCAAGGTCACGCCGGCGAAGTACCTGCGCAACGCCCACCATTACCTCATCCTCCACGGCCGCTACACCTGCCTCGCCAAGAAGCCGCTCTGCGCGAAGTGCCCCATCTTCGGCGAGTGCGAGTTCCCCGAGAGGAAGAAGATCGCGAAGGCCGCGGCCGCACCCGACGAGGCGCCCGCGAAAAGGAAGCTCCCCAAGGGGCGCGATGTTTAACCCCACGCGGGACCAGTCGCGCGAGTTCCTCTTCGACGTGTGGCGCAAGCACCGCGAGAGCCAGCCCCTCACGCCGCTCGAAGCCATCGCCCTCGACATCGTCCTGGAGCATCCCGAGTACCACCCGGTGCTGGAGGATCGCGAGCGCTATCTCGACCGCGACTGGAAGCCCGAGGGCGGCGAGACCAATCCCTTCCTGCACCTCACGATGCACCTCGCCATTGCCGAGCAGCTCTCCATCGACCAGCCGCCCGGCATCCGCGCGGCCGTGGACAAGCTCGCCGCGCGCCACGGCTCGATGCACGACGCGCGCCACGACGTGATGGAATGCCTGGCCGAGATGATCTGGCAGGCGCAGCGCAACGCCACGGGCTTCGACAACGCCACCTACCTGCAATGCCTGGAGCGCAAGAGCCGATGAGCGCGCATTCCCATCACCTGCCGGATTCGCGCTATGCGTGGACGCGGCTCGCGATCACCATGGTCCTCATCTCGCTGGGCTCGAGCACCATGTACGTCGTGCCCGTCGTGTTCCCGGCGGTGCAGGCCGATTTCGGCGTCGATCGCGCGGCGGTCTCCGCGTCCTACGCCATGCTCATGGTGGGCATGGGCGTCGGCGGCATCTTCATGGGCCGGCTCGCGGACCGCCACGGCATGCTGCCGCCGCTCGTGATCGGGGGCCTGGGCATCGCCCTGGGCTTCGCGATCGCGGGAAGCGCTTCCAGCCTCGCGACGTTCAACGTCGCGCACGGCCTGCTGGTGGGGCTCCTCGGGAGCTCGGCGATGTTCTCGCCGCTGCTGGCCGATACCTCGCTCTGGTTCGTGCGCCGGCGCGGCATCGCGGTGGCCATCTGCGCGAGCGGCAACTTCCTGGGCGGCGCGATCTGGCCGCCGGTCGTGCAGCACTTCGTGGCGTCGGCCGGCTGGCGCCACACCTATCTCGGGATGGGCGTGGTCGCGGGGGCGCTGATCGTGGCGCTCGCCTTCGCGATGCGCCCCAGGCCGCCGCTCACGCAGCCCGCGGCCGCCGCCTCGCGAGTCACGCCCGACGGGGCTCGTCCGTTCGGCCTCTCGCCCACGCCCGCGCAGGTGCTCCTGTGCATCGCGGGGCTCGCCTGCTGCGTCGCCATGTCGATGCCGCAGGTGCACATCGTCGCCTACTGCGCGGACCTGGGCTACGGGCCGGCGCGCGGCGCGCAGATGCTCTCGCTCATGTTCGCCTGCGGCATCGTGAGCCGGCTCGCCTCGGGCTGGATCTGCGACCACATCGGCGGGCTGCGCACGCTGCTCCTGGGCTCGACGCTGCAAGCCGTCGCGCTGATGCTCTTCCTGCCGTTCAACGGCCTCGTCTCGCTGTACGTGCTATCCGCCCTCTTCGGCCTTTTCCAGGGCGGCATCGTGCCCTCCTACGCGATCATCGTCCGCGAGCATTTCGCGGCGAAGGAGACCGGGGCGCGGGTGGGCGCCGTGATCATGTGCACCATGGTCGGCATGGCGCTGGGCGGCTGGATGTCGGGCAAGGTCTACGATCTCACGGGGTCCTACCAGGCCGCGTTCCTGAACGGGATCGCGTGGAACGTGCTGAACCTCACCATCGCCTCGTTCCTGCTCTTCAGGGCCTCGCGCGCCTTGCGCCTCGTGCCTCGCCCCTCCTAGGGGCCGCAACGGGCCTAGAATAATCGCCATGGACCTTAACGCCGGCGACGCCGCGCTCCTCGCCACCCAGCTCGCCATGGGCTTCGCGCTCGCGGCGTGCGTGGGGCTGCGCACGTTCCTGCCGCTCCTCGCCGCCGGCCTTCTCGCGCGCACCGGCCACCTCGAGCTCGGGCAGCACTTCGAATGGATGGCGAGCACGCCCGCGCTCATCGTGTTCGGGAGCGCCCTCGCCTTCGAGGTGCTCGCCGACAAGATCCCGGGGCTGGACCATGCGCTGCACTCGGTGGAAGCGTTCGTGAAGCCGGTCGCGGCCACGATCCTTGCCGCCTCGCTCTTCACGAACCTGGACCCGGTGACGGCGACGGCGCTGGGCCTCATCGGAGGCGGCTCCATCGCGGGGCTGGTGCAGATCGCGCGCGGCACCACGCGGGTGGCTTCCAGCGCCCTCACCTTCGGGCTCGCCAATCCCCTGCTCTCGTTCGCCGATGACGGGCTCGCCCTGGGCGGCGTGGCCCTCGCGTTCCTGCTTCCCTTCCTCGCCGCGCTCCTCGTGATCGTCGCGGCGATCATCGCGGTGCGGCTCGTGCGCAGGCGCCGCACGCCGGAGCCGGCGAAGATTCAGCCCAGGTAAGCCCCGCCGTTCACGTGCCAGTCCTGGCCGGTGACGTAGCGGGCATCGGGACCCGCGAGGAAGCGCACCGCGGCCGCCACCTCCTCGGGCTTGCCGCGGCGGCCCACCAGCGGCTCGTGCAGATGCGCGTTGCCGCGCCCGGCGGAGGCCCCGCGTTGCGTGGCGATGAGCCCGGGCACCACGCAGTTGGCCGTGATGGAATCCTTCGCGAGGTCGTGGGCGAGCGCGCGCGTGAATCCAACAAGCCCCATCTTGGCCGCGACCACGTGAGGGCGGCCCGCGGCGCCGGAGTGGCCCGACATTCCGCCGATGTTCACGATCGCGCCCTGGCCGCTCGCGCGGAGCAGCGGCAGGCTCGCCTTGGTCACGAGGAAGGCCCCGTCGAGGATGATCGACGTGATGCGCTTCCACGCCGCGTAGTCGATGTCGTCGATCGTGGCGACGTCGCGAACCGCGGCGTTGTTCACGACGATGTCCAGCCGCCCGAACGCTTCCTGCGCGGCTTTCGCGAGCGCCGCGACGGCCTGCTCGTCGGTCACGTCGGCCAACTGCACCACGGCCTTGCCGCCGCGCGCACGGACCTCCTTCGCCGTGTCCTCGGCCTCGTCGCGCGACACGCGGGCGCTCACCACGATCGAGGCCCCCGCGTCGGCGAGCGCGAGCGCGATCGCGCGCCCGATGTTGCGGCTCGCGCCCGTCACGAGCGCCACGCGTCCTTCCAGCTCCCTCCTGCCTGCCATGGTCATCCCCTGAACGGTGCGAGGTCGATCGGTTTCTCGAAGGCGTGCCGCGCGGCCGCGAGCCACGCGTCGGCGCGCTCGCGCTCCCAGCCGCCGAATTCGCAGTTGGCGCGGAACTTCTCCTCGATGTCGGCGCGCGAGAGGGGCTCGTGCTGCCCTCCGCGCAGGTGCGGCTGGCGCTCTTCCAGCACGCGCCCGTCCTGCAGCGTGATGCGCACGTGCCCCGTGTACTCGTCGGGATACGGGTTCGACGGATCGACGCGGTAGGCCACCCGGGCGGCGAGCGCGGCGAGCGCCGGGTCGCGCGCCTTCTCGTCGGTGAACGCTTCCAGGCCCGGCGGGCCATGGCGCAGCGCGTAGGCGATGCAATAGGGAATGCTGAACTTGGCCGCGTAGGCGTTGGCGGGCCGGCGCTTGCCTTCGAGCGGTTCCCACAGGCGGTGCACGATGCCTTCGGCCGTGTCGCACTCGATGGAGGCGATCGCCGCGGGGTCGCCCACCTTCGCGGCGAGCCGGCGCGCGCAATCGATAT
>Ga0134125_10005273_pt1 | contig 14706 bp, 14 predicted proteins | sample KB31751_FD_96464 | JGI IMG/M metagenome (GOLD analysis project Ga0134125, IMG submission 96464) | Terrestrial soil microbial communities with excess Nitrogen fertilizer from Kellogg Biological Station, Michigan, USA - KB3-175-1 | ecosystem: Environmental > Terrestrial > Soil > Unclassified ... | reverse complement strand
CACGACTATGACGTGAAGATGCGCGCGATGCAGCGCTTCTTCGAGGAAGGCGACAAGGTCAAGATCACGCTGCGCTATCGCGGGCGTGAAATGGCGCACCAGGAGATCGGCACCAAGCTCTTGGACAAGATCAAGGGCGATGTCGCCGAAATCGCCAAGGTGGAACAGGACGCCAAGTTCGAGGGCCGCCAAGTCGTGATGGTGCTCGCGCCGCGCTGATCTGGCTCGGGCCGATCCGTCCGCCGATACCTTAATGAGGAATGGGCTAGTTCCCGGCTTCCCCGGGGACTGCCCATTTTTCGCGGTACATCGTTGCCAAATCTGCCGCTCTCTGCCATAAGCGCAACCTTCGATCGCCCGGCTGATTTACGGGCTGCCGTGGCGGTCATTTGTGCAGGGTTTCCGGTTTGATGAGGAAACCTGAGCACTTTCAACGCTCTAACGAGCAGTTTAGCCGGCCGGCGCCCCTCGCGGGTGCGTCTGGTGTTGCGGCCATGAAGGAGAGCCAAATGCCCAAGCTGAAGACCAAATCGGGCGCCAAAAAGCGCTTCAAGGTGACTGCCAACGGCAAAGTGATGCACGCCCAGCGCGGTAAACGCCACGGCATGATCAAGCGGACGAACAAGCAGATTCGTCAGCTGCGCGGCACGCGCGTGCTGTTCAAGACGGACGGCGACAACATCAAAAAGTACTTTCTGCCCAACGGCTGATCGCACTTTTTGCGCGCAACGAGTTTTGGCCGCTTCCAGCGGCATCCCATCACCAGTTCACTTTGAAGGATATCCGTCATGTCTCGCGTCAAACGCGGTGTGACCGCCCATGCCAAGCACAAGAAAGTCTTCAAGGCCGCCAAGGGCTATTATGGCCGTCGCAAGAACACCATCCGCGTCGCCAAGCAGGCGGTGGAAAAGGCCGGCCAATATGCGTTCCGTGACCGTAAGCGAAAGAAGCGCACCTTCCGCGCGCTCTGGATCCAGCGTCTTAACGCGGCGGTTCGCCCCTTCGGCCTGACTTACAGCCGTTTCATCGACGGGCTTTCCAAGTCCGGCATCGTCGTGGACCGCAAGGTGCTGTCGGATCTCGCGATCCATGAGCCGGCCGCGTTCCAGGCGATCGCCGAGAAGGCCAAGGCGGCGCTCGCCGCCTGAGCGGAAAGTGCGAGGCTAGCGGGCGCCTGCACCCGCGGCCTTTTGCGCCTGATGCGCGTAGTGCTGGGCGACCTCCGCTCGGCAGAAGGCGGCGAACGACAGATATAGGGTGCCGGACCGGTGCTCATACTTTCGGTCGCAAGCGCTCAGCTCGCGTTGATAGATACGGTTTTGTGGCACCTTGAGGCGGTTTACAAAATCGGCCTCGCATTTCTTCTCGGCGACGGCACCAAGTCGGACATCGCCGCTTGCGCCAAAGGCGCACGCGTCGAACACCTGCATCGCACGGTCGCATCCGCGAGCATCATTCAGCGCGGCGACGACATCGTCCATCTGGCTGGATTTGGCAGGACAGCCCTCTGCAAATGCCGACTTTGTACGGACCACCAGCACCGCCAACACGGCCAGAACGGCTCCAAAGCGCATCGCGGCACCCTTCTTTTGCTCGTTCCACTTGTGCTGCTGCGACCGAAGGGGTTCAACGACGTGCGGAGCGTCAAGATTTGCAAGGCTTTTCGCTTGACGTTCCGGCCCCCGCACGGCGACAACGAGCCGCCTTTCTTGAAGGAAGAGACCAACCGTGTCCGACCTCGCCAGCCTTGAACAAATTATTCTCGCCCAGATCGCAGCGGCAAGCGACGAGGCCGCGCTCGAGACGGTGCGCGTGTCCGCGCTTGGCAAGAAGGGCTCGATCTCGGCACTGCTCTCCACTCTCGGCAAGATGTCACCGGACGAGCGCAGGACGCAAGGTGCGGCGATCAATCTCGCGAAGGACAAGGTGACGGAAGCGCTCGCGGGCCGCCGCGAGGTTCTGAAATCCGCTGCGCTGGATGCGCGGCTGGCCGGCGAAACCATCGACGTCACCCTACCGGTGCGCGAGGCACCGGCTGAAACGGGCCGTGTCCATCCCCTCAGCCAGGTCATGGACGAGCTAACGACAATCTTTGCCGATATGGGCTTTTCCATCGCCGAAGGCCCGGACATCGAGAGCGACGACTACAACTTCACCAAACTCAACTTCCCGGTCGGCCACCCGGCGCGCGAGATGCACGACACCTTCTTTTTCAATCCGAAAGAGGACGGTTCACGCCTTCTCCTGCGTACCCACACCTCGCCGGTGCAGGTGCGCACCATGCTGAGCCAGAAACCGCCAATCCGCGTGATATGCCCCGGCCGCACGTACCGCATCGACTCCGACGCCACTCACACGCCGCAATTCCATCAGGTCGAGGGGCTTGTGATCGACAAGGGTTCGCATCTTGGCCATCTCAAATGGATCCTGCACGAGTTCTGCAAGGCGTTCTTCGAGGTCGATCACATCAACATGCGTTTCCGGCCATCGTTCTTTCCGTTCACCGAGCCGTCGCTCGAGGTGGATATCCAGTGCCGCCGCGACAAGGGCGAAATCCGCTTCGGCGAAGGCGAGGACTGGCTGGAGATTCTGGGCTGCGGCATGGTGCATCCGAATGTGCTGCGTGCCTGCAACATCGATCCCGACGAGTATCAGGGCTTTGCTTGGGGCATGGGCATCGACCGCATCGCGATGCTGAAATACGGCATGCATGACCTGCGCCAGCTATTCGAGAGCGACGTGCGCTGGCTCAGCAACTACGGCTTCAGACCGCTTGAGGTGCCGACGCTGGCGGGAGGGCTGAGCTCGTGAAATTCACTCTCTCCTGGCTCAAGGACCATCTCGACACCGACGAGCCACTCGAAAGCCTCACCGAGAAGCTGACTATGATCGGGCTCGAGGTCGAGAACCTCGATGACAAGGCCAAGCTGCTGAAACCCTTCACCATTGCACGGGTGATTTCGGCGGAGCAGCACCCGAATGCGGACCGCCTGCGCCTCTGCATGGTCGATACCGGCAGCGGCGGCGCACCCGTGCAGGTCGTCTGCGGCGCGCCGAATGCGCGCACGGGACTGATCAGCGTGTTCTCGCCGCCCGGGACCTTCATTCCAGGCAAGAACATCACGCTGTCGGTCGGCACCATTCGCGGCGTCGAAAGCCATGGCATGCTGTGCTCGGAGGCCGAGCTTGAGCTCTCCGAGAATCACGACGGCATCATGGAATTGCCGGCGGATGCGCCGGTTGGCAAGAGTTATGCCGAATGGGCGGGGATCGGCGATCCCGTGATCGAGATCAATCTCACCCCGAACCGCCCCGATTGCACCGGCGTGCATGGCATTGCGCGCGATCTGGCCGCAGCCGATATGGGCAAGCTCAAGGAGCCCGCGATCAAGCCGATCAAGGGCGAATTTCCCTGTCCAATGAAGGTCACCGTCGAGGACGAAAGTCTCTGCCCGGGTTTTGCGCTGCGGCTCGTGCGCGGCGTGAAAAACGGTCCCTCGCCCAAATGGCTGCAGCGGCGCCTGACCGCGATCGGGCTGCGCCCGATCAACGCGCTGGTCGACATCACCAACTTCATGACTTTCGACCGTGCGCGCCCGCTGCATGTGTTCGATGCGAAAAAGGTGCGGGGCAATCTGACCGTGCGGCGCGGGCGCGAAGGCGAGAGCCTGCTTGCGTTGGACGGCCGCACCTATCAGCTCGACAGCAGCATGTGCGTGATTGCGGACGAGCATGGCGTGGAGTCGCTGGCCGGCATCATGGGCGGCGAAGCCTCCGGCTGCGATGGCGATACCACCGACGTGCTGATCGAATCAGCGCTGTGGAATCCGATCAACATCGCCCAGACAGGGCGTAAGCTCGGCATCAATTCCGACGCCCGCTATCGCTTCGAGCGCGGCGTCGATCCGACCTTCATGGTGCCGGGGCTCGAACTCGCGACCAAGATGGTGATGGAGCTGTGCGGCGGCGCGCCGTCAGAGAACGTCGTGGTCGGCAAGGCCTTTGCCGATGACCGCGTGATCGATTTCCCGCTGAGCGAGGTCAAGCGGCTCGCCGGTCTCGAAGTGCCGCTCACGGAGATGCGGCGCATCCTGTCCCATCTCGGTTTCATGATGGCGGGCAACGGCCCGGTCGTGAAAGTTGCGGTTCCGTCCTGGCGCTCCGACGTGGAGGGCAAGGCCGATATCGTCGAGGAGGTCGTGCGCATCGTCGGCGTCGACAAAGTGCCGGAGACGCCCTTTGACCGCGGTGAGGCGCCGCGCAAGCCGGTGCTGACACCAATCCAGCTACGTACCCGCCGGGCCAAACGCGCGGCCGCCACGCGTGGCATGGTGGAAGCGGTGACCTGGTCGTTCATCTCGAAGCAGGCGGCCGACGTGTTCGGCGGCGGCAAAAGCGAGCTCACGCTGGCCAACCCGATCGCGGCGGATCTTTCGGATATGCGGCCCTCGCTTCTGCCGGGTTTGATCGCGGCCGTGCAGGCCAATGCAGATCGCGGCTTGTCGGATGTCGCGCTGTTCGAGGTCGGCCAGGTGTTCCGCGGCGATAGGCCGGAGGATCAGCTCGTCGCGGCTGCCGGCGTCCGTCACGGCTTTGCAACATCCGCAGGGATAGGCCGGCATTGGTCGGGCTCCAAGACGGCAGATGCCTTCGACGCCAAAGCCGATGCGCTCGCGGTGCTGGCGGAAGCGGGTGCGCCGATGCAGGCGCTGCAGATCGTGCCCGGCGGCCCCACCTGGCTGCATCCGGGTCGTTCCGGCACCATTCAGATCGGTCCGCAAAATGTGCTGGGCTATTTCGGCGAACTGCACCCGCGGACACTTCAAGTGCTGCGCGCCGACGGCCCGCTGATGGGGTTCGAGGTCATCCTCGACCGGATCCCGCAAGGCAAGCAGCGGCCGACACGAGCCAAACCGTCGCTGGAGCTGTCCGCGTTCCAGCCGGTGTCGCGCGATTTCGCCTTCATTGTCGATCGCGGCACCAAGGCGGGCGATATCGTGCGGGCTACACAGGGCGTTGACAAGAAGCTCATCACGGACGTCAGCGTCTTCGACGTCTACGAAGGGAAGGGCATCGAGGAGGGCAAGAAGTCCATCGCGATCGCTGTCACCATGCAGCCCCGTGAAAAGACCATGACCGACGAGGAGATCGAGGCGGTCGCCGCCAAGATCGTCGCGGAGGTCGCCAGGAAGACGGGCGGCATGTTGCGGGGGTGATGCCGTTCGGCTTGATTCCGGCTGATGTCGGCATCCACATGGCCATCGGCATCTGTGCTATCGCCTTCGTCTCCGGAACCGCGCGCGGCTTTTCTGGCTTCGGCTTGGCACTGATCTTCATGCCCTTGGCCAGCAGCTTGGCCTCGCCGCGCCTGGTCGCGGCATTGCTGCTGGTCATCGATTTCATCGCAGCCACGCCGCTGATTCCGAATGCGTGGAAGCATGCCGACCGCAAGGCAACTGCAATCATCGTGGTTGGCGCCTTGATCGGAGTGCCGGTCGGGACATTTCTTCTCACCCGGCTCGATCCGGTGACAACACGCTGGATCATCTCCGGCTTTGTGAGTGCGCTGCTTGTGCTGCTGCTCTCCGGCTGGCGTTACCACGGCAAAGATCATGTTGCGCTTTCGGTCGGCATCGGCAGTCTGTCCGGCTTTTGCAGTGGGCTGGCGCAGACGGGCGGGCCACCCATCGTCGGCTATTGGCTCGGCCGTCCCGTTAAGCCCGAGATTGCCCGCGCCAACATCCTATTGTTCTTTGCTGCGTCCGACTTCTTTTCGCTTGCGAGCTACGTACTGGCAGGCCTGATTAATGCCGACGCTCTCAGGTTCTCGCTTCTGGTCGGACCGGTCTACGCAATTGGCGTCGCCTTCGGCGCGTCGCTGTTCGGCCGTGCCAGCCAGCGGGTTTTCCGCGGGATCTGCTACGTCCTGATCGCGTTGGCGGTTATCGTTGGCCTGCCCATCCTTGATAGCGTGCTGCGCCAAGGCTGAAACGGACCGTCTAATGATACGGCGAGGCTGACCTCCGCGGTACGATGCGGCGATGCATCTTTGCCGCGCTCCGCGGCGGCGGAGCCGGTACGGCTTCCTTCACTCCAGCGATCCTGCGCAGCGCCGCGTCTGCCGCACGCTCGCCGCTTTCCCACGCGCCGTCTACCGTTCCCCACAGGGTTTCGTGCGTTGCCTCGCCCGCCAAAAACAGATTACCGACCGGCTCGGTCAATAGCTTGCGCGAGGGCTCACCGCCGGGCTGGGCCGCCGATATCGCGCCGAGCACGTAAGGTGCCGCGTTCCAGCGCGTCGTACTGGTCAGCTTGATCGCCGAAGTCGCGTCACTGCCGAACAGCTTCGTCAGCCACTCCACGGCAAAAGCGATCATGGCTCTCTCGCCCTGCGCGGTGAGATCGCGGCCGAAAGAGCCCGCGACATCGATCACGCAAAGCGACGAGCCGGCCACATTGGCCAGCAGCATGCCGGTTCGGGTTGAATTGGTTTGCTCGATGACCACCTCGTCATGGCCTAGTCCCAGCGGATTGCCCGGCAGCTGCAGCGCGATGTGGTCGTAGCTGCCGAGGCTGAGCCGTGCTGCCGCATCAAGCTGGCGCTTCGGAAGCTCGGGCGTGAATTTGATCCTGCCGAGCGCGAGCACGTTGCTCGATACGGTGAGAATGGCGGCGCGCGCTGCGATCCTGCCGGAGGGCGTCTCCACCGCGACATCCCGGTTGGACCAGCTGATGTGGGTCGCAGCTGTTGCAAGCGACAAGGGGAGCTGAGCAGCGAGCTTATCCATGAGTGCGCCGAGCCCTTGACGACAGGCAAGCACAGCCGTGCGATCCTGTGCGCGAGCCTTGTCGACTGCCGACAACTCTTTCAGATCCTTGCCGGTCGCGCTCGGACCAAGGACAAACTCCAGCGTTCCCGCCCAATCGCCGAGATCGGTCGGCAGCGCCGAGGCACAGGATTCATCGAGCCTGCCTCGTGCGGCCTCATCGATGGCCCGATTGGCCCGAACCAGAGCCGCGAGGAATTCCTCTGTCTCGCCAGCACGCGCGAAGCGACGGCCGATGCGAATCTTCTGTCCAATGGAGGTCGGCATGAGATTCAGGCCCGCATTACGGCCCAGCTTGACCAGCGGATTGGTCTCCGGATTATGGATCCAGCGCGCGCCGCGGTCGAACGGCACAGGGAAGGTGGTGACGTCGGTCATGCAGCGGCCGCCGACTTCGCTGGTCGCTTCGAGCACGATGACGCTGCGATTGGCGGCCATGATCCGCCGCGCCGCGGCAATACCGGCTGCTCCGGCACCGATCACGACGATATCGGCCTCGCGCGGCGCCGGAGCCCGTGGCCGGAGAGGCGCGGCGAGAACGGGTGCCGCCGCGAATGCCGCGGACGCCGATAGAAAGCCGCGGCGGGTTATCGTCATTGCATGGTTTCCGAAGCTTTGAAGTTCGCAGGAACGTGACGCGAACTTGCCGCATCTGGTGCTGCGCGGCAACCATCATGGTGAATCAATCATGATTGATCCCCGTCGCTCATGAACGAAATTGCAACGGCTGTCTGTCATGATAAGAGAAGAAAAAAGTGGCCGGCAAGGCCGCTCGGGGGGATCGACATGGGCCTCGTGCTAGACACCATCGGCAAGCTGATCGCCGGCTACCTGCAGAAGGAGCTGCCGGGCTATGAGCCGTTCACGCCGAGCGATCCGGAATATCTGCGGAGCGTCATTGCGCCCGGCGACGTGCTGCTGGTCGAAGGCAACAACCGAATTTCCGGCATCATCAAATATCTGACGCAGTCGACCTGGTCGCATGCGGCGCTCTATGTCGGCCCGATCGATGGCGCGCAGGAGGCGGACGGCGAGCCGCATGTGCTGATCGAGGCCAATGTCGGCGACGGCGTCGTCTCGGCGCCGCTATCGAAGTACTACTCTTACCACACACGAATTTGCCGGCCGGTCGGGCTTTCCTATGAAGATCGCAACACCGTGTGTCGTTACGCCATCAACCGCATCGGTTTCGGCTACGACACCAAAAACATTGTCGACCTGATGCGCTATCTGATTCCGGTGCCGGTGCCGCAGCGCTGGCGGCGGCGATTGATCGCGTTCGGCTCGGGCGACCCCACCAAAATGATCTGTTCGGCGCTGCTCGCACAGGCCTTCGACGCGGTGCGCTATCCGATCCTGCCCAAGATTACACGCGCAGGCTCGCGGCAAGCCCGGCGCGAAATCCTCCATATCCGCGATTCCTCGCTCTATATGCCCCGCGATTTCGATATCTCGCCCTATTTCGAAATCGTCAAACCCACCATCGTGCAGGGCTTTGATTATACCGCCTTGCACTGGGCAGATAAACAGAAGCCGCTCCAGGAGGTAGCGGGCGAGTTCGGTGTGTTTCCAGAAACCGGGAGTTCGCCGCCGCTTGTTCCTGAAGAGGCTGACGCGGAAGCGCCGCTTGCGGCTTAGGAAGTGAACCCGCCCATGAGCTTGTTCACGCCGTCCGGCGCGTGGCTGTGCCTTGGCTGAGAGTCCGAATGATCTTCGGACCGGAACGACGATGATTTCGGCTCAGCGATCCGACCTTCCAATGACTTCCATCAGCTCCGTGATTTTCTGCCGCTGGTCCGCCTTGTCGCCGCTCGCGATGGCGTGCTCGACGCAATGCGCGACATGATCGCGCAAGACCTCTTCCTCCACCCGTCGCAGAGCGGCCCGCACGGCCGCGATCTGGGTGACGATGTCGATGCAATAGCGGTCCTCATCAACCATTTTTGAGAGGCCGCGCACCTGGCCCTCGATCCGGCTCAGGCGCTTTTGCACGGATGCCTTGATGTCTTTTCGCATGCGGCTTATATACCCCTACCGGGTATGGGCTGCAAGACCGGAGCATCGGCATGGCGGATACGGCGGGCGCAAATTTGGACAACAAAGGACACTCCTGTTGCGGCGGCGCGGGCAAAGCAGCGCCTGCCGCGGAGAATAGTGCGTGCTGCGGTGGTCACGCCGAGCATGCGGTCCACAGCCATGATCACCAAGATGGTGCTCACACCGTCCGCGACCCCGTCTGCGGCATGAACGTCGATCCCACGACGTCCAAGCACCGCTTCGACCATTACGGCGAGACTTTCCATTTCTGCTCGGCCGGCTGCCGCACCAAATTCGCCGCCGATCCCGGCAAATATCTCGACAAAACGAGTGCGGAACCCGACGCCCCCGCCGGCGCGATCTACACCTGCCCGATGCATCCCGAAATCCGGCAGGTCGGCCCCGGCAGCTGCCCGATCTGCGGCATGGCGCTGGAGCCGGAGGTCACGAGCCTGGACAACGGCCCCAATCCCGAGCTCGCCGACATGACGCGGCGGTTCTGGATCGGACTTGCGCTGTCGGCGCCCATCGTCGTGATCGAGATGGGCGACCACCTGCTCGGCGGCCACGGCCTGATCGACCAGACGCTCTCGAACTGGATCCAACTTGTTCTCGCAACCCCGGTCGTGCTGTGGGCAGGCTGGCCGTTCTTCGTTCGCGGCTGGCAATCGATCGTCACGCGCAACCTCAACATGTTCACGCTGATCGCGATGGGCACCGGCGTCGCCTATGTCTACAGCCTCGTCGGCACCCTCGCGCCACAGATGTTTCCGGCCACGTTCCGCGGGCACGAAGGCGCGGTCGCGGTCTATTTCGAGGCCGCCTCCGTCATCACCGTTCTTGTCCTGCTCGGGCAGGTTCTGGAGTTGCGCGCGCGCGAGGCGACCTCCGGCGCGATCAAGGCGCTGTTGCAGCTTGCGCCAAAGACCGCGCGCCGCATCGGCGAGGATGGCGCCGACCACGAGGTTGCGATCGATACTCTTCATGTCGGCGACAAGTTGCGGGTCCGGCCCGGCGAAAAGGTGCCGGTGGATGGAGCCATTCTCGAGGGCCGCTCTGCGCTCGACGAGTCGCTGGTGACAGGCGAATCCATGGCGGTGACCAAGGACGCCGGCGCCAAGGTGATCGCCGGCACGCTGAACCAATCCGGCAGCTTCGTGATGCGCGCGGAAAAGGTCGGGCGCGACACGCTGCTCGCGCAGATCGTCAAGATGGTTGCGGACGCGCAGCGCTCGCGCGCGCCGATCCAGCGCCTTGCCGATCAAGTCGCCGGCTGGTTCGTGCCGACCGTGATCGTGGTCGCGATCATGGCTTTTGCCGCCTGGAGCTGGTTCGGACCCGAGCCGCGAATGGCGTTCGGCCTGGTCGCCGCGGTCAGCGTCCTGATCATTGCCTGCCCCTGCGCGCTTGGCCTCGCCACGCCGATGTCGATCATGGTGGGCGTGGGTCGCGGCGCGCAAGCCGGCGTGCTGATCAGGAATGCAGAGGCGCTCGAGCGGATGGAGAAGATCGACACGCTTGTGGTCGACAAGACCGGCACGCTCACTGAAGGCAAGCCGAAGGTCGTCGCCATCGTTCCGGCGGCCGGATTCGAGGAGAATGAGCTGTTGCAGCTTGCCGCGAGCGTCGAGCGCGCCAGCGAGCATCCGCTCGCCGAGGCCATCGTACGATCGGCCAAAGAGCGCAAGCTCGAGCTGAAGGCCCTGGACGGCTTCGATTCGCCGACCGGTAAAGGCGCAACCGGCAAGGTCGACGGCAGGTCCGTCGTGCTCGGTAATGCCGGCTATCTCGGCTCGATCGGCGTTGAGGTGACTGCGCTCGACGGCGAAGCCGATCGTCTGCGCCAGGACGGCGCGACCGTCATCAACATGGCCGTCGACGGCAAGCTCGCCGGGCTGTTTGCGATCGCCGATCCCATCAAGGCATCGACACCGGAGGCCTTGAGGGCGCTCGGCGCCGAGGGCATCAAGGTGATCATGCTGACCGGCGATAACCGCACCACCGCGGCCGCCGTCGCGCGCAAGCTCGGGTTGTCCGAGGTCGAGGCCGAAGTGCTGCCGGATCAGAAGAGCGCGGTGGTGGCGAGGCTGCGCAGCGCGGGGCGCGTCGTTGCGATGGCCGGCGACGGCGTCAACGACGCGCCGGCGCTCGCCGCGGCCGACGTCGGCATCGCCATGGGAACGGGGACCGATGTGGCGATGGAGAGCGCCGGCATCACGCTGCTCAAGGGTGACCTCACCGGCATCGTGCGGGCACGAAGGCTGTCGGAGACAGTGATGCGCAATATCCGCCAGAATCTGTTCTTCGCCTTTATCTACAATTCCGCCGGCATCCCGATCGCCGCCGGCGTGCTGTATCCCGCCTTCGGCATCCTGCTGTCGCCGATCATCGGCGCGGCCGCGATGTCGCTGTCGTCGGTGAGCGTGGTCGGCAACGCCTTGCGGCTGCGTGCGGCGAAACTTTAGCCAAAGAGCGACGGCTGCTGAGTCAGTCGACTCGAGCCGCGAATTCAATTCACCTCTCCCATAGGGAGAGGTGACGCGCGCCAGCAACCACCGAGCTTGATCTCATCGCGCCTTAGGCTGCTTTCGCCGCGATGCCACCACGCGGCAAACCGGCCCGGGCGAGGCCGCCATAGAGCGGCTCGTTCGGCATTTCGCCGCGCAGGATCGCACGCACCGCGACCAGCTTCTCGATATCGATGCCGGTGGCAAATCCCTTGCTCTCGCACAGGAACACCAGATCCTCGAACACCACATTGCCGGTCGCACCCGGCGCGAACGGGCAGCCACCGAGACCACCGAGCGAGCCGTCAAGAATGCGCGCGCCTTCATCCAGCGCCGCGGACGCGTTCGCGATGCCCATGCCCCTGGTATCGTGCAAGTGAACACAGATCGGCTTTGATCCGGCGAGCTTCACGGCAGCGCGGGTCAGGTCGCCCACCTGCTTTGGCCCGGCATAGCCCACGGTGTCGGCAATGCCGACCGAGTCGACGCCGGCCTCGAAGCATTTTTCGACCAGCCGCAACACCTCGTTCGGATCGACCGGGCCCGCGATCGAGCAGCCCAGCGCCATCGAGATCGCCGCGCAGACGATCGGCTTGTGCGCGCTCGCATCGCGCAGCTCGCATAGCCGCTTGACGTTGGCGATGGCGGCATCCCGCGAACGGTTGGCATTGGCCTGGCTGTGCTCTTCGGTCGCCGAGACGACCGAGCCGATTTCGGCGACGCCAGAGGCAAGCGCCTCGTTGGCCCCGCGTTCGTTCAGCACCAGCGCAACGCCATGCGCGCCCGGCAGCGCCGCAATCGTTCCGACGATCTCCCGGACATCGACGAATTGCGGAAACGTCTTGGCCGGCAGGAACGAGCCGACCTCGAAATGACGCACACCCGCGGCATATTCGTCGCGAACCCAGCGCTGCTTGGCCGATGTCGATGGAAACGTCTTCACAAGTTGCAGCCCATCGCGCAGGCCGACCTCGCGCAAGCTGACGCGGCCTTCGGGATAGGTGCTTTGAACGCTAGTCATGCGCGCCTCCCGGCAGTTCTGGTGGTTGGAATTTCGCCCCTTTCGAGCTCGGCGCGAACGGCCTCCGTGTCCGCGCCGAGGCGCGGCACGAGCAGACCCTCGCCGAGATTGGCACCGTTCCATTGCACCGGCAGTGCCGGCACGCGGAAGGCCGCGCCATTGGCATTGATGTTGTTGACGAGCCCGCCCGGACGCTGCACGTGCGGATCGTCGAACAAATCCTCGGGGCGGTTGATCGGCGAGAAGCAGATGTTGAGCGCATCGAGTTTTGCCGAGAGTGCGGCAACGTCCCGGCGCTTGATCTCGGCCGCCACGCGCGGAATGATTTTTCCGCGCGCCAATATGCGATCGGTCGTCGTGCGCAAGGTCGGATCGTCGAGCAAATCCTGCAAGGCGAACTCCCGGCAAAAACTCTGCCAATGGCCTTCGGTGACCACGCCGATGAAGATACGGTTTCCGCCGGCGGTCTCGAAGATGTCGTAGATCGGCCAGGCATGCTCGCGCTCCGGCATCGAGCGCGGCTTGTTGCCGGTCATCTCATATTCGACCATGTGCTGCGCGACGAGAAACAGGCAGTTCTCGAACAGCCCGATCCTGATATCGGCGCCTTCGGCTCGGCCGCAGCGTTTCTGTTACAGCGCGTCCAGGATCGAGATCACACCGAACATGCCGCCCATGATGTCGTTGGCCGAGGAACCGACGCGCTGCGGCTTCTCCTTGGTGCCGGTCATGGTGGCGAGCCCCGACATCATCTGCACGACTTCATCGAGCGCGGGGCGATGTTCGTAAGGCCCGGAGAGAAAGCCCTTGTGGCCCGCGATGATCAGATGCGGATGGCGCCGGCGCAGCTCCTCAGTACCCAGCCCCTGCTTCTCGAGCTGGCCATCACGAAAATTCTCGACGAAGACGTCGGCCGCCGCGAGCAGGCGGTGCAGGGTGTCGCGATCCTCCGCCCTTGCAAGGTCGAGCACGACACTGCGCTTGCCCCGATTGAACAGCGGAAAGAAGGAGACGCCCATGCCGCCGAGGGCGCGCGTCTTGTCGCCTGTGGGCGGCTCGACCTTGATGACCTCGGCGCCGAGCTGCGCCAGGATCATGCCGCAAGTCGGGCCCATCACCATGTGGGTCATCTCCACGACCCTTACGCCCTCCAGCGGCAATCCAGCCATCGCGCTCTCCCTCGGCTTTTCTCGGCCCACATTATGCTTCCGCGAGCCATCTGAAAAATATAATCTGCCGAAGGCTATATTCGTGCTTCTAGAACGCTGAACATGGATTCTCGGCAGCTTCGCTATTTCATCGCCGTTTACGAGCAGCGCAACCTGTCGCGCGCGGCGGACCAGGCGAGCGTAGCACAGTCGGCGCTCAGCCATCACATTTCGAACCTGGAGGCGGAATTCGCGACGGCGCTGTTCGAACGCAAACCGCGCGGCATGGAGCCGACCGCGGCGGGCGAGCGGCTTTACGAGCATGCGCGCATCATCCTGCGGGCCATGGCGGCCGCCGAACGCGAGATCCGGGAGGGCAGCCGCAGCGTTGCCGGCGACATCTCGATCGGCATGGCCAATTCCGGCGTCAAGGCGATCGGCGTTCCGCTGATGCGGGCGGTGCTGGCCAAATATCCCGATCTCAAGATGTCGCTGACCGAGAGCCTGTCCGGGGCGACGTTGATGCATTTGATGGCCTCCGAGGTCGATCTCGCGCTGGTCTACAATCCGCCGTCGGAAAAGGACCTCGTGGCCGAGCCCGTGCTGGTCGAGCAGATGTTTTGCGTAGGGACCGCGAGACTGCTCGGCAATCGCAAGGGACCGATTAGCTTCGAGGAAGTGACACGGCTGCCGCTGCTGACGCTGGTTCTCGGCCTCTCGTCCCGCGCGCTGCTCGACGATCCGGTGCTGCTGAAGCGGCTGGAGCCCAGCGCCATACTGCATCTCAATTCAATCACGGGAATAACCGGCGCGCTATTGGCCGGGCTCGGCTGCGCGGTCGCGACCAAACTGTTTGCGCAGGAACATCTGGAAGCGGGACGCTTGATCGCGCGCGAAGTGATCGAGCCGAAGCTGACGCGCACGCTCTATCTCTGCCACCTGCGCAATCGTCCCATGACCTATGCCATGGAAGAGATGCGGCGGCTGATCCTGGCCTTGATCGCCGACAAGGTCGGGCAGGGCGCCTGGCAGGCGGAGTTGTTGATTTAGGGCGGCGCTCGGGCGGCATCGGCCTTTTTCATTGTTCGATTTTCAAGCAGCGCTACCGTCATTGCGAGGAGCGTCAGCGACGAAGCAATCCAGAGTCGCATGCGTGGCTGTGGATT
>Ga0134125_10005272_pt1 | contig 14707 bp, 16 predicted proteins | sample KB31751_FD_96464 | JGI IMG/M metagenome (GOLD analysis project Ga0134125, IMG submission 96464) | Terrestrial soil microbial communities with excess Nitrogen fertilizer from Kellogg Biological Station, Michigan, USA - KB3-175-1 | ecosystem: Environmental > Terrestrial > Soil > Unclassified ... | reverse complement strand
TTTTCGCCGGCTCCGGGGCGACAGCGCGCCCTTACCCGATTATTTCGTCGACGCCCAGACGCTGGCGCCCGAGGACCACGTCGTCATGCAGGCAGCAGTGCAGCGTCATGTCGACAGCTCGATCTCGAAGACGATCAATATTCCCGTCGACTTCCCCTTCGAGCAGTTCAAGGGCGTCTATCTCCAGGCCTATGAGCTTGGCTGCAAGGGCTGCACGACGTACCGGCCGAACGAGGTCACCGGCGCCGTGCTCGAGGTAAAGAAAGAGGCGAAGCCCGAGGCGCCCAAGCAGCAGCAATTGCCGCTGCCGACGCCGGCGCGCAAGCCGGTGCCCGGCGACGGCTACGAGACCGGCGTCGTCTACATGACGCAGCCGCTGAACCGGCCGGAAGAGCTGCCCGGCCGCACCTACAAGATCCGTTGGCCCGAGAGCGACCACGCACTCTACATCACCATCAACGACATTCTGCAGGATGGCCGCGTCCGCCCGTTCGAGATCTTCATTAACTCGAAGAACATGGAGCACTACGCCTGGACCGTGGGACTGACGCGCATGATCAGCGCTATCTTCCGCCGCGGCGGCGATGTCTCCTTCGTCGTCGAGGAGCTGAAGGCAGTGTTCGATCCGCGCGGTGGCGCGTGGATGGAGGGGCGCTACGTGCCGTCGCTGCTGGCGGCGATCGGTGACGTCATCGAGAAGCATCTCATCGATATCGGTTTCCTGCCGTCGAAGCGCAGCGCCACGCCCGAGCTGACCGAGCGTCAGGTGGTCAATCTACCGAGCGATCCGTCCGTCGGCGCGAGGCGCCTCGCGCAATGTCCCAAATGCGGCGAGGCGGCACTGATCCGCGTCGAGAATTGCGATCAGTGCACCAGCTGCGACTACTCGAAATGTGGCTGAGTTTCGCGTAACGGCTGGGCAGCGAGCGCGACAACGCCACTCCTTGGCAACAGATGGCCGTACGCGCTGATTTACTGAACTCGCTTCTGATGCGCGGTATGGCTCCCCGCCCAGCGCTTGGGTTGCCCATAATTCGGCAATGCAATGGCGGCGGCAAACGGGCACCGCCCGCCCCGGCAGGGCGTTGGCGCGAAAGAGACACCCGAGGAGGAAAGGAGCAAGGGAGCTGAGCCGTGCCCGACGCCGGAACATGGATAGAAAAGGCCGTATGGCTACGCCATTCCGCCGATCTCGAGCGTAACCCGCTCGAGCGCCAGACGCTGCTGATGCTGGCCGAGGATTGCGAGGCGATCGCCGCCGATCTTGAGGCGCAAGCGCAGCAGCCGGGCAAGCCCAAGCCGCCGGGCAACCCGCCAAAGCCGCCCGATCGCGACGCGCCGCAGCCGATCCGCGAGCCGCCGCGGCCGGTGCCGCCGCCGCCGATGGAACCGCCGCGCCCGCCGATCAGCGTGCAGAAGCTGCGCAGCGGCCGCTGAGACAGCGATCAATGGCGGCGGATCAATGCGGCCACGTCACTGAAATCGGCGGTCTGCCACGGCTTGGCGATGAAGGTCATACCGGGCACCGCGGCGACATCGACATAGGCGGAGGTCAGCACGATCTGCAGGTCAGGCCTGAGCTCGCGCGCCGCCTTGGCGAGTTCGACACCATCGATGCCGGGAAGCCGTATGTCGGAGAACAGCACAGCGATCTCCGGGTGCTTCGCCAGCAGCGCCAAGGCATCGTAGCCGTCGCCGGCGGCAAAGACAGCGAGGCCCAGCCCGGTGAAAAGCTCGATCGCTATCGCCTGCGAGCGATGGTCGTCCTCGACGACCAGGAGAGCCGGCGGCGCCTTGTGCGCCTGATGCGACGCATCGCCGGCGACTTCATGATCCGGCCGCGCAATCGCCGGCGCCGGTTGCTCGAGCAGCGCATCGACATCGCGCAAGAGCTCGATGGCACGGTAGGGCTTCTGCAGCATCCGGCTGCCGGGAAGCGCCTCGTGCTGCTCGCCTAGATTCCAGGCATAGCCGGTGGCGTAGAGGACCTTCAGCTGCGGGCGAAGGCGGACGGCGCGTTGCGCCAGCTCGAAGCCGTTGAGCCCGCTGCCGAGCACGACATCGGTGAACAGCAGATCGGGTTGCGGCTGAGCGCCCAACCGAGCAAGCGCTGCCTCGCCGCTGGCGGCAGCCAGCACCACGTAGCCGGCCGCCTCCAGGACCGTGACGGCCGTGTCGCGCACGTCGTCCAGATCATCGACCACGAGGATGCAGGACGCCGCCTTTGCCACCGCAGACAAGCCTCCGACGCAGCAAACACTTGGCGAAGGCTTTGGTCACAGCAAGCGGCGTCCGGCTTCGACATGCCGTCTCAGTAACAGCATCGCGCATCAAATGCATCGTCTAATGTAACAAGCGGCTGGTCTGCGCGGGAGTCTTTCGGATACTCGCCCGCACCCTTTATTGTCGGGGTACGCGCCCGGTCGGGTGTTCTATATTTGGCAGATTTTGTCGCAGGAGCGAATGGGCGATCCGACCGTTCAACCCGCAATGGGCCGCCAGTACACGATCGTGTTCGCCGAGGACGATTCCGCCGTGCGCGGCATCGTCATCGAGGTGCTGGCTGCGCGAGGCTTTCGCGTCCTTGCCGCGGCCGATGGTCATGAGGCGTTGCGCCTCCTCGCCGCCTCTTCGGTCGACCTGCTGCTCGCCGATATCGTCATGCCCGGGCTAGACGGCGTGCAGTTGGCGCGCAAGGCGAAGCAGATGCACCCCGCGATCAAGGTGCTGTTCACCACCGGCTACGCGCAACGGGCGGCCGAGCGCGACGCAATGCGCTATGGCCGCTTGCTGTTCAAGCCGGTGCGCCATCGCGAACTCACGCGCGAAGTCGAGGCGTTGCTCGCCGGCGGCTGATCGTCGGCGCGACACGCCGGCGCGCCACATAAATCACACGCGTCGTTGCGAGGGCTCCAGCGCGCTGGGCGCGGCCAAAGCGGCGCAACGCCAAGCCGCGGCAACCGTTCGGTTCGAACTGCGCTCGACCCTCAACTTAATGCCGCGGTGACTCGGTCCGCGGCCAGGGTTTACCGTGCCCGTGGCCGGCCGGCGGAGGAAATCTTGCCCGATCACGACTTACTGCCCCAGCGCGAGGGGATGTGCCTGGTAGAGAGCGAGGCGCGTGCTTGCATCCTGCTGGTCGATGACGATGCCCGCAGCCTCTATGCCCTTGCAGAGGTGCTGCGCGACTTCAGGCACGAGGTGGTGGTCGCCAGTTCCGGCGAAGAGGCGCTGCGCTGCCTGTTGCGCCGCGACTTCGCGGTGGTCCTGCTCGATGTGCGCATGCCCGGACTGAGCGGCTACGAGACCGCTGCCCTGATCCGCCAACGCGAGCGCTCGCGCTCCGTGCCGATCATTTTCCTTACCGCCTTCGACAAGGAGCAGGCGCATGTCTTCCAGGGCTACGAGGCAGGTGCCGTCGACTACCTGTTCAAGCCGGTCGATCCGCTGATCCTCAAGGCCAAGGTCGCAGTCTTTGCCGAACTCTACCGCAAGTCGATCGAGATCAAACAGCAGGCGACGATCGAGCGCGGGTTGCAGGAGGAGCGGCTCCGCGCCGAGCGCGCTCTGCTGCGGCGCGAGGAGGAGCAGGCGCTGCTGCTGCGCGCGGTGCCGGTCGCACTCTACAAGCTGCCGTTCGCGCCGAACCTGGAAGCCAGTCGCTTCGTGCGCGGCAATGTCGAGGCGCTGACCGGCTTCCCGGCGGAGCGCTTCCTCAATGATGGCGCCTTCTGGAGCTCACGCATCCACCCGGCCGACCGCGAGCGGGCGGTTACGGACTTGGCGAGGATCGCCTTTACCGGTACGGCGACGGTCGAATACCGCTGGGAGCGGGCCGATGGCGTGTATCGCCATCTCTGCGACCAGGCGGTGCTGGTGCGCGGCGAGAACGAGCCAGGCTCGATCTTCGGCACCTGGCTCGACGTCACCGACCGGCGCCTGCTCGAGCGACGGCTGCAGTCGGCACAGAAGCTCGAATCCCTGGGCCTGTTATCGGCGGGCGTCGCGCATGATTTCAACAACGTGCTGACCGCTGTTTCCGGCAATCTCGAGGCCATGGAGCGACAGGTGACGCCGGACACGCCGCTCCATCGCGCCGTGCTCACCGCACAGCGCGCGGCGCTGCGCGGCGAAAGTCTGGTGCGGCAATTGCTTAGCTTCGGCCGGCAGCGCGACCTGACGCGCGAAATCCTCGACCTGAAGCAGGTTCTCGGCGAGCTCGGCGGCCTGCTGAGCGGTCTGTTGCGCGGCCAGGTCACGCTCGAGTTGGCTCTCACGGACGATCTCTGGCCGATCGAGGTCGATCCGGGTGAGCTGGAGCTCGCCATGCTCAACATCGTCGCCAATGCGCGTGACGCCATGGCCGAGGGCGGCGTATTGCGCATCGCCGCCACCAACGTGTGGCTGCCCCCTGAACTGGGGGAGGGCCGGCCGACCGGCGATTTCGTCGCGCTCGAGTTCCGCGATAGCGGCGGCGGCATCGCGCCCGAAGTGCTGGAGCGGGTATTCGAGCCCTTCGTCACCACCAAGCCGGACGGCAGCGGCCTCGGCCTCAGCCAGGTCTACGGCTTCGCCCAGCAGGCAGGCGGCGAGGCGGTGATCGACAGCAGCCCCGAGGGTACCCGGGTCACTCTTTACCTGCCGCGGGCGCCGTCGGCTCCCCACGGCCTCCGCAGCGCCTCGCGGGGGGCTGCGCTGGGCGCAACCTGAGGGCGAACCCAAGCCCGTCTGTGCGATCTAAGCAAAACGTTAAGCCTGCTGCGCTTAAGGTGTGGCTCCGGTCGCCAGCCATATTGGCGAGAGGGGACGACCGGCGTCTGCCCAGGCGCACTGCACCAGGGTAAACGTGGCTTAACCGTGCAGGGGCGCGATGAAGATTCTGATTGCCGATGATCACGCGCTGGTGCGCCAGGGATTGCGGCAGCTATTGGCAGACGACGAACTGGGCCTCCCCAACGCGTCGGGCGATCTGAGCTTCCTCGAGGCCGATGGCTTCGACGCCGCGCTCGAGGTACTCGCCGCCAAGGGCGCCGACCTGCTCCTCATCGACCTCTCGATGCCGGGAATGGCCGGCGCCAACAGCCTGCGCGCGCTGCGCGAGGCCCACCCGAACACCAAGATCGTGGTCATCACCGGCTGGGAAGACCGCGCCACCATGCTCGACTGTCTCGGCGCCGGCGTGCATGGCTATGTGCCTAAATCCTTTGCCACCGACCAGATCGTCAAGGCCATCGAGGTGATCCTGGGTGGCGGCGTCTATGTGCCGTCGGAGATCGCCAATCTCAACGGCGCCGAGACCGTGAACGGCAGCGGCAAGGACAAGCCGACCGGGTCGATACCCACCGTGCCCGGGCTTGCCCGCTTCACCAAGCGCCAGCTCGATGTGCTGCAACTGCTCGGGCAAGGGCGCTCGACCAAGGAGATCGCGCGCGCCCTCGAGCTCAGCGAGGGCACCGTGAAGGTCCACCTCGCCGCGATCTATCGTGGGCTCAACGCACGCAACCGCACCGAGGCGGTCGCGCTGGCCAGCAAGCTGCAGTTATAATTCCTTTACCTTGACGCTGCGCCGGCGCGTATCGGGCGCGGATTTCCTCGGTTCGCGCGGCCTAAGCCGATCGGCCAGGCACGGGCTACGACGCCACGGCAACGCCGCCGTTAGACATCCCGCCGACTATTCCAATAGGAACAAAACCGGCATTCTCTCACCACGCCGCCTGATCGCTAGACGGGGTGTGGACGATGCCAGCGCTTACCTCCAGCCGTCGGATCGCCTTCGCCGCCGTTCTCCTGGCAGCCAATATCATCCCCACCGCCGTCCTCGCCGCCGCCGCCATCGGCCATGTCTCGGTCACCATCCTGCCGGCGACGGCCGCTGTCAGCGAGACCTCGCCGATCGAGCTGGACAGCGTCGGCAATCGCATCTCGACCCGTCCCGGCATCGTCACCCTCACCGGCGCGCCCAACCTCCCCGTCGCCATCTCGATCACCGGCAATGACACCGTGAACCCCAAGGGTCAACCGCTGCAACTGGCCGCCTTCACCCATAATGGCGGGCGGGAGCCGGTGCTGAACGGCAACGGCGAGCTCACTCTGGCGATCGCGACCACCGTGAAGAAGGGCGCGGTTGAGCCGCACGGCGCCTATTCGGGCAGCTACACCGTCATCGTCAACTACTGAACATGCCGCCCGCAACCGCGAGACCGGAGACTTCCATGACCGCAGCAACCAACGACCGGTGGCCCTCCCTGCTCCAGGAGCGCTCGGCCTACATCAATAACGTCAAGGTCGTGGCTGTCGCCACGCAGATCCAGATCGTGGCCCGCGGCCTCGACGACCTCACCGGCCTCTACGACAAGGCGGCCGGTCTCCCGGCCGACGGCGCGACCGCGCTGGCGGCAGCGGCGGAGCAACGCGACGAGCTCATCCGTCGGCTCGAGCAGAAAGGCCGTGCTTTCCTGCGCCTCGCCCGCAAGACGCCCGACCACGCTCAGGCCGATCAGCTGTTGTCGCTCTCGGTCATCTTCGGCGGCGAGGCCGAGCGGTTGCTACTGGACGAGGCGGCGTAACCGCGGCCCCACGGCGTCCTGGCCGCCTCAGGCGCAGGGCGCCTCGCGCGCGGCCATATCCTTGACGATCTGCTCGAGGCGATGCAGCGGACCATCGATCAGACCCAGCTTGCGCAGCTCGCAGACGGTGTTCTCGAGATACTCGCGGCATGAGCCGCGACCGCCGACACCTTGCAGGATGAGGCGGGCGGTCATCTCGAGCGAGAGCCTGCCGGCATAGCCCGCCTGCCTGCGGTCGACAGCGAAGGCGCGCGCCTTGACCTTGCCACAGGGGATATCGACCAGCACCTGCTTGAGGCGATAGGTCCCACGCGACATCTCGCGATCCCAGAGATAATGCAGCGCCGCGGCCACGTCGGCGGCCGGCACGCGATAGGCGATGCCCTTGCACGCGCCGCCGCGATCAAGGCCAAGCACCACGCCGGGACGCTCCGGCGTGCCGCGGTGGCGGTGCGAATAGACGCAGAAGCTGCGGTGATAGCCCTTGAGCAGCGCCGGCTGCGCCTCGGCATAGACGAAGCCCGGATCCCACATCAGCGAGCCATAGGCAAAGATCCAGAGGTCCGAGCGCTGCGCCAGACACTCGGCGATCTCGGCCGGCAGTACCTGTCCGCGTTGCGTCTTCCGGTCCACCGACCCTTCCATGCCCTGCCCGCTCCACCGTAACGCGCTCCGACGCGCTCTCCGCGATCGACGACAGGAGGCGCCGCCACAGGCTGTCGCTCAAGCGCAAAAAAGCGATTAACGCCGCTGCTGAAACAGGACGGAGTCGGGCGCCACGCCCGCGGCAAAAGCCCCTCATCTTGCGTCGGCACCAGGGCGGCGCAAGCGCCACGCGCGCATTGCGGACCCGCAGGTTCCGCATCGACCACCTCTCGGCGGCGCACTATAAGTGCCGCATGCGCCGCATCATCGCCGCAACCGTCGTGCTGCTGCTGGCCGCCGCCGCGAGCTATATCGGTTACTGGCTCTCCATCGCCCACCGCCTCCCCGACACGATCGCCGCCTGGGCAGCCGCACGCGGCGCCGAGGGCTACGAGGTGAGGTGGGACAGCCTCACCGTCGGCGGCTTCCCGGCGTCGTTCACCGTCACCTTGACCGGGGCCTCGCTCGCCGGCGCGCGGCCGCTGTCCTTCAAGGCCGGCGCCGCGGCCATCACCGGTGAGGCGCGGCCGTGGAATTTGCGGCGCTGGCACGTGACGGCACCCGACGGCGCGCGCGGCGAAGGGCCACACCAAGGCGATGCCATCACCGCCGCCATGCTCGACGCCACGGTCGCCGTCAGCGCCGACAAGGACACGAGCGTCAAGGTCGCTGCGCACCAGATCGCCGGCAGCGGCGGCTGGGCGCTGCTGCGCATTGCCGACGCCGAGGCGCAGCTCTCGCTGCCCGCTCGGCCGCCGACCGATCATCGACAAGAGAGTGCTCAAGCGACGCTACGGCTCATGGGCATCGCCTTACCTCGCGCCGTGCCATCACTCGGCGCGACCATCGACTCGGTGACACTCTCGGGCGCGCTTAAAGGGGCGATTCCCGCCGGCAGGCTGCGCGACGCCTTGTCGGCGTGGCGCAACGATGGCGGCACGGTCGAGCTGGAGCAAGGTACGTTGCATTGGAGCTCGCTGGCGGCGAGCGCCAATGGCACGCTCGCGCTCGATGAAACACTGCAGCCGATGGGCGCGCTGACCGCGACGATCGAGAACCAGAACGCGGTGATCGATGCCGCGGTGGCCGGCGGCACGATGCGCGCGCAAGACGCCAACCTGGCGAAGATCCTGCTCGGCCTGGTGGCGAAGCCAGGGCCCGACGGCAAGAAGCAACTCACGCTGCCCGTGACGCTGCAGAACCGCCGGCTCTATCTCGGCCCGGCGCAAATCGCCGTCCTGCCCGTCGTCACCTGGGAATAACCGCGGCGCTCACGGCTGTGGTGCTTGGGCGCGGTCGAACATGCCGTATTGCCTGATCACCTCGACGACACTGATGCGGTAATCGGCGAATATGTCGTTGCGGCCCGTGGCTTGCGCACGCTGGTGGCGATCGTGCTCGCGCCAGCGCTGCACCGCCTCGGCGTCGCGCCAGAACGACAACGACAGGATTTTGGCGTCGTTGCCGAGGCTCTGGAAGCGCTCGACCGAGATGAAGCCGTCGATCTTCTCGAGCTCGGGCTTCAGCGCAGCGGCGATGTCGAGGTAGCCCTGCTTCCGCCCAGGCTTCGGCTGCACTTCGAAAATCACCGCATACATGGTCGATCCTCCTGGCGCGAGAGTGACACAGCAGGACATGCACGCCAAGCCGCGACGCAAAGATCGCATCGCGCACGCCGCACGCCGCGCGCTTCAACATTTCGGGGTCGGCCGAACCATCTGCGCCGACCGCCTATGCGGTCGCGGCGGGGCATTCTATGTTGCGGGCTCGATCGCCGCAGGAAAGGCACATTCATGTCGACGATATCGATGGTGCTCGCGGTCTTAGTCGCCGCCGAGCATTTCGGCTTCCTGGTGTTGGAGATGTTCCTGTGGCAGAAGCCGATCGGCCTGCGCTTTTTTCGGCTGACGCCGGAAATCGCCGCCGCTTCGGCGCGGCTCGCCGCCAACCAAGGGCTCTACACCGGCTTCGTCACCGCCGTGATCGTCGCCGGCCTGCTGATTTCCGATCGCGGCGCCGGCTTTGCGTTGATCGCATTCTCGTTGAGCTGCGTCATCGTCGCCGGCGTCTTCGCGGCCTTCACCGTGTCGTGGCGCACGTTGTTTGTGCAAGCGGCGCCTGGCGCGGTGGCGCTGGCCGCGCTGGTCTTCCTCGAGTAGCCCGGATCAGGCCTGCTTCGCCTCGATGATCGAGCGGCGGATGGCGCGGGTGCGGGTGAAGAGGTCCTGGAGCTTGTCGCCCTCGCCCCAGCGGATGGCGCGCTGCAAAGCGGTCAAATCCTCGGTGAAGCGCTGCAGCATCTCCAGCACCGCTTCCCTATTGTTGAGGAACACGTCGCGCCACATCACCGGGTCGGAGGCGGCGATGCGCGTGAAGTCTCGGAAGCCGCCGGCCGAGAACTTGATCACTTCGGATTTCAGCGTGTCCTCGAGGTCGGTCGCGGTGCCGACGATGGTGTAGGCGATGAGATGCGGCAGATGCGAGGTGATCGCCAGCACCATGTCGTGATGTGCGGCATCCATGGTGACGATCTTCATGCCCGCCGCTTCCCACAGCGCGGTGACCCGCGCCAGCGCCTCGGCATCACCGTCGGGCAGCGGCGTCAGGATGCACCAACGGTCGTGAAACAGGTCGGCGAAGCCCGACTCGGGCCCGGAATGCTCGGTGCCGGCGACGGGATGGCCGGGCACGAGATGCACGCCCGCTGGCAGCGCCGGTTTGAGGTCGCGGATCACTGCCTCCTTCACCGAGCCGACGTCGGTCAAGACGGCGCCCGGCTTGAGTGCCGGAGCGATGCGTCGGCCGATCTCGGCGTAAGCCGAGAGCGGCGTGCTGATGACGACGAGGTCGGCGCCTTTCACCGCCTCGGCCGGATCGGCGGTGACACGGTCGGCCAGCGCCAGCGCTCGTACCTTGTCGAGCGTCTCCTCACGACGCGCGCAGGCGACGATCTCGCCCGCCAGCTTGCTGCGGCGGAGCACGCGCGCCAGCGACGAGCCGATGAGGCCGATGCCGATCAGCGCGACGCGCTCGAAACGTGCGCCGCTCATTGGGACTTGAGGAAATCCGCCAACGCCGCGACGACGGCGCGCATCTCCTCCTCCGTGCCGATGGTGATGCGCAGGTACTCTGGCAGGCCGTAGGCCGCCATCTGGCGGGTCAGAATGCCGCGCGCCTTGAGGAAAGCGAACCCGGCCGACGAATCCTTCGGGGCCGTCGGGAAGCGCACCAGCACGAAATTCGCCACGGACGGCTTGACCGTGAGGCCGAGTGCCGCGAGCTCGCGCTCGAGCCATGGGCGCCAGATGTCGTTGCGCTCGCGCGCCCGGTCGAGCGCGCTCACATCATCGAGCGCGGCGATCGCTGCCGCCTGCGCCGGCAGGTTGATGTTGAAGACGCCGCGCACGCGATTGAGCACGTCCGCCACTGGCGCGCTGAAATATCCCCAGCCGATGCGCAAGCCGGCCAGCGCGTAGATCTTCGAGAAGGTGCGCAGCATCACGACGTTCTGCGCCGCCTCGACAAGCTCTATGCCGGGCTCGTAGTCGTTGCGCGTGACGAACTCGGCATAGGCCGAATCGATCACCAGCAAGGTCGAGGCCGGCAAGCCGCGGTGCAACCGCGCCACGTCCTGGCGCGACAGGAACGTGCCGGTCGGATTGTTAGGGTTGGCGAGAAAGACCAGCCGCGTCTTGGGCGTAACGCGCGCCAGCAGACCGTCGACATCGGCGGTAAGATCGTTCTCGGGCACGGCGATCGGCGTGGCGCCTGCCGCCTTGGCGGCGATCGGGTACATGAGGAAGCCGTGCCGGCTGTAGAGCACCTCGTCTCCGGGGCCCGCAAAGCAGCGCGCCAAGAGGCCGATGAGCTCGTCCGAGCCGGTGCCGCAGACGATGCGCTGCGCATCGAGCCCATAGCGCCGTGCCAGCGCGTGGCGCAGCTCGATCGAGGCGCCGTCGGGATATCGGTAGATCTCGCCGGCCGCGGCGCGATAGGCCTCGACGGCGCGCGGGCTCGGGCCGAGCGCGCTCTCATTCGAGGCGAGACGGATGACGCGCGCTACGCCGGATACTTTCGCCTCTCCGCCGATATAGGGCGCGATGTCGAGGATGCCGGGCCGCGGCGCGGGAAGATCGGACATGGCGCTCACATCTTGCCGGCGAGCGCGGCGGGCGCCATTGGCCGGGCATAGGCGCCGAGATGCGTGACACGCGCCACACGCTCCGCCAGCGGCGCCAGCGCCTTGCGCAGGCGCGCATCATCCGGGGTCACGAGATCGTCGATCTCGACGAGGTTCCATGCCGCAGTGCCGTCCGACGTGTGCGCAGCGAACAGCGTGACGGCGAGGCCAGCCTCGTTGAGGGCGCCGATGAGGCGGGCGCGGCTCAAATCGCCCTTGATCTCGATGGCGACGAAGCTGCGGTCGGCGCCAGTGGCGTCGAACTCGGCATGGCCGATGACCAGCGCGTCGGCACCGTCGCCGCGGGCGTTGCCGCGACCAGCGAAAGGCAGCCGGGCGATGACGCGAGGCGCGCTCGCGCCGCTCGCCGCGAGCATCGGCCACCAGGGCGCGTTCTCGCCTTCACCCGGCATCGGCAGCACGCCGACCATCGCGCGCCCTTCGCTCAGTGCGCGCAGTACCTCGCCGGCCGACTGGAAGGCCAGCATCGGCATGCAGCTGCCATAGTGGTCGCGTGCCACGTCCCAGTAGTCGGGGACGGCGCCGGGAGTCTGGACGGCGACGGCGAACTCGCCCTGCAGCGAGATCGAGCCGCTGATCAGCTCGCGCCAAAGCCGCACCAGGACAGCGCGCGGGAAGGGGCCGCGATGCCGCTCGACGAGGCGGCGCAGCAGCGTGGCCTCGCGCCCAGGCCGCACCGTGGCGATCCCGCCGCGCTGCTTCGCACGGGCGATCGATTGGACGACCTCGGCCCGCTGCATGATCAGATCGTGCAGCTGGTCGTCGATCTGGTCGATGCGGCGGCGCAAGTCGTCGAGTGCCGAAGTATTGGTGGCCATGGCGCATTATGTGCAAGCCGGAGGGCGATAGAGATAGTTCGGCTGACCGGCGAAAGCAAAGAAAACATTGACATACCGGGGCCTTGATCCCTAGCTATGCCGGGCTTGCGAACCGGCTGTGCGGTCTTCTGGCACGGTCAGGAATGCCATGTTTGGCCTTACAGAGACGAGCGTGCCCGCCCCTTCGCCGACCCGCGAGACTGCCCTTCTCCTCGACCGTCCCGGCCTCCGGCTGGTGGTGACGACGCCGTTGCCGCTCGATTGCGGCGTGGCGCTCGCGCCTTACACCATCGCCTATCAGACCTACGGCACGCTCAATCCCGAGCGCACGAACGCCATCCTCATTTGCCATGCGCTGACCGGCGACCAGTACGTCGCCGAGCGCCATCCCGTGACCGGCAAGCCGGGCTGGTGGGAGACGCTGGTCGGCCCCGGCAAGGTGCTCGACACCAACCGCTATTTCCTCATCTGCGCCAACGTCCTCGGCGGCTGCATGGGAAGCACCGGACCGGTGGAGATCAACCCGGCGACCGGCAAGCCCTGGGGACTGTCCTTCCCGGTCATCACCATCGCCGACATGGTGCGGGCGCAGAAGGTGCTGATCGACCATCTCGGCATCGAGACGCTGTTCTGCGTCACCGGCGGCTCGATGGGCGGGATGCAGGTGCTGCAATGGGCGGCGTCCTTTCCCGAGCGCGTCTTCGCGGCGGTGCCGATCGCCACCGCGGCGCGGCACTCGGCACAGAACATCGCCTTTCATGAGGTCGGCCGCCAGGCGATCATGGCCGATCCGGAATGGCGCGGCGGCAATTATCTCGAGGCCGGGCGGACACCGGCGCGCGGCCTCGCGGTGGCGCGCATGGCGGCGCACATCACCTACCTCTCGGAGCCGGCGCTGCACCGTAAGTTCGGCCGCAACCTGCAGAACCGGCAGGGGCTGACCTACGGCTTCGATGCCGATTTCCAGGTGGAGTACTACCTGCGCCACCAGGGCATCTCGTTCGTCGAGCGCTTCGACGCCAACTCCTATCTCTATATCACCCGCGCCTGCGATTACTTCGACCTCGCGGCGGAGCATGGCGGCGTGCTCGCCAACGCCTTCCGCGGCACCAAGACGCGCTTCTGCAGCATCTCCTTCACCAGCGACTGGCTCTATCCGACGGCCGAGAACCGCGCCATCGTCCACGCGCTCAACGCCGTCGCGGCCAATGTCAGCTTCGTCGAGATCGAGACCGACAAGGGGCATGACGCGTTCCTGCTCGAGGAGTTGGAATTCTTCGCGACCCTGCGTGGCTTCCTCGACGGCTGCGCCGGCCACCGCGGCCTCAAAGGCGCATGAGCGCCGACGGCAGCATTCCGGGCGCCGCGGCCGACAGCGCAAGGCTGCGCGGCGATCTCCGACTCGTCGCCGAGATGATCGAGCCGGGGGCGCGCGTGCTCGATATCGGCTGCGGCGACGGCGAGCTCTTGGCCTATCTCGCGCAGTACAAGCGCGTCGACGGCCGCGGCATGGAGCTGTCGCAGTCCGGCGTCAATGCCGGGGTGCGCCACGGCCTTTCGGTCATCCAGGGCGATGCCGATCACGACCTCCATGACTATCCGTCAGACGCTTTCGACTACGCCGTGCTGAGCCAGACGCTGCAGGCGACGTATCGGCCACGGCGCGTGCTCGAGCATCTCGTGCGCATCGGCCGGCGCGCCATCGTCTCGTTCCCCAATTTCGCCCATTGGCGCATTCGCCTGAGCCTGCTGACGCGCGGCCGCATGCCGTTGACGCCGCTGCTGGCGCAACCTTGGTACGACACGCCCAACATCCACCTCTGCACCATTCTTGATTTCGTCGCGCTGTGCGACGAGCTCGGCATCACGATCGAGCGCAGCGTCACCCTCGACCGTGCCGGCCAGCCCTACCGCCTCAACCCGCGCGGCACGCTGGCCAACCTGCTGGCCGAGCAGGCGCTGTTCCTGCTGCGCCGCACCGGACGCTGAGCGCGATTAGCCGCTGAGGCGCGGCGCGCCTGACGGCACCGGCACGTAGACACGGTGGCGGTGCTCCTTGCGCTTCGCCACCGGCTTCGCCGCATAGATCTGCTTCGTCGCCTCGACGATGGAGACGCCGGCGAAGGTGGTGAACCAGCGCTCGCCGATGCGCTCGATGGCATTGGCGGAGCGCAGCATCATGCGCGAGCCGTTGGGCGGCACGAAGAGCGCCGAGGACACCCGCTCCGGCGTGAAATCCGCCTCGCGCAGCAGGCGCGAGAGCTGCGTCCCGGTATAGGGATGACCCTGGCCGAACGGCGTGGCGTCGATGCGCGCCCAGATGCCGCGGCGATTGGGCACCACGACCATGAGCCGGCCGCCGCCGGCCAGCACGCGCCATACCTCTTTCAGCAGCGCGCGGACCTGCTCGCTGTGCTCGAGGCAGTGGACCAGCAGCACGCGGTCGATCGAGAAATCCTGGAGAGGCAGCTCGCCCT
>Ga0134125_10005271_pt1 | contig 14708 bp, 10 predicted proteins | sample KB31751_FD_96464 | JGI IMG/M metagenome (GOLD analysis project Ga0134125, IMG submission 96464) | Terrestrial soil microbial communities with excess Nitrogen fertilizer from Kellogg Biological Station, Michigan, USA - KB3-175-1 | ecosystem: Environmental > Terrestrial > Soil > Unclassified ... | reverse complement strand
GAACAGATTGTTGGCGCCCAGCGAAATCTGGATCTGGTCGGTGAGGTTGTAGCGCCCTTCCAGGTCGGTGAGGATCACGCCTGCCGCCACAGTAGGAATTTCCTCGCCGCCGCTGTTCGGGCTGATATAGCCATGCTCGGAACCATAATAGGTCTCGCGCAAGGTGGCGCCGAACTCGTCAAGCGTCCAGTCGGCGGTCAACCCGATTTTGATGTTGGGCGTGGAATGCTCATAGGAGAACACGTTAAAGGAGTTGAAGAAGATCGCGTTCGGGTTGGAGGCCAGCAATATCGCCGGCGGAGGCGCCACCCGGCCCACATGGGTGGTGTTGTAGTTGCCGGCCAAGGTCCAGTTGATCAGACCCATGTCGCCGAAATCGGTCGGATAGTTGATCGTCACGTCCACACCCTGGGTCAAGGTCGAGACCGCATTGACATAGGCGGTGGCGCCCTGCTGGGTGGCGGTGGGATCGAGCGACACGCCAAGGGCAGTAATGGCGCTGGTCACCAGCGGCGTGTTGACGGCACCACCGGCGGAAGTGATGGTCGAAGAGGCGGTGATGCGGTTGCCGATGGCGATCGAATAGACGTCCACCGTGGCGCTCAGATCCTGCAGCGGATGGGCGACCACGCCCAGGCTGTAGCTGGTGGCGCTTTCCGGCGCCAGGTCGGGGAAACCAAGCAGTTTGGCCGCCGCGGAGTTGGCCGGCAACTGCAGGGTCGCCGAGGTCGGCGAGACGTTGACGGCGGTATAGAATTCTTCGGCCAGGGTGGGCGCACGGAAGCCGGTCGAAGCCGTGCCGCGGATGGCGTATTGCGGGGTGATGTCCCAACGCGCCGTGACCTTGCCGATCTGGGTGTCGCCAAAGTCGCTGTAATGCTCGGCGCGGCCCGCCACGTCGAGCTGGATGGATTCGATGGGTGCCAAGGCGAAATCGACATAGCCCGCGTAATTCTTGCGGCTGTGATTGCCCGAACCCGCGACCGGGAAGCCGGGGAAGGATTGCGGGCCTTCCTTGTAATAGGACAGCGGCTCGCCCGCGCCGATGCCGTAGGTGTCCTCGCGCGCCTCGGCGCCGATCGCCACCGTCAAGGGCGAGGCCATCCCGATATTGAAGGGATGGGTCGCATCGATGGTGCCGGTCAACTGGCTGGCGGTGAAGGAGCCGTCATAGAAATTGAGCGGCGTGGTGTGGGTGTCGATGAACAGCGTGCGGACGCCGGAATTCCAGGTATAGACAAGGTTGATGTCCTTGCCGTAGCTGACACCCAGATCGAAGGCCCAGCCCAGAAGATTGAACTTCTCGCCGACATTGTACTGATAGTCGTCTTCCTTGATCACTTCCATGGGACGGAAGCCCTGGGGGTAGAGCACCAGTTCGGGTGCCGTCCCCAGCGCGGACTCGCCGGTGGCGGACGGCAGAAGCGCCCCAGTCTGGGCGTTGATCAAGGTCGAGCTGAACAAATTGCCCGCCTGGCCGGAGGAGATGATCACGCCGGTGGCCGGATTGAGGCCCGCGCCGGGGGTGCCGGGAAGGGCGCTGAAGCCGTTGGCGGTCTTGAGCGCAAATGGTCCGGTGCACGAGGCTTTTAGTCCGTCCGCCGTGCTGGAGCCGGTATTGTAGCCGTCCGGATTGGTCGCCGAGCAGGGCTGGTTCGAGCCCATGGTGGCGATGATCTGATTGGGCAGACGGTAATTCTCGAACGACTTGCCGAATTTGTGGCCATAGGTGCCGAAGGCATAGATCGAGAGATTGTCGCTGAAATCATATTCGGCGTTCACTTCGCCCGAGGTCAACTGATATTCCAGATTGCCGTCAATCGCGTTGTCGCGCGGATAGCCGATGGTGTTGCCCACCAAGGTGTTGGGAATGCCGTTGCCCACGGTGCCCAGCGTGGCGATGCCGTTGCTGCCCACGCCGGTGACGGTCTGCTGGGGTACGGGAGTGTTGGTACTATCCACCATGCGCTCGTCGTTTCCGCCATACTGAGTCCAGTTCTGGTATTGGCGCTGGACGGTGAAATCGACGAAGCCCTTGTCGAACAAGGGCAGGCCCATATTGTAAGACACGTCCCATTTGGCGCCGTTGGCCTTCAGGCCCGAGACATGGCCGCGGTTGAAATAATCGCCCGCCTGGGCCATCAGCGAACCGCCGGAAGATTTGTTCTTCAGGATGATGTTCACCACGCCGGCGACCGCGTCGGTGCCGTACTGGGCGGCCGCGCCGTCCAGCAGCACTTCGACATGGTCGATGGCCGCCGAGGGGATCAGCGAAAGGTCGGCCGCGGCGCTGCCGGCGAAGGCGCCGCCGGCGTCCACATGCAGGTTGGCGGAGTAATGACGACGCTTGCCGTTCACCAGGACCAGGGTGTCGTTGGGGGAAAGGCCGCGCAGCGCCGCGGAAAGCGTCAGGTTCGCGGTGTCACCGCCGAATTGCTGGGCGGTGAAGGAAGGAACGCTCTGGCCCAATTGTTGGCGCAGGTCGGTCGAACCGGTGCCGTGGCTCAAGGCGTCGGTGCCCAAGACCTGGATGGGCGCGGCCGAGTCGGCGGCCGTCATGCCCTGGACGCGGGTACCGGTGACGATCACGGTTTCGGTGTTGGCGCCACCGGCTTGTTGTGCCATGGCAGGCGCCGCGATCATCGCGAACGCAGCAACGGATGAGCCAACGAGCAGCGTCTGCTTGAACGAACTGTGCATGAAATCCCCCTCGTGCGCGCGACGTTTTGATTGCGGGTGCACTCCCGGCACCCAAGCCACTCGCCGCTCGCAGTTTGGAAGGTGTCGCGGAGCCCCCCAACCGTTAACGGCAATCCGGGGCCACTTTGCCCACCGCCATCAACGTGCTGTGGGACCTAGGCAATGTAAACTATACCCGAGTATGGAAATTCTCGGCTTTCGCGTGAGCCGTACAAGCGAAACCGAAAGGGCCGCGCCCTTCGTGAAATAAGATTGCGCGTGCCTTTTGGCTTACACCTTAAAGGCCGTCCGCCGGACCTTACCCAAAATAGCAGATACCAAAGTCTGCCCGACCGCTTCCGCTCCAAAGGCGCAACCACGCATGGAGGGACGGGGCGCGAGCGAGCGGCCTTTGCACCCGCAATCGCCAAGCGGGAGGAAAGCATGACGCGCGTGCATCTCAAGGTTGCAGATGGCGCGGAATTTGTCCGTAGACAGATAATTGATGGCAGACCGGGCCCATGGCATCGCTTTCGCCAAAAACGCCGATGGTGAAGGATGACGGCTTTGTAAGGGATATTGGCCTGCTTCCCCGAGGCGGGAAGGAAAAATATCGGGCGGGCCGGGAATTTTGCAACCGATCCAATTCGAATGGATTGTTCTGGTGCCAGATTTTGGCCTGGATTTCACATTTGAAAGGTCGCCGCCCATGCTGAAACCAATGCTTCTTGTCTGTGCCATGGAATTGTTGGCGATTGCGGGGGCCTCGGCCCAGACGGGCGCCCCATCCGCCATGCGCGCGCCCGCCGGCGTGGCACGCATCCCGGGTCCGTCGAATTCGCCCTATACGGCCACCACGGCAAGGGAGTTCGCGGAGGCTTGCAAGCAGGACCAAAGCAGTTGTTCTTCCATGGTGGGCCAAGTGCTGATGGACCGCATCCAGTTCTCACCCACTTCGCATATCTGCCTGCCTGGCATTGCCTATGCCAACGCGGTGGGGTCCTGGCTTGAAACCTATCCGGGTGCTGCGACCATGAATCCGCGCGACGGAATCTATTTGGCGCTGACCACCATATATAAGTGCGGCCCGCCCAATAATTACTGAGCAACTGCGCGGCTCTTTTGGGCGCTGAGTGCGTCGCGCGTGCTCACGTGCTGCGCGCACGCTCCGCGCGACACTCCTGCTCATCCCCCAAAATCCCTCGCGCCTATGTTGCCGCGCCGCCACAAAAAAAGCCGGCGGCTTCATCGCCGCCGGCTCTTGTATGCGAACGGCGTCTTCGGAACTTACATTCCGGATCCCTGTATTTCCCTCCAGCTTGCCTCAATGGCCTTCACCGCGTTCTCGGGCAGCGGGACGTATTGCAGCGCTTCCGCGCTCTTATCTCCGTTGCTGTAGGCCCATTTGAAGAAGTTCAGCGCTTTTGTCGAATCCCCCACACTGGGGGGCTTCTTGTACATGATCACCCAGGTGGCGCCGGTGATCGGCCACGCATTTGGCCCCGGCTGGTCAACCAATACCATGTTGAAAGCCTGGCTGGAGGCGCCCGCCCAATCAGCACTGGCCGCCGCGTCCCGGAACGTGCTGATCGACGGATCGAGCGTCTTGCCCGCCCTGTTGATCAACTTGGTGTAGGTCAAATGATTTTGTAGAGCGTAGGCATACTCGACGTACCCGATTGAACCTGACAGTTGTGCGACGCTGCCGGCAACACCTTCATTGCCCTTGCCGCCGATGCCCGCCGGCCACGCCACCGCCGTGTCAGCGCCTACCTTGCCCGCCCATTCGGGGCTAACCTTGGAGAGATAGTTGGCAAAAATGAAAGTGGTGCCCGAGCCGTCAGAGCGGTGCACCACCAGGATGGCCATGTTGGGTAGAGGAAGGTTGGGGTTGAGCTTCTTGATAGCGGGATCGTTCCATTTCTTGATCTGGCCCAGATAGATGTTGGCAAGCGTGGGCCCATCGAGAACAAGCTGGCCTGGCTGAATGCCCGGCAAGTGAACGACAATGCTTTCGCCGCCGACAATCACCGGAAACTGAGTCATTCCATATTGGTTCAATTCCGACGTGGCCAAAGGCTTATCCGAGGCACCAAAGGTCACAGTCCTGGATTCGATCTGCTTGATACCGCCGCCTGAACCGATTGACTGATAGTTGATCCTGTCTCCGGCGGTGTAGTCGGCGGACCATTTCGAAAGAATTGGAAAGACGAAGGTCGAGCCCGCACCGGTGATCTCTGCCGCGACAGCGGGACCCGCGAACAGGGAAGCCGCGAAAGTCGCCGCCAACACAGTCTTCAAGGAAGCTTTCATGGTTTTGTCCTTTCTATTGCGCCGCTCCACGGGCGCGGGGATTGGGAGAAGAAAATGGCGCGGGGACAAGCTCCCCACGCCGTCGGTTACCACTGGAAATCGCCCCACAGGCCGACTTCGTCATAGGTGCCCTTCATCAGTCCGGTAGTCGAACCGATCGTGCCGTTCGCGGTGGAAATCGAGCCGTGACTCATGGCGTCATGCTTGTAGGCCAGCGAGAAGTCCGCGATCTTCACCGGGCTGTAGCTGATGCCGAAGGTGTAATAAGTGTCGTTGGCGAGCGGCGCCGTCTTGGTCGATGGATGCACGTTGTCGAAGCGGCCGAACACGCCCCATTCCGGCAGGAAATAATAGGAGGCGAAGGTTTCATAGCCATGGGCGCCCTGGCCGGTCGCGGTGTTCGCCAAGCTGTCGCCATTGTTGATATTGTTGGCGGAGAAATATTCCCCGCCGATCCGCAGGCCATTCCCCACATAGGCGCCCAGCACGTCAAAGCGCTGCGCCGTTTTCAAAGCGGCCGTCCCGGAGGGAATGCCGAGCTTGCCGTCATAGCCGCCGACCGCCAGGCTGAAGCCTTGATATGTGGCGCTGATGCGGCCTTCAAAGTCCATGGTGTTGAAACGATTGGCGTCGCTGCCAGTCGGGATCTTCTTGTAGCTGCCGCCGTTCACCGCCGAGAATTGGTAATTGAGGATGCCGTCGAACATCGTGCCCAGGATATGCACGCCCCAGTCGGATGAGGTGCCGAATTTGGGACGCTCGATCAAGGTCTGCTCAAAATAGCGATAACCGTAGAGACCTTCGTCATAAGGAATCCAGGGCATGTCGGCAGCGCCGAGCCGCACGGTGAAGGCCGGGTCGAACTTGGCCTGCAGATAGGCCTTCTTCAGATAAAGCTGGCCGGCGCCGGTGGTGCCGTCATAGATGGTGTCGGTGGTGACGTTGGCCGAATAGATGCTGCTGAAGGTGTGATCGACCCCGATATAGAAGCGCTTGATATCGAAGTTGGTGCCGTTGCCGTTGGTGGCGCCGCTGGTCGCGCTGGTGGCCGCGGTGGACCTGGCACCATTGACCTTGTTGCTGATGTTGGTGACATCGAAATACATGCGTCCGGATACCGAGGTGTTGTCCCACCAGCCGGACGGCGGCGCTGGCGGATTGGCGCCGGCCTGGGCGGCGCGCATTTCCGAATCCTGGACTTCGGATTCCAGCGCCGAGATCTGCGCCTCGAGTTCCGCGTTGGTGGGCGACATCTCCGCCTGGGCCAATTGGACCTGGCCCGAGGGCTGATGGACGACATTCGTGGCGGCTTCCGGCGCTGCCGCATGCGCCCCCGAAGCGGCCAACATCGCGATGGCGGCGGTGCCGGCCATCAATCCAAATTTCCCCATCCGTCCAATTCCCTTGAAAGTGCCTCGCGCCATTTCGCGCGGGCAACTCCTTCGCAAGGGGGCGCTACAGGATCGTGAAGCTTGTATGACGATCCGGTGACAAGGACGGAAAAGGTTTGGCGCGCCGCGTCACGGCGCCTGAGGCGCATAGGGCAGCGCCTTCAGGTCGGGCGGGAGCCAAGACCTGCGCGCCGCCACCGAAAAAAGCCGCTCGCGGCTCCAATATTCCAGAAGCCAGTTGGCATCGCCCAGGGGCGAGGCCAGCAGCCGGTCCAGGATGTCGTGCAAAGGCGCGTCGCCGGAGGCGGCAAGCCATGCCCTCAGCGCCGCCAGCGAAGCGCGGGTGATCGTGTCGTGGTAGCCGCCACTGTCGGTGTTGGCGGTGCCGCTCGCTTCATTATAGGCGCGGATCAGTCCGGGCAGCTTCTGATCCAGATCAAGCGCGGGACGGTGGCGGATCAGCCATAAGGTCGCCGCCAAATGCGCAGCATGGGTCCATTCCGGCTTGGGCAGCGAACGGTCGAGAAATTTCTCGCCCACGCGCGCGATCTCGGCCTCGCTGGAAAATTGCCGTGCTCTCATGGGGTCAGGATACCGGAAAAAATCCCGCTCGAAAGCGGATCCCGTCAGAGCGCGGCGGAGTAGCCCCCCAGCTCGCAAGCCTTGGCGAAATGCTCGGCATTGAGAAACGCGGCCCGCTCAGCTTCGCCCATCGGGCGGCGAGGGCGCGGGGCGATTTGCTCATACGAGGTTCGGCCCGAGGCGCCGGACAGCTTGAATTGATTGAGATCGCGCAGATAGAACGGGTTGAAGGTCACCGCCAGTTTTTTACACATCTGCTGCAATACGCCGTCGGGCCGCGAGACGAAGTCTTCGTAACGCAGGAACAGCGCGCCCGGTACGCCGCGGAAGAATTCACAGAATTTCGCGTAGCGGCGGCAGAATTCGTTGATATCGGATTTGATGGGATTCCACGCATTGTAGGTCTGGCCGGAAAGAAAACAGTCCACCGGATGGCGCAGCAGAACCAGGCTTGCCGGCCTGGCGAAATCCAGGAGCGGCAACGCCGCGGATGAGAATCGTTCCGAGGCGAAGAAGTCGCCATGGGACCATTCCCGCAGCAGAACCTGTTTTTCTTCGCCGGCAAGCCGCAAAATCTGTTCGATCTTGCAGCGGAAGGCCTCGCCCCGCGCTTTGGCGACGTCCGTTTTCTGCAGGCTTTTCCCGTATCGCGCCAGAAATTGCTCCAGCGGAGTGGTGGGCGAGAAAGCGGCATCCGGAATGACCGAGAAATAGGGGTGAATCTCGTTGAGCAGCACGCAATTTTGCTGGGCCGCCATGGCCTTGGCGAAGACCGTGCCGCCCGAGGAGGCCAGATGATGAAGAACGATCATACCTTCTCCAATGGTTGACCACGAACGGCGCGCCGTGCCGCCACCGCGGTGAGGAAGGCGGCATAGCTCCAGCCCAGATGCCTGGCCGAAGTCTGTGCGCCGTCATTCTGGTCGAATTGTTCGGAAAGATCACCGCTTTCCGGGGTGAAAGCGCGCACTGTTTCGAGATAAGCGTCGCCTTTTTCGATGTCGCCATCGCGATAACAGAACTCGGCTGCTCCCAGAGTCGAGAAGTAATAGGCGCCCCCGGAATAATAGACGTCCCCCTGATAGCGGCCCAGCGCGGGCGCGCGCGATGATGGCCGCTCCCGGTTGATGGCATAGGCGGCATCGAACAGACGTTCCAGCCGCGCCAGGGTCCGCCGATAGCGCGGGCCCAGGACCCGGGCATGATTGGCGGCCAGGATCACCGACATATCGAGCAGTTTTTCCGGCGCCCCGCCGGGGACGAAGCGCGAGCGCAGATGCGCCTCTTCCTCCATCCAGAAATCGTCCAGCCTGGTTTCGAGAATGCCCGCCTCTCTGCGACACAGATTTGCGGTGGCGGCGTCGCCTCGCGCCTCCAGCCAATCGGCGCCCGCCTGCAGCGCCGCGGCTGAAACCCTGAGCGTATAGGCGTGCAGCCCGGCTTCTTCTTCCCAGATGTCGAAGCAAGGTTCTCCGGCATGACGCAGCACGAACGCCAGGTCGCGCCGGACGAGCTCGGCCGCTTCACCTTCCGCGCCCCAGCGCAGCACGCACAACGCGCGCAGCGCCGGCCCATCATTCTGCGGGCGCGGCCAGTCGGTAATGTCCAGCGTGCCGTCGGGATTGACGCGGGTTTCCGCGGGAATGGCGGGCCCATGCGCCTCGGCCGCATTGGTGCGCAGGAAGCGGACGAAATCGGGCTCGGCGCGATCCCGCCAGCCGGGCGGCAAGGTGCGGCCGTCCAACGCCTGAAGACCGAGGCTGAAGCGGACGAAATCCTGGAACAGCGTGTCGGCTTCGGGTAGGTCATTGCGCAGCAGGCGCAAGGCGTCCATCACCAAGGCGCTGTCGCGATACCAGTGGAAGAAATAATCCGGATCGGGGTCGTAGGACGCCAAGACCGGCGATGCCACCACCGAGCCCGGCTTGGGCACGACCACCTGGCCGAAACGTGGCCGCTCCTTGACGATGCCGACCGGAGAAATGCTTTTCAGCATCATCGCCGCGGCGTGATCCCATTCCCGCGTGATCCAGCGCTCCAGCCCGCTCACGCGACAAAACCTTCAAAGCCCAGCCGGGCCAGGCCCCGGCGCACTTCCGGCGCGCTCATGAAGAGCTTCCATAGAAGTCCGCTGCGATAGTTCTCGATCATCACCACGATGGGCGCCTGGTCGATGGCAAGGAAGGTCTGGGCCCACCAGTCGCGCGTTTCATTGAAGGCATCGATGAATCCGAAACGGTCCCAGACGCGTCTCCCATGCGTCTTCAGGAAATGACGCAGCGCCGTCAAAGAGGCATCCGGCGCATAGGGAAGCGACGCCAGCGCCGCCGTCGGCGAAATCGTGCCATTGTCATGGGCGGGAGCATGGGCGTCATAGCCGTCAGGATCGTCGCTGGCGGTAAGGCCCCACGAAGCCGCGCCATAACCCTTGAAACCCTTGGGATTGGCCACGCAATGGGCCCGGTTGATCGCCACATGGGCCAAATTTTGCCGCCAATAATCGGCGTGGGCGTCGCGCAGATTCCGGGGATCGAGCCCCAGGAAGGAATAATGGGCGAAGAATAGCGGACCACCCAGTGCAGGTCCCAGCGGCAGGCGCACGCCATAATAAATGTTGCCGTTCTTGTAGCCGGCGCCGGCACAAAAACCCTGTTCATAGACATCCCGGCCGATGGCGTGCGGCTCGGACGCGCCCGCGGCCAGCACATAGGTGATCAGGCATTCGTTCCAGCCGCGAATTTGATGATTCATGGCCCAGCCCGCATGCGGGCTCCAATGCCAGTAAAGGACATTCTCGCCACTTTGTTTTGTCGCGGTTCCGGACGGAAAACCGCCATACACTTTTCCTGGAACCGCTCTGGTGTACCAATCCCATTCCACGCTTTCCCACAGCGCATTGATACGGGCCGCGAGATTCTTCTCGACCGAAAAATATTGCCGCGCGGTGATCAGTCCCATCATCAGGAATGAGGTTTCGACCAGGTCGCCGCCATCATCGTTGGGGCCGAAAGCAATGGTCTTGCCGCTTTTGCCATGCAGAAAATGGGGAAATGCGCCATGATGGCGTTCGGCGCCCTCGAGCACTGCCAGCATGCGGCCGAGCCGTGCCAAGGCCTCGGCGCGGGTGATCCAACCCCGCTCCACCGCCACGACCAGCGCCATCAGCCCGAAGCCGCTGCCGCCCACCGCCACCAGATCGTTCGGCGGGTCGGAGATTATCCCCGTGCGATCGCGGGCCAGGAAAGAATTGGGCTCGGCTCCTTCCCGGAAGAATCGGAATGTCTGACGCGCCACTTTCTCCAGCAGCGCGTCGTCGTCCAATGTCAGAAGCGCCTCCGGCGTTTCCTCCATTAGCCCGGCTCCGGGGCGGGCACCGTCTCGGGCTCGACCAGATCGGAATTCATCACCGCACGGCGGAAATCGGCGACACGGAGCAAGGTCGCGCGCCAATCGGCGATGGTGGAGAAATTGTCCACGAACCAGCGCAGCGAGGCCTGTACCTGGTTGAAGGCCCCCGCGGCCATCATCAGGCCACCGAAGCTGAGATTGCCCGCAAAATAGGCCGGCGCCGCCACCAGGATGGGCGCGATCAAAGTGAGCCAGCCATAGCCTGCGGTCACCCAGGTGAGTTCGGTCAACCCGGTGACCAGACTGCGCATCGCCTTGAGCACGCCCTTGAGATCGAGCGCGATGCGGGCTGCGGCGCGCGCCTCGCCCCCGTTGCGTTCAACCTCGTCGATATGTTCGTTGGTGCGGTTGAGCGAGGTGCGCAACTCGGATTCGCGCTGATAGCGGTCGGCGTTGCGGCGGATCAAGCCACGTCCCACCAGATAGGAGAGCGCGGAACCGGTCCCGGCATAGAAGATCGCCGCCCACACCATGTAGCCGGGAATGGCGAAAGTGTGCCCACCGAAGCGGAAAACAAAGCCGCCCGAGATACGCCACAGGACACTTACAAAGGTGACGAGCAGAATGGAGGACTGCAGCAACTCCACGCCCAGATCCGAGGACAGCTCCGTCAGGTGCCGCGCATCTTCATGCATGCGCTGGTCTGGGTTGACGCCCACCGGTCCGACCTTGGCGAGACGAAACGCCCGATGCGGCTTGAGCCACTCCCCCACCAGATCCTGGACCAGGCCCTCGCGCAATTTGAGCTTGATCATTTCCGACAGCCAACGCTGGCCCACATTGAGCACCAGGAGCACGCCGGTGATGATCACGAACACGCCCAGTTGCTGCATGAAGCCGGGAAAGTCGCGATGCGCCAAGGCGTCGTAAAAGGGCTGGTTCCAACGGTTCAACCGGATCTGGCCGTAGGCGGTCGCCGCAATCACCACGAAGATCGCGGCGCTGAGGACAAACAGCGTGTTGCGCACGGGCGAAGCCCATAGCGCGCGGAACATCATGCCGATCTGGCGCAGGACCCCCGCCCCTTTCTCCCGCGCAGGGCCCTGATCGGATGGGTCGAGATTCATGGCTCGGACCTTGCCATTCCCTGGGACGGAACGGGATAGAAAAAGCGGCGCTCCACGTTAAGGTGATGCTGTATTTTCCCCTTTTTGACGGTCCTGGGAGCCCATCATTTGAGCCGGATTGACGATCTGATCGCCGCCATGACGCTGGCCGAGAAATTGGGTCAGCTCACCATGACCACCGCGGGCTATGCCGTCACCGGCCCGGTCGCCACCACCGACCTGGAGGCGGGCATCCGTTCCGGCCAGATCGGCAATGTGCTCAATCTCTATGGCCCCGATGCGGTCAGAGGTGTCCAGCGCCTGGCGCTGGAACAGAGCCGGCTCAAAATTCCTCTCCTGGTGGGCATGGATGTGATCCATGGCCACCGCACCATCTTTCCCATCCCCCTGGGCGAGGCGTCGCTGTTCGATCCCGTGGCGTGGGAGGCCACCGCGCGCGAGGCGGCGCGCGAGGCCGCCGCCGACGGCGTTCATCTTACCTTCGCGCCGATGCTGGACGTGGCACGCGATCCCCGCTGGGGCCGGATTGCCGAAGGTCCCGGCGAAGACCCGCTGGTGGGACAAGCGATCGCGCTGGCCAAAGTGAAAGGCTTTCAAGGCGCCAATCTCGCCCTGCCCGACGCGCTGGGCGCCTGCGCCAAGCATTATTGCGCTTATGGGGCGGTCCGGGCGGGACGCGAATATGCCGAGACCGATGTGTCGCAGCGCTCACTTTATGAAATCTACCTGCCGCCGTTCGAAGCGGCGGTGACGGCAGGCGTCGCCACCATCATGCCGGCCTTCACCGATCTGGACGGCCTGCCGATGACCGCCAACAGCGCGCTGCTGAAGGATTACCTGCGCGGGCGGCTGAATTTCGAAGGCGTGTTGATCAGCGACTACAACGCCATCGCCGAACTGATCCGCCATGGCGTTGCCGCCGATCTGGCCGAAGCCGCGGCGCTGGCGCTGAAAGCCGGCGTGGACATGGACATGATGGCGAATGCCTATCGCGACGGCTTGCCGGTGGCGCTGAGCCGCGGGCTGGTCACGATCGCCGACATCGACGCCAGCGTGCGCCGCGTGCTCATGCTGAAAGAGCAACTGGGATTGTTCGACAATCCCTATGGCCGGGGCGTGGCCGAAAGCGCCGATGCCGTTGCCGCGCGGCGAGCCTTGGCGCGCGACGTCGCCGCTCGTTCGGTGGTGATGCTGAAGAACGAGGCCGGGGCACTGCCGATCCAGAGTGGCAAGCTCGCCATGCTCGGGCCGCTGGCGGACAATCCCGGCGACATGCGGGGTTGCTGGTCGGCGGCGGGCCGGCCTGAGGACTGCGTGAGCGTGCTGGCCGGTCTGCGCGCCGCCCTTCCCGACCAGGAGATCGCCTACGCGCAAGGCGTGAGCATCGACGGCGACGACGAAAGCGGCATTGCACCGGCGATTGTGCTGTGCGACCGCGCCGACACCATCATCCTCTGCCTGGGCGAATCCGTGGCGATGAGCGGTGAAGCCTGCAGCCGCGCCCATCCGCACCTCCCCGGCAAGCAAAAGGCGCTCGCCCAGGCCGTGATGGCACGGGCGCAAAACAAGCGGGTGATCGTGATCCTGTTTTCGGGACGGCCCCTGGTGGTGCCGGAGCTTGTGACCGGGCCGAACGCGATCCTGGCGGCCTGGGCGCCCGGCAGCGAAGCGGGCCAGGCGCTGGCCGACGTGCTTCTGGGAAAAGTCTCGCCCTCAGGCAAGACACCCGTCACCTGGCCGCGCGCGGTGGGGCAGATCCCCATCTTTTACAATGAGCGTCAGGGCGGCCGCCCCGCCAATCCCGCCGATCACTACACCAGCAAATATCTGGATGAGGCCAATGCGCCGCTTTTCCCCTTCGGCCATGGTCTTTCTTACGGTGATTTCGTCTATGCCGACCTGAATGTGAGCCCGGCCGAAGCGCGGGAAACCGACAGCTTCACCGTCAAGGTGACCCTGATCAATCACGGCCTGCGCCGGGCCAGCGAGACCGTATTCCTCTTCATCCATGACAAGGTGGCGCAAGTGAGCCGGCCGATGCTGGAGCTGAAAGGCTTCGACCGCATCGCGCTCATGCCCGGCGAAAGCGGCATCGTGACGTTTACGCTCCCGGCCCAGGCGCTGAAATTCCCCGGTCTTGATCTGGCTCCCCGCTACGAACCCGGCGAGATCGAGATTCTCGCCGGACCTTCGGCCGAGCGCAGCCGTATGCTGGCCGTGACCGTGCGACTGGTTTAGAGCGGACCGGCAAGGGTGGCGGGGACCAGCGCCAGCATCAGGATCAGTCCCGGCAGGGAATAGACATATTTGCCGTGGTTGATCAGGGCGACGGTGCCGAAAAAGATGATGAAGCTGGCCAGCACCACGCCCCAGATGCGGGTGACGGGATTGGAGAGGAAGAGCGCGGTCAGGACCTGCAACACGCCCACCACGCGATGGGCATTGAAGGGAAAGCCCCAGCGCCGGTAAGCCTGGCGCAAGAATTTCGGGCCCGCGATGTGAAGGATGCCGCTCATGCCGAACAGGGTGGTCAAAACCAGTGAATCGAGTGTGGGAATTGACGGCATCAGACCCCTCCTGTTCTTTCGAACGGGAGATAGGGTCGCCTCCGTCGCCTGAACAGAAGCTGAAGGCGAATGTCAGGCATAACTTTGGCGCATGAATTCACACCGAAAATCGTGTCTTCAGCGCAACGGACGAAAGAAAAATCCGGCGAGTTTTTCGGAGAGCTTTCGCGCCTGGATCGCCGGCGTCATCCGCAATCGCGGCGCTTTCAAATGTCTCACCGACCCCGCACTCGCGATCACATTGCGATTGCTCAAGGATTTTGAACCGAGCAGGCGCCGGTAGCGCCAGATCGCCATCGCCTCCGCCATGGCAGCCAACAAGGGATCGTCATCGCCCCCGATCACCATGTTCGCCAGCATGATTCCATCGCGCCTCAGCCGGGTTTTGGCCAAACGAAAGAAGCGGGTGGTGAGAAAATGGCGGGGTATTCGGCCGTTGGCAAAAGCATCGAGCACAATGGCGTCATAGCGGCCAAGGTTCCGTCTAAGGAACTTGGCACCATCGGCGATGTGACATTCCACGGACGGCGGCATGTGGAAATAGCGCCGGGCGATGGCGAAGGCGCACGGCTCGACATCCACCAGGCTGACCTTTACCCCTTCCCGCGCCAACATGGTGGCAAGACTGCCGCCGCCGCAGCCGATGATCAGCACCCGGCGCGGACGTGTTTGGCAAATGAGTCCGAACAGGGCATGGATAT
>Ga0134125_10005270_pt1 | contig 14709 bp, 10 predicted proteins | sample KB31751_FD_96464 | JGI IMG/M metagenome (GOLD analysis project Ga0134125, IMG submission 96464) | Terrestrial soil microbial communities with excess Nitrogen fertilizer from Kellogg Biological Station, Michigan, USA - KB3-175-1 | ecosystem: Environmental > Terrestrial > Soil > Unclassified ... | reverse complement strand
GAATATCATGACGTTGACAGAACTGCTAAGCCGCGTGTATACCTGTAGCGCGGGCCATCGGTTTTCGCGGCCTGTCACGCAGGAGACAAGTTTCCACTCATGAAAAGTCAGGCCACCCTAATAGCCGCATCGACCGCTGCCGCCGCCATTGGAGCCTTCTGGCTCTTCTCGCAGAGCGCTCCGCAGGCCGCTGCCGCTCCGGTTGCCGAGCCGGGCGTGTCCCGCATCGCGGGCCATCCCGATTTCAGCGGCGTATGGGAGACCAACAACACCGCCAACTGGGATCTGCAAACTCACCAGGCGCGACCCATGGTTGGTCAGCCCGGAATTACACCGGGGTCCGTCGTGCTCGCGGCGCCGGTCGTAACCCTCGGCTCGATCGGTTGGGTCCCAGGCGGACTCGGCGTGGTCGAAGGCGAGGAAATTCCCTACAAACCCTGGGCCGCTCAGCGCAAGAAAGAGAACCAGGAGCATTGGCTCGATCGCGATCCCGAGATCAAGTGCTTTCAACCGGGCATCCCGCGCGGCATTTACATGCCCCATCCGTTTCAGATCATCCAGAGCGCGACGAAGGTCCAGATGGTTTTCGAGTATGACGACGCGCAGCGCACGATCCACCTGAACAAAATGGAGGACTATCCGAATACCGCGTGGATGGGTTATTCGGTCGGTCACTGGGAAGGCGACACGCTGGCCGTCGATGTCACGGACTTTATGGACGGCACCTGGTTTGACCGCTCCGGAAACTTCCACAGCGATGCCTTGAAAGTTCACGAGCGCTATACGCCGATGGGCCGGAACGCAATCGACTATGAGGCCACCATCGATGATCCGCAGGTCTTCACGCGCCCATGGAAGATCCGCATGCCGATTTACCGCCGGCTGGAGGCGAACGCCCAACTCACCGATTTCCGCTGCGTCGAGATGGTGGAAGAGACGATGTACGGCCACTTGCGCAAGAAGCCGCTCGTGACGCACTGGGAAGGCAAGACGATGAGCGTCGACATCACTCACAAGATTCCACCGAGCGATGAAGATCGCGAGCGCTACATTTCGGGCAATCCGCCGGCTGGCGTAAAGTAAACTGTAGCTGAGATATCAGGAGAGTGACCATTTCCATGCGATCCGAATTCACCACGTTTGGGCTTATCCTCGCCGCCGCTGCCTTGCTTTTCATCCCGAAGCCGGCGCGGGCGCACCACGCCTTCGCGGCCGAGTTCGATGAGCACAAGCCGGTTAAATTCACAGACGCCACCGTCACCAGGGTCCAGCTCATCAATCCCCATAGCTGGATCTTTGTGGACGTCAAGCAAGCGGACGGCACTGTCGAGAACTGGGGAATCGAAGCAGGGAGCCCGAACGTCCTGCTGCGCCGCGGGATCACAAAAAACACCTTGAAGGCCGGCGACAAAATTGTCGTCGATGGATACCAGGCCAAAGACGGATCTCACCGCGCCAATGGCCGTGACCTCAAGCTTCCCAATGGACAACAGCTGTTCCTCGGCAGCTCAGGCGACGGCGCTCCGTACGAAGTACAGCGCCAGGGCGTGGATACAAAATAGTGGATACAAAATAAGAGACGTACCCGTCAGTCAAAGACCCATCCGGTTCATCTCCAGCCCAACGTTCGGCTTATGGAACGCTGGTGCGCCACGCTGGCGTCGATCCCCACTGTGCTGAGAATGCAGCGGATGAGACGCTCCGGGCGTGGCGGTGGCGCGCGTCACCGCAGGAGCCGCGTAGAAAGGTGGGCAATTACCCGACGAGTGCCCTCACGATCAGGAACATGCTCCCAAACACTACGAGCGGCACCACAATTACTCCCAGCGCCATTCCGACCATATACATCGATTCCGGGACATGTACGTGAATCACAGCAACATCCTCGGCGATTTCCAATGCACGGAGCTTTCCAGAAATCCCGCGAGACCGCGCCGAGAAGATGTATATGTATGATGTTTCTCACCGCCGGGCAGCACGAGCGCTTATGAAGTGGGGGATTTTGCGCCTTAACTCACACTCGTGGCGGACTCGATCTTTCCTCCTGCGCCCAAGGTAAAGACACTGGTGCCCGTCATCATTTCCTTGCCCTCGCGATTGGTCGCACTCCAATCCGCGACCACAGTGCCCAGGCACTGGCGGATGTTCCCCTTCCGCGCGAGGCCGATTCCAGGCATAAAACGCAGGGACGCGCCCACGTGCGCCATCAGATCTTCAATCCCGTCGAGCAGACTATACCGGTCGCGGAACTGGATTCCAGGCGCAATCACGCCGCGAAACGCCTCCCCGCGCTCTTTTTCGTCCGCTATCGACCACGCGGCGTACCACCCGTCGACGACCTCCGCGGCGTTTGCGAAGACTTCGTTCGCGACAACATTCGCGAACAGAGACAACTGGAATCTCCAGCCTTGTACGTGTTCGTCGCGCACGCCCCGCTCGGGGAACTCATGTTCCAGCCGAAGACGCGTGCCCTCGGGATCCGGCTCCAGCCGGATCGTCACCCGCGAGGCGCCCGACGGAATCGGCTTACCGCTCGCGAACCCGTAAGTGAAAACGATCCGCTCGGGCGCGGCCACCTCGACTACTTCCCCCGAACTTTCAACCGCTCCGCCCTGATGCCGAATGTAAACTTTTCCGCCCGGCCGTGCATCGATCGTCGACCCGGCTCCCCACCAACTTGCCCACCGCTCAGTGTCGGTAAAGAACCGGAAAACCGTCTCCCGCGGCGCTTTGATCAAAACGGTTCGTTCCAGTAGATAAGGCAATTCAGGCATACGCTCCTCACCGCTTCTTTTTCTTCGGCTGCGGGCCCCGCCGCGTCTCTTCGAGCTCAGCGGCAAGCTTCAGCTTCCACAGCGCGTCGTCCCACATGCGCTCCAGGATTTCAGCCATCGCGCCGAATGCCTCCCGCCGCGCCTTGTAATAGCGATTCCGCTGCTCGGCCCTCGCTTCGATTGCCCCAGCCTTCAGCAGCGCCTTCAACTGCAGCGACACCGCGCCGAACGTCACATCCGGCATGGCGCGATGGATTTCGCCCGCCGACCGCTCCGCGTTCCATACCAGCCGCAGGATTTCGCGCCGCCGCGGCGAAGCAATCGCATCGAGCAGGGGCAGCTCCATCCATATATTTTAGTTTTAACTAAATTAGGTGTCAATCGAAAGGTTCCTCGCTTCGCGCATACTTGTGTCCCGCATACTTGTTGACATCGCCTCAACAACTCTGATAGTTTCCTTCCTGAATTGCGGGCGGGGATGGCATATATTTATAAAGCCGGGCCCGGAGCCGGCGCCCCTGAAGGGACGACCGGCGGCCTGCGCGGGAGGTTATCTCATGAATACGAAGCTCGCTGTCGCATTGGCGGGGGGGCTGCTTGCCGCCGCACTGCCCATGTTGGCTCACCATTCCTTCGCGGCTGAGTTCGACGATGCCAAAAAAGTCATGCTTCAGGGACCAGTGGCAAAGATCGAATGGCAGAATCCGCATATCTGGCTTTACCTCGACGCGAAAGATGAAGGCGGGAAGGTCGTGCGGTGGCAGTGCGAAGGCGGTCCGCCGAATTCGCTGACGCGGAATGGCTGGACCAAGGACGCCTTGAAGGAAGGCGACATCATCACCATCGACGGACGCCGCGCGAAAGACGGCACCAACACCTGCAACGCGCGGTCGGTGAAGCTGCCCGACGGACGGACTGTTTTCGCCGGATCGGCCGACGACGGCGGGTCGAAACCAAGGGCTGCGCAATAAGCTGTTCGATCATCAGGAGATTTCCACGTGAGCAAGAACTTTATCCAGTGGGTGGCCATGGGTGCGCTTGTTGGGGCCATGGCCCTCGCGGCTTACGGCCAGGGACAAGGCGCGGCGACGAGGGCGCAGCCGAAAACACCAGCCGGGCCCGCGCCAAAAACGCCGGAAGGAAAGCCGGATTTCAGCGGACTATGGGAGCGGCCATACGTGCCCGATATGACGGCATATGGGCGCAACCAGACGCCGGACGAGTCTCTGCCGGATGATCCGAAACTTTCCGGGAGAGGACCGAACGCGAAGCACAATAAGCTGCTGCCTTTCACCGCGAAAGGCAAAGCGATGTGGGATTCCTACGACGCCGCGAGCAATGGCGATTATACGGGATCATGCATGCCGTTTGGCGCCGTGCGGTCGGTGAATTCGCCAGATCCGCTGCAGATCATGCAAAACGCGAAGTATGTCGGCTTCCTGTGGGAGCAGAACACGTGGTTCCACATCGCGCGCTTCGGAGAGCACACCAAAGTTCCTACACCGCTCTGGTTCGGCGACACCACGGCGCGCTGGGATGGCGACACGATGGTGCTCGACTCGACCAACTTCAACGGACGTATCCGGCTCGATACGAATGGGCACCCGACAAGCGATAAGCTGCATGTGATCGAGCGCTACTCGCGTCCGGACATGGGGCATATCAATTACGAGATCACGATCGACGATCCCGAATATTACACGAGACCATGGAAGAACACCCGGGTATTCACCCTCCGCCCGGATTGGGAAATCATGGAGTATTCGTGCGAAGAAAACAACAAGGATTTCTTCGAGGGACACATCAAGCGAACGCAGAATCCGAACGCGCCGGCCGTGTCGAAGTAACGAGCTTCGAGCGGCGCTCGTAAGTATAGAAGGGTTCACGGATTCCTCCGTGGACCCTCTTTTTATGCGCAGGCAACGGTCACGGCGTTGTTAGGATGAATCTGGTGCGGCACCGGTATGTCACAGGCATCGTGGCCGTTTTACTGCTTCAGATTGGATTCGGGATCCGGCTCCCGGCGCAGATTCCCCCCGCGAGCGCCGGCTTTGAGGGACAGCGGATCGCGAAGATCGACTTCGAGCCATCGCAGCAGCCGCTTGAATCCGGCGAACTCTCGCGGCTGCTGGCGGTAAGCCCGGGGCAGGCATACAACGCGGCAAACATTCGGACGTCGATCGAGCGCCTCTACTCGTCGGGGCGGTATGACGACATCATGGCCGACGTTCTGCCGGCAAGCAACGGCTTGACTGTCACGTTCATTACGAAGAACAGCTGGTTCATCGGCAACGTAAACGCTATCGCGGATTTCTCCGCGCCGCCGAATGCCGGGCAGATCGTGAACGCGTCGCGGCTGCAACTTGGCGACCCGTTCGACATGGCGCAGATTGCGCCCGCCGTCGAAAGTATCCGGAAGCTGCTGGTGGATGACGGCTACTTCGATCCGAAGATCGAGCCGGAATACGAGTACGATCAGGCCTACCAGCAGATTCGCATTACTTTCAAAGTCACCACAGGCAACCGGGCGCGCTACGAGACGCCCCAGATAACAGGCGACATGACTGTGCTCGATGCCGCTGCAATCGTGAAAGCCACACGCTGGCGGCGGTTCCTGCTGCCGGGATACCGCGGGATCACGCTCAACCGCACGCGAACGGGAATCGACAACGTGCGGCTCAAATACCAGAACTCGAACCGGCTGATGGCGACGGTGGTGTTGAACGGGATCGATCCGGATGGAAGGCGCGGAAAGCCGCGGATTACGGTGAATCCCGGGCCGACCGTGAAGATCACAACACCGGGCACGAAGATTTCGAAGCGCCAACTGCGGGCCAGTGTGCCGGTTTTCGAGGAGCACACAGTGGATTCGGACCTGCTGACCGAGGGCAAGAATAACCTGCGCGATTATTTTCAGGCGCAGGGATACTCGGACGTGTCGGTCGAGTACCGGCAGATGGAGGAGAAGGGCGGCGTAACCGAGATTTCCTATGCGATCGAGAAAGGCAAGCGGCACACGTTCGTGTATCTCGGTATCTCCGGCAACAAGTACTTCGATCAGAAGACGCTGCGCGAACGGTTGTTCCTGACGCCGAAATCATTCGCGTTCCGGCGTGGACGCTACAGCGAAGCGTATGTGCGGCGCGACATCGGCACTATCAAGGATCTTTACGAGTCGAACGGATTTCGCGATGTGATGGTGACGTCCAGAACGGAGGACGATTACAAGGGCAAGGCGGGCGACCTGGCGCTGTTCCTGACGATCGTGGAAGGGCCGCAGTATTCGGTCTCATCGCTCGAGATCAAATTCGCCGGTGGACCTTCCGGCAAGATGAATATCGCGAAGCTGGTTCCCCTGTTGAGCTCACAGCAGGGGCAGATCTTCAGCGAGTTCAATGTGGCGTCGGACCGCGAGACGATCATCCGGCAGTACGGAGAGAACGGCTTCCCGGATGCGACGTTCGCCTGGACATCGAAGCCGGGGACCCGTCCGCATACGGTAGATCTGACTTTCACGATCGATGAGGGACGGCAGCAATTCGTGCGCGACGTGATCACGACGGGACTCGAGGCGACGAAGGCGAGCCTCGTCGAGCAGCAGATGGAGCTGCACATGAACGATCCTCTGTCCCCGGCCGCGATGGCGGACACGCAGAAAAAGCTCTATGATCTCGGGATCTTTTCTCAGGTCAACATGGCGATTCAGAATCCGAACGGCGCCGAAGACCGGAAATACGTCGTTTACGACATCGACGAAGCGAGGCGGTATTCGATAACAACGGGATTCGGGGCGCAGTTCGCGCGCATCGGCGGGAGTAACGCGGTGACGGATTTGTCGGATCCGGGTGGCGCGCCGGGTGTGAGTCCGCGGGTCTCTCTGGGAGTGAGCCGGCTGAATCTTTTCGGCCGCGCGCAGACGGTGAGTTTGCAGAGCGTGGTGTCCACGCTGCAGCGGCGAGCGGTATCGAATTATACAGTGCCGCGAATTTTCAACTGGCCGAAGTTCGATGGCTCGTTCTCGATCCTGTATGACGACACGTTCGATGTGCGGACCTTCCAGTCGAAGCGCGAAGAAGCCACGGTGAAGCTGACGCACCATTATTCGAAGGCAATCACGTTGTTCTACAACTTCACCTACCGGCATGTCGGCGTGTCGAATCTGAAGATCGATCCGCTGCTGCTGCCGCAACTGGCGCAATCGGTGCGCGTCGGGATCGCGGAGGTCAATTTTGTGCAAGACCGGCGCGACGATCCGCTCGACCCGCACAAGGGCGTTTACAATACCTTGAACGCGGGACTCGCAACATCGGCATTCGGATCGCAGACAAACTTCGTGCGGCTGCTGGGGCGAAATGCGACCTATTACAAGCTCAACGACAAACTGGTGCTGGCGCGCCAGCTGCAAATCGGTCTCCAGCCGGCGTTCCACATTCCCGCGACGGCGAATCCGGGCGATCCGATTCCGCTCGCGGAGCGGTTTTTTGGCGGTGGCGGCAACACGCAACGCGGATTTCCGGAGAATCAGGCAGGCCCGCGAGACTTGTTGACCGGATTTCCGCTGGGCGGCTCAGCGTTGTTCTTCAACAACACGGAGCTGCGCTTTCCGCTTTACGGCGCGAACATCAATGGTGTGCTGTTCGAAGACGCGGGGAACATCTATTCCAGCATCGGGAATATTTCATTCCGCACCAGACAGCGCGATCAGACGGATTTGAACTACATGGTGCATGCGGCCGGATTCGGTGTGAGATACCGGACACCGATCGGTCCTCTGCGTCTGGATCTGGCCTACAGTATCAATCCGCCGAAGTATAACGGGTTTCCTGGGAATTATTCGCAGTTGGTGCAATGCTCGGCGGCGGGGACATGTCAGGCGTCGGCGCAGCAGATCAACCACTTTCAGTTTTTCTTTTCAATCGGGCAGGCGTTTTGATGAGGGGCACAAGACAAACGCCACAGGCTGGAGATTGTGCCGCCGTCCTGCTTTGCCTGCTGGCCGCCTCCGCGCAGGCGGTGATTGTGGACCGGATTGCTGTGGTTGTCGGCGACAAGGTGATCACCGAGAGCGAGATCGTGGATCGCATCCGGTTAGCCGCGTTCCAGAATCATCAGAAGGCCGATCTGAACTTGAATGCGCGGCGCAGTGCCGCCGAAGAGTTGATCGATCAGCGCCTGGTTGAGCATGAGATGGATGTGGGGCGCTATCCGCGGCTCGATTCCGCTCAGCGCAAAGCCCTGGTCGCGACCTACGAGAGGGCCGAGCATACCGATGAAGCCGGGCTCGTGAAGATGCTGTCCTCATATGGGTTGAGCCTGGCGGATCTGGAGCAGGAGCTCGGGCGGCAATCCGATCTGCTGACGTTTCTCAATCTCCGGTTCCGGCCGGCCGTGCAGGTTACCGACCAGGATATCCAGAAATACTTCGACACCATTTCGAGTGGAGCGGACAAGAACCTCAAGAAAGCACAGGCCGGCGCACTCAACGAGGTGCGCGACCAAATCGAGCAGAAACTTACGGCGGAGCGCGCTGACAGAGAGATGGATCTCTGGCTGCAGGACCAGCGGAAACGAACGCGTATCGAGTTTCTGGAAAAAAATCTGGAGGCGAAGCCATGAGCAGGACCGGAAAAGTCTTTGCGATTTCGGGCGGGGTGGGGCTGCTGTTGGTCATCGCGGCAGCAATCACCGGCATCGTTCTCGTGCGGAATGGATGGGTTGAAGAAAAGGTCCGCGAAAAGATCGTCGACTCCGCGGAAAAAGCAACGGGCGGCAAGATCGAGCTTGGGGCCTTGCATATCGACTGGAGGACCTGGACCGCGACCGTGGAGCGGCTAGTGATTCATGGGACTGAGCCCGCCGGCGCGGAGCCGCTGCTTGCCGTGCGGCGCGTCGTTGTCGGCCTGAAGATCATTTCGTTTCTGGCGCGCGATGTGAATGTACAGTCGGTGGAAGCGGACGATCCGCGAGCGAACCTGATCGTCCTGCCCGATGGCACGACGAATTTGCCGAAGCCGAAGACGACGAAGCCGGGCAAGTCCGTGCCGGAGACCATCCTCGGGCTGAAGATCGCGAAATTCGATCTGATGAATGGATTGGTTGCGGTTGAGCGGTACGACCGTGGAAAAAGCGTCACTTCCCTGCCTGCAAAAGCGTGGAGTGCGCATGGCGAGAATCTGACGGCGCACGTCACGTACAACGGTGCGGGTCCTCGTTACGACGGCACTCTTTCGATTGCGCCGCTCGATTTCGTCTGGAAGAAAGTGCATGTCGCTCCGCAGGTGGCGCTGACGGCGTCGATGGAAAACAACAAGGTCACGGTCTTGACCGCCACTGTGAAGCTTCCACAGTCGGAGATCGATCTGAGCAACATCGTGGTAGCCGATTTCACGAAGCCGGTGACGACAGGGCATTACACCGCGCGTTTCTCGCTCGCGGAGGCGGATCGGATCTTCCATCTCGTGAACTTCCGCCATACGGGGATTGTCAACGTCGCGGGCGACGCGCGGTACGTATCGCCGGCAGACTATAACCTCACCGGCGACGTGAAGGGCGCGGGCATTGGGTACGGGAAAGTCCCCGATATGCGTGTCGTTGCAACGGTCGTGGCTGCGCCGGGCAATGTGCAGGTCAACGGGCTGGTGATCGACGCCATGGGCGGGCGGATGCAAGGGAACGCTGAGATCCGAAAGTTGGAGGACATCCACCTCACGGGGCGGCTTGATCGTTTCGATGCGCGGCAACTCGCGGCTTTATACGGTGGGCCGGGGGACCTCGCGAAGCTCCCGTATGACGGAATCATTTCCGGTCCGCTCGATTTAAACGGAAAGCTGGAGGAATCGAATCTGCACCACCTCGTGGCGGAGGCGATGCTGGCGATAGCGCCCGCCGCGAACAGTATCCCGGTGCGCGGTGCGATCGCAGCGAAGTACAATGGCGCGAGCAATACAGTGGAGCTGGGGCGGTCGTGGATCGAGCTTCCTTCGACGAGGCTCGATTTGACGGGCACGCTCGGGCAGAAGCTGGACGCACGGTTCGCCACACGCGATCTCAGCGATCTCTCACCAGTGGTCGATCTGAAGACCTTGCAAGCGACACTCTCGCCGCAAACGGGCTCGGTTACATTCGATGGAACTGTCACCGGCGCGCTGGCCGATCCGCAAATCGCAGGGCGTGCCGTCGTGCAGAGCGCCAACGTGCGGGGACAGCAGATCGATTCGCTGACCGGCGATTTCACGGCTGAAAAGACGAGAGCCATGGTGACGAACATGGCGGTCGCGGCAAATAACCTGCGCGCACGCGTTAACGGCGCAATCGATCTCGACGAGTGGAAGCCGTCGGAAAGGTCGGCTGTGACAGCGAACGTCCAGCTGATCAATGCCGATGCGACGAAGCTGCTCGCACTGGCCGCTGAGAAGGACGTGCCGGTTACGGGCATGTTGAATTCGACCGCGCAGATTTCCGGGACGGTCGGCGATCCGCACGCGACAGCCGATCTCACGCTGACGAAGGGCGAGATCTGGGGCGAGCCTTATGATTCCATCACCGGAAAGGCGCAGTATGTGAACGGCGGCGCGCAGGTCGTGACGGCGGTGCTCGTTGCGGGCCGCAAGCGACTGAACGCAAATTTCCGATTCGATCGCCCTGACAAGCTGACTTTCAATGTGTCCAGCAACGCGATGGCGATCGGCCAGATCGCGCTGGCGGGGAAGTACGAGCCGACACTGGGGGGCGCCGGGCAGATGAAGGCGGATGGCGTGGTGCGGGTCGACCGCACGAAGGCGAAAACGCAGCTCGAAATCCTTGCCCTCAACGCGGATGTTCGCGTGACCGGATTGACGTTTGCCGCCCGTAATCTCGGTGATGCTCATTTGACGGCCGATACGAACAACGGCGTCCTGACGGCAAAGATCGATTCCGATTTCGCGAAATCGACGATTCATGGGCAGGGGACGGTGCGGCTGACGGCCGACTACCCGATGGACGCGAAGCTTACATTCGCAAACCTCGGGCTAAACGCGGTGGCGGCGGTGGCGCGCGGTCAAAAGGAGGGGTTGAGCGACCTGAACATCGACGGGTCGGCGGCAGGCGATGTGACGTTGTCCGGTCCGGTGAAGAAGCCGGATGCGATTGCGGCGGCGTTGACCGTCACGCAGCTCGAGATACATCCGCTGACGATAACGGGAGCGGCGAAGAACATTCCGAATCTGTCGCTGAAGAACAACGGGCCGCTTCGGGCGATGCTATCGAGATCGGTGATCCGGGTCGACAGCGCGCGGTTCAGCGCGCCGAGCACGGACCTTACGCTCACCGGCGCCGTGGCTTTGAATACTCAAGCCGGGCTCGATCTGCGGGCGCAAGGCAACATGAACCTCGCGCTTCTGGAGGCGGTGGATTCGGATCTGATGGCGTCCGGCCAGTTGGCGCTGAATGCGACCGTGCGGGGGAGTTACACGAATCCGGATGTTTCGGGCCGGGCGGAACTGCAGAAGGGCGAGTTCCACCTCGCCAACATTTCCAACGGGCTGACGAACGCGAACGGAGTGATCCTGTTCAGCGGGGCGAGGGCAACCATCCAGACGCTTTCGGCGGAATCCGGCGGCGGCAAAGTGAATGTGACAGGCTTTGGCGCGCTCACCAATGGCCGGCTCACGTTCGGTATCGACGCGAGGACACGCGACGTGCGTGTGCGCTATCCCGAGGGCGTGAGTTCAGTTTCGGATGCGGATTTAAACCTCTCCGGGACATCCGAGCGCAGCGAAGTTTCGGGGACCGTTACCGTGCGAAGGGTATCCATCAATCCGAAGTCGGATATCTCGACGGTTCTGGCGGCGGCCTCCCAACCATTGAAGACGCCGGAGGGCAGCGGAAACGGTTTGCTCAGCAACGTCAATCTCGATGTGCAGATCGAGACCGCGCCCGACGTTGCCTTCGAAACCAATGTCGCCCAGAGCATTCAGGCCGATGCGAATCTGCGGCTGCGGGGCACCGTCGCCAATCCGGCGGTGCTTGGGCGCATCAACATTACACAGGGCGAGGCGACTTTCTTTGGAAACAAGTACGCGATCAGCCGCGGGTCGATTTCGTTTTTCAATCCGGCCAAGATCGATCCGGTCCTGAATGTCGACCTGGAGACCAAGGCGCGCGGTGTGGATGTTGTGCTGACGGTGACGGGTCCACTGAACAAGCTGAACATGAGCTACCGGTCGGATCCGCCGCTGCAGTTTTCCGATATTGTGGGGCTGCTTGCGACCGGGCGGACGCCGACCGATCCGACTCTGGCGGTGCGGGACACCGGGCAGTCGCAGAGCCTGACAAACATCGGCGGGAATGCGTTGATCGGGGCGGCGATCGCAAATCCCGTGGCGGGGCGGCTGCAGCGGTTCTTTGGCGTGAGCAGGATCAAGATCGATCCGCAGTTGACGGGGATCACGGGGAGTCCGGAGGCGCGGCTGACCATTGAGCAGCAGGTATCGCCGGAGCTGCTGTTTACTTACATCACCGATGTGTCGAGCACTTCGACGCAGTTGATCCGTGTGGAGTGGGATTTTAACCGGCGGTGGTCGGCGATTCTGACGCGCGAAGAGAACGGGTATGTCGGACTGGACTTCGCGTTCAAGAAAAGGTTCAAGTAACTTTATGAAGCCTGGGCAGACGACAAAAGATCGTCCGCCCCACGGTTACAGCGCTATCGACGAAATATCGACCTGTGTGCGATTTCCTTCGACGACCACAATGCCGCTGTCGGTGACGAGATGTCCGTCCCGGCGGTCTTTTTCGAGGTCATAGCCGATCGTGGCATCCGGCGGCACCTTTACGTTCTTATCGAGGATGGCGCAGCGAACCTTCGCTCGGCGGCCGATGTCGCAGTTGTCGAAGATGACGGAATCCTCGACGAGCGCACCGGCATGTACGCGCACGCCTCGTCCCAGCACCGAATTGCGCACCCGTCCGCCGGAGAGGATCGATCCGCCGGAGACGATCGAGTCGATGGCCTCGCCGCGGCGCTGGTCCTCATCGAAGGTGAACTTCGCGGGCGGGTCGGGATAGCTGTTGGTCCGCAGCGGCCATTGGCGGTTATAGAGATTCAGCGCCGGTTTGACGGCGCGCAAATCCATATTGGCTTCCCAGTAAGCCTCGATCGTGCCGACGTCGCGCCAGTAGGGCTCCGCGCCGTCTGGTTCGCCGGGAATCTTGTTGGTCTGGTAGTCGTACGCGTAAACGGCCTGCCGGCGGGCGACCAGTTTGGGAAGAATGTCGCGGCCGAAATCGTGTGAACTGGCTATTTCGTCCGCGTCTTCAGCGAGGGCATCGATAAGGGTGCGGGTCGAAAAGACGTAATTCCCCATCGATGCGTAGACGCGCGCCGGGTCTCCAGGAATTGTCGGAGAATCGGGATTCTTTTCGTGGAAGGCGCGGATGCGGTGATCGGGTCCGGCTTCGATGACGCCGAACTCATGCGCGTGTTTCTTGTGGACGGGGATCGCGGCGACGGTTACGTTCGCGCCGGTTTCCCGATGCCGCTGAATCATGTGCGCGATGTTCATCCGGTAGATGTGATCGGCGCCGAAGATGGCGACGACGTGCGGGGCGGCCTGTTCCACCAGATTGACGTTTTGATAGATCGCATCCGCCGTGCCCTGATACCACTGCTCATCGGCGGAGCGCATTTGAGCGGGCACGGGAATGATGAACTGGCTCTTGAGGATTCCGCCGAGCTGCCAACCTTCGCTGAGATGCTGCAGCAGGCTCTGGCTGCGGAACTGAGTGAGGACATAGATGGAGTGAATCCCGGAATTGATGAAGTTACTGAGGACAAAATCGACGATACGGTACTTGCCGCCGAAAGGCACCGCGGGCTTGGCGCGCTCTTTGGTGAGGGGGTAAAGGCGGGTTCCTTTGCCGCCCGCAAGGATGATTCCGAGGACGCGCAGTTCCATAGGCATCGCTATTGTGGCAGCAGCGGGAAGCGTCCGCAAGTCAGGTTGGGTAATTGTTGGATGCAATCGATGGATGCGGGGCTAATGCCGGTAAGCCTCGTGCCGGGAATGTCGATCTACACGTCGTTTTCCTTCTGATCGCGGATCGGTTCGGCTTTACAAGTGGAAACGGTGTGCGCGAACTATCGTGTTCAAGGTTTCGTGGCGAAAGGTGAACAGGGACAGGCTCGCATGAGCTCAGTTCGAGGCTCGATCCGGTGGCGGATCGCTGAGGTGACCCGTGGTGAAGGCGGAATTTCGAACGTTGTGCAGCGGAGATGAAGGCCCGCAATCTGGGGCGCCGACGACTCCACATACGCAATCTGCCGCCACCTCGATCCATCTTTGAAACACCTCGGCCTGCAGAACGAAAAACGGGCGGGCGGAAGCGCCATTGACGGACGAACTACACGAAATGCCGGATATGCGGGCAACTGCGAACGTCTCTTGCCAGCACCAATCTGATCGAGTCAGCCTTTTCTGTCGTCGAAACCGTTTGTCGCAACGTCAAGCGCTGGCACGGCGGCGATCAGCGAGAACGCTGGATCCGGTCACGACTGCTCGTGGCAGAGCGACAGTTCCGGCGCATCCGAGGCTATAAACAGATTCCCGCGCTCCTCGGAGTGCTCGCACTTCCGAAGCCTTCACGAAAGCACCTTGCACTCAAAAGGAAGGCATCGTAAAGTGGGTTGCCAGAGAGCCCCTACTTTCAACGGAATTCCGGGCATTCCCTCGCTCGCGAACGAGGGCATAATTAGCTATGGACACGCCCGCAAGCGCCTCTGAGTCGCGTCGGAAAGAGCTGGCTTCGCGCGCGGTGCTGTCTCAACTCGATGCTTTTGGACTTGTCCCCTAAATTGAGACAAACAGTTAAGACTCATTTTTCATCGAATGGAGAATTGAGTCATGGGAGCAGGACGCAGGAAGTTCACGAAAGAGTTTAAGGAAGCAGCAGTCAG
>Ga0134125_10005268_pt1 | contig 14711 bp, 11 predicted proteins | sample KB31751_FD_96464 | JGI IMG/M metagenome (GOLD analysis project Ga0134125, IMG submission 96464) | Terrestrial soil microbial communities with excess Nitrogen fertilizer from Kellogg Biological Station, Michigan, USA - KB3-175-1 | ecosystem: Environmental > Terrestrial > Soil > Unclassified ... | reverse complement strand
GACGTTCTCATGAGTGCGGAAGTGCAGCAGCACCGCTTTCTTCAGCCACTCGTTGACGACCCAGCGGCCCTCCTGGGGCTTCGCCACCCGCGCCTTGCCGCTGTCCAGGAGCGCGATGCACTCATTGACAGCGGCGTCGAGCTCACCGGTGAGGTTCCTGGGGGTGAGCTGCGCACGCCCTTCCCAGGCGACATCGATGATGGCTTGCAGTTTGCGTAGGTCGGTCATTGTTCGGTCGGGGCTCAGCGGTTGACGATGAATTCTCTCATACGTCGCGCCGCCTCCACGCACACATCGACGCTGGGCACGAGTGAGATGCGCACCCGGCCGGCCCCGGGATTGGCGGCGCCGGCACCGGCTGTGCCGGCGGCCGGCCGCGCGAGGTAGGAGCCCGGCAGCAGGGTGATGTTCTGCGCTGCAAACAGGTCCCGTACGAAGCGTTCGTCATCCCCGCCCACGTCCGGCCACAGGTAGAACGCGCCTGCGGGCATGCGGATATCCAGGACGTCCGCCAGGATCGGCAGGACGCGCTCGAACTTCTCCTGGTAGAGACGCCGGTTGCGGGCGGCATGGGAGTCCTCGCTCCACGCGGCGATGCTGGCGAGCTGGGTGGGGATCGCCATCGCGCTGCCGTGATAGGTCCGGTAGAGCAGAAACCGGCTCACCATCCGGGGGTCTCCCGCAACGAACCCGGAGCGCAGGCCCGGAACGCTCGAGCGCTTCGAGAGGCTGTGAAACACCAGGCAGCGCTGGAAGGTGGCGCGCCCGGAGGCCATGCAGGCCTGCAGCAGTCCGGGCGAGGGGGCGCTTTCGTCGAGGTACAGCTCCGTGTAGCACTCGTCGGCGGCAATGACGAAGTCGAAGCGATCCGCCAGCTCCAGCGCGCGCTGCAGATACTCCAGCGAGACCACCGCGCCGGTCGGATTGCCGGGGCTGCACAGGAACAACACCTGGCAACGCCGCCAGATCTCCTCGGGAACGGCCTCCAGGTCGGGGACGTAGCCCGTGGCGGCGGTGGTCGGCAGGAAGTAGGGCTCGGCGCCGGCCAGCAGGGCCGCCCCTTCGTAGATCTGATAGAACGGATTGGGCATCAGCACGAGGGCGGGGCGGGAGCTGTCGATGACCGCCTGCACGAAGGAGAACAGGGCCTCGCGTGTGCCGTTCACCGGCAATACCATCGTGTCGGGGCTCACGCTGCCGCCCGGGAGCTTGAATCGCCGTTGCAGCCAGTCGGCGCACGCGGCGCGCAGCTCCGGCAGCCCGGCAGTGGCCGGATAGCTGCCCAGCCGGTTGAGGTTGCTCCGCAGGCTCTCCAGCACGAACTCCGGCGGGGCGTGCTGCGGCTCGCCGATCGACATCGCGATGTGGGTGAGTCCCGGGGGAGGGGTGACACCGGCTTTCAGCCGGGCGAGCCGCTCGAACGGATAGGCGTGCAGGCGCTCCAGGCGTGGGTTCATGCGGCCTGGCGCCGGTCCAGCGCCTGCATCAACCGCTCCCGCAGACGCTGCGAATCGGACGGATTCAGCGGCCGATTGTCGAAGTCGGTGACATAAAAAACGTCCTCGGCGCGCTCGCCGACGGTCATGATCTTGGCGGCGTGCAGCACGATGCGCTCCTCCATGAGCACCTTGCCGACATCACACAGCAGGCCCGGCCGGTCGCCCGCGGTGAGCTCCAGCACCGAGCGGCGATTGCGCTCGTCCACGTTCAGAGCGATCTGTGTCGGCGTGTTGAACATGCGCGCCTGGCGGGGGGCACGCCGCGACACGGCGAAGGAGGCGTCATCCGGCCTCTGCAGGGATCGCCAGATGGCTTGCTCGATCTCGTTCTGGCGGTCGCTGTCGGTGATCGGGGCCCCATCGTCTTCGAGCACGTGGTACAGATCCAGACTGAAGCCATCGCCGGTGGCGGTGATACGTGCGTCGACCACGTTGAGACCCAGTTGATCCAACACTGAGGTCGTGCGACCAAAACCATCGCGGCGCGCGCGAACGTAAATCATGACAGCCGTCGTTCCACGGACGCTGCGCGGATCGAGCGCCACGACCGGCTCGTCGGAGCCCGGATCGCGGTCGGCGAGCAAGCGCGTGTGCCAGGCGACTTCCTCCGGCGAGTGTTGCAGGAAGTAGGCGGCCGAGAATCGCGCCCATGCTTTTGCGATGTCACCCGCCGCCACACCTCGGTCGAGCAGCATGCGGCGAGCCAGGTCCTGTGTCTCGCTGACCAGCTGCTCCTGATCGATGGGGCTCTCCAGCCCGCGCCGCAGTGCCCGGCGCACGCGTTCGTAGAAGTCGTGAAACAGGGACGCCTTCCACGAATTCCACAGCTTCGGGTTGGTTGCCCGGACATCCGCACAGGTGAGCACGTAGAGATAGTCCAGATGGGACTCGTCGCCGACCCTGCGGGCAAAGGCGTTGATGACTTCCGGGTCGCCGATGTCCTGCTTCTGGGCGGTGACCGAGAGCTCCAGGTGATTGCGCACCAGCCACGCGACCAGGCGCGCATCGTACGGTGACAGGCCCTGCTCGAGGCAGAAAGCTTCTGCGTCGACGCCCCCGAGCTCGGAGTGATCGCCGCCGCGTCCCTTGGCAATGTCATGGAAGAGGCCCGCAAGATAGGCGATCTCCGCGCGCGGCAGCTGCTGCATGATCCGCGAGGCTTCCGGGAGCTCGTGGTCGTAACGCGGAATGGCGAAGCGGCGCAGGTTGCTCACGACGAACAGGATGTGGGCGTCGACGGTGTATGCGTGGAACAGGTCGTACTGCATGCGGCCGACGATGCGGCCGAACGCTGGAATGTAGCGCCCGAGCACGCCATAGGTGTTCATCCGGCGCAGCTCGTGGGTGACCCCTACGGGCGATCGCAGAGTCTCCAGGAACAAGCGGTGATGGCGCGGGTTCTGCCGGAATTCCTCGTCGATGAGCCACAGGTTGCGCGCAACGGCGCGCATGGTCGAAGAGCGCACGCCCTTGATGTCGGGGTTCTGCTGCAGCAGCACGAACAGCTCCAGCAGCGCGGATGGCGTGCGTGCGAACACATCCTCACTGACGGCTTCGAGCGAGCCGTTGCGCACCTGGAAGCGCGTGTTCAGCGGACGCGGCGGCTCGCTCTCGGTGAGGATCGCCTCGCGAAACACCTGCAGCAGCAATTCGTTCAGCAGGCTCACGTCCATGACAGTGCGGTAGTAGCGCTGCATGAACTGCTCGACCGCCAGGGTGTAGGAGGCGTCCTCGTAGCCGAACATCTGCGCCAGGCGGATCTGGTGATCGAACAACAGCCGATCTTCGCGTCGTCCGGTCACGATGTGCAGGCCGAAGCGCACTTTCCACAGGAAGGCCTGCGCCTGCTTCAGCCGCCGCAACTCGGCGGCCGACAGAAAACCGTGCGTCGCCAGCTCATCCAGCGTATCGCTGCCGAAGTGGCGCTTGGCGACCCAGGCAATCGTCTGGATGTCGCGCAGGCCCCCGGGGCCAGTCTTCACATTGGGCTCGAGGTTGTAAGCGGTGTCGTGCGCCTTGGTGTGCCGCTCGGCCTGTTCGCGCACTTTCGCTTCAAAAAACTCCCTCACCGGCCAGATGCGCTCCGGCGACAGCGCTTCCCGCATGCGGGCCACGAGCGCGGCATTCCAGGCGATCAACCTGGATTCCAACAGCGTCGTCATGACGCCTACGTCAGCAGCACTCTCCTCGGCGCACTCTTCGACCGTGCGCACGCTGTGCCCGACTTCCAGGCCGATGTCCCACAGGAAGGTCACCAGCCGCTCGAGCGCATTTCGGCCGCGGGCATCCGGCGCCTCGGGGACCAACAGCAGGATGTCGATGTCGGAGCAAGGATGCAGCTCGCCCCGGCCGTAGCCGCCGACGGCCACCAGGGCCCAGTCGCCGGCTGCAGCGAGCGCCTGAGATCGCCAGACCTCGGTGAACACGGCGTCCACGAGCGCCGCCCGGGCATGGACGAGATCCTCGACGGGCTCCTCGGCGAGGAAGCGCGACTTGAGCTCCCCGTGGGCCTGTCGCAGCAGCTCCCGAAAGGCCGCCGGGGAATCGTTTGAGTCGGCGAGCAGCGCCGGCAGACGGCTCAGCAGCGGCCATGCGCTCCCGCGGGTCGGAGGCGGCAACGTTTCTTCTATGAGATCTGGGTCTCCTGCGGCCATTACTGTTGCTTATCGACCGCCCGGGCTCGCAGGGCTCTGGCCTCCGCGCCCAAGGTCAGGACTTCGACCCCCGCTTCCGTGACCAGTACCGTGTGCTCCCACTGTGCCGACAGCGAGTGATCCTTGGTGATCACGGTCCAACCGTCCGGCAGGAGCCTCACGTGGCGCTTGCCGGCGTTCACCATCGGCTCGACCGTGAAGGTCATTCCCGTCTGGATCTGCAGGCCCGTGCCGGGCTCGCCGTAATGCAGGATCTGCGGATCTTCGTGGTAGATGCGGCCGATGCCGTGGCCGCAATACTCGCGAACCACCGAATAGTCGCGCGCTTCGGCAAATGCCTGGATGGCATGGCCGATGTCTCCCAGGTGCGCGCCCGGGCGCACAGCCTCGATCCCGCGCCACATGGCCTCGAAGCAGGTCTCGGCCAGGCGCTGCGCGTGCGGCGGGGGCTTGCCGACGAAATACATCCGGCTGGTGTCGCCGTGGAAGCCTTCGCGGATGACCGTCACGTCGATGTTAACGATGTCGCCCGCCTTCAGGCGCTTGTCATTCGGGATGCCGTGACAGACGACGTGATTCACCGAAGTGCAGATCGTCTTGGGGAATCCACGGTAGTTGAGGTTCGCCGGGATCGTCCCCTGCACGTTCACGATGTAGTCGTAACAGATACGGTCGAGCTCCTCCGTCGTCACTCCGGGAACGACGTGCTCGCCAATCATGTCCAGCACTTCCGCGGCCAGGCGGCCGGCGGTGCGCATTTTTTCCTGCTCTTCGGGTGTCTTGATCGTCACGTGCATGGTTGGAACCCGGCTCAATGGGCTACTAGGGGCCACTAGGGACAACGGCGCTCTCGGGGTCAGGGTTGCGCAACGCGTAAGGCATTGTTCAGACGGGCATTGTTTACATGGAGCGAGGCCGATGGTATAAAGCGCCGCCTTTTTTGGCAACGCAAGTAAACCACACGCGTATCGCACACCCGCCCGGCTGGGTGTCCCTCGAGGGGTCCAGGCCCCAGGGGATGGCCGGCGGGGATACGCGGAGGCCCAACCCGAACAGGAGATTTCCATGCCCGGCGTGTCCATGCGACAGATGCTGGAGGCGGGGGTCCATTTTGGACATCAGACCCGCTTCTGGAACCCGAAGATGGCCCCTTTCATCTTCGGAGAACGCAACAAGATCCACATCATCAATCTCGAGAAGACTCAGCCTCTCTATGCGGAGGCCGCGAACTTCATCAAGGGCGTGATCGCCGACGGCGGCACCGTCCTCTTCGTCGGCACCAAGCGCTCCGCGCGTGAGGCCGTCCAGAAGGAAGCCGCGCGGGCCGGCCAGCCGTTCGTCAATCAGCGCTGGCTGGGCGGCATGCTCACGAACTTCAAGACCATCCGCCAGTCGATCAAGCGTCTCGGGGAGATCACCGAGCTCGCCTCTTCCGGGGCGCTGGAGAAGCGTGGCAAGAAGGAGGCGACCCAGCTGCGCCGCGAAATGGAAAAGCTGGAGAGAAGCCTCGGCGGGATCAAGAACATGGACTCGCTCCCGGATGCCATGTTCGTGATCGACGTGGGCCACGAGAAGATCGCGATTCACGAGGCCAAGAAGCTCGGCATTCCCGTGGTCGCCATCGTGGATACCAATTGCACCCCCGACGGCATCGACTACGTCATCCCGGGCAACGACGATGCGATGCGCGCCATCCAGCTCTATGCCGTCGGTATCGCCGACGCCGTGCTCGAGGGCAAGCAATCGGTGCCCGCGGTCGCCGCCGGTGAGGATGAGTTCGTCGAGCTGGATGAAGCGGGCAATCCCCGCAAGAAGTCCTCCCGCGCCCGGCAGAGGCCGCAGGCGGCGGTGCGCAAGAAGGCCCCGGCCCGCCGGCGCGCCGCGCCCGTCAAAGTGCCGGCGGTCCCGGGAGCGGAGGTTGTGGACGTGCCGGATGAGGAGGATCTGGAAGTCGAGCCGGTGGGAGACGTGGTGGCCTCCGGTGGCACCGCTACTGGCGCACCGGCAAGCGCCCCACGGCGGCCTACCAGCGGCGGTGGACGTCGCGGCGGCAAGGGGTCCGGCGGCGGTCGCCCGGCAGAGTGAATTGGAGCGCATGGGATGAATATCACGGCAGAATCGGTCAAGCAGCTGCGCGAGCGCACGGGCGCCGGCATGATGGAGTGCAAGAAGGCGCTGGTCGAGACGAAGGGCGATCTGGATGCCGCCGCGGAGCTGATGCGCAAGCAGGGGCTCGCGAAGGCCGACAAGAAGGCCTCGCGCGTACCCGCCGAAGGCGTGATCGTGATCGAGAAGTCGCCCGACGCGCGCGCGGCGGCCATGGTCGAGGTCAATTGCGAGACCGACTTCGTCGCCCGCGAGCAGGATTTCCGGGCATTCGCTGCGAGCGTCGCGGCGCGCACGTTGGCAGCCAACCCCGCTTCGCTCGAGGCATTGCTGGGTCTGAAGCTCGAGAGCGGCGAGACCATCGAGGAGCGCCGTCGGGCACTGGTCGCGAAGATCGGCGAGAACATCAGCGTCCGCCGTTTCGTGGTGGTGAGCTCGCCGGGCAACCTCGGTGCCTACGTACACGGTACCCGTATTGGCGCGTTGGTCGGAGTGAAGGGCGGTGACGCCGCCCTGGCGCACGACCTGGCGATGCATGTCGCAGCGAGCAACCCACGCTATCTGAGCCAGGCGCAGGTGCCGGCGGATGTCGTGGCCAAGGAGCGCGAGATCCTGACGGAGCAGGCGCGCAGTGAGGGCAAGCCGCCGGAGATCGTCGCCAAGATGGTCGAGGGCCGGTTGCGCAAGTCCCTCGGCGAGATCACGCTCCTCGGGCAGCCTTTCGTGAAGGATCCTGACGTCACGATCGAGAAGCTCCTGAAGGGCGCCAAGGCGGAAGTCGCGGCGTTCGAGCGCTTCGAGGTCGGCGCCGGTATCGAGAAGCGACAGGAGGACTTCGTCGCGGAGGTCATGGCCCAGGTGAAGGGCTCGGGCCCTGCGGTGAAGCACTAGAGGCTTGGGACGAACTTGAAAAGAACCCCGCCGAGCGCGGGGTTTTTTTCAAATGCGAGCTAACGAGTATGAACGACAAGGCGAGCTTCAACCGGATTCTCGTCAAGCTCTCGGGCGAAGCGCTCCTGGGCAGCGGCGACTACGGCATCGACCCCGCGGTGCTGAAGCGCATTGCCGGGGAGCTGCAGGACATCCTGGAGACGGGCGTGCAGGTGGCAGTCGTCCTGGGCGGCGGCAACATCTTTCGCGGCGCCGGGTTGGCGCGCGCCGGGATGGATCGGGTCGCCGCGGACCACATGGGAATGTTGGCCACGGTGATGAACTCGCTGGCGATGCAGGACGCCCTGGAAGGCCTCGGGATGCATGCACGCGTCATGTCGGCCATCCGCATCAACGAGGTCTGCGAGGACTACATCCGCAGGCGTGCGGTACGGCATCTGGAGAAGGGTCGGGTCGTCATCTTCGCCGCGGGCACCGGCAACCCCTTCTTCACCACCGATACGGCCGCCTCGCTGCGCGCGATCGAGATCAATGCCGAGCTGCTCCTGAAGGCGACCAAGGTCAACGGCGTGTATTCCGATGATCCGATGCGCAACCCCAACGCCACGCGCTACAACCGGCTGACCTTCGACAGGGTGCTCACAGACAAGCTCAACGTTATGGACGCCACGGCGATCGTCATGTGCCGCGACAACCGCTTGCCTTTACGGGTGTTCAATCTCAACAATCCGGGGGACCTGGTCCGCGTTGTGCGCGGCGAGGAAGTAGGCACGCTGGTGACCGTCGATTGATAGGAGCTCCCCATGCTCGATGATCTCAAGAAAGACGCGCGCGAGCGCATGGCCAAGTGTGTGCAGAATTTCCAGTCCGACCTGAAGAAGCTGCGGACCGGGCGTGCCCATCCGAGCCTGATAGAGCATCTGCGCGTGGACTACTACGGCTCCGAGGTGCCCCTGCAGCAGGTGGCGAGCATCTCGGTGGAGGACGGTCGCACGCTGGTGGTCTCCCCGTGGGAGAAGACCGTCGTGCAGGCCATCGAGAAAGCCATCCACAAGTCCGATCTCGGCCTGAATCCGATGACCGCCGGAACCATCATCCGCATTCCGATGCCGCCGCTCACCGAAGAGCGCCGCCGCGACATCACCAAGGTCCTGCGCCACGACGCCGAGAACGCCCGCGTGGCGGTGCGCAACGTGCGCCGCGACGTCATGAACGACATCAAGGAGCTCCTCAAGGAGAAGCTCGTCTCCCAGGACGATGAGCGGCGCGCGGAAGCCGAGGTGCAGAAGCTGACCGACAAGCACGTCGCCGACGTCGACCAGCTGCTGGCAGCCAAGGAGAAAGAGGTCATGCAGGTTTGACCGCGCCAGTACCGGCCCCCTCAGCGACCCGCATACCCCGGCACGTTGCCGTGGTCATGGACGGCAACGGCCGTTGGGCTGCCGCGCGCGGTCTGCCACGACCGGCAGGGCACAAGGAAGGGCTCACCTCGGCCCGCCTGATCGTTCAGGAGTGCTCGCGCCGCGGCGTGCAGGCGCTGACCCTGTTCGCCTTCTCCAGTGAGAACTGGCGGCGCCCGCCGGAGGAAGTGTCGGGCCTCATGAGCCTGTTCCTGGAGGCGCTGGAGCGGGAGGTCCCCGAGCTGCACGCCAATCGAGTCCGCATTCGCTTCATTGGCGACCGCACCACGCTGTCGGTGCGCCTGCAGGCACGCATTGCGGCGGCGGAGTCGCATACGGCCGGCAACGGCGGGCTGCAGCTCCAGATTGCCGTCAGTTATGGCGGCCGCTGGGATATAGTTCAGGCAACACAATTACTTGCGAAGCAATGCTCAAGTGGATCCCTCAAGGTCGAGGAGATCGACGAGGCGCGCTTCGGACAAGCCCTGGCGCTGAGCGGAGTCCCGGAGACGGACCTGCTGATCCGCACCGGCGGAGAGCGCCGCATCAGTAATTTCCTGCTGTGGAATCTCGCCTACGCGGAGCTGTATTTCACCGACTGCCTGTGGCCGGACTTCGACCTGGCGCAGCTCCAGGCGGCCTTCGACTACTTCGCGAGCCGCGAGCGGCGCTTCGGCCGCACCTCCGCGCAGCTCTCCGGCGTCCCCGATGCTGCGGCGCTGAAAGTTGGTCGCTCGTGAGCGCCCCTGGGATCACCGCGAAGGAAACTCTCGGCAAGCGGGTCGCTACCGCAAGTGTGCTTGCCGCGGTCCTTCTCGTGGTGATCCTGTGGCTTCCGCCAATGGCGACGGTCGTGGTGCTCACCGCGCTGGTGCTGGCTGGCGGCTGGGAGTGGTCGGCGTTCTTGCGCCTGCGGAGCAGCGTGGCGCGCGCCACCTATGTTGCAGTCCTTGCCGCATTGTTACCAACTGCATGGTTCCTGACCGTCACGCCGGTCGGTCGCAACACGTTTCTGGCCGTTGCGCTCACTTGGTGGGTAGTGGCGTTGTGCTGGATCGTTTTTGCGCCGCGGCGCGTGGCACCCTGGTCGGCGGCGCTGGCGGGGGCGTTGGCGCTCGTGCCTGCGTGGCTTGGGCTGGTGCGGCTGCGTTGGGATCTGGCGGACGGCGCGCAGTGGGTGCTGTTCTCCCTGATCCTGGTCTGGGTTGCGGATATCGGCGCTTACTTCATGGGCCGGCGCTTCGGACGTCTGCGGCTCGCTCCGGAGGTCTCACCCGGGAAGACCTGGGAAGGAGTCATCGGGGGCGTGGCCGCCAGCGCCATCGTGGCCGTGATCGGGAGCGCCTGGTTCCACCTTCCGCTGGTGATTTTCCTGCCCTTGTGCCTTGCTGCCGTGAGCTTCTCCATCGTCGGGGATCTCACGGAAAGCCTTTTGAAGCGCTTCGCGGGCGTCAAGGACAGCGGTACCCTCTTTCCCGGGCATGGTGGGGTGATGGATCGGATGGACAGCGTGACGGGCGCCGTACCGGTGCTGTTTTTCGGGCTCGCCCTGCTGGGAGTGGTTCCATGATCGGCGTGGTCGTGCTCGGCTCAACAGGCTCGGTCGGGGCGAACACACTCGATGTGATCGCGCGCAATCCCGATCGCTTCCGTCTCGTCGCGATCGGCGCCAATCGCAACGCCGCCATCCTCGCGCAGCAGATCCGTCAGTTCCGGCCCGCCTACGCCGCGCTGGCGGACGCCTCCGCTGCGCGCGAGTTGACTCAGCTCCTGGGCGACTCCGCACGCCAGACCCGCCTGCTGGTGGGAGCGGAGGCGCTGTCGCAGATCGCCTCTCTGCCGGAAGCGCAATGCGCGATGGCAGCTATCGTAGGCGCTGCGGGGCTGCGCTCGACGCTCGCCGCGGCGCACGCCGGCAAACGATTGCTGCTCGCCAACAAGGAATCCCTGGTGATGTCAGGCCCGCTGCTGATGAATGCAGTGCGTGCTTCGGGCGCCACGCTGCTTCCGATCGACAGCGAGCACAACGCGATCTTTCAGTGCCTGCCGCCGCAAGCGCGCACCGGGGAGAAGCCTCCGGGCGTGCGGCGCATCCTGCTGACAGCCTCGGGTGGCCCGTTTCGCGGCTTCGCCCGCGAGGCGCTCGCAGCGGTCTCTCCGGAGCAAGCCTGCGCGCATCCCAACTGGGTGATGGGGCGAAAGATCTCGGTCGACTCCGCCACTTTGATGAACAAGGGGCTGGAGTTGATCGAGGCGTGCTTCCTGTTCGGGGTTCCGCCGGAGCAGGTCGAGATCGTGGTGCATCCGCAGAGCATCGTGCATTCGATGGTCGAGTATCTGGACGGCTCCGTGCTCGCACAGCTCGGGTCCCCCGACATGCGTACCCCGATCGCGCACGCCCTGGGCTGGCCGGACAGAATCGACTCCGGTGTACAATTCCTGGATCTGATCCGGGTCGGCCGGCTCGATTTCCAGGCACCCGACCCCGAGCGCTTCCGGTGCCTCGCGCTGGCGCAGGCTGCGGCGCGGGCCGGGGGGCTGCATCCGGTGGTGCTCAATGCGGCCAACGAGGTCGCCGTACAGGCGTTCCTGGAGCGCCGATTGAACTTTCTCGACATCGCTGCAGTCATTGAAGCCGTGCTCACAGCGATGACGGGGGAAGGCGCGCTCGGGTCCCTGGAGGATGTGTTGGCCGCCGACGACAAGTCGCGGCGACTGGCACACGAGCGCCTCGGCGGCTACAGCGCCACAACGGGCCCGGCAGCGAGGGGCGTCCACGCATGAATTTGATCTGGCAGGCCATCTGGTTCCTCGTGGCCTTCAGCCTGCTCGTCACGGTCCATGAGTTCGGCCATTACTGGGTCGCGCGGCGGCTCGGCTTCAAGGTGCTTCGCTTCTCCATCGGATTCGGCCGACCGCTGCTGAAAAGAGTGGGGGGCAAGGATCGCACCGAGTACGTCATCGCGGCGATCCCCCTGGGCGGCTATGTCAAAGTGCTCGATGAGCGCGAAGGGCCCGTCGAGGCCGCCGACCTGCAACGCTCCTTCACACGCCGGCCTCCCTGGCAACGCATCCTCATGCTGCTGGCCGGACCGGGCTTCAACATCCTGTTCGCGATCGTGCTCCTGTGGGGCATGTTGTGGGCGAGCGGCGTCAAGGAATACAAGCCGGTCATCGGCGAGGTCACCGCCGATTCGGTCGCCGCGCACGCCGGTGTGCGCTCGGGCGATGAGATCACCGCGATCAACGGCAAGCCGGCCACGGAACAGCGTGACGTGGTGTTTGCGCTGCTGGACGCGGTCAGCTCGGGGCCGGATGTATCGCTGGGCCTGCGCGACAAGAGTGGCGACACACATACGGCGACGCTGCACCTCGGGAGCACCGAGGAACGGCGCCGCCTCACCGAGCTGTCGGAGATGTTCAAGGGGCTGGGTTTCCAGTTCTGGCAGCCTTCGCTGCCCGCGGTGCTGCGCTCGGTCGAGCCCGGCGGTCCCGCCGCCGCCGCCGGACTGAAAGCCGGCGACCAGATCGTGGCGATCGATGACAAGCCCGTCGACCTGGCGGGCTTCCAGCCGCGCATCGAGGACAGCACCGGCAAGACCCTGGTGTTTCGCTATCGCCGCGCGGGAGCGGAGAACACCACCGAAGTGCACGTCGCAGGCGAGAAGGTCGACGGCAAGCTCATCGGACGCATCAAGGTCAGCATCGGGCCGCCAGCGGGGTTCGAGGTGAAGTATCCGCCCGGGATGGAGGTGCAGAGACAGCTCGCACCTCTGGAGGCGCTGGATCGCGCCGCGGGCGAAGCCTGGGGCATGACCGTGCTGCAGGGGCGATTGTTCTGGCGTATGGTGCTGGGCGAGGTATCGCTGAAGAATCTGAGCGGGCCGCTGTCGATTGCCGAGTTCGCCGGTGAGTCCGCCGAGGCGGGGGTGTCCTCCTTCCTGAGCTTCCTGGTGCTCATTTCGCTGTCGCTCGGCTTCCTGAATCTGTTGCCCATCCCGATCCTCGACGGCGGACAGATCGTGTTTCAACTGGCCGAGTGGCTCAAGGGGAGCCCGGTGTCGGATCGGACACAGGCTTTCGGGCAGCAGGTGGGCATCGCGCTGCTGCTGCTGTTGATGGGCGTCGCGCTGTTCAACGACATCACGCGCCAGCTCGGTTGAGCGCTAAGACAACGACCGGCGGCGGCCATGCGGCCGGACCGCGCTGGGGGGAATTTATTTTGGGTGTTGCAGAATGAAGTCTCGAGTCATTGTGGCCTCGGTGGCCTTCTTCGTGCATTGCGCGCTCGCGCATGCGCAGGCTCCTTCGCCGCAAGACCCGGCACCGCAGACGCCTCCGGCGACGCCGCCGGCACCTGCGGTGCAGGCTCCTGCATCCGATGCGCAGGGGTCGACACGTGCGGCGCAACCGCCTGCCGTACCCGCGCCGGCACCCGCGCCCGCACAACCCGCAGCGCAGACAGCTGCGCCCGCCGCGCAGACCACACCTGCACCCGCCCCGCAAGCTCCTGCGCCTGCTGCGCCAGCAACCGCACCTGCTGCACAGGCCCCCGCACCGGCCCCTCAAGCACCGCCGGCGGACGACGAGCAGGCGCCGTTGCCGGGAACGGCGGGCCTCGCGTTGCCGCCACTGGCGGCGACGGGTCCGAGCGAGGCGGCCTTCACTGTTGGCGATATCCACGTGGAGGGCCTGCAGCGCATTTCCGAGGGTACGGTCTACAACTACCTGCCCATCAACATCGGCGACCACCTCACACCGCAGCGCGTCCGTGAAGCAGTGCGCGCGCTGTACGCAACGGGCTTCTTCCGCGACGTGCAGATGCGTCGCGATGGCAACACGCTGATCGTGTCGGTGCTCGAGCGTCCGTCGATCGAGAGCTTCGAGATCACGGGCAACAAGGACATCAAGACCGAGGATCTGCAGAAGTCCCTGCGTAACGTGGGACTGGCCGCCGGCAAGACCTTCGACCGCTCGGTGCTCGACGATGTGACCGGCTACCTGACGGATCAGTATTTCAGCCAGGGCAAGTACGGCGTGAAGATCGACTCGCACGTCGAGGAGGAGTCCGGCAACCGGGTGAAGATCAAGATCGAGATCAAGGAGGGCAGCAAGGCCAAGATCCGTGAGATCAACATCGTCGGCAACACCAAGTTCAAGGAAAAGGACATCCTCGACACCCTGGAGCTGAAGACGCCCAACTGGCTGTCCTGGTACAAGTCCGACGACCGTTACGCGCGCGAGAAGCTGCAGGGGGACCTGGAGAAAGTCCGCAACTACTACATGGACCGCGGCTACGCCAACTTCCAGATCGACTCCACCCAGGTCACGATCTCGCCGCAGAAAGACAACATGTACATCACCGTGAATGTCGAGGAAGGTGATGTCTTCAAGCTCTCGGAGGTGAAGCTCGCGGGCACCTTCGTGGTGCCCGAGGCGGAGCTGCGCCGTTTCCTGCTGGTGGCTCCGGGCCAGATCTTCGACCGCAAGCTGATCACCTCGACGCAGGAGCTCATCCAGAACCGCCTGGGCGCCGACGGCTATGCGTTCGCCAAGGTCGACCCGGTGCCGACTGCGGACAACAAGACCCACGAGGTGTCGCTCACCTTCTTCATCGATCCGGGCAACCGCGTCTACGTGCGCAACATCACTTTCTCCGGTGTCACGCGCATCAACGACTCGGTGCTGCGCCGGCAGCTGCGCCAGCTCGAGGGCGGGTGGCTCGCGAACACCTCGCTGGAGCGCTCCAAGCAGCTCATCCAGCGCCTGCCTTATGTCAAGAGCGTCGATTTCGAGACGACCCCGGTGCCGGGCTCGCCGGACCTGGTGGACACCAACTTCAAGATCGAGGAGGGGCCGGCGGCCACCTTGAGCGGCGGCATCGGCTACTCGGAGTCCTTCGGCGCACAGCTGAACGGGCAGTACGTGGATGCCAACTGGCTCGGCAGCGGCCAGCGCATCGCGGTCGACCTCAATACGGGCATCTACAGCAAGGTCTACAACATCTCACAGACCAACCCGTATACGACCATCGACAATCTGCAGCGCACGGTGTCGCTGACCTACAGCGATGTCACCCAGTTCGTGTCGCACTCCTCGGACTTCAGCTCCAAGCAGATCAGTGTCGGCCTGAGCTACGCCTATCCGATCGTCAACGACTT
>Ga0134125_10005266_pt1 | contig 14715 bp, 13 predicted proteins | sample KB31751_FD_96464 | JGI IMG/M metagenome (GOLD analysis project Ga0134125, IMG submission 96464) | Terrestrial soil microbial communities with excess Nitrogen fertilizer from Kellogg Biological Station, Michigan, USA - KB3-175-1 | ecosystem: Environmental > Terrestrial > Soil > Unclassified ... | reverse complement strand
TGCCCGGATGCGATCCGCAGCTGGGCGGAGACCAGGTCGACGTCGGTGATCTCCTCGGTCACCGTGTGCTCCACCTGGATGCGCGGGTTCATCTCGATGAACACGTGATTGCCGCGTTCGTCGAGCAGGAATTCCACCGTGCCCGCACAGGTGTAGCCGATACTTTGCGCGAACGCCACCGCATCCGCGCAAATGCGTTCGCGCAGTTGCGGATCCAGGTTGGGCGCCGGCGCGATTTCGATCACCTTCTGGTGCCGGCGCTGCACGCTGCAATCCCGTTCATAGAGATGAATCACGTTGCCGTGGTTGTCGGCCAGGATCTGGACCTCGATGTGGCGCGGATTGATCACCGCCTGCTCGAGGAACACCGAGGCGTCCCCGAAGGCGGATTCGGCCTCACGGCTGGCCGCCTCGATCGCCTCCGGAAGCGCCGCCGGGTCGGTGACCCGGCGCATCCCGCGGCCGCCGCCGCCGGCGACCGCCTTGACGAACAGCGGAAACGTCATCGACTCGGCGACAGTCACCAACTCGTCGACCGACGTCGAGGGTGCCGAGGAGGCCAGCACCGGAAGTCCCGCGGCCCGCGCCGCCGCGATCGCCCGCGACTTGTTACCCGTGAGCTCCAGCGCCTCGGCGTTCGGGCCGACGAACGTGATGCCCGCCGCCGCGCAGGCCGCCGCCAGGTCGGGATTCTCCGACAGGAAGCCATAGCCGGGGTAGATCGCGTCCGCCCGGCACGCGCGCGCCGTGGCGACGATGTCGTCGACCGACAGGTAGGCGCGGACCGGGTGGCCCTCCTCCCCGATCTGGTACGACTCGTCGGCCTTGAGCCGATGCACCGAATTGCGGTCCTCGAAGGGATAGACCGCCACGGTGGCCATTTCCAATTCGTAGGCGGCGCGGAATGCGCGGATCGCGATCTCGCCGCGATTGGCGACCAGGACTTTCGTCAGCACGGTCTTTACGATAGAGCGCGCTGGGGCGGTCCGACATACTCGCTCAGCGGGCGGATCAACGCGTTGGACGCGGTTTGTTCGATGATGTGTGCGGTCCAGCCGGTGATGCGGCTCATCACGAAAATCGGGGTGAAGGCTCCGATGTCGAAGCCCATCAGGTAATAGGCCGGTCCGGTGGGAAAGTCGAGGTTGGGTTTGATGCCGTTGGCGTCGGCCATCCCCTTTTCCAAGACCTCGTAGATGTCGAGCCAGCGCCGACCGTCGCGCGCGGCGGCGACGTGCTGCAGGGCCGCCTTCATGGTCGGCACCCGGGAGTCGCCGTTCTTGTAGACGCGGTGGCCGAAGCCCATGATCTTGTCGTTGCGGTCCAGCTTGCCCCGTAGCCACTGCGAAGCATTGGCGGCGCTGCCGATTTCGATCATGTCGTGCATGACCGCTTCGTTGGCTCCGCCGTGCAGCGGTCCCTTAAGCGCGCCGATCGCGGCGGTGACCGCACTGTAGATGTCGGACTGCGTCGAGGTGACCACGCGTGCGGCGAAGGTCGAGGCGTTGAAGCTGTGTTCGGCGTAGAGGACCAACGACTGTTCGAAGGCGTCGACGATCACCTGCTCGGGGACATCGCCGAAGCACATGTGCAAGAAATTCTGGGCGTAGCTCATGTGGGAGTACGGGGCGATGGGGTCCAGACCGCGCCGGCGGCGCATGTCGGCCGCGACGATGGTGGGCAGCACCGCGAACATCCGCAGGGCCTTGGCGTAGTTGGCCGCCGGGCTGCTGTCGTCCTCGTCGGGGTCCTCGGCGCCCATCGAGCTGATGAAGGTGCGCACCACGTCCATCGGGTGACACGTATCGGGCAGTTTCGACAGCAGCGAGAGCTGGGATCGGTTGAGCCGACGCGCTGCGCGTTCCCGCTGACTGAACAGCGCCAGCTGCTGGTCGTCGGGAAGCTCGCCGTGCCAGAGCAGGTAGGCGACCTGCTCGAAGCCGCACGTGGCCGCGAGGTCTTGGACGGCGTAGCCGCGGTAGGTCAGGGAGTTGGTCTCCGGGACGACCTTGGAGATGGCGGTGGTGTCGACGACGACACCGGCCAGGCCCTTGTAGATGCGGGGTTGGTTGTCTTCGACGGTGCTCATAGCACGACTCCAAACTGGTTGTACTCGGCGTAACGCAGCAGCTCGTAGAGCCGGCTGCGGTGTTGCATCCGGTCGATGAGGCCGGATTGTGTTCCGGTCTCGGCGATTTCACGAAGGCCGGTCTCGACGGCGTGCATCGCCAACCGCAGCGTGGTGACCGGGTAGATCACCACGTTGTAGCCGATGTCGGACAGCTGCTGGGCGCTCAGCAGCGGCGACTTGCCGAATTCGGTCATGTTGGCCAGCAGCGGCGTGTCCACGGCGGCGCGGAACCGCTCGAATTCGCCTGCGGTGCCCAAGGCTTCGGTGAAGATCAGGTCGGCACCGGCTTCGGCGTAGGCCTTGGCGCGCTCGATCGCCGCGGGCAGGCCCTCGATGCCGGCGGCGTCGGTGCGCGCGCAGACGATGAAATTCGGGTCACGGCGCGCGGAGACGGCCGCGCGCAGCCGTTTGATCATCTCGCCGGCCGGCACCACGGCCTTGCCGTCGAGATGCCCGCAGCGCTTGGGGTTTTCCTGGTCCTCCAAATGGCAGCCGGCCAGCCCGGCATCCTCGAGCACCGTCACGGTGCGCGCGGCGCTCATCGGTTCACCGAAGCCGGTGTCGGCGTCGATCAGGGTGGGGAGGTCGGTCACCCCCGCGATCTGCGCGCCGCGCCCGCCGACCTCGGTCAGGGTGGTCAGGCCGATGTCGGGCAAGCCCAAATCGGCCGCGAGCACCGCCCCGGACACGTACACCCCGTCGAACCCGAGCTCGGCGACCACCTTGGCCACCAACGGCGAAAACACCCCCGGAAAGCGTTGCAAACGGCCGCTTTCCAGCGCGGCACGCAACCGGGCCCGCTTCTGTGCCGCCGCCACGGCACCGCCGATCAGCCCGCCCATCAGAAGATCCCCGCCGCGATGGTGGGCGCGCTGTCCAGTACCAGCGGGTCGACCGCGATGTTGAGCGCGCCCAGCGCGCCCGCCCGCAGACCGGCAAGGTCTTGCGCCGCCGACAGGAACCGCCGCTGCTCGACGTCGCGGATCACCCCCTGCGCCAGCTCGGTGAACTTCCCGAGGTACTGATTGCGCCCAAATGGGCGGGCCCCCAAAGGGTGAGCGTCGGCGACGGCGATCTCGTCGACGATGACCTCACCGCTGTGCAGGGTGACCTCCGCGCGGGCACCGAACGCCTTCTCCGCCGGATCGTCGCAGTGGTAGCGCCGGGTCCATTCGGGATCCTCGACCGTCGAGATCTTGCGCCACAGCGCGACGGTATCGGGTCGATGCGCCCGCGTCGGAGTATAAGACCGCTCGTGATGCCAGGTGCCGTCCTGCAACGCGACCGCGAAGATGTACATCACCGAGTGATCCAGCGTCTCCCGCGAAGCATCCGGGTCGAACTTCTGCGGATCGCCCGACCCGGTGCCGATCACGTAGTGGGTGTGATGGCTGGTGTGCAGCACGATCGTCGCGACCTGATCCAGATCGCCGATCCGTTCGCGCATCCGGCGGGCCAAATCGATCAGCGCCTGACTCTGATACTCCGCGGAGTGCTCCTTGGTGTAGCTGTCCAGGATGGCCCGCTTGGGCTCGCCGGGCTCGGGCAGCGGGACCCGGTAGGTGTGCTCGGGACCCGAAAGCAACCAGGCGATCACCCCGTCCTCACCCTCCCAGATCGGGGCGGGCGCCCCCTCGCCGCGCATGGCGCGGTCGACGGCCTCGATGGCGACCTTGGCCGCCCAGGCCGGCGCGTAGGCCTTCCAGCTCGAGATCAGGCCCTTGCGCGACTGCCGGGTCGACGTCGTCAAATGCAGCGCCTGCCCGATCGCCTGATAGATGGTCGCGGTGTCCAGACCCAACATCGCGCCCACGCCCGCGGCCACCGACGGGCCCAGGTGCGCGACGTGGTCAATCTTGTGCTCGTGCAAGCAGATTCCCTTGGCCAAATCGATCTGGACCTCATAGCCCGTCGCGATGCCCCGGATCAGGTCCGCGCCGCCGATCCCCAGGTGCTGGGCCACGGCCACCAGCGCGGGAATGTTGTCACCCGGATGCGAATACTCCGCGGCCAAAAACGTGTCATGGAAATCCAATTCGCGCACCGCCACGCCGTTGGCCCACGCCGCCCACTCCGGCGAGTAATCGCCCACGATCCCGAAAACCTTCGCGCCCCGCGCTGAGACGGCATGCGCCCGCGCCTGAGCCCGCGCGACCGCCACCGGCCGACGAACCACCGACGCCGCCGAAACCGCGGCGTTATCGATGACGCGATTGATCACCATCGCCACGGCGTCCGCCGGCACCGCCACCGGATCGGCGGCGACCTCGGCGATCTTCCACGCCAGATGCTCGTCTCGGGGGAAGTCGTCGGCACTGCGCCGGGTTCGAACGTCATGTATACGCATTAGCCGCACAGTACGCAAGGCCGCAAGCGAGGTAAATACCCTGTAAAAGCGTAACCTTGTGTCCTTATCCGCATGATTTTGCGAATCTTGTGAAAGATGACGAGGGTACGGTAAGACCCATGGCGAAGACGTTCGCCGGTGCGCGGCTACGGCGATTGCGCGAGGAGCGCGGGCTGACCCAGGTGGCGCTGGCGCGCGTCCTGGGTTTGTCGACCAGCTACGTCAATCAGCTGGAAAATGACCAGCGCCCGATCACCGTTCCGGTACTGCTCACCATTACCGAACGATTCGACTTGCCGAGCCAGTACTTTGCGCCGGAGTCCGATGCCCGCCTGATTTCCGACCTTCGGGAGGTGCTCGCCGAGGGGCCCGCGACGGCGGCGCAAGTCGAGGAGCTCGTCGCCCGCATGCCCGCCATCGGTCAGACTCTGGTCAACCTGCATCGGCGGCTGCACGACACGACCGCCGACCTGGAAGCCCTGCACAGTCGCGCGAACCTGGAAATCGCGGACACGTCGGCGCTGTCCCAGCAGCCGATGCCGTTCGAAGAGGTTCGGGATTTCTTCTACGACCGCAAGAACTACATCGGCGAACTGGACACCGCGGCCGAAGATCTGTTCAACGAGAACCACTTGCGAATCGGCGGACTCGATGGCCAGCTCGCCGAGCTGCTCGCCGACCAACTCGGAATCACTGTGGTGATCGACGACGGAAAGGTGTTGGGTCCCACCTCCAAACGCCTGTTCGCGCCGGGATCGCAAACCTTGTACCTGGCCCGGTGGCTACATCCCGGCCAGCGCGCCTTTCAGCTCGCCACCCAGATCGCCCTGTTCACCCACGCCGGCCTGATCACCGGGATCGTCGCGGGCGACGATCAGCTCAGTGACGACGCCCGCGGGGTCGCGCGCATCGGGCTGGCCAACTATTTCGCCGGCGCCCTGCTGTTGCCCTACCGGAGGTTCCTCGACGCCGCCGAGGGTGTCCGCTACGACATCGACCAGCTGGCACGGCGATTCGAGGTCGGGTTCGAAACCATCTGTCACCGGCTGTCCACCCTGCAACGCCCCAACGCGCGGGGGGTGCCGTTCATCTTCGTGCGCACCGACAGCGCCGGGAACATCTCTAAACGACAGTCCGCCACGGCCTTTCACTTCTCCCGCGTGGGAGGGAACTGCCCGTTGTGGGTGGTCCACCACGCGTTTTCCCGACCCGGCCAGTTCCTGACCCAGGTCGCGCAGATGCCCGACGAGCGCACCTACTTCTGGATCGCGCGGACCACCACAACGGAGTCGAGCCGATACCTCGGCCCGGACAAGAGTTTCGCCATCGGACTGGGATGCGATGTCGCGCAAGCGGAGAAGCTGATCTACTCGGTCGGCGTCGATTTGGCCGACGCCGAGTCGGTCGTCCCGATCGGTGCCGGCTGCAAGATCTGCGACCGGCCCGCGTGCCCGCAACGTGCGTTCCCGTACCTCGGTCACCCGGTGTACGTCGACCCCCACAGCAGCACCGACTTGCCGTATCCGCCCGCGATCACGCCCTGATTGGAGAGTGCACATGCCCAAGGTAGCGATACTCGATGACTACGCCGGGGTTGCCCTGCAGGTCGCCGACTGGGCGACGGTGCAGAACCGTTCTGACGTCACCGTTTTCGATCATCACCTCTCCGAAGAAGCGGCCGCCGAAGCGCTGCTCCCGTTTGATGTGGTGTGCACCCTGCGTGAGCGGATGGCGTTTCCGCGAACCCTGATCGAGCGCCTGCCGAACCTGAAGCTGATCACTATCGTCGGAAAGAGCCTGCCCAACCTGGACCTCGCCGCGGCTTCCGAGCACGGGATCCTGGTCGCCCATTCTGATTTCGCGCATCCCCGATTCAGGTCTGTGCACGACGCGACGCCGGAGCTCGCCTGGGGATTGATGATCGCGACGGTGCGCAATCTTGCCCAGGAGCATCGAAACATGCGCGACGGCGGGTGGCAGAGCACCGCGGGCATGACGCTGTCGGGCAAGACGCTCGGCCTGCTCGGCCTGGGCCGAGTCGGCAAACGAATGGCCGAATACGCCACAGCGTTTGGCATGGAAGTCGTTGCGTGGAGCCAGAATCTCACCGAGGAAGCGGCCGCGAGCGTCGGCGCTCGGCGGGTGGAGAAGGCCGCCCTGTTCGAAGCCTCCGACGTGGTGTCCATCCACTTAGTGCTCTCCGAGCGCACCCGAGGCCTGGTCGGCGAAGCCGAGCTGGCGCTGATGAAGCCACGCGCGTACCTGATCAACACGTCCAGGGGCCCGATCGTCGACGAGGTGGCCCTGCTCGCCGCGCTGGAATCCGGCCGTATCGCCGGTGCCGGGCTGGACGTCTATGACATCGAACCGCTGCCGAGCGAGCACCGGTTGCGGCTGCTCCCGAATGTGACCCTGTCTCCCCACCTGGGGTACGTCACTCGCGAGATGCTCGGCGCCTTCTACTCCGACACCGTGGAGTCAGTGGCGGCCTGGCTGGACGGGACCCCCATTCGGATCGCCAACCCCGAGGCGTTGCAGCGGCGCTGAACTCTCACTTCCGTTTCCAGTGCGGACTTTTGACCGCGTCGAGGGCCTCGGCGACGTAACGATCCAGCGGCCGCGGCCTCCCGGACTGTCGTACCCATTGCTGGAACGCGAAATCCGCCGCCGCGAAGGCCAGTTGGACCAGCAGGCCGGGGCGGGCGTCGGTGTCGGGGTTGGCGCGCATCCGTTCGGCGATGAGCTTGGTTGCCCGCTCCTTGTCGGCGGGCCGGTGCACCGTGACCTTGTCGAGCAGGTCGGGGACGACCAGCAAGGCTTGGCGCCATTCTTCGGTGTCGGCCTGCTCGAACGAGCGCGTCCGGGTGATGATCGCGTTGATCAGTGCGATGTCGGGTGATTCGCCGGCCGGGCGCCCTTCGAGGAGAGTGACGATCGCGGCGCCGCCGTAGCGCACGGGCGCGAGGAGAAGCTCCTCCTTCGCCGGCACGTGCCGGAAGAAGGTGCGCGCGGAAACACCTGCGGCGGCGGCGATCTCCTCCGTAGTCACCGCGTCGTACCCGCGCTCGACGAACAACCGGAACGCCGCGCGCCGAATGTCGGCGCGGATCTGTGCGCGCTGCCGATCGCGGAGCGACTCCGGTCTGGTGGGAATTGTCACCGAAAGCAGCCGATCCCGCCGTCGACGTGGATGGTCTGCCCGGTGATGAAGGTGGCATCACCACCGAGCAAAAACGCCACCAGCGCGCCCACATCGGTGCGGACGTCGCCGATGCGCTTCATCGGAACCCGCCCCACCGCCTTTTCGTACTCCTTGGGCGCGAACGACTTCCAGTACTTGACGCCGTCCGACTCGGCGAACGGGCAGATGACGTTGACGCGGATGTTGTCGCGTCCCCACTCCAGCGCCGCGACCTTGGACAGCCCGCGGATGCCTTCCTTGGCGGCCGCGTACCCGCCCCACTTGGGTTCGCCGCCCGTGCCCGTCCCGGAGCCCAGGTTGACGATCGACCCGCCGCCCTCCTTGACCATCAGCGGGTGCACGGCCTGCATGAGCAGGAATGTCGCTCGGGGACCGACGTCGTACCCGAGCGCGAGGTCCTCGGTGGTGATGTCGACGAACGCCTTGGGCTCGTTGGTGGCAATCGCGTTGTTCACCAGGCCATGCACCGTCCCGAAGGCGTCGATTGCGGCGGCCGCGATCCGCTGCGCGCTGTCGGGGTCGCGCAGATCGGTGACGAGCCGCTCCACCCGTCCGATCGCCTGGAGTTCGGCGGCGGTCGTCGCGAGGACCTCCTCTTGGATGTCGACCAACAGCACCTCAGCGCCGCGTTCGAGCAACGCGCCGGCCACGCCCTTGCCGACGCCCTGTGCGGCGCCGGTGACGATCGCGACGTGCCCGCGCATCGAATCGGCGTGGCTGTAGCTCACGCGGTGCCCGCCGCCAGATTCGGCGCCGGCCGCCCGGCGAACAGCGGGAGATCGAGGTAGGTCTTGATGCCCGGTTCGGCGGCACAGACGTCGGGAACGGCGTTGATGCAGTGGTTGGCGGTGACGACGACACCCGGATTTTTCACCAGTCCTTCGGCGATCGTCTCCGGCTGCAGCCCCTTGAAGGTGAGGCTGACGTCGGGGTCACCGGTGATCTCGACCTCGAAGCGTTCACCGCGCCCACCGAAATTCCAGGCGGGGTCCAGGTTTTCCTCACCCATCAGCCAGTTGACGGCCGCGGTGATCACCGGCTCGCCGTCAACGAGCGCTTGCCAGCGGAACCGGCGTGCCGCCACCGTGCCGGTGGTGATCGGGAAGGGGTCGTAGTCGATGTTGGCGGTCGCCACGGCGACATCCTGGATGGTTCTGATGTTGGGGTCGATGCGAAATCCCATGTGATCGGCGATCATCCGTACCGACTGCTTGAAGCCCGCGTCGAGCAGGCCGGCCATCGGCCCTTGGGTGGCTTCCTCGGGTGTGCCGCCGAATCCCATGATGTGTCGCACCACGTCCGGTGCGTTGTAGGTGCGGATGTCGGAGAACTCCTCGGCGCGTATATGGGTGATCGCCGAGGACAGTGAGGACAGCATGAGCGGGAATCGCTCCGTGATGCCGCCGGGATGGATCCCCGAACCATGCAGCGTCACACCGCTTTCCACCGCGGCATCGGCGACGGCCTGATGACGCGGGTTGCCCGGATCGGGGTACACCCAGCCGACCGGCGTGACCACGTTCTTGCCGGACCGCAGGATCGCGATGACCTCGTCGTCGTTGGGTATCAGCGGGCTGTACATGACACAATCGGCGTCCAGCGCCGGCACCTCGTCGATGCTGGTCGTCGCGGTGACACCCAGATCCTGCCTGCCGATGATCCTGCCGACGTCGACACCGTTCTTGTCCGCGCTGTGCACCCAGCACCCGACGAGTTCCAGCCGCGGGTGATTGAGGACGCACTCGATCGCCGCTTTACCCACGCCGCCAGTGGCCCACTGGATGACACGAAGCTTGGACGGGCTACTCATCATCGACCTCCCGGACGGCCGTACGCGGCCTTTACACATCGGCGAACAAAATGGCAGGCTATGACTCGCTGGCAGTCACTGTCAATAACCGATGGTTCGGGAGAGGGTCTGTTGATGAGCGTCCTCAAGGGCAAGGTCGCGATCGTGACCGGCACCAGCCGTGGCGTGGGTGTCGGCGTCGCCCACGAACTGCTGCGGGCCGGCGCGACGGTCATCGGGTGTTCGCGCTCACCGCTGGATGCCATCCCCGGCATCGACGAAGACTGGGCGGCGCGCGCATCTCAAAAGGTCTGCGATCAGGGTGATTACCGTACGATCGACGCGTTCGTCGCAGACGTCGTGGCCACCCACGGCCGAGTCGACATCCTGGTGAACAACGCCGGCGGCACGGTGCCGGCGCCGCACGTCGAGAGCATTCCCGAACTGGTGCAACGCATTCAGGGCGCACCCGCCAGCGGCGACGAGTACGCGCGCACCGCCCTGTTCCATGCGTTCGCGGTGCAGATGAACCTCATCAGCCCACTGTGGTTCGCCATCCGCGCCTATCGGCAGATGCAGACCCAGGACGGGGTCGGCTGCATCATCAACATCTCCAGCGGCGCGGGACACCCGGCCGGATCGCCGACGCTGGTCTCCTACGGCGCGGCCAAAAGCGGTCTCAACCATCTCACCCGGTCACTGGCCGAGGAGTGGGGGCCGAAGGTGCGCGTCAACTGCGTGGCGCTGGGCCCGACGATGACCGAAAACTTTCGGTCGTTTGTGCTGCCCAAGGACGACCCGACCGGAGAGAAATATTTCGCGGCCGTTCCGTTGCGCCGTGCCGGCGAGCCCGCGGAGGTCGGGCGGGTCTGCGTGTTCCTCGCGAGCGGTGATGCGGATTTCGTCAACGGCACCACCATCGAATGCGACGGCGGGATGCTGCCCGGCGTGCTGTACGACGCGGGCCTCAGGACGATCACCGACCTGCTGTGATCCCAACCTGCTGAAGTTCAAGCCCGAGGGCGGCGTAGAGAGCTATCTGCAATACGGCCAGGAAGTCGTTCCGCACCTCGAACGCGTGGGCGCCACACTGCGCTACGCCGGGGGAGCGCCGTCGGTGGTGATCGGCGACGGCGAACGGCCTTGGTGGGACGTGATTCTCATCGTCGAATACCCGACACCGCAGGCCTTCATCGACATGGTGACGACGCAGGAGTACGCCAAGGTACACGAGCATCGCGCCGCCGGCCTGGACCGCGGAGACCTGATCGCGACGTCGACGTGGTCGGTCATGGCCGACTGACCGGCGGCGAATCCGCTCGTCGCAGATCTGCGCAGAGATCAGCGCGTCGACGTCAGCCGCGGTGTAATGGGTGGATGGAACTGATGTTGCCCACCGACGCGATCTTTCTCCTGGGAGAATCTCGTGAACATCCCATGCACGTCGGAGGCTTGCAGTTGTTCGAGCCCCCGCCGGGCGCCGGCCGTGGCTTCGTTCGTGAGCTCTACAAGAGTTTGGCCGCGCAGCGGGATTTCCAGCCCACGTTTCGTAAGCATCCCGCGAGCTTTGTCGGTGGAATCGCAAACCTGGGCTGGTCGTACGACGACGACGTCGATATCGACTACCACGTCCGGCGCTCCGCGCTGCCGTCACCCAAACGGGTCCGCGAATTGCTCGAGCTGACGTCGCGGTGGCACAGCAGCCTGCTGGATCGTCACCGCCCGTTGTGGGAGACGCACGTCGTCGAGGGGCTCAAAGACGGCCGGTTCGCCATCTACACCAAGGTCCACCACGCGTTGATCGACGGCGTATCCGCGCAGAAGCTGATGCAGCGCGCCCTGTCCACCGACCCCGACGACGCCGAGATCCGCGCCCCGTGGAGTCTGCGTAAACCCCAGCGCAAACCCAGCGCGTCGTCTCCATTGAGTTCGTTGGCTCGCACGGCGGGATCCCTTGCGGCACTCGCTCCCTCGACGGCGGGGCTGGTGCGTGCGGCGCTGCTCGAGCAGCAACTGACGTTGCCTTTCGGGGCGCCGAAGACCATGTTGAACGTCAAGATCGGCGGCGCTCGACGCTGCGCCGCGCAGTCCTGGTCGCTGGACCGGATCAAAAGCGTCAAGAACGCCGCGGGAGTCACCGTCAACGACGTCGTCTTGGCGATGTGCTCGGGCGCCCTGCGCTATTACCTGCTCGAGCAGAACGCGCTGCCGGACACGCCGCTGATCGCGATGGTCCCGGTGAGCCTGCGCACCGAGGACGAGGCCGACGCCGGCGGCAACCTGGTCGGAGCCATCCTGTGCAACCTCGCGACCGACGCCGATGATCCGATGCAGCGTCTGCTGACCATCAGCGAATCGATGCGCAGCAACAAGACGGTGTTCTCGCAGTTGCCGCGGTTCCAGGCGCTGGCGCTGTCCGCCGTCAACACGTCAGCATTGGCGTTGGCGGCGGTCCCGGGCTGGGTGAGATCGACGTCGCCCCCGTTCAACATCATCATTTCGAACGTGCCGGGACCCACGCAGCCGATCTACTACGGGGGCGCGCGGCTCGACGGCAACTACCCACTGTCCATCGCGCTGGACGGCCAGGCGCTGAACATCACCCTGGCCAGCAACGCCGGAAACCTGGACTTCGGTCTGGTGGGGTGCCGGCGCAGTGTGCCGCACCTGCAACGCCTGCTCACGCATCTGGAGTCCTCGCTCAAGGATCTGGAACGCGCTGTGGGAGAATAGGAGTCGATGGCCAAGCTCAGCGCGGGTGTGTTGGTGCACCGGACCTGCGACGGTGTCGTCGAGGTCTTGATCGCGCATCCGGGCGGCCCGTTCTGGGCCCGCAAAGACGACGGGGCGTGGTCGATCCCGAAAGGGGAGTACAGCGACGGGGAGGACCCCTGGGCGGCCGCTGCGCGCGAGTTCGCCGAGGAACTCGGGCTCCCGGTGCCGCCCGGCCCGCGCATCGACCTGGGGACGCTGAAACAATCCGGCGGCAAGGTGGTGACCGCCTTCGCCGTGCAGAGCGACCTCGACATCACCGACGCGCGCAGCAACACTTTCCAGTTGGAGTGGCCGAAGGGCTCGGGCACGCTGCGGGAGTTCCCCGAGGTCGATCGGGTGGGCTGGTTCGCGGTGGCGACCGCGCGCACCAAGTTGTTGAAGAGCCAGCACGAATTTCTCGATCGCTTGATGGCACAGCCCGGCTTGGCCGGACTATCCGAAGGGATTTGACATGCAGACGTTGCGAACACCCGACGACCGGTTCGACGCGGTCCCCGATTTCCCTTACCCGCCAAGGTATTGCGAACTAGCAGACGATGACGGCGGTGCGCTGCGGGTGGCCTGGATCGAAGACGGCCCAGAAGGCGCCGATCCGATTCTCATGCTGCATGGCGAGCCGTCGTGGTCCTACCTGTACCGCAAGATGATTCCGATACTGGTCGCCGAGGGCCACCGAGTCATCTGCCCGGACCTGGTCGGATTCGGCCGTTCGGACAAGCCGACCCGGCTCGACGACCACAGCTATGCGCGCCATGTCGAATGGATGCGCGCGCTGGCGTTCGATGTCCTGGATCTTCGCGACGTCACCCTGGTCGGTCAGGACTGGGGCGGGCTGATCGGATTGCGGCTCGCCGCAGAGCATCCCGAACGGTTCGCCCGAGTGGTCGTCGCCAACACCGGGCTGCCGAACGGGGAGCAGCCCATGGCCGACATCTGGTGGCGCTTCCGGGAGGCCATCACGTCGACGCCGACGCTGGACATCGGCGCGTTCGTGCAGGGCGGTTGTCGCCGGCAGATGAGCGACACCGAGCGCGCGGGCTACGACGCGCCGTTCCCCGCCGACGCGTACTGCACCGGCCCGCGGGCCATGCCCGGGTTGGTGCCCACGTCCCCGGACGATCCGGCCGCGGCCGCGAACAAGGCGGCGTGGGCCAAGCTCTCGGTGAGCCCGACACCCATGCTGGTCGCCTTCAGCGACAGCGACCCCATCACCGGGCCGATGGCCGCCATCTTCGCGCGCGAGATGCGCGGCGCGCAGGGGGTTGACCACCCGGTGATCCGCGGCGCCGGACACTTTTTGCAGGAGGACGCTGGAGAAGAATTGGCGGGCCACATTGTGGCGTTCCTACGCCGCTGAGCGGGGCGCGGATCGAGCTGCGGGCACAATGTCAGGATGACGACCGCGCCGACCCAGACCACCGAATCCCAGAGGTTGTTGCTGCAGCTATTGGACCCCGCCAATCGGGCAGACCCCTATCGGCTGTGCGCGCAGTTTCGCGACCGCGGAGCGCTGCAGCTGCCCGACGCCAACCTGGCGGTCTTCTTGAGTTACCGCGACTGCGACGAGGTGTTGCGGCACCCGTCGTCGAGCAGCGACAACGTTAACGCGACCGTCGCGAAGCAGCAGGCGGAGTCCGGCACGGCGCCGGCCAGGCAAGGCCCGCCGGGATTCTTGTTCCTCGACCCGCCCGACCACACCCGGCTGCGCAAGCTGGTCAGCAAGGCGTTCGCGCCGAGGGTGGTGAGCGCGCTGCAATCCGACATTCGCGGGCTGGTCGACGGATTGCTCGACCGGGTCGCCGGAAAAGGCCAGTTTGAGGTCGTCGAAGATTTCGCCTATCCGCTGCCGGTCGCGGTGATCTGCCGGCTGCTCGGTGTGCCGCTCGAGGACGAGCCGCAGTTCAGCCGCGCGTCGGCGTTGCTCGCCCAGGCGCTGGATCCGTTTTCGACGATCACCGGTGTGCCTGCGGAAGTCGCGAACGCGCGACAACAGGCAGGTACGTGGCTGCGTGACTACTTCCACGGCCTGATCGACAAGCGCCGTTCACGGCCCGGCGACGACCTGCTGTCTGGGTTGATCGCCGTGGAGGAGTCGGGGGATCAGCTGACGGAGGAAGAGATCGTCTCCACCTGCAATCTGCTGCTCATCGCCGGACACGAGACCACGGTGAACCTCATCGGGAACGCCATTTTGGCCATGCTGCGCAACACCGGTCAGTGGGCAGCCCTGGGCGCCGATCCTGACCGAGCGCCGGCGATCGTGGAAGAGACCCTGCGTTATGACCCACCCGTACAACTAGTGGGCCGAATTGCGCTCGCCGACATGGTGATTGGGGGAATCGAGGTGCCCGCGGGCGATGTCATGATGCTGCTACTTGTCGGCGCCAACCGTGACCCCGCGGAGTTTGACCGTCCCGACGTGTTCGACCCGGATCGGAAAGGCATGCGGCACTTGGGCTTCGGACGCGGGG
>Ga0134125_10005263_pt1 | contig 14723 bp, 12 predicted proteins | sample KB31751_FD_96464 | JGI IMG/M metagenome (GOLD analysis project Ga0134125, IMG submission 96464) | Terrestrial soil microbial communities with excess Nitrogen fertilizer from Kellogg Biological Station, Michigan, USA - KB3-175-1 | ecosystem: Environmental > Terrestrial > Soil > Unclassified ... | reverse complement strand
TCGAACCATTGCGGATTCGACGGCCATAACCCCGGAAGAACGGTCTTTTTACCGCGCTTCCGTATCCAATAGGCAGCTCCTCCGATCATCTCGCTAAAGATTTTCCACTCGGGGTCCATGCGCGAGTCCCATTCATCCGGATGATTGGGACGGTTCCACAATTCGAGCCATTCAAAAAGGTTTCCAAAACGTGTAATCATCACGTCTATGAAATCGGCGTAGGCCTTCGGTATCGCCGGCGGCGAGGAAAATTTGGGGGCGACGCCGAGGGACGGAGGCGTGTAGAGAAAACACGGCAGCAGGTTCACTTCGGCAGCAAGTCGGGGCAACAGCCATGCATACCAACCATCTCCACCGGACGTGTACCAATCCGCCCAACTGACGCCGATACGCATCTCGTGGACATCCAAAGCGCGCACGCGTTCCAGAACGGTCTCCACACGTTGATATTCTCCAGGCCGAAACCATTCCACCAACCCGATTTGTGGAACGGCAGCGTCCGTTGTCAAAGAACTTTTCATATCATCAAGCCTCTTACGGCCAACTCGTCCCGCGCTTGCACTGCGCGATCGGGAGTTTTCTGCCCTTCGAGCCAGGCTGCTAAATCTTCTACTCCCTGCTTTAACCCGACGGATGGCGACCATCCCAAAATTTCTTTTGCCCGCGAAATGTCCGCAAAGCAATGGCGGATGTCGCCCACTCGATACTTTCCCGTAATTTCCGGCTCCAACGTTTTTACGCCGAGTGCGCGGATGACCTTCAAAGCCACTTCCCCTACCGTCATCGCTTCGCCGGACGAAATGTTGAAGGCTTGGCCGTCGGCCTTCATCGATTCGAGGGCCAACCGGCAGGCACATGCCACATCGTATACACTCACAAAATCCCGTTTCTGCAGGCCGTCCTCGTAAATCAACGGGGCATGTCCATTAAGAACACGGGCAGCAAAGTTGCTCAAGACACCGGTGTATGGATTCGAAAGCGCCTGATACGGGCCGTAGGTGTTAAAGAACCGCAAAGCGACAGCACGCATTCCGTAGGCGCGCGCAACCATTAATGTCATCTGCTCCTGATCGAATTTCGATAACGCATAGAGCGACGCGAGCGATGGAACCTTATCTTCAGGCGTTGGAACCGGAGACAGAGGTCCGCCATCGCTATCCGTCATCTCCCAGCGGCCGGCTTTTAGCTGCTCCAAGGATCGTCCGGCAACGGTCCGGCGGACACCATTGACGTCCTCGTAGAGCCCTTCGCCGTAAATGCTCATGCTGGAGGCGACGACGATCGATTCAACCGGTTGCGTGCTGAGGACTTGCATCAGCGTCGCCGTGCCGCAGTTGTTAACGCTCGTGTACTCCTCAATCTGGTACATGCTTTGTCCGACACCTACCAGAGCGACAAGATTAATGACGCCATCAATGCCCCGCAGCGCCTTTGAAAGTAGCTGGGAATCGCGAATGTCGCCTACCATTAGTTCGACATCCGGACTCAAGTAATCCGGTTTACTTCTGAATGGTCCGTGGACCTGCGGTACTAGCGCATCGAGTATCCGAACTTTATAGCCATGCTCCAACAGCTCATTGCAAACGTGCGCGCCAATAAATCCGGCGCCGCCGGTAATTAGCACATTCTTTGGTGACATTGCCTCTTCCTGTGATTTTTAAAATGATTTGTAACTGGCGCCGCACATACTTCACGCAACAACGAAAACGTGCATCATGCAGGAGCGTGATGGATTGTGCCTGCTGGAGGAGTGAGCGTGGAGAGGAAGTTTGCTGCTCGCATAAGAGCAGCCGTAAATCCCCCAGCCAAAATGTTTGGTTGCTTCGCCGCCATATTTGCCCGGTTGACCCTTTACGGCTAGATATGGTTACGACGTAAAAATTACGAGGGATAGCCGGAAGTCGCTTCACCGTCTATGAGATGAGGGACTATGTCTAACCTTTCGAAAACCACAACCGACCATGACGAAATTCAACGGTGGGCCGAAGAACGAGGCGGCAAACCTACACACGTAAAGGGAACCGGCAGCAGCGGCGATGCAGGTCTTCTTCGGATAGACTTTCCCGGCTACACCGGCGAAGGGAAGCTGGAGCCAATTTCCTGGGACGATTTCTTCGAGAAATTCGATGAACAGCAACTAGCGCTGGTATACCAGGACAAAACAGCCGATGGGACAAAAAGCAACTTTAATAAGCTAGTAAGCCGCGAAACCGTAGCCGAAAAGGAACATTCGCATTCTGGTTCCCACCACTCGGCGAAATCGCACGCCGCGAAGCGGTAGCAAAACTTGCCTTCGTATAATTCGTATAAACTGTCCTCGAACCAGAGGTGCGTTCCTTTTGCATAAGATCTCGAAACCGAGCCGGAAGCGTCAGCGACCTAAAGTGAAGAACGGAAACCGGTCAAGTTCGCTGACGCTCACAGCTCCGATTCGAGGTCTTCGCACAAGTAACACGCCTTTGTTCTCCTGCAGGGCTAGCTCTACAATGCAGCGACATCGCGCGCGATCATGAGATCTTCGCGCGTAGGGATAACCCAGATAGAAATCGCCGCGCCCGGCATGCTGATCACGTCTTCGCGGTCCACTGTAGCCGCATTTTTTTCCAGGTCGAGCGACGCGCCGCACCACTCCAATCCTTTACAAATCTTTTCACGTACGATCTGTGTGTTCTCGCCAATTCCCCCGCCAAAGATGATGGCGTCAGCCCCGCCTAACACTGCAAGATAGGCTCCGATATATTTGCGAACGCGATAAGAAAACATATCCAAAGCTAGTGCCGCGGCTGGATCGGAAATGCGGTCGCGCAGTTCACGCGTATCGGCGGAAAAGCCCGAGACGCCGGCTAGGCCGCATTTCTTGTTGAGAAATTCTTCGACCTCACTCGCATCCATTTTTTCTTTGCGCATCAGATAGGTAACAATCGCCGGGTCGATATCGCCGGAACGCGTGCCCATCATGAGACCTTCGAGCGGCGTGAATCCCATCGACGTGTCAACCGACCTTCCGTTACAAATGGCAGCCGCGGAGGATCCGCCCTCAAGATGAAGAGTAATTAACCGAAGTTCGCTCAAGCGACGGCCAGTGATCTGCGCATAGCGGATAGCCATGTAGCGATGAGAAATACCGTGAAATCCATAGCGGCGGATCTTATGCCGCCTCACCAGATCGGGCGGGAGCGGGTAGAGCGCCGCCTCATCGGGAATAGTCCGGTGAAAGACGGTGTCAAATACCGCGTATCCCGGAATTTTCGAGGAAATACCGGCTTGCATCGCCCGGATCACTTTCAATGCCGACGCATTGTGAAGGGGCGCTATATCCTCCAACTGTTCGATGCGGCTGACAACATCGTCGTCAATTGGCACCGGACCCTCAAAAAAATCGCCACCGTGCACAACGCGGTGCCCAATTCTGTCGATGTCCCCCAAATTGCTAATGCCGGCCCCGGCGGCATTGCCTTCTTCCAGCCAGTTCAGAAGCAATTCCGCCGCTTGGCCGTGGTCGCGAACCTCTTCTGACTCTTTATGCCGGACCTGCTTGCCGTCTAATAACGAAAAAGACGAATTTTCTTTGGCGATATTGTCGTAGGCACCGGAGATCCTGGTCTCGCCAAAAACCGTCTCTTCGCCTGCCGCAGCGAAGGAATGCACCGAAATAACAGAAAATTTCAGCGAGTTGCTTCCGGCGTTAAGTGTCAAAATATCCATAAATCTGAGTGTGCGATATTCATAGCGGCACCTGGAAACGTACGGTCATCAAAACTAGGGTTCGCCCTAGCTGTTTAATTTCCATATCGGCTTAGAGTTTAGTTATGCCGTCGAAATCAATTCAGCACAAACTCATTGCGGCTCTTCAGATCAGTAAAGACGATAAGGGAAATGAATGCGCCGGCGTGCTGACACAGGTTAACGTGACACCGGAAATGAAAATTTGCGGAGACGGTTTCAACGAACGAACCATCAAAATTTCTTTGAACGATTGCACTTACTACGTTTTTAAACAAGACTTGTTTTATTTGGATTCTGTTGCAGGCGCAATTAATAGTCGTTTCGCCGGTCGCGCAATTTCCACCAGGCTTCAGTGATCGGAATTATCAGACAGCGGCACGCAAACAGTAACCTTTGTTCCTTCGCCGAGAGCAGAATCAATTTTCAGGGTAGCGCCAATCAGCCGCGTCCGCTCTTCCATACTGACAAAACCCAATCCGGTGCGTATTCCGTCCGGATCGAAGCCGTGTCCAGAATCGGCAATTTGCATTTCCAGTCCACCTTCTGTTCCGCGAACGATGACCTTAACGTGGGTTTTTCCGGCGTGTTTTGACACGTTATGCAGCGCCTCCTGCGCGAGTCGATAGAGAACGGTTGTGATCTCGATCGGTATTTGCTCAGGAACGTCCTGGCCCAAGAAAGTTGCAATCATACCCTCTCGCGCACCGAAATCCTCCGTTAGCGACCGGAGCGCGGAGGCCAAGCCCAAGTCCTCCAGCATAGCCGGGTGAAGTTGATGCGACATGCGGCGCATATCGTCCGCCAATTGAACAACTTCTATCCGAAGTTGCTCTAGCTGATTCTGAGCTGCTGCCGGATCACCGGCGATATGTCGCGAAATTTCCACGGCTTCCATTTCCACCGCGGCCAGACGTTGACTGAAATCGTCGTGGAGCTCACGGGCAACCCGGCGGCGTTCTTCTTCTTGAGACGTAAGAAGATTGCCGGTAAGCCCGCGCAATTCCCCTTGACTGCGTCCCAGTTCCTTTGCCGTCGATGCAACTTCGCTCGCTAGCCGTTCTCCTTCCACTGTCAACAATCGTTCCACTGCTTTGTGAGAAGTAATGTCTTCGAAGGTGATGAGCAGGAACTGTTCGCCGTCCGGCTTCAGCGGCCGGCCCCGAAGCAGAAAGACTTTCGGTTCATCAACACTCGTTTTGTGTTCGAAATCGAATTGCGCGGCCCCGGCGTCGGATGCGTTCCGCAAGCCGTCCAGCATTGAGTGCAAAGGACGCTCCATCCCCCAAAGCACCGCTGCCAAATCAGTCAACAGACGAAGCTCCAGCTCTTGCCGCGATAAACGGGTCAGAGAAGAAAATGCATGATTCGTGTAGCGAATTTTGAAGTCCGAATCGACAACAACCAGCGGCAACGGAATACTTTCAATAATGGATCCGGCAAAGTCACGCGCATTGCTCAGCTCCTGCTGGCTGCGGCGAAGCTGGTCGATATCGACCAAGACAATCACCAAACCTTCAATCTTGTTATCTGTCGTGCGATAAGGACGTACTCGAAGCAAATACCAATGCCCTTCGCGGTCGCGCACCTCTATTTCTCGTGCAGCGAGTGTATCGAGAACTTCGGTAAATAGCGGCTCCAGATTCTCCACATCCAGGTTAAGGGTGATATCGCGGAACGGCCGCCCGATATCGGTGGCGCGTAAATTCATCAGCCGCTGCATCTGCGGCGTAAAGTGGCGGATGTAAAACTCGCTGCTCAGCATCAGCACCGGCAGGTTGACACTATTCAGAAGATTCGATAAATCGTTGCTGGCCCGGGTCAATATCGCGTTGCGGTTTTGCAGCTCGTCATTAACAGTCTGCAACTCCTCGTTGGAGCTTTGCAGCTCTTCTTTCGTGGTCTCAAGCTCTTCGTTGGTGCTTTGGAGTTCTTCGTTCGCGGATTGGATTTCCTCATTCGCTGAGATCAACTCCTGATTCTTTACATCGCGTTCTTCAAGCAGCGACTGCAAATAGAGCCTGGTGGAGGAAAGATCGTGACGCATCTGCACGATCAAGCGATCCTTTGAGTCTTCGTCTTCCGGCAGAATCTCTCTCGTCCGGAGGGATTCCTGCGTTTGCTCTTGCGTTGAAACAAACAGCACCAGATAGCATTTCCGTTGAGATCGCAGCCCATGAACAGGGAGAACTTCCAGAGTTAAGTTGCGCTCCGTTTCGTCCGATTGCAACTGGATGCCCTGAATTTGGATGGGAATATCTTCGGAAATGGCGCGTCTTACGGCGGCGGCGATTTCCGAAGCGATGCTTTCATGCACCATGCGAAGTAAATGAAAGCTGGCGGCACCCTGGGCCATTTCAAAAAAAGGACCGGTGTGTCCGCGAGATTGCAGAATTTCCATCGCTTCGTTAATAATCACGCCGGGCGGTCCGTATCGCGCCAGCACTATCAGGTCGGCGGCTCGCTGCAGCTCGATGTCACTCAATGGTTCGTTCGAGTAATTCTCCGGCGGTGTAGCGGCGGTATCCGTGAAATAGATTCGGGGCGTCATTTCGAGCAAAGCCCGCGATGGGGTATTGCCGATTCGCTCGTAAATGCGCTGTTTGCGTTCCACCAATGCGAACAGGTCTGTGAACTCACGAATCGTCTCGGACGCACCTAAGAGCAAAAATCCATTAGGATTCAGCGCGTAATGGAACGTCGGAATCAATTGCTTCTGCAATTGCGGTCCAAAATAGATAAGCACGTTGCGGCAACTGATGAGATCGAGCCGCGAAAAAGGCGGGTCATGGCACAGATTTTGCCGCGCAAATATACAAAGATCCCGAATTCGCTTGGTTACCTGATAGCCGCCATCGCTTCTTACGAAAAAGCGGCGAAGCCTCTCCGGAGAGACTTCGGCTGAAATCGTTTCCGGATATATGCCGACGCGCGCCTTCTTAATGTTCGCCTCGCTCGCATCCGTGCCGAATATCTGAATGGGGGGCTCGAACGGGCTCCCCGTAAGAAATTCCAGTAGACAAATGGCAATGGAATAGACTTCCTCACCCGAAGAACATCCGGCTACCCAGATTCTGATCTGCCGGTCGCTTGCACGGTCTTTCAAAATCTCAGGAAATACAAGGTTTTTTAGGGCATCGAATACTTCGGAATCCCGAAAAAAGCGCGTGACGTTAATCAGCGCATCTTCGTGAAGCTCGCGAATTTCCTGCGGATTGCCCTGTAAAAAGGAGACGTATCCGGCAAGAGTATCCATGCGGCGCATCAACATCCGCCGGGCGATTCGCCGCCGTATCGTGGTTGTCTTATACAGGCGGAAATCCACCCCGCCTACCGTTCGTAGCAAGCCTAGAATGGTCGCAAAGTTCGAGTCGTCTCCGGCGGGTGCGGCGCCTTCTCCCAGGGCTCGAAGTTCCGGGTTATTGAACCGCCGCCCGACTTCGGCCAACTGAGAGGCAATCTGGGCCGGGGGGAGGATCATATCCACGTGATCGCCGGAAATGCTGCTGCGGGGCATGTCCGGGAAGCGCGCGGATTCGGGCGACTGAACAATCGAAATGCCTCCTTCACCCTTGATGGCCCGCAATCCGGCTACTCCGTCCGAATCCATGCCGGAGAGCACAATGCCAACCGAGTGGTTTCTCTGGTCCGCGGCCAACGATTGAAAAAAGTAGTCGATCGTCCTCGGCATGCCGTCAAATTCCCGCGGGTCCAAATGAAATCGTCCGCCTTGCATGCGAACGCGTGCGTTCGGCGGCAGCAGATGAAGGCGGTTTGGTTGCGGGCGCATTCCGGTCTCGATATTAGTAGTTCGCATCGTTGTATGCCGCGCCAAAATTTCCCGCAGATAGCTCGGCTGATTCGCCTGCAGGTGGGAAATGACAACGAATGCCATGCCTGTATCGGAGGGAAGATGAGTGAATAGCTCGATATAGGCTTCCACACCTCCGGCGGAGGCTCCAATACCAACCGTCAGAAAGGGCAGCAAGCCGGCGCCGCGCTTTTCACGAGTCGTGCTGACCGCAGCCAGATCCGATCCGTAATCCGGTTCGCCATCGCTGTTTTCGTCCGGAGCCGCATTTCCGATCCTTTCGTCACTCATAGATCGCCTCCACAATACGCCGCCACCACTATCTTAGAGCCAGTAACGGCCTTAATGTTTGATGGCTAGCGCGCACTTCTTTGCACTAGAATCTAATAACTATGAAATTGCGCGCCGTGGTGGCGGACGACCATTCCATTGTGGTCGCCGGGTTGAAACACATTCTGCAAGAGATTGGCGTAGATGTGTTGAAGACCGTGGAAAACGGGCGCGACCTGGTGAGAGCCACTGAGACACTGAAACCCGATATCGTGATTCTCGACATTTCGATGCCAGGCTTAAACGGCTTTGAAGCAGCACGCCAGATTCGTTTAAAAGATACCAAGATAAAGCTGCTTTTTTTAAGTATGCATTTGGATTCAGCCTACGTGCGAGAGGCCTTTCAGGTTGGCGGCAATGGTTATTTGTTGAAAGGCAATGCCGCGGTTGAGTTAGAGACGGCAATTCGAGAAGTGGCCGACGGCCGGAAATACTTGAGCCAGCGACTATTGCAGAGTATCGGATCGTTCGTGGTCGATCCCGCGCTCGAAAACTTCGGCAGTGAACTCAGCCAGCGGCAGAGGGAAGTTCTGCAGCTTGCCGCTGAAGGACGCGCCGCCAAGGAAATCGCCGACGTGCTACACATTTCGGTAAAAACGGTGGAGTACCACAAGGCCAATATCATGAGCACGCTCGGCTTGAAGAATAATGCGGAGTTAGTCGCCTACGCAATCCGGCATAAAATTATTTCAGCGTGAAACGCGTTGGACTCGTGGGGCAGCCGCTCCGGCTGCAAGCGGCGTCTCACGCCGCTTTCTGGGCCGCCCCACCTGAAGGGCACTAACTTGCCAGCAACCGGTGAAACGGCACTTTGCTCTCAAACTGCACCTGCTTCAAGGTGCATTGATGAGGGTCTTTATCGGGCCGCCAGCGCAACAACTTTGTCCCATGCCGAAAACGGGCGCCGGTGAAGTGGTCGTACTGGACTTCTACAACCAGCACGGGTTTCACAGGTTCCCATTTGGCGGAGCGTTCGGTGGACCAGCGGCTTGGCCCTCCCGGCGCCTGGCCGGTGAAACCCGGAGGCTCAACAAGGTCCCGCAGTTTTGCTGTTAAGCTTTTGCGGTCCGTAGCGGCAAAGCCCGAAGTGAAGCCGACATGGTCGAGTAACCCCTTGGCATCGTAAAGGCCGAGCAACAAAGAGCCCACAATGGGCTTGCCTGTGGCGTAGCGAAATCCACCGACAACGCAATCAGCGGAACGGTGAGTCTTAATTTTCAGCATGGCGCGCTCGCCTGACCGGTATGGCTCAGCCAGTTTCTTCGCGACAATCCCATCCAATTGCCCGCGCATTTCCTTCAGCCAGTTGCGAGCTGTTTTCTCGTCTTGGCTAACCTGCGAAAGCACGATCCTACCATTGCCTCGCAAATATTGTTCATAGAACGCTTCGAGCAGCGGACGGCGCTCCGCTAAGGACTTTTCGAACACGGGGGTACCATTTTCATCGGCGAGAAGATCGAAAACCACCATCTCGGCCGGATGGGTTTCCGACAGTTTCTTTACGCGGCTGGCTGCCGGGTGAATTCTCTGTAGAAGATCGTCGAACGAAAGCCGCCCGTCCAGCGGAACGATGAGTTCTCCATCAAGAACAAAACGGCGAGGCTCAACAGCGCTCAATGCTGCAACGATTTCCGGAAAGTATCGCGTCAGGGATTGCCCCGCTTTCGACTGCAATTCCACGCTCTGGCCATCGCGTAATGCGATACAGCGAAAACCATCCCACTTCGGTTCGTATTGCCATCCGGGTTCTGCCGGTATTTCGGCGGCAATCTTCGCTTCCATAGGAGCAAAGGGGAATGCAATGGGCAGCTTCATAAAAATTTCTCCAGCTTCAACCGGTGCGATTTCAACAGAAGCGGACGGAACAAATCCCCGATTTGCTTCACGCGCCCTGGCATGTTGTCGAGGCGGAAATCTTCAATTTCGATTCCGGCTTCTATCTCTTCCCACGTCACCGGCGCGGATACTGTTGCATGAGGCTTTGGCCGCACCGAATAAACCGACGCCAGTGTGCGCCCCCAGGCATTTTGGTTGTAATCAACAAGGACGCGTTTAGCCGGGCGCTTTGCAACGCGATATTCGGACGTGATGGTGTTTGGGTGGCGGCCCGCCAATTCGAGGGCAAGCGCTTTCGCAAATGTCCATACCTGTTTCTGCAGCGGACCGCGAACAATTGGAACATAAATGTGAATTCCGCGCGACCCGGTTGTTTTCGGGAATGATCGAATGCCGATTTCATTAAGTGCGCCGCGAACGATCAGCGAGGCTTCGAGAACCTGTTGAAACGTGGCTTCGGGCGTCGGGTCTAAATCGAAGTGCAGATAATCCGGACGGTCCACATCGTCACATCTGGCATACCACTGGTTCAAGTCGATGCAGCCGAGGTTCACGAGCCATAAAAGGCTGGCAAGATCTTCTACTACCGGAAAATCGACGAGATTGCCCGAGCGGTGAGGGATTGTGCAGATCCGAATCCACGGCGGGCGCGGATCGGGTGCGCGCTTTTGAAAGAAGAATTCTCCATAAGCCCCGTTCGGGTAGCGCTTCATTACCATTGCTCGGTCGGCCAGATGAGGCAGCAGCACCGGCGAAACATCTGCATAGTATTGAAGCAGGTCTCGCTTCTTGATGGGACCCTCCGGCCAGAAAATCTTATCGAGATTTGTGAGCGAAACAACGCGCTCGCCCAGAGTAAGCTCAGCATTAGTGGTATTTGCAGGAATTTCTATCGGATGGCGCATATCATCAAAAAACAGATGCCCCGCTGCCCAGTATGTGCCGGAAATTCTTTTACGACGCTCGCCTCAGCCGTAGTTTTACGTGAAGAATGTCGGATACGGGAAGGCTTTGTGCAGCGGCGATTACGCGAGCCGGCCGATTCCGGCGAACTGAAGGATCTCACCGACTTCTTTCATACGGAAAACGCCGATATATGTACATGCGGTAATTGCGGCTTGTTAGTCCGGAATGAACATGAGCCTCCGCCGGTGCGGCAGTATGCGGAAGAGGAATACGACCCGGAAGTTATGGATCATCTTTTTCCGCGATATGTGAATGCGTTTCGCAAGAAAGAGGATCCCTACCGGGGACTGCTGCAGGAGGGTGCGCGCGTGCTCGAAATCGGCAGCCATTATGGTGCTTTTTTGCAAGTGGCTAAAGGATGGGGCTGGCGCGCGGAAGGCATCGATCCGGGAAAGGACACGAGCCGGTTCGCGGAGTCGAAAGGATCTACGGTTCACAATGTAGCGCTCGAAGAGGCCATTCTCCCCGAGGCGAGCTTTGCCGGAATCTTTATTTGGAACTGTTTTGAGCAGATGGAGCAGCCCCAAAACTCTCTTGCCGTTTGCCGCCGCGCCTTGGCGCCCGGCGGATTATTCACTATTCGCACGCCCAATGGAAAATTTTATTCCTTGTGCCGGCAGCTACTGCGGGATGAAAGCACCGGAGCGGTGGAAAGAGATTTCTTGCTGCGCGTAATGGGTTACAACAATCTTCTCGGCTTTCCTTATTTATATGGATACAGCAGCGACACCTTGATGCGGCTAATTTCGCCTCACGGTTTTCGGTATGAAGGAGCGCTGAATTCAGAGCTGTTGACGTTTCCTCTTCCAGACAATCTGGAATGGGTGGAGCGAGAAGAACGAGCCATTAACAAAGACGTACGGTTACGCGCCAATTCCGTTCTTGCCGACGGATCGGGGAGTTTGATTGGTCCGTGGATAGAAATGTGGTTCCGGGCGGTTTAAAACGCGGGCGAGGCAGGCCTCGCCCCTACACACAATTAACCACCAACCATGGCTGGCAAACGCCGGGTGCGAAGCAATCGGCGCATTGCCGCCGAGAATGCATCCTCGCGAGACGCTTCCGGGGTATCTGCAACACACCGCGCAACATTCGCGCCGGAGGAGGTTGTTGCGATTTCCGTAATCGACGACTTTCCGATTGTGTAGGAGGTGATCGTCACCGGCCACCCCTCAATTTCTGATTCTTCTTTCTTCCAGTTTTCAGCTCGCATGACCCACCGCTGCAGCCTTTCCTGCTCCTCGTTCAATGGGAAGACCGACAACGCTGCCCCATTCGGTCCATGAACCGTCGTAGTTCTTGACGTTATCGTAGCCGAGCAGATATTTCAGAACGAACCACGTGTGGCTCGATCGCTCCCCAATACGGCAATATGCGATCACCGGCTTGCCTCCATCGACACCTTCAGCACCGTAAAGAGTCTTCAGTTCGTCATAGGATTTGAAAGTGCCGTCGTCGTTGGCCGCCTTGCTCCACGGTACATTCCGCGCGCCAGGCACATGACCGCCGCGCTGTGCTGTCTCGCGCAATCCGGGAGGCGCGAGAATTTCGCCCGTGTACTCCTGCGGGCTTCGTACATCAATCAGCGCAACTCCCGCAGTCCCGACAGCCGATTGAACGGCTGGTAAAAAAGCGCGGATCGACGCATCGGGCTCTTTCGCGCGGTACGTGGTTTCCTTAACGGTGGGAACATCGAGCGTAAGCTCCTGCCCTTCCTGTATCCACTTTTTGCGGCCGCCATTCAAGAGACGCACGTCGGCATGGCCGTAAATCTTGAGTTGCCAGAAGGCCCAGGCGGCGAACCAATTATTGTTGTCGCCGTAAAGGATCACGGTCGTATCGTTTGAAATCCCGGAGCGGGCCATCAAGCGCTCGAATTCCTCGCGCGGAATGATGTCGCGCCGCACCTGGTCCGATAACTGATTTTGCCAGGACCAGGCGATCGCGCCACGGATATGGCCCTGATCGTATGCCGTATTTTCCACGTCAACTTCCACGATACGCACCTTGGGATCATCAAGATGCTGGAGAAGCCAATCGATGGAGACCAGAACTTCGGGGTGAGAATAACTAGACATGTAGGCTCCTATGTCCATTTTACAGATGGACAATATTCTAATAGATGGGCTTGCAGTTCCATCATATGCCAGATCGCCTCGATTGACAATAGGGGGATTGGCAGCCGTGGCCGTTCACGGCGCTGCTGGAAGCGGTATGCACACAAAACCTATTTTTCAAGATCGCCGGGATGCCGGCAGAAGACTGGCAGAGCGGGTCCGCGATCCGCTGCACGAATCCGATGCGCTAGTGCTTGCCTTGCCACGCGGCGGCGTTCCCGTTGGATATGAGGTGGCGCAAGCGCTACGCGCGGAATTAGACGTATTTGTGGTTCGCAAGCTGGGTGTGCCAGACCGGCCCGAACTTGCAATCGGCGCGATTGCAAGCGGAGGTGTCCGCGTTCTGAATGACGCTCTTCTGAAGGATTTGGATTTATCTTCAGCGCTGATAGAACAGCTTACAGCCCGCGAAGCCATGGAATTGAAACGCCGTGAAGAACTATACCGCCAAGGCAGGCCCGCGCTGCCGATTTTCGATCGCACCGTCGTGCTGGTTGACGATGGGCTTGCAACGGGCGCCAGCATGGCGGCCGCCGCGAAAGCCGTGCATTTGCAAAAGCCCAAACGGGTGATAGTCGCTGTTCCGGTGGGCGCGGAGAAAACATGCGAGGAACTCCGCCGGAATGCCGATGCGGTCGTGTGCGCCTATACGCCGGAGCCCTTTCTAGCCGTCAGCATGTGGTACGAGGATTTCGAGCAGACGACGGACGAAGCGGTTCAGAGGTTGTTACATACGGTGAAGATTGGCGGTCAAAATTAGCGCTGCTTCGGCGCGCTGGCAGGCCGATAATTTTGAATTTTGCTACGGAAAGTAGCTAAGCAGGCCGAGCCGCCTTCCATCCAATGCGGTTAAATACAACCGATCCGGCGCGAATCGCCATGCCAACATGATTAACACCGAACTGGCGCGGTAGTTCCCGATAGTCGGCCAGGTTCAACAATAATAAGTCCGCCTGCTTCCTGTATTCCAGGCTTCCCGTCCGGATTTCCACTCCGCAGGCGTGTGCCGCGTTCACTGTCGCCGCGGTAATCGCCTCCTCGGTGGTCATCTTCATTTGCAAAACCGCTTGCGCGATCACCATCTGCATATTGAATACGGGAGACGCCGCCGCATCGTAGCCGCTCGCAATCGCAACCGCTCCACCGCTGTCTAACAATGCTCGTACGCTCCTCGTATCGTTTTTATTCCACACTTCGCTGCCACCAGAAAATACGAATGTTGTCTCCATCTTCGCCAGACACTCTGCCGTGGAAGCTTCCAGATGTTCCAGCCCGGTGATCGTATGAAATCGAAATCGGCCCAACAAATCTGTCAGCGGCCCGTCTACGCGCCCGCGCCACGCCAGCTTGCAAGTCATGCCGCGATCCATGGCGGCTCCCAACACGGCATGTGCCACTTCTACGCTATCGCCGTTTGTCACCACCTCCAGAAACGGCGACCTCCCTCTCTTGCGAAGCCACTCGAATGCGTGCTCCCGCGATCGCACCGACCATTCCGGAGTTTCATCTGCCGCGGGATGGATTACCCAGGTCTGTACCACGTCATGGCCGCTTGAATCCAGACGCTTCATATGCCGCAGATGGCGTACCTCATCTATCGCCGGACCGCCTCCGATCTTTACTTCGGCGCGCGTGGTGCCGTGATGCAGCGCGGACCGGAGCAAACTCGCCGCCTCCTGCGCTGTCTTTGACAAGGAATTGCTTCGTGGGGTATGTACGGTACGCCCCGGAATCAAATGCAAACGCCCATCGACGAATCCGGGCAACACTACGCGCCCAGTCGCGGGAATCACGGCTGCGTTCCGAGCTTCTTTCAAATTTTCCAATCGCCGCGTGGGGCCAACGGCTGCAATTTCAGAATTTTTGATGAGAACCGAGCCGTCTTCGATGATCCCAAGATCATTCATCGACCGGCCTCGGCGCGGTGCCGCCGCTCCATG
>Ga0134125_10005262_pt1 | contig 14724 bp, 10 predicted proteins | sample KB31751_FD_96464 | JGI IMG/M metagenome (GOLD analysis project Ga0134125, IMG submission 96464) | Terrestrial soil microbial communities with excess Nitrogen fertilizer from Kellogg Biological Station, Michigan, USA - KB3-175-1 | ecosystem: Environmental > Terrestrial > Soil > Unclassified ... | reverse complement strand
TAGTTTTCCACAAGTGGCCGGTTCGACGACTGTGGATAACGCCCCTCTATTCAACCAAAGACAAACCAACTATAAGCGTAGCGACGCTGGCATTTCACCGGCAAATTCGCTGGGCTTTTAGACCGGAGTCGCCAAGCGACATACGTTGAAACATTTTTTGATCGCTTTATAGCAAGTGAAAGAGAGCCTTAGCGGGCAAGATTTCAAGATGAGAATTTTCCACGGCCAGATCCGCGCGCTGCAAATAGGGTTCAAAGGGCGTTAGCCCGCCACGTGAGTTCCAAATACAGCGGCGTTCACTCCGGTGAGCGCTGGCGAGTTTTGGTAGTCCCGACTGGATTCGAACCAGTTACCTCGTGCTCCGGAGGCACGCGCTCTATCCAAATGAGCTACGGGACCACTTCTGACTGCATGCCCGCCCAGACCAGGATATTTCTCCGGAGGCAAACGCTCTATCCAGACTGAGCTACGGGCGCACAGGGAAACTACAACAACTACTCTAGCGCTTGTGAGCAACGGCGGTGTGGTGCAACGCCGCTGAACGATGCCCGGAAGGCATGGCGAGGAGCGCTTCGATCCGGTTGCGGATCACGTCCTCTTTGTATGATTCTTCGTCTCCTAGGGGAGGCGTCTGGTAATGAATCATTCCGTCGCGGTCGATCAAAATCAATTGCGGAACGACAAACCGGTCAACGGCCGAGATGCCAAGAAACGCAAGCACCTGGTCGCGGGTTGTCCAGCCTACCGGGAACGTCGTCTGCTGTTCTTTGGCAAAATCGCCCACCAGGAGGTCGGAATTATCGTTGAACGCAATATCGAGCGCCTGGAAGCCGCGGGGGCCCAACTCATTCTGAAAGCGGCTCATGACGTGCGATGCCGCCTGGCAGTGCGGGCAGGTGGTGAAAATGAATTCGAGCGCGATCACTTTGCCGCGATATTGGCTGAGAAGCTCCTGGCCTTTTCCAGGCACAGTAAATGCCACTTCCGGAGCTTTTCGAATAGCGGGCGCAAGCGTACTCGCCGCAAACGTAGAGGCCGAAAACACGAATACACCGATGAAAGAAAGCAGTGCTTGCTTCAAACCCTTTTCTCCAAGATTCCAGTGTAACGGATCGTTATTTGAAAGCTTCCGCGCCTTCGGAAGCGGCCCAGTCGCAAGCGCGGGGGCAGTCACAGCTTTTTGCGATTCCTCGCAAAATTTCTTTCTTTCGAATTCTGAAGGAGTTGCAGCCTTACCTGTTGTCCAAGGGCGGCAAAAATCATTCTGGCCCGGAGTTTCCGTGTGCTTTACTGAGTTCGCCTCCGGCTGTGTTCCAGGGGCAACACGCCAATGAATAGCTCGCCGGAAATGCGGACGCGCTGCTCTACACGTTCCCGCGAGCAATCAGGAGATTGAAATATGGGAAAGCTCTTCATCATGCCTTCGAGCGCCCCGGCAGGGGCATCGCTGCAAGTCGATCGGAGTGAAAGATGGAACGTCGATAAACCGCCGGCCACTCCGGCCGGCATCGATTTCAGCGCATGGCTATCGGCTCCCCGGGAACGGAGATCCGATTATTTTCCTGTCTACTCGACAGTTTCACGAGCAATGCAAACGGCGCTCAGGCACTGGGCGCGAGAGTGGCTGCGCCAACATCCGGCAGCATTCGAGCGACGGATCACGGCCTATTCGCTGCTGGTGTTCAGTTGCACGCGGCCGTATCATGGGCGCCCCAAGCACATATTCACCTACGACCTGCAGCAGACTGCAACGCTCGATCAGGCATTCCGCACTGCCAGACGGAGCCTTACGGAGGAACTAAAACTGATCGGCGACTTACAGCAGGCCGGGGGCTATTACGACGTAGTGAGTCACACCTCTTGCCAGGTTCAGAGATTTGTAGCCGGGAATCGCCGGCCGATCTACAGGATGTTTCATATCGAGACCGCGCTGATGGACGAGGTTCTGAAGTTTACCCAAATCAATATCCCGAAACTTGGGCTCGATCACGCCGTGGAGGAACTGCGGTCCGGATTCAAGCGAAATCTACGCCGGTTCAGCGATCTAGCCGATTTCGAAGAGCACAAGGACGACCTTCTGCGTGTTGCCACGGAAGCGCTCGGCTTCGGCTTTGACGACGGAGCAACCATGCTTATTGCGGCGTGAGATAGAATCTCAGATCAAATGACACGCAGAGAATTCTTTCCCGCGACGGCCATGATCGGAGCCGTATCGAGCGCCGCGCAGCAGCCAGCGCCAGCGGCGGCAGCCGATCGCAATCCTCCGGCCGCGTTCAAGCTGAAACCCAACTTTGGCGGGTTGAAACAGTCCGTCTGCGGGAGCGTGTTCGGACACGGTATGGCGTTTGAAGAGCAGTGCCGGCTTGCCGCTGAACTGGGGTTCCAGGGGTTCGACTTACAGACGCCGGACCGCTGGCCGACGCTCAAGAAGTACGGCCTGATCTCGACGATGAGCTCCGGCGGCGGCGGCACGATAAAGGTCGGATTGAATCGCAAGGAGAACCATCCGCGTATTGAACAATCCATGCGGACGCTGATCGATCAATGCGCGGAAGCGGGATCGCCGAACCTGATTACGTTTTCAGGTAGCCGCGACGGCATGAGCGACGAGGAAGGACTCGAAAACTGCGCTCTATTCCTGAATAAGATTAAAGCGCAGGCGGAGGACAAGAACGTCACCATTTGCACTGAACTTCTCAATAGCCGCGTGAATCATCCCGACTATATGTGCGATCACGTCGATTGGGGCGTTGCTCTCTGCAAGCGAGTGAACTCGCCGCGAGTGAAACTGCTGTTCGACATCTATCACATGCAGATTATGGACGGCGATATCGTCCGGCGGATCACGCAGAACATGCAGTGGATCGGACACTTCCACACGGGCGGCGTCCCCGGCCGCCACGAAATCGACAATCGCTCAAACGAATTGAATTACAACTTTGTCGCCAAGGCGATTGCCGCGACGGGATTCGATGGTTTTTGCGCCCATGAATACTCGCCCGCGCCTGGACGCGATTACCTCAGCTCGTTGAAAGAAGCGCGCGAAATTTTTACGGTGTAAGAAAGAGAGGACGCCGTGTGCTCGATCAAAGGCGTCCTCTCCCTCACGGTCGGGGTTCGGTGCAGGCCAATGAACATTTTGCTGTTGCTCATGAGCGCGTGCGCTCATGAGCAACTCCTCGCCTGCACGCGGCGATTACAGCTTTACCGTCACGGTTTTGATCTCGCAGTATTGTTGGAGGCCGTACTCACCCAATTCGCGGCCGATGCCCGACTGCTTGAATCCACCAAAAGGCGCGCCGGCGTCGAACACGTCATAGCAGTTCACCCACACGGTGCCGGCGCGCACGTTGTTCGCAATCTGATGCGCCTTGGTGATATCGCGCGTCCAGACGGCGGCTGCCAGACCGTACATGCTCTTGTTCGCGCGCTCGACCAGTTCGTCGGTATCTTTGAATTTCAGGATGCTCATCACGGGGCCGAAAATCTCTTCCTGAGCGATTTTCATTTCGTCTTGCACGTCGGCAAAGACCGTGGGCGCGACAAAATAGCCGCGGTCTCCCACGCGTTCGCCGCCACATAGCAAGCTCGCGCCTTCTCGTTTGCCGGCATCGACATAGCTCATCACCTTATCGAATTGCGCGTCGTCCACTTGCGGTCCCTGTTCCGTCGAGGCTTCCAGCGGATTGCCAACTTTACGGCGTTTCGCGCGATCCACGCTGCGCTCGACGAATTCGTCGTAGATCTTCTCTTCCACGTAGACTCGCGAGCCGGCACAACAGCATTGCCCCTGGTTAAAGAAAAGAGCAAAGTGCGATCCTTCGACGGCCTGTTCCATGTCGGCATCGGCGAAGACGATGTTCGGACTTTTGCCGCCAAGTTCGAGCGTGACGCGCTTCAGATTCGTTTCCGCCGAGGCTTGCATGATGAGATGCCCCACCTCCGTGGAACCAGTAAACGCAATTTTGTCGACGTCCATGTGCCGCGCCAGCGCCTGCCCGGCAGTGGGTCCGTATCCGGCGAGGATGTTCACGACACCTTCCGGGAAGCCGGCCTCCAGAATCAACTCCCCGATGCGAAGGGCGGTCAACGGCGTCTGTTCCGCCGCTTTTAGGATCACTGTGTTGCCGGCGGCCAGCGCAGGCCCCATTTTCCACGCCTGCATCAGCAGCGGAAAATTCCAGGGGATAATCTGCCCGACCACGCCTACCGGCTCGTGGCGCGTGTAGCAGAAGTAATCGCCGTTGATCGGAATCGTTTTGCCCTGAATCTTGTCGGCCCATCCGGCGTAATAGCGGTAGCAAGCGATGGTCAACGCCACGTCCGCGGCGAGCGCCACATGGCGTGGTTTGCCGTTGTCGAGCGATTCGAGCGTCGCAAGATCGTCGGCATGCTTTTCAATGAGATCGGCGAGCCTCGCGATCAGCTTGCCGCGCTCCGAAGCCGACATCCGCCGCCAGGGACTTTTCGAATGAAACGCCTTGCGGGCTGCCTTCACGGCAAGGTCCACATCGGCTGCATCCGCTTCGGCCACCTGCGCGAGAACGTCTCCCGTGGCAGGATTAATGGTGTCGAACTTCTTGCCGGATACGCTATCGACCCATCGGTTGTCGATCAAAAGCTTTGTCTGCTGAATCGTAGTTTTGGATTCGGTTGGGGAAATCGCAGTTGCCATGGTTCTCCTCTGTTCTCTTGGGTTCGTAACTGTGTGCCGCGTTCCAGGCCATCATATTCCAATTCCCGGACAGCGGTTCGTAGTGAAGAGAGGAGATAATCGCGGTCAGCAGAGTTTCAACCGATCCGCGGAAAGCCTGAAGGCATTCCTCTCGACTTCGCGGCGGGTCCTGCCAAATTCGCTTTGTCCATCAAGTTCAGGGTTTACAATCTTATCTGGCAGAAACAATGAACATCTCCGTAAAGAGCGAGTACGCGCTGAAAGCGGTCTTTGACCTTGCAGTGCAGTACTTGGGTCTGCCGCCAGGCTCTCCGGCGATGCCGCCGGTGAAGATCGCGGATATTGCCGCCCGCCAGAAGATCCCGCAGAAGTTTCTCGAACTTATTCTGGCCGGCTTGAAGCAAAGCGGATTTGTCGACTCCCGGCGCGGCGCGGAAGGAGGCTATCTGCTTGCAAAATCGCCGGATTCTATCACCGTCGGCGAAGTATTGCGCGCGGTCGAGAATGTGAAGGGCCATCCCCGCAATTCGAAAATCGCTGATCCGTTTGGAGATGTCTGGCGGCGCGTCGATCAGGCGATTTCCGACGTCCTCGACCAAACCTCATTTGGCGATATGGCGCGTTCCTGGAAAGAGAAACAAACACACTACATCCCAAATTGGGAGATATAGAGGTATTTGCGTGACATATCAGGACAATTCTTTCAGCATCGGCCACACGCCGCTGGTGAAATTGAATCGAGTTGTGGATGGCGCCCATGGGACCGTCCTGGCTAAAGTCGAGGGCCGTAACCCGGCGTTCTCGGTGAAGTGCCGCATTGGCGCTTCGATGGTTTGGGACGCGGAGGAACGCGGCCTACTGAGGCCGGGCAAGGAGATTGTCGAGCCGACAAGCGGCAACACCGGGATCGCGCTGGCGTTTGTCGCCGCAGCACGGGGCTATCCCATTACTCTGACAATGCCCGACACGATGTCGATTGAGCGGCGCAAAGTGTTGAGCGCGTTTGGAGCCCGGTTGATTCTGATTGAGGGCTCCAAGGGCATGAAGGGGGCAATCGCGAAGGCCGAAGAAATTGTGGCTTCCGATCCGGAACGCTATTTCATGCCGCAGCAGTTCAAGAATCCGGCAAACCCGCGTATTCACTTCGAAACGACGGGGCCGGAGATCTGGGACGACACAGATGGTCAGCCTGATGTCCTGGTCAGCGGAGTCGGCACCGGCGGCACCATCACCGGCGTTTCGCGCTTCATCAAAAACGAAAAGAACTATCCGATGATCAGCATTGCGGTGGAGCCGACCGCGAGCGCGGTCATCACCCAGGCGCTGAACGGCGAAGAACTCAGGCCCGGACCCCATAAGATTCAGGGTCTCGGCGCGGGCTTCATCCCCGACGTTCTCGACCTTTCCGTCATCGATCGTGTGGAGCAGGTTACAAACGAGGAATCGATCGAGATGGCTCGCCGGCTTGCGAAAGAAGAAGGCCTGCTTTGCGGCATTTCGTGCGGCGCCGCCGTGGCCGCCGCCGTCCGCGTGGCGAAAGAGCCGGAAATGAAGCGAAAGAACATCGTCGTCGTGCTTCCGGATGCTGGCGAGCGTTATCTCAGTTCGGTGCTGTTTGAGGGGATATTCGAATAGCTTTCCATGGGGGATGCCCGGCTTAAAAATTATTTTCGAGACGAGTAACCTTCGGATGGCGACCATCGTTAGATAAGTACATCCCCGTAACGACCGCGGGCGCTTATTTCAATACCCGAAACCCCAAGCGCCCGCACCCCTTCATTACAAGTGCCTGTTTCATTAGCGCCTGTTACGCTTGACGGCTGCATTTGGGCGTGACTTGTAAGATAGAAGAAGCTTCGCAGTTTTCCTGCGCGGCCGCACTCCTCGAGTTGGCTCCATGACAATTTGTTACTTTGATGCGTTTTCGGGTATCAGTGGCGATATGACGGTCGGCGCTCTGTGCGATGCGGGCGCCGACTGGGCCACGCTTGAAGCTTCGCTCCGGAGCTTGAATCTTAACGCAGCATTTCGCCTCGAAAAAACAAAGCGAAAAGGGATGGGAGCGTCCAAATTCCATGTGGAAGGCGGCGAGCAGAAGGCGCACCGTCATCTGCCGCATATTGAGAAGATCATTCAGGCCGGCGAGGCAAGCGAGCGAGCCAAGCAAAATGCGCTGGCAGTGTTTCGGAAGCTGGGCGAAGCGGAAGCAAAATCGCACGATATTCCCATTGAAAAGGTTCACTTCCATGAAGTGGGCGCCGTCGATTCTATTTGCGACATCCTCGGCGCATGTGTCGCGCTCGATTCACTTGAAGTCGGCGAAGTTTATGCTTCGCGCATCAATGTCGGCAGCGGCACAGTGAATACCGAGCACGGACTGCTCCCCGTTCCGGCGCCCGCTACTGCGGAACTCCTTCGCCAAATACCGATTTACGCCGCCGGCCCCGAAACCGAGCTGACCACGCCGACCGGAGCGGCGCTGCTGGCCACTCTGTCCCGCGGGTTTGGCGCCCCCCCTCCGATGACGGTTCGCGCGCAGGGCTTCGGGGCCGGAGATAAGGAGTTTCCTATGCAGGCGAACCTCCTCCGAGTGCTGATCGGCGATCGGACACAGGCATCCGAATCGACGACAGTCTCGGTGCTCGAGGCGAACATTGACGATTCCACACCGCAAGTTCTGGGCTACGCGATGGAGCGATTATTCGAAGCGGGGGCTCTGGATGTGACGCTTGAACCCGTGTTCATGAAAAAGAACCGGCCGGCGGCGAAACTGACGGTGATCGCAGTTCCGGAGTTGACCGACACGTTAGCGGCAGTCTTATTTCGCGAGACGTCCACATTGGGAATGCGGATTTATTCGGCCGAGCGCCGCGTTCAACAGCGGTCCTTTTCGGAAGTCCCGACTTCGTACGGAACCGTGCGCGTGAAGCATTCCGAGAATGGATCGTTTGCTCCGGAATATGAAGATTGCCGCCGCCTCGCGATTGAGAAGAACGCCCCGCTGCGCGCCGTTATCGCCGAAGCTAGTATGAGTTTCTTGAAAGGCATCCATTCCTAGTCTGCCAATGAGCAAAGGCAAGTATTACCTGACAACGCCGATTTATTACGTGAATGCTGCGCCGCATATCGGCACGGCTTATTGCACGTTTAGCGCGGACCTGATTAAGCGGCACAAGAAACAGCAGGGCTACGACCCCGTTGTGCTGACAACCGGCTCCGATGAACACGGCCAGAAAGTCGAACGCGCCGCAAAGGCGATCGGCAAAACGCCGGCGGAATACGCCACCACGATCGCGAATGAATTCGTGCGCCAGTGGCAAACGCTCGGAATCTCCTACGATCGTTTCATCCGGACTTCCGATCCGAAGCACTTCGCGGTTGTCCGCGACCTGTTCGAGCGCTGCGAAAAGAACGGATATATCTACACAGGCTCCTATACCGGCCAATACTGCTTTTTCGACGAGCTGTACGTAACCGATGCCAAGCCGGGCGATCCTTGTCCGGATTGCGGACGCCTGACTGAAACCGTCACCGAAGAGAATTACTTCTTTAAGCTCTCGGCATTTCAAGACAAGCTTCTCTCTCTGTATGAGCGTGAGCCAAAGTTCATACAGCCGGACACGCGCCGCAACGAACTGATCGGCTTCGTGAAAAAGGGCTTGAAGGATATTTCGATCACGCGAACCACGATTAACTGGGGCATCCCGGCGCCGGTGGAAGGCAAGCATGTTTTTTACGTCTGGTTCGACGCGCTGATCTCTTACATGAGCGCGGTGCAAGGAACGAATCTCTGGCCCGCCGATCTGCACCTCATCGGAAAAGATATTTTGCGGTTCCACGCGATCTACTGGCCGGCGTTTCTAATAGCTGGCGAATTGCCGCTGCCCAAGCGCGTTTTTGCGACTGGCTGGATTCTCGTTCAGGAAAGCAAGATGAGCAAATCGCGCGGCAATGTGGTGCGGCCTGGGCCCATTGCGCAGGTGATGGGCGCGGGCGATGAGCTTGCGGGTTCCGATGCGCTGCGATATTTCCTGTGGCGTGAAATTCCTTTCGGGCAGGATGGGAATTTCAGTTACGATGCGCTAATCGATCGCTATAACGCCGACCTGGCGAATGGTATCGGGAATCTTGCCAGCCGCACGCTGACGATGATTCATCAGTATTGCGACGGCAAAATTCCCGCTTCGGCGGGCGACCCGGACATTGCGGCAAGCGCCGCCCGAACGACCGATCTGGTAAACGGTCATTTCGATGAATTCGATTTCACGCGCGGCATTGAGGCGGTGCTCGCATTTATATCGCAAATCGATAAATTCATCGTGGAGCATGCTCCCTGGAAATTGGTGAAAGCGCGCGCGGCCGATCCGGAGGCCGAGAGTAAGCTTTCCGAAACTCTGTACACATCTGCTGAAAGTCTGCGGCTGATCTGTGGCTGGCTCTATCCCGTCATGCCCACGTCCATGGTGAAAATCTGGACGCAACTGGGCATGGACACACCTCTCGATTTGGTTAGCGCGGATGTGCTCGTTTGGGGCAAACTGACGCCCGGACAGGCGGTTGGAAAGGTGCAGGCTGTGTTTCCGCGTATCGACTCCAAGCCAGCCATCCAAAAGATGCAGGAACTCGAAATCGTTGAGATAGACCGGCAGAACGCATTAATGGGCAAAAAGCCGGAGCCGCCGCCCGGCGACAAAGCGAGTGAGCAATCGGAGCTGATTTCAATTGACGATTTCGCTAAGGTCGACCTGCGCGTCGGCGAAGTGAAATCCGCCGAGCCCGTAAAGGGCGCGGATAAACTGCTGCATCTCAAAGTCGATATCGGCGAACCGGAGCCGCGCACCATTGTCGCCGGAATCGCTCTCGCCTACAAACCGGAGCAGTTGATTGGACGCAAGGTCGTGATTGTCGCGAACCTTCAACCGCGGAAATTGCGCGGCCTCACATCGCAGGGAATGATCGTCGCAGCCAGCATCGACGGTGGACTCCCGGTTCTTGCCGGCTTCAGGGAAGACATCCCCGTAGGCGCGCGTCTCAAATAGGTTGCCCGTTTGGAATTTGTCGATTCGCACTGTCACCTTGATGACCAGCAGTTCTCCGCAGACCGCGACGCGGTGATCGCCCGCGCACGGGAAGCGGGACTGAAATACATGCTTTCCATTGGAACGGGCGACGGGCCACCCGATCTCGAAGTAGCGGTTCGTCTTGCCGATGCCTATTCGTTCGTATTTGCGACAGTAGGCATTCATCCGAACGATGCGCAAAAATCAAATTTGAACACGTTCGAGAATCTCCGCTCACTCCTGCGGCATCCCAAAGTTAAGGCCGTGGGTGAAATTGGGCTCGATTATCACTGGGGCGTTCCGAAGGATACGCAACTTCCTGTTTTTCGCGAGCAGCTTGAACTGGCGGCCGAACAGCGAATGCCGGTAGTAATTCATACGCGCGACGCCTGGGACGATACGCTTGCCATTCTACGAACGGTGTGGGCTCCCGTTAGGCTGCCGTGCGTGCTGCATTGCTTCACGGGTAATTCGGAACAGGCGCGCGAATGTCTGGATCTCGGTTTCTTCCTCAGTTTTGGAGGAGTGACGACTTTTCCGAAAGCGGCGGAAGTTCGCGAAGCGGCGCGTATCACGCCAGTCGATCGCATGCTGATTGAAACGGACGCTCCGTACTTGGCCCCTGTCCCGCATCGGGGAAAACGCAACGAGCCTTCCTACGTTACGCACACTGCACGCGTGATTGCAGGCGTTCGCGGCGTTTCGCTCGAAGAACTCGCGGCGCGGACAACGTCGAATTTCGAACGGATCTTTGGACTGTTGCCAGAGGAATTGCCGGCCGCGAATTCAAAACGCGAATCTGCAAGCTACACTGAAGGGGTTTAGGTCAAGGGTTTCAACGGGAATGCTCTCCAAACTTCGTCAGTCAGTCCTCGGCCACGAAATTTCTGAACTTGTTCAGTCCGATCTCGCGCTTGTCGAGCGAGAGATCGGAGTGGAGTCAGTCGCCTCTGTCGAAGCCATCACAACTATCAATCAATATCTGCAGGCTGGCGGCGGCAAGCGTCTGCGCCCAGTTCTGCTTCTGTTGACCACGCGTCTGTTCGGCCCGGCCACCGACACCGCCCGCCGGCTGGCTGCGGTGGTCGAAATGATCCATACGGCCACCCTGGTGCATGATGATGTCATCGACGTGGCCCGCACACGCCGTGGCCGGCCCTCCATTAACGTCGTGTGGGGCAATCATACGTCGGTGCTCGCGGGCGACTGGCTCTACATGCAGGCGTTTCAACTCGCCCTGCGTGAGCGCAATTTTCATATTCTCGATACCCTGATTTCTCTCACGCAGATGATGGTCGAAGGAGAACTATTGCAGTTGGAGCGCCTACGGCGGCTCGACATCTCCGAAGCCGATTACATGGAGCTCGTGGACCGCAAGACAGCTTGCCTGTTTTCAGCGTGTGCCCGGCTTGGAGCGGCAGCGGCGGGCGCGGACGATGCGGTCGAGGCAAAACTCAGCGACTTCGCCTGGAATCTCGGCATGGCGTTTCAGCTTGTGGACGATATTCTCGATTTCACTTCCACCGAAAAGATTTTGGGCAAGCCCGCCGGCAACGATCTGCGAGAAGGCAAGGTCACGCTGCCGATGATTTACGCACTTGAACGAGCGACTCCGGAAGAGCGCCAGATCGTCGAAACTGTCATTAACGACGGCAATTACGAGCAGGCGCCATTCATGCGCGTACTCCAGATTCTGGAGCAGCATCGCACGGTTCCCCGCGCTTACGAGCGAGCTCATGCGTTCACGTCCAAGGCGCGCGCGCTGATTGCCACATTCCCAGAAAGCCCAGCGCAACGAGCGCTCCAGGCCGTCGTGGAACTAGTGACGGAGCGGGCCAGTTAGCCTTACGTCATTGCCCGGTTATAATAGAAACTCCAGCCGCTTCCGGGCGCGTAGCTCAGTTGGTTAGAGCGCCTGCTTCACACGCAGGAGGTCACAGGTTCGAGTCCTGTCGCGCCCACCATACATTTCCGGAAAATACAGACTGAGAAGATTTGGAGAGAGCAGTTATGGTGCCCGGCGCAGGTATGGGCTCACTTTGATTTGCGACGGTTTGGCGTCCCCAAGGGGATTCGAACCCCTGTTATCGCCGTGAAAGGGCGGTGTCCTAGGCCGGGCTAGACGATGGGGACGCGAGCGGGATGGAACAACGAACGTTCCATCTCACACTTTACCGTGAGAAGCGCCCCATCCGCAACCTTAACTTGGTGCGCGACACGAAAGCGATCAATTCGCCGGAAGCCAGGCGAGGCCAGGGAAACCCGAGCGTAACGCTACGCAAACCGTCCGGCCATAAGAGGAGCGGTTTTGAGGTGGTTCATTACGTTGGCCGGCGACGGGCGCGAAGATTGTGATCGCGATCGCCTGCACACCCGTTCGAATGTCTTCACGAAACGTGCTCGATTACTGGAACATTGACCACCCCAGGCTTGCGGTCGCTCAGGTAGTAGTGAATGGCCGGCGTGATTACCAATGAAAGCGCCATGGATGCGAGCAGCCCGCCGATGACGGAGATGGCCAGCGGCTGTAGCATCTGCGATCCGGCTCCCCAGGCGAACGCAAGCGGCAGCATGCCGGCCACTGCCGCGAGGGCCGTCATTATGATGGGTCGTAAGCGGCGCTCGCCGGCTTGAATCATACTCTGTTCCGGCGTCATTCCTTCGGCGCGGAATTTATGGTCGGCGTCCAGCAGCAGAATGCCGTTTTTGGCGACGATACCGATGACCATAATGAGACCCATGAACGACGAAATATTGAATGTCGTGTTGGTGATGAGAAGGGCCAAAAACACACCTGCCGTCGAGAGCAATGCCGACGAAAGGACGGCAACGGGAGCCGCGAAGCTGCCGAACTCGAAAAGAAGAACGATGAAGACCAGCACGATCGCTAGCAGCAAAACAAAAACAAGTTCGTGAAACGATTGTTGCTGCTCTCGATATCCTCCGCCGTATTCAATACGAATACCGGGCGGAAGATGCAGTGCCGCGATCGCGTTTTGTACAGCGGCAATTCCGCTGCCTAAATCGAGCCCTTCGAGCCGGGCCGTGACGGTAACATCGCGTTGCAAATTATCCCGCTGAATCTCTGTTTGGCCGGGGAGATTCACCATTGAGGTGAGCGATCCCAGTGTGGCGGTCCTGCCTGTGGAACTGACAAGAAGAGTGTTCGCGATGCTCGCGACCGAGGCGCGCGTGCTTTCGGGAAAGCGCACACGAATCGTGTAGGCGCGATCGTTCAGAACGACGGGCGGCGGAGCCGGCTCACCTTGCATGATTGCGCTGGCGTCCAACTCCACTTCCTGGGGAGTGAAGCCCGCTCGCGCCGTGACCGCGGGATTCACTTGAAAGACGGTCGCCGGGCCGCTGATGGTGTTATCGATGCCGTTCATGACATCCACCACACCGGAAATCTTCTTAATCGCATCGGCCACTTTGGGAGCCCACGTCCGGAGCAGCCCAGGATCTTGAGAAAACAGATTGATGGCAATCGGCTGCGGTGCGCTCGTCAGGTCGCCAATCATGTCCTGGAGCGTCTGCGTGAACTCGATATCGAGCAGCGGTTCCTGTTTATTGACCTTTTCACGCGCCTCCGCAATGATTTCATCAATGCCGCGGCTGCGCTTGTTCTTCAATTTGACTGAGATGTCGCCGGTATTTGCTTCCGTAACGGCGGCTAGCCCCAATTGCATGCCGGTGCGGCGCGATGTACTCTGCACTTCGGGAATTGCTCTGAGGATGGATTCCACCCGCGATAGCACGCGATTCGTATCTTGTAAAGCAGACCCCGCCGGCATCACGTAATCCAGCACAAACCCACCTTCATCCATGCTGGGAAGTAAGTCCGTGCCCAGGTTTCGGTAGCAAATGTAAGAGCCGGCAATCAGGACGAGCGCAAGTCCGCCTACCAGCAATTTGTGTTCGAGCGTTGCGCGTAGAACTCGCTCGTAGATCCTCATCAGGCGCGGCGGTACGCTCGCATGTTCAGAGCGGCGCTCTCCCTTTCTGTTGCGGATCAGGTAATGGCTCAGTGTTGGCGTCCAGGTGAGCGCGAGGGCCAGAGATGTTAGCAAGGCGACGCCGACCGTAACGGCCAGCGCGCGAAAGAACGTGCCGGTGACGCCGGTGATCGAGATCAGGGGAAGGAAGACGACGATCGGAGTTACGGTGGAACCGATGAGAGGAACACGCAGTTCATTGAGCGCGTTCCGAATTGCGTCCGAGCGCGACTGCCCGGCGTCGCGGTGCATCACCACGTTTTCCACGACAACGATCGCGTCGTCGATAACCAGGCCAACAGCCGCGGCGAGGCCGCCGAGCGTCATCAGATTGAAGCTTTGGCCAATGGCTCGCAGGGCAATGAAGGTAATTGCCAGGGTCGCGGGAATCACCAGGCCCGCGACCACGGAGGTGCCCCAGTCGCGCAGGAAAAGCACCATAATCAGCGAGGCCAAGATCAGGCCGATGAGGATGGCATCGCGAACACTCTTGATGGACTCATTCACGATCTCCGATTGATCGTAGAAAGGTTCAAGGACGACGCCGCGCGGCAGCGTTTTCCGGATGCTCTGGATTTCATTGTGAAGCTCGTTCGCCACCTGGACGGTATTACTGGTTGGCTGTCGATAGAGGTTCAACAAAACAGCTGGCTTCCCGTTAGCCGTCACAACCGTATACACAGGTTCGACAGAGTGCGAAACCGAGGCAAGATCGCCTATGCGAAGGGGAGCGCCCGCCGGCGTGGTTTTAACAACGATGTTCGAGATATCGTCGATGTTGTGGACTTGCCCGCTGACCAGGCTGAGCACGAGTTGATGGTTGTTCTCAAAAAGGCCCGGTGAATCGATGAGATTGCCTCGGGCGATTGCGTCAAGGATGTTTGGAATGCTGACCGATGTTTCGACTAACTTGGACGGGTCGGGCTGCACTTCAAATTCAGGCCGCTGGCCGCCCTGTATCACGACATTTGATACGCCGGTCAAGCGATTCAGG
>Ga0134125_10005261_pt1 | contig 14725 bp, 14 predicted proteins | sample KB31751_FD_96464 | JGI IMG/M metagenome (GOLD analysis project Ga0134125, IMG submission 96464) | Terrestrial soil microbial communities with excess Nitrogen fertilizer from Kellogg Biological Station, Michigan, USA - KB3-175-1 | ecosystem: Environmental > Terrestrial > Soil > Unclassified ... | reverse complement strand
TGATACAAAAACCGTCGTCGACATGGCGCGAAAGATTGAAGGCAATGCGCGACACATCTCTGTGCACGCTGCCGGCGTCGTCATTGCTCCGGGAGATTTGACCGACTACAGCCCGCTCCAGTACGACACTAAGGGTGAGAACAAAATTATTTCTCAGTACGACATGTACTCGATTGAAGAAGCTGGCTTGCTTAAGTTTGACTTCCTCGGCATCAGAAACTTGTCCATCATCGCAGACGCAATCGAGCGTATCAAAAAGATTGAAGGTATCGATATCGACATCAACACTATTCCGATTGACGACAAGAAAACATTTGAGATGCTCGCTCGCGGCGAAACCGAAGGCACGTTTCAGATGAACGGCGACGGCATGACTCGCGCGCTCATGGACTTAAAGCCGACCAATATCTTCGACATCAACGTCATGGTCGCACTTTATCGCCCTGGTCCTATGGACAACATTCAAGAGTACATCGCGCGCAAGCACGGAAAGAAGCCAGTGAGCTATCTGCATCCAAAGATGAAAGATTTTCTTGCTCCGACCTTCGGCGTGCTCGTGTATCAGGACGACTTGCTTATGACCGCTATCGAAGTCGCGGGGTACAGTTGGGGCGAAGTCGATAAATTTCGCAAAGCCGTCGGCAAGAAGATTCCGGAAGAAATGAAGAAACAGCACATCATCTTCGTCGAAGGTTGTCAGAAACACGGCGGCATGAGCAAAGAAAAAGCCGAAGCGCTCTGGGAGCTCTTTGAGCCGTTCCAGGGCTACGGCTTCAACAAGGCTCACGCGGCAAGCTACGGATTGATGGCCTATCAAACCGCATACCTCAAGGCAAACTTCCCTGCTATTTACATGTCAGCAATTCTGACGGCTGAATCCGGCGACGTCGAAACCATCGGCAGGATGGTCAACGAATGCAAGCGCATGGGCATCGAAGTTCTTCCTCCGTCGGTCAACGAAAGCTATTCGCAGTTCACCGTCGTCAACGATCCGCCGAATCCGTACAAAATTCGCTTCGGACTCGTCACTATCAAAAACTTCGGGCAAGGAACTGCGACTGCTATCATCGAAGAACGCAAGCGCGGAGGCAAATTCGGAACCCTGATTGATTTTCTTGATCGAGTCAAAGACAAGAGCTTAAATAAAAAATCTTTAGAAGCGTTGATCAAAGTCGGAGCGCTCGACGAATTCGCTGACCGAGGTATTCTCCTCGCCAATCTCGAAAGCCTTCTTGCCTACAACCGCGAGCGAGCTAATGCTCCCGACAATCAAGATTCGCTCTTCGGGCAGATGTCTGATACTTCAACTGTACCAATTCTCCGCCTCACACCTGCGCCGCAAGCGACTCAAAAAGAAAAATTGCAGTGGGAAAAGGAACTCCTCGGCCTTTATATTTCTGGTCATCCACTTGAAACATTTAAAGATAAACTTCAAAAAAGCGAAACAACTATTACAAAACTGCCGGAGATGCACAACGACGAGCCGTGCGTTATCGCTGGGCTTATCACCAACATCCGCGAAGTGCTGACCAAGAAGGGCGAACGCATGACCTTCATCGGTCTCGAAGATCTCACTGGCAAAACCGACGTTGTGGTCTTCCCGAAAGTCTTTGAAGAATTCAAACAGTTCATCCTTCCCGAAAACTGCATTGCTATTAAAGGCAAAGTCTCAAAGCGCAACGGCGAAACGAGTTTTATCGCTGACAAAATCAAAAATTTGTAAAAAGAAAGCCGCCCAGAGAAATCCAGACGGACTTTCTCGGGACGGCTAAAAGTGATGCTCCGGATCTTTGTACGTAATCCAAAGCATCCAGATGAACACACTAGCAACAAACAAGGCAACTGTGCCGATACCTGCCCGGGGTGAATCGAGCAAGAAACGAACGACAGTGCCCGGAACGAGGCCGAGCATGATTAGTGCAATCAAGAGCTCGACCAAACGCCTCTTGCTTCTTCGCCACAACAGGGTGACAACAAATTTCAGAAAGGACATACCAGCTCCTGGTAAGATAGACTCGCTACATAATTACACACATAATATTAAAAGTCAATAATACACGTTAACCTTTAATTCGGCCTTATTTCTTGCTACAATTTCGTCATGAGTGAAATCGAAAATCCAAACGACCACCGCAGGCTCGGCAAAGAGCTTGATTTGTTCACCTTCTCTGACCTTGTTGGTCCAGGTCTCCCCCTCTGGACTCCTCGTGGAACAATTCTTCGAAACGAACTCGACAAATTTGTTTGGGAACTTCGTTCGAAGTACGACTACGACCGCGTAACTATTCCTCACATCACCAAGCGCGAGCTCTACGAAACTTCCGGACACTGGGACAAATTTGCCGAAGATTTGTTTAAAGTAATTTCGCGTGAAGGCAAGGAGTACGCACTGAAGCCAATGAACTGCCCTCATCACACGCAAATCTTTGCGCGCAAGCCTCATTCGTATCGAGAAATGCCTCAACGTTATGCAGAAACAACCATGGTCTATCGCGACGAGCAGTCTGGAGAGCTCGGCGGTCTCACTCGCGTTCTTTCTATTACTCAAGACGACTCTCATGTCTTTTGCCGCACAACACAAATTAAAGATGAATTTAATAAAATCTGGGACATCGTCGACAGCTTCTACAAAACCTTCGGGTTCAGCCTGCGCGTTCGTCTTTCGTTCCGTGATCCAAAAACTCCAGAAAAATATTTAGGCACTCCAGAGATCTGGGACAAGGCAGAATCAGAACTTCGTGAGATTGCAACCGAACGCGGGGCAGATTTCTTTGAAGGACCAGGCGAAGCCGCTCTCTACGGACCGAAGCTTGATTTTGTTGCGAAGAACGCCGCCGGACGAGAATGGCAAATTGCCACCATTCAACTCGACATGAATCTTCCAGAGCGCTTTGATCTCTCGTGCATAAACGAAAAGGGCGAAAAGGAACGCATTGTGATGATTCACTCTGCTATCACAGGCTCAATTGAGCGCTGTGTCGCTATTATTCTCGAGCATCTTGAAGGTATCCTTCCTCTCTGGCTTTCACCAGTACAAGTAAAAGTCCTTCCTATCGGCGAGGCGCATCAGGACTATGCAAAGAAAGTTTTTGAAACACTTAAATCTCACAACATTCGCGCAGAGCTCGACGAATCAAAAGAAACTCTCGGCAAGAAGATTAGAAATGCTAAGACCGAAAAGATTCCATACATGCTCGTAATCGGCGATAAGGAAGTTGCAGAAAACAAAGTGACGCTTGAATCTCGCGACAACGGCAATCTCGGACAGCTTTCTATCAACGAAGTTGTTTCAAAACTCTCGGAAGAAATTAGAGTTAGAAAATAGATTTACACGTCAAGCGTGGCTTTCTTGGCGTTTGATTGAATAAACGATTTGCGAGAAGGGACATCGGTGCCCATGAGAATATCAAATACCTTGTCGGCTTCGCGCGCATCATCAACAGTCACTTGCTTCAAGATGCGCACGACCGGATCCATGGTTGTTTCCCAGAGCTCTTCAGCGTTCATTTCTCCGAGACCTTTGTAGCGCTGAATTGAAATCTTGGCAGACTTTTTTGCTTTTGAATTTTCCGTTTCCTCTTCTTCGACCTCTTCAACTTCTTCGCCGCTCTCAACTTCCATCACGTCTTCAATCTTGATATCAGCACCGAGCTTTTTGTTTTTCTCTTCATCCGAATACGCGTACATGATTTCTTTGCCCTTGCGAATCTTGTAGAGCGGCGGCTGGGCAATATAAATAAATCCTCCGTCGATGACCTGGCGGAAATGTCGATAGAACAAAGTCAGAAGCAGCGTGCGAATGTGCGCACCGTCGACATCGGCATCGGTAGCGATGATAATTTTGTGATAACGGAGCTTCGAAAGATCGAAGGTGTCGCCGATGGCTGTGCCGAGCGCCACGACGAGATTTTTGATTTGCTCGCTGCCGAGCATGCGGTCGAGGCGAGCGCGCTCGATATTCAAAATCTTTCCGCGTAACGGCAAGATTGCTTGCGTGCGACGATCGCGACCCATTTTCGCAGTACCGCCGGCGGAATCTCCCTCGACGATAAAGAGCTCGGATTCTTCTGCCGAGCGCGACTGGCAATCAGCAAGCTTGCCTGGCAAGGTCATACCTTCAAGCGCCCCCTTACGAAGCACTGAATCTTTGGCCGCCTTAGCTGCCTTGCGCGCTTTGAGCGCGAGCACGACCTTCTGAATGATGCTTCGAGCGTCATCAGGGTTTTCTTCGAGGAACGCCGTAAACGCATCGCCGAAGACGGTGGTCACCATGCCCTGCGCTTCAACGGAGCCGAGCTTGCCTTTCGTCTGCCCTTCAAACTGAATTTCTTGGAGCTTAATTGAAATAACCGCAGTCAAACCTTCGAGCACATCGTCGCCAGTGAAGTTGTCTTCTTTTTCGCTGATGAGATTATTTTTGCGAGCATACGTATTGAGAGTTCTTGTGAGCGTCGTTTTGAAACCAGTGACATGCGTGCCTCCTTCAGCGGTATAAATGTTGTTGGCAAACGGCAAGATGCGTGACGAAATATCGTCAACGTACTGCAGGGCAATCTCAACGGTCTCATAATCCTTGCCGTTAGCAGATTTTTCGACGTAGAAAATGTTTTTGTGAATCGGTTTCTGCAACGCGTTTTCGAAGCGCACGAGCGACGCAAGACCTCCTTCAAAATAAAACGCCATCGATGGCACTTCGAGCTTCAAATCACGAATATAAAATGTTTCTTCGTCCTTCACCTTACCCGCTTCACGCGCATCGATAACCGTCACGCGCAAACCCTTGACCAAGTACGCTTGCTGACGGAGATGTTCGACGACCTTATCGAAAACGAAATTGGTATCGGGGAAGATTGACGGATCTGGCTGGAACGTAATGATTGTGCCGTTGTTCTTGGTTGCGCCAATTTTCTTGACTGCAGCCTTCTTTTTGCCTTGTGCATATTCTTGCACATAGATTCCGCCGTCTTTGTGCACTTCTGCACGGCAGTAGGTTGAGAGTGCGTTGACGACCGAAGCTCCCACCCCGTGCAAACCTCCCGACACTTTGTAGCCGCTGTTTTCTTCGCCGAATTTTCCTCCGGCATGCAGCGTCGTCATAACCATCTCGAGCGCCGAAACCTTCGTCTGCTTGTGTACATCAACCGGAATACCGCGACCGTTGTCGACCACACGAACCTTGTTGTCCGGAAGCAATGTCACTTCAATGTCGTTCGCGAAACCGCCCATCGCTTCGTCGCGAGAGTTGTCAAAGATTTCCCAGATGAGGTGATGCAGACCGTCCGGACCCGTCGTGCCGATGTACATACCCGGGCGCTTGCGGACAGGGTCGAGGCCTTCGAGGACGGTGATGGATTCAGCGCTATACTTAGCTGTTTTTTTGACTTCTTTTTTGTCTTCCGCCATGTGTTTTGTAGGGTTAATTATAGCAAATTCATGAAGCAAAAGAAAGCCAGTTTTGAAGCAAAATTACCCTACAAAAATCGTAAACATTCTCCATTGGTGTAAGAAATCGGCAAGCGAAATGAAAAAATCCTTTCTCTCCCCGTCCCTGTTGTCCGGATCATTTACAAAGAAACCCGTAAGAGTGCCAACATTATCTTCATAGCCTACGACGACAACTTGATGAAATCCCAACGGAGTTGCAGTTGAAACAATCACCGGCACTCCGCTGTCTATTGAATTTTTGATTCTTTCGATACCCTTATCAATCAAGTCTTTTTCAAACTCGCTTTTCGAAAATGTTTTCTTCGCGAGATCAACGTGCACCGATTTAAATTCTTCCTGATACGCCGGTACGCCGTGATTGTGCGCCAGACGAACAATCGCTTCGTGCTTCCAGCCAATCTTCGGCACATATCCGCCAATTATTTCTCCTTCTTTTATAAGATCTTCAATACTCGGGACATCGCCAGGCTTAGCAAAATCCAAACACATCTTCAAACAAACGACGGCACAGCCTCTTTGCTTCCATTCAGCATCATGTATTTTATCGAACTGCGAATAGTATGGGACGGAAAGTTTCATTTTTGTAATTCTTTAATCAAATTTTCTTTTGTGCGCAAATCAATCCTATCATCTGGAATCTGTACGACAAATCTCTTTTCTTTTAAATCTTCGACCACTCGGCCGTATCCAACGATTGTTTTGAACGACGGACTTTCGTCAACATTTTCAATGAGCACTTTGCCTTTGTACCAGTATCCAGCGGCCTGAAGAACTTTTCCATCGCCCATGTAGATGCCCATGTGATTCGGAGATTTTCTGTCCGCGTCTGCATCGTTAAACGAATATATAAAATCTCCAAATCGCAGCTTCTCTTTGCTGACAGGCTTCGTGAAAGCAAATTTCTCGATTACTAAGCTCGGCATCCACACTCCCGCAAACGTATAGAGATAGCTCGGAAGCGATGAGCAGCTAAAAAACTCTGGCGCGTCGAGCCGCATTGAAGTCTGGAGTTTGTACGGCTTCCCGAGCGTCTCATCAATGTGAGCGCGAAGAGCTGATTCGATTTCTACTAATTCGTAGGTGAGTCCCGATTTCTTCAGCTGTTCTTCGGTCACTTCATCTTGCGACAAACCGACTCTATATATCCAGGCTGTGCTCATGAGAGTCTGATAGTACCATTGAAGTCTTTCGCTGTCGCTTCTTCAATCTTTGCATGCAGTGCGTTGACCTCATCGTTCGTCAGAGTCTTGTTCAAGTCACGGTACGTGATGCGGAAGGTGTAGCTCGTTTTACCTTCGCCGAACTTCTCGACGTTTTCGTATTTGTCCAAGAGATGCACTTCTTCGACGAGATCGCCGCCGATATCTCGAATCGCGTCGAAATAATCGTTCAAAACGAAATTGCTACCAACCACAAACGAAATATCTCGCACTACCGGCGGAAATTTGCTGACTTCTTTGTATTTGTTGCCGAGAATCAACTGCTTCTTGACGCGCTCATCGTCCGACCAGAACAAACGGATATCCGGCAGCTCCATGCTGATGATGGCCAAGCGCTCTAAGCCAAAGCCGAACGCCCAGCCGTTGTATTTCTCCGGATCAACGCCGAGATTCTTAAGCACTTCCCCCTTGACTATTCCGCAACCAAGCACTTCAATCCATTTTCCGTCTTTATCAATTTCCATTTCCAAGCTGGCATTCGTGTACGGAAAGGTGTCCGGATTGAATCGATATTTAATATCAGCACCGAAGACCGACTTCGCGATATCAACCAACACGGTTTTGAGATCATCTTGCGTAATAATCTTTGTTGCCTTCGGCGTGAGGAACCAACCGTCCATCTGATGAAAGATGTTCATGTGATGACGATCGATTTCGTCTTTGCGATAGACTTTGCCGTAGCTCAAAGAGCCGATTGATTCGCCGCGCGCGATTTTTGCTTTGATTTCTGACTGCACAAGATAGTAGTGCCACATCGTCGTCGTCTGCGTGCGCAAAATATGCTCGCTGTCGACGTAATACGTGTCGGACGTACTACGAGCGGGATGATCGGAAGCGAAATTAAAAATATCGAACGCAATACTCGTCGGAACAATCTCGGGAGTCTCGATAACATCGAAATCTTTGAAAATCGGCAGGCTGACAATTCGGTCAGCGAGCGCCTTGAGCGGACTTCCTTCTGTGCGCGACAAATCGGGCATCGCCAAGTAGCGTGCCATGCGTGCCCGTTCGACCGAATGTGCGTCAGTGTTCATGAAAGACAATTATACAAGGAAACTTGAAAAAGTCGAAATAAAGCTTATACTGTATAGGCTTTTCATATGAGCTTTTCTGCTACATTTCTTTATATATCGCTTTTTGTCTCCCTCTTCTTCGAAGTCGTTTTGCTCATTTCCTATTTTGAAATTCGCGAAGAAATCAAGTTTGAGCAATCGCACGACGGCCTGAAGACGACAACCTTCCCAACCGTCACCATTATCGTCCCATGCTTCAACGAAGAAAAGACTGTCGCCGCCACGCTTCGCTCGCTTCTGTCGCTCGAGTACCCGAAAGACCGCCTCTCTATCATGGTCATCGACGACGGTTCAACAGACGGTACGCAAAAGGCTCTTGACGAATTTCGTTCGCACGCGCAAATAAAAATCCTTCTCAAAGACAACGGCGGCAAGCACACCGCGCTCAACTACGCTCTCGAAAACATCACGAGCGACCTCGTCGGCTGTCTTGATGCCGATTCGTTCGTTGCTCCCGACGCGCTGCGACGCATGGTGCCGTATTTCGAAGATGCGACTGTTATGTCTGTTACTCCGTCAATCAAGATTCATGAGCCTAAGACAATCCTGCAATACGTTCAGAAGGTCGAGTACAGCTGGGGTATTCTTTTGCGCCGCATTCTCGCTTCGATGAACGGGCTGTATGTCACCCCAGGACCTTTCTCAATCTTCCGCGTCAGCGTCTTCAAGGAGCTCGGCGGCTACCGACACGCACATCATACCGAGGACATGGAAATGGCGTTGCGCATGCAAAAGCATCATTACAAAATCGTCAATGCGCACAGTGCGCACGTCTACACCGTCGCTCCGGAAAAGCTTTCGGGCCTCTACAAACAGCGCGTCCGCTGGGTCTACGGCTTCCTTAACAATGCTATCGACTATCGCGACATGTACTTCAACCGTGAGTACGGAAACATCGGCTTCTTCGTGTTGCCGATTGCCACCTTCTCTGTCTTCTCTACGCTCATCGCGGCCGGAACATTTATCTGGAGCCTGCTTTCAAAGATTCCTCTCGCCATCGCTCGCTACGAAGCTGTCGGACTGACCTTTAGCCGCCCACACTTTTCGTTTGTGCTTGATTGGTTCAGCTTCAATACGAGCTTGACTACTTGGGTGACGCTCATCACTATTTTTATGACCTTGACCCTCCTCGGTATTTCGCTTAAGCTTGCCAACGGCAAGTTCCGCCCGGGCAGAGACGTCTTCTATTATCTTGTTATTTACGTCTTTATCGTTCCGCTCTGGCTCGCTAAAGCCACCTACGCAACGCTCGCCCGAAGACCCGTCACCTGGAGATAACACTTACTGCGAATGACTAGTAACAAAAAATACATTTACGCATTTATTATTACGGCCCTCATTTTCGGCACAGCGCTTGTGATTTCTAATTATGTGTCAAAGAAAAAGCTCGCTGAGATTTCAACTATCGAAAATCGCCTTTCGCTTGATATTCTTTCGTCGGAAACACAGTACTCGCTGCTTGAAGAAACTTCGTGCAAAAATGTCTCAAGCACTTCCCTCTCACAAGAGCTTGGAGATCTTTCGGACAAGGTGGCTGCTGCCGAAAGCCAGTACGGTGCCGATGATCCTCGCGTGGTGAGCCTTAAGCAATACTATTCGCTCCTCGAAATCAAAGATTATCTCTTGATGAAAAGTATCACCGCGAAGTGCGGCACGAATCCGACCTTTATTCTCTATTTCTATTCAAACCAAGGCGACTGTCCGGATTGCCAGAAGACCGGTTACGTTCTCGATGCTCTCCACGACCAATATCCTGACCTGCGTATTTACTCTTTCGACTACAACCTCGACGAAGAAGCTATCGGCACGCTTGAGCGCATCTACAACGTCTCCGACAACCTCCCCGCTCTCGTCATCAACGGCGACCCGTACTACGGCTTCCGTTCGCTTTCTGACCTCGAATCAAGCGTTCCCGCCCTCAAGCGGCTTGCAACAACTGCAACCACGACTTCGGCTTCTCGCTAAATTGGAGCCACCTCCCAGATTTGAACTGGGGACCTTCGCTTTACAAAAGCGTTGCTCTACCAACTGAGCTAAGGTGGCGGTGTTATGGTTTAATTCTAATGCTCCCCTCTTTGATGATTTTCTCTATGTAATCTCGTCTTTTCAAATTTTTTAATTTCTTTTCAATCGAGCGAGCATCACTCAGAGTAGAGTATTCTTGAGAGAAAATCAAATCCGGTCGCCCGAGCTTTTTTGTCGAAGGAGTATGTCCACCTTGATGATGTTTTAATCTTTCTTCAAGGTTCGTTGTGCTACCTATATAATATTTTCCTGAATTAGTTTTTAAAATATATACGTATGCCATGGCATTCAACTGAGTCCCGACGCGCGAAGCGGTCGGGATCCCGACTTCGTTAGCAACGAACGTCGGGACTAAGGTGGCAATTATTCAACGTTCTCCTCTCGTCCTTCAAGGACGTCGTCTATCCTACCATTATTTTCCTTTTCGGAAATGTTTTTGAAGAATTCCGGCAAGCCGTCGCTTTTCTTCAAAAACTTCGAGCCGCGAATGTTGCCGATATATTGCTCGGACTTTTCCTTGAGCGTGGCGTTGGTTTTGTTGATGAAGTTCTTGGTGTGAAGCGGAAGCTGTTTCTTGATGAAGAAATCGGCCTTCTCTCGAGCGTGTGCATAGTGAACCGTCGCTTTTTGAGAAAGCATGCGCACATGCTCATCGCCTCGGCCGATACCGCGCAAGAGAAAGACCGATTTCTTATGCTTCTCTTGCCACATCTTTGCTCCGACAATGATGACGATGGCGATTCCGGAAAGAGCAAAGATGATTTGCAGAGCCATGGCGTTAAAAATTATTCAGACACAGCGAAGCGAACGTAGCGGCGAATCTCGGTGCGTTCGCCGAACTTCTGCACAGCGCCGTTGACGACATCCTGAATCGTCTGATCAGGGTTTTTGATGAACGTTTGTTCAAGAAGAACTTTGTCCGCAAAGTAGGCGTCAACTTTGCCAGCGAGAATCTTGTCTTGCATTTCGGCTGGCTTGTCTTTGACTTCGTTTTTGAATGTTTCCGAAACCTTCGTGCGTTCTTCGGCTGAAATATCTTCGCGCTTCAAGTAGCTCGGGTTCGTCGCTGCAACGTGCATCGCGATGTCGTACGCAACTTGCTTAAATTCCGGATTCTTGCCGACGAAGTCTGTTTCGCACGAAAGCTCGAGCATCACACCGATGGTGCCGGACGCGTGAATATACGCCGCGATGCAGCCTGCGCCGAGCACTCGGTCGCCTTTCTTGAGAGCAATCTCACCTCCCTTCTTTTGCAAAATAATCCGAGCCTTTTCCATATCTCCGCCCGCTTCTTCAAGCGCCTTGCGGCATTGCATAACAGAAAGTCCGGTGGCTTCACGGAGAGCTTTGATATCGGCAGTAGTGATGTCAGTCATAGTAAAGAACGAATATGTAAAAAATTAATAAATATAGTATACAGGAAACTTACTCAGCCTTCTTTGCTTCGGTAGCGCCCTTCTTGTAGGCCTCGACAATCTTTCCCATGATGAAGGCGATTGATTCTCTTGAAGAGTCGTTTGCAGGAATTGGATGCTCGACGTCGTAGAGATTCGTATCCGAGCCGGCAATAGCGACGACAGGAACATTCACGCGATGAGCTTCCGCGACCGCGATGTGCTCTTTCTTCGGATCAACAACGACCACGACCTTCGGCAACGCTTTCATGGTCGAAAGTCCGGCGAAATAGAGCGTGAGCTTGTCGATTTCGCGGTCGATGAGCAGGCGTTCTTTCTTCGTGTACTTGCCGAGCTCGCCTTTTTCTTTCTGGGTCGTCAATTCTTCGAGCTTAGCGATGCGCTTTTTGATTTCTGGATAGTTTGTCAATGCACCTCCAATCCAGCGTCCGGCGACGAACGGCATCGAAAGCGCCGTACCGGCAGCCTTGATAGCCTGGCGAGCTTCCGACTTGCCTCCGACGAAGAGAAGCATCGCGCCTTCCTTGCCTTTTTCTTCAATAAACGAAAGGGCCTTTTCGAGAGCGACGGAGGTCTTCTCGAGGTCAAAGATTTCGAGGTTGTTCTTCTGACCGAAGATGAACGGCTTAGCCGAAGGGTGTCGGCGGGCTTTGACGAAGCCGAAATGAGCTCCTGCCTTGAAGAGCTCATCAATCAACGTACTGTTTTCCTTGGTGTGTGTAGCCATTTTTAGTGCTTGGAGATTGTATCAAACCTTATCGGCCTTTTCAAGCGCTTCAACAATCGGGTCGAGGTAGCCCTGGAAGATCTTTTCGATGTTGTGCCAATTCTCCTTGATACGGTGATCGGTGATGCGGTCTTGAAGAATGTTGTAGGTGCGAATCTTCTCGGAACGGTCAGCGGTTCCGACTTGCGATTTGCGGTCGGCAGAATGCTTGGCATCTTCTTCTTCGTCATGCTTCGCCTGAAGTTTCGCCAAGAGAATCGACATCGCCATCTCGCGATTCTTCAGCTGATTTCTCTGCGAGGTTGAACGCACGTCGATGCCAGTCGCCTTGTGAATAATACGCACAGCGGTCTCAACTTTATTGACGTTTTGTCCGCCCGCTCCGCCCGAGCGCGAGGTTTCGATTTCGATATCGGTCGGCTTGATTTCAATCGTGGTCTTTTTGCGAATCGGCAAAATAGCGACGGATGCAGTCGAGGTGTGTACGCGTCCAGACTTTTCGGTATCCGGCACGCGCTGAATGCGATGCACACCGGTTTCAAAACGAAGTTTCCTATAGACTCCGAGACCGTGAATTTCAAACGAGGCTTCCTTATAACCTCCAAGCGACGAAAGCGACTCGTCGACCGGCCGAATACTCCAGCCCTGAAGGACTGCGTAGCGCGTGTACATATCGGCAAGCTTCTTCGCAAACAGCGCCGCCTCTTCCCCGCCGGCACCAGCACGCACTTCGAGAATAATTTCGTTCGGATATTTTTCGTCTTCGCCTTCGGAAACTCCGCCCGAAAGAATCTTATCCATTTCTTCGAGAATCATCTGCTTCGACTCTTCGTCGTGCAGCTCCAAATACGTCTTCGCGAGATACGCGGTTTTCGGATTGGATTTGTATTTTTCAATATCGATAGTCAAAATCTACTTGGCCTTCTTAGGCTTGGCAGAAGCTTTTGATTGACGCTGTTTGAAACGTTCAACGCGGCCGGCAGAGTCGAGAACCTTTTCAAGACCGGTATAAAACGGGTGTGACGAGGACGAGATTTCCACGCGGAAAAGCGGATATTCCTTTTTGTCTTTTGCCTTCATGGTTTCCTTGGTGTGAACGGTCGACGGAATGATGTATTCGGTGCCGTTTGAGCTGTCCAAAAAGAGAACCGGACGGTATTCCTTGGCGTGAATGTCTTTTTTCATACGCTTGACTATAGCAGGCTTTTAGACGCCCTGCAACGGGTCGATCATGGTCGTTTGAATAGTTGCAGCATGCTGCATCACCGAGAGTCCGTAGCCTCGAGCGGTAGCGTTGCTGCACGACTGGCCGGTGTAATATTTGCAGGCGGCGTTTTCTTCAGCCGAATATGAGCCGGTGCCAGCTCCAAGGTCAGAAAGATAAAATGCAGCCGCCGTAAACGCGTCCTTGGCATCCCACGGATCAGGAGCGGCGTCGCCTGTCGCTGCCGTGATGCGAGCGGTAAACAACTGCCAGGTCGAAGGAATAAACTGCGCCGGACCCATCGCTCCGCCCCACGGACCCGCGCTCACAATCGGACACGAGAGCGGCATACTCGTGACGCTTAGGTTGAGGCTCGCTACAATCGCCTTGTATGGAGTCTGATCGTCTCGCGAAGAGCACGGGGTTGCTGCGTGCGGACCGCAGCTCTTGCCGTCGTTGAGATAATTTTGATACGCGGTCGGTCCCGGCATGATGGCCGACCAGATTTGCGAAGCCGGACTCGTCGGCAAGTTGCACTTGCCGACATTTGAACCGAGGTTTGATTCTTGCGTCATGATAGCTAAGAGAAAGGCTGGGTCGACACCTGTCGCCTTCTGGGCAATTTGCGCGTACTCAAGCGCGGTGCCGAACGGAATAGCCGCCGTGTCGCGAAGACTGAAGAGCGCGGCGCGAATCTGATCAGCTTTCGCTTGCTTAGCGGCGACGACGCTTGCATACGTTGCTTCTTCGCTCTGGCTTTGAGCAAGCAAAACCTTTTGCTCGGCCTGACTCTGCTCGACTTTTGCTTGAGCAGCCTGAATCGCAGCCTTGGCATCAGCAGTCGCACTCAATTGCTGATTGAGGGCATCTTTCTGGCTTTGCGTCTGCGCTTTAACGCCGAGCAAATCGTTCTGAACATTTTCAATAGAATTTGAGATGGTGCTGTACGCATCCGAGTCGGAAAAGAAATCTGACAGCGTCTGACTCGAAAGGATTGCGTCGGCAAGCGTGAATGAGTCAATCTCATTTGTCTTGCGAATCAGTTCGCCGAGCGAAGCGGTGTCGGCGTCGAGCTGACCCTGCAACGTATTAATCTGGCTTTGCTTTGCGCTGATGTCGCTGCCGAGATTTGCGATAGCAATGTTCTTCGCTTTGATGTTGGCTTGCGCAGCGTTAATCTGCGCGGTCAATGCAGCAACTTCGGTTTGATATGAGGCGGTGTTCGCCTTGGTACTATTTAAAATATCTGTCCACTTCGCGATATCAGCCGTACACGCATCGAGATCGGCTTGCAGTTGAGCATGACTTTCTCCGGCAATGTTTGCGGAACACGGGTCAGCGGCGGTCGTCTGAGCCGATGCAAAAATGCCCATACAGGTAGCGGGCAACAGACAAAAAACCAGGCACACTATAAAGAACTTATATTTCATATAAGAAATTACTTCGCGTCGTCGGCCTTGGCAGGAGTCTCGGCTCCTTCAGCACCCTCAGCAACTTCCTCCTTGCCCTTCTTCTCTACTTCAATAGCAGAGAGATCGACTGGAGCCGCTTCTTCTTCCTTCTCTTCGCGCGGAGCAGCCACAAGCGCCACCACCTCTTCTTCGTGTTCAAGAAGG
>Ga0134125_10005259_pt1 | contig 14729 bp, 14 predicted proteins | sample KB31751_FD_96464 | JGI IMG/M metagenome (GOLD analysis project Ga0134125, IMG submission 96464) | Terrestrial soil microbial communities with excess Nitrogen fertilizer from Kellogg Biological Station, Michigan, USA - KB3-175-1 | ecosystem: Environmental > Terrestrial > Soil > Unclassified ... | reverse complement strand
AATGCCGATAAGTATATCAAAAGGGGCGATGTCATTGGCATTGGCCCTTTTGCTGATAAGAGTGGGAATATGGCAATATTTAAAACTCGCGCTGCTGCGGAGCAATTTGTAACAGAAGACCCGTTTATACTTGAGGGTATTATAAAATCATTTGTGATACGAGACTGGGACGACAACTTGCTTCCTGAATAACTGAAAAAAACGACAGGATAATTTTATTTTCATTTCAGTGCTTAAAGATGTAATCATTTGTAAGCACGTTTTATTTTCCACAGGCAAGTTCCGATTTTTACAATATCACATGGATTATGTTGTTTTTATTTGCAGTACAATTAAAAACAAATAAAATGGAAAACAAAAATTATCACAAAACCATTATGGTTAATGCTTCTGCAAAAGAGGCTATGAAAAAAATCAGTCAGATAAACCTTTGGTGGAGAAAAGATTTTTCGGACACTGCCGAGAAATTGAATGATAAATTCACCGTCCCATTTGTAGAACCATCTTTTGTCGATTTTGTTATAAGCGAATTTGTACCAGACAAAAAAGTGGTTTGGAAAGTCACCGACTGTTATTTGCCCTGGTTCAACGACAAAAAAGAATGGAATAACACCGAAGTTGTTTTTAAACTTTCGGATGAAAAAGCTCGCCCGGATGATCCAGTCGGACGGGGTAAAATTAAAATTGATTTTACTCATATTGGCTTGGTATCGGAAGTTGAATGTTATGATGTTTGTGAAAAAGGGTGGAATGGTCATATCAACACTTTAGAGAAATTAATTAATGAGGGAAAAGGGCTATCTGAATAAAGACAGACAGAAAAGCCTATGCTGCTAACAAAGAATCGGATGAAAAACAACTATGTGTGTTTTGATTATAATCTTTGTGGCGCTACACTTAATTTACCCAACAGCACCAAAGGCTGAAAAATTAAGCATTTTGCATTTAAAGCTAAATTAAAGCCAAATCGTTAGAATCCGAAGTAACCATGTAGGTTAATTTTTTTTAGAAATTATATTTGCGCAAATTATTTTTTTTATGGAATGGTTGTTAAATCCTGAGATCTGGATATCGCTGATTACGCTTACCGTATTGGAAATTGTATTGGGAATAGATAATATTGTTTTTATATCTATCATGGCGGCAAAGCTCCCTGATAATCAGCAAAGGAAAGCAAGGCAAATGGGACTTGCATTGGCAATGATCACGAGGGTTTTATTGCTTTTGTCTTTAACCTGGGTAATGACATTGACTGCCCCTATTATCAACCTTGGGGAGTTGTTACATTTTGAAGACACGGAATGGATTGAAAAACTGACACTTTCGGGGCGTGACCTCATTTTAATTACCGGCGGTTTATTTCTTATCTATAAAAGCACTGCTGAAATGCACGACAAACTTGAAGCTGAAGACCATGAAAAGAAAAGAAAAGCGATTGTTTCTTTTTCCGGAGTTATCGTTCAGATTTTGGTGCTGGATGTCGTGTTCTCGCTGGATTCTGTAATAACGGCTGTGGGAATGGCAAATCATGTAGGAGTCATGATTGCTGCAGTGATTATTGCGGTATTAGTAATGATGATCTCGGCTACCTCAATCAGCAATTTTGTAAACAAGCATCCTACAGTAAAAATGCTCGCGCTTTCGTTTTTATTACTAATCGGCTTTTCATTACTGATGGAAGGGTTTGAGAAGCATATTCCAAAAGGGTACATTTATTTCGCTATGGCGTTTTCCGTGTTTGTGGAAATGATGAATTTGAGGGCAAAATCGAAAACTGCACCTCCTGTCCATTTGCATAACATACCGGAAGAAAAAGATGAAAAGAAGCTTGATTAATATTGGCTAACAATCATAGTCTCATTCTCCAACAGGTATTCTCTTAATCGTTTTTACGATCGGTGCCTGCAGCAGTCATATCCTTTTTCTTTACAAATATGATTTTATATAAAACGGGAAGCACAGTGATCAAAATAATAATTACAGCGATCGTTTCTATATGATCTTTCAAACTAAGACCAAATTTATTTAATACCCATCCCTGTAAAAAGTGACCACCAAGCATCATTAAACTTACCCAGGCAATACTTCCGATAATATTATAAAAATTGAACGTAGACTTTTTCATTTTTACCATGCCAGCAATAATGGGTGCGAAGGTGCGTACCAATGGTAAAAATTTAGCCAGAAAAATAGTTCCTTTACCATACTTTTCATAAAATTCTTTTGCTTTCAGCAAATGTTTTTTCCGAAAGAAAAAAGTATCTTTTTTCTCAAATAAGAATGGGCCGGTTTTTCCCCCAAACCAATAACCTACCATATTGCCCAGTATTGATGCTACAATTACCATCAATATGATAACACTGTAATGAACATTGAAAAAATCTTTTGCCAGTTCATTGGTGTATAACCCTGCGGCAAATAATAAACCGTCACCTGGTAAGAAAAAGCCAAAGAATAAACCGGTTTCCGCGAAGACCACAGATAGTAACACATATAACCCTCCATTATAAATAATCCATTCAATAAATTGTTGTATTATTCCTTTGTCCATGAAATTTTTATTAGGGCAGGCAAACCTTATTTTTTTTCGCAATATAAGGATAAAAGGCTTTAGAATTTTTCACACTGCATTTATAAAATGAAAATGAATAACTGCACAAGCGCCCGCGGGAAGGTGTAACACAATTGCAAAAAATTAATTGTCAGATAATCAATCTCACGCCGCCTAAATCAGAGAGCCGGTGTGGAAAGCGATCACCAGGAGAACCAATGAACATGAAGTTATGAGGTATCTGCCATTCCTGACTCAGCTTGTCTATTATCTCCGGCCCAAAAACTCCGGGTATTTGTAAATATTCAATTTTAATATCAGGATATGCGCGATCCATAGCTTCAAAATCGCGTGCAAATGTTTCATTTAGTTTCTGTTCTTTTTGTAAAACAGTGACAATCTTTAATCTTTGAGTAATCTCGTTTTCCTGTACGTAAATAATTACTTTATTAAGAATATCGATATTATCGCCTTTCGTGAAATATACAAATGGTTGCCTGTTTAACTTTCGCATTTCTTTTGTAAGATGGAGCCTGCTGAAAACAGACACTTTCTGGATTTTATCAAAAACGGAATTAGCATACAGAAGCAGGTAATGGATCACTACTTTTCTTTTCAGAAATATATAAATAATAAGAATAGAGGGAATAAAATATTGAAGAAAAACAACCAGTGAAGCAGGATGGAGTTTTATATTTCCATACAAAGCGATTAAAATTCCGAAAATGCCAAGCACTACTAATGTCGCCGGTGCATATTCAGGACGCGGTAACCTTGCCCGTTTAATTTTTAAGAGCAAGTTTCCAAAACCGAAAAAGGCCATTACCGATAAAAAGGAAATAGTATATACTCCTGCCAATGGTCCTAATTTGCCTTTAGTGATAAAAAGTATGGATAAGCATAAAATATAAAATAAAATTAATATTCTTGGCGAACTTCCTTTTGAATTTTCTTTCAGTAATGCTTGTGGGAATATTCTATCAAGTGTCATGCGTTTCATAAGCCCACTTACACCAATGAATGAGGTTAACACCGCACCACTCAATACAAGTGCTGCGTCGAATGAAACTACTATGGCCAACCATGTCCCACCTGTTTGGCTTCCCATAAAGGAAAGGAAAGCGGATTCGTGATTTACCACTTCACCAAGCGGCATAATCGAAACGGCTAACAATGCAATAATTGGATTGATGATCATCACAAGAATCCACATGTTCCGTAAAGTTTTAGGAAAGATTCCGGGCTTTTGTTCCTCAACAAAATTCGCTGAAGTTTCAAAACCAGTGATGCCAAGCATGCCAGTACTGAAGCCAAGAAATAATGCGGTTGACAAGCTTCCTTTTAAAGGTGATTGGAAATTTATTTTCGCAATATCTATTCCATTCATAATTACGAAATAAATGCCACTGCAAATTAGAATTGCCAATACAATTAGATGAACTATAAATATGATTACAGAGACAGTCGCGGATTCAGTGATACCACTAATGGTGAGGAATAGAAAAATAGTAAGTATTACCATGGTAGCAACAATCACCGGAAAAACCGGGAAAATACTATGTAAATATTTCATTGCTTCTGAAGCAGAAATCACTGCCGTAGCCATATAGGAAAGTATGGTCAAACAAGCGGCTAAAGAGGCATTGCCTTTACTTGTTGTGTTGAGAAGTATATTATAGGCACCCCCATTAAGGGGTAATGCACCCACTGCTTCGCCATATATCTTTCTAAAAAAAAATAAAACTACTCCTACAAGCAATAATGCTATAAACGCATACTGGCCGGCATACACAATACATAGAGCAGATACATAAAGACAGGATGAAGTGATATCATTTCCGCAAATAGCAGTCGAGGTCAGTTGGTTCAGTTTTTTTGTATGTGCATTTAATTGTCCGTTCATATGTTAATAGCAAATAAATTTTTGTGATTGTTCTCGCAGGTACATTTCTGATTATCAGATTTGTTTTTTTGTAGTTAGCTAAAGATTAATCTTTAAAAAATGTTAGAATAATATAAATCCAAATATAGGCTGGGGTCAGTTTGCGTTATTATTTTTAGCATAATTACAACACAATAATTTATTTTTCAATTCAACCTCATTCGGGGATATAGATTGAAATAATGGCATACAGATTATTTTGGTATAATTTTACCAATGTCATTAACCCAAAATGCTAACCATTGTCCATGGCTGCTTTCATAAAATTAGACTTTATGTGCCGGGTACAGCGGATTTTTTCATCACATAAGGTTGATATTTATTAAGCGTATCATAGATTTCCTTTACATCCGGCCTTGGAACACTACTTTTTTGATTCTGATTAATTTTCCATCCTTGGCTTTCATGGTAGTACAACCAGGTGGAACTTCTTTTGTGGGAAGGGGATGGCTTTTCTATTTCCACACCAAGAGTGATTTAAACTGCTCCTAATCTATTGAGAACATTTTTTGTTAACATCAAATTATCAACCCAATCCATTCTTTTCTTAAAATCAAAAATTACTTTTGCCGCAATGAAAAAAAGAGAAAGTAAAATTCATTTATTTCTTAAAGCCAAAGTCTCATCGGTTTTATTGTTTTCGCTTGCGTTTTTGCTACTGATTGTTTCCTGCCCTCTAAAAAGATTTTTGAAGAACAGCTTCAGCGCTACTTCTACGTCTGCAACCAGGAACAACCAAACCAATATTAATCAGCGTACTGTTACCAATTATAGCAATGCATTTAATAGTTGTGCAGTTTTGGAAGAAACTGTTTTCACAACTGATTTATCACAGCAGGCAACACTACAAGCGCCTGTATATTTTTCGAACATTACAAATGAGCCAGGCTATAGTACTCATTATTTTTTAAGCCGGATAAATTACACCAATAATCTATCATCCGTATCTCTCAATTCAACACTCCCTCTTTTTCTACAACATCTCCGGTTGCTGATATAGTCTTCATTGATTGATTTCACTGAAATAATTGCCTTCAGCTTTATGCTGTTTAGGCCATCATTTAATTTACTCAGAAATAATAAATGAATCATAAAATAATTGCGGTTGTAACCGTAGTGGACATAATATTGCAGAGAGCGAGTGAGGAAATAAAAGAAGGAATAAAGAATTCAATTAAATGAAAGTAATTATGAATTTAAAAAACTTATTTAATCAGCTAAAGAAAAGATGGTCCAGCATCCTGCTTTATAGTCTTATTGTCGTGCTCATTTTTAGTCCTGATGCCAAATCATGGTTATTGCAGCAAGTAGTTTCAACAGGGCTACTAAAAGCTGATATAAAGAAAGCCATGCCAGACAAGGATTTGCCGGAAGCAGCCACTTTTTCATTTACAGATGCAAATGGTAAAGCGGCTACTACAGCCGATTTAAAGGGCAAAGTGGTATTTATCAATTTCTGGGCATCGTGGTGCCCGCCGTGCCGTGCTGAAATGCCGGATTTAGAAAAATTGTATCAAAAACTAAAGGATGACGACAGGTTTGTTTTCTTGTTTATGAACGAAGATGAAGACAAGAATAAAGCAATACAATATCTTCAAAAAAATCATTTTTCGATTCCTTTACATTACGCATCAGGGAACGTTCCCAAAGAAATATTCAGCGGCACTTTGCCAACAACAATTGTCATTAACAAAGAAGGAAAAATAGTTTTAAAACATCAGGGCATGGCAGGATATAATTCTGAAAATTTTATACGACAACTAAAAGAACTGTTGTGAAACTTAGGTTCCGAACACTTGTGGATCAGTACCTGCGCCAGAGCGGGTAGCTTATTATGAGGGCAACAAAGACCGGATGGATTATCAAAAGTAAAAGCAGTTAGGTTGCTATATAATAGGATCAGGAGCTATAGAGTCAGGCTCACCGGACCGTGATACAAAAAAGAATGAAATTATAAGTACTGAGATGGAGTAAGAAAGGAGCACAAAATATGCTCAACCTTAGGGTAATCAATAAAAGCTACCAATGGGGTAAAGTAGTAGAAATGTTCAAATATGGATTTAAAGCAACAGCTTAATTTGCAACAATTTGGAATATACCCTTGATCCCCATGGCACAAAACTTTGTTTTAATTAGGATTGCGCCGGGCAAGCTGCAGGCAATTATTTAGCATGAAATAATTTTTATTCGATTATTTTAACAGCCCTTCCATAGTCCGCATCGCTATTTATTTTTTTAGCTGCAGCGAGATAAGCAGCTCTTGTTTTTTCTGTGCGGGGCATTTTCTGTGCAAGATGTATGAGCAGGTTGCTCTTGTCAATATCAGCATGCTGTTTGCCGGCTGCATCAATGATTTGGACAAATTGACCTTCTGATAAATCTTTTTTATCTGCCAATTGGTAATAAATATGTTGTTTATCAATGTCGGCATTAAAATGTGCTGTGATACCCATGATACGATTGAATACTTCACCGGACAGCGAATCGGTTTCAATCAAATGCGATAACAGGTTTACTTTTTGAATGTCTGCATTGATGCCGGCAACAATATCCAGGTACGCTATGCTCACAAGAGAGTCTTTGCGCTGCGCAGTCGTTATTCTCTTTAATAAATTTTCTTTATCTGCATCGTTTACTGCATTGGCCATTTGCCTGATGACAACACTCAGTTCATCACCGCGCAGGCTATCATTGCTAAATAGCAGATCAAGGTATGGGGTTTTGATATTTCCCATTTTTAGATTAGGCAATGCTGCGATAAGGCCGCGGTAGCCAGACTTTTTATTTATTCGTTCCGCTCTTCCGCCGGCATTAAATCCCGATGCAATCATTTTTTTGATGGACGCACTGATAAAGCGTTTGCCGCTGTCATTCAAAGGCAGGTTATTGTGACCATCATAGAGTTGATAGGTAATCTCGCCCTTCAGGTTACTCTCTGCATTCATCCTGGCATCATTTTCCCTGAATTTAAGGTAGCCGCCCGGCGGAATGCTGCTTATGGAATTTTCATCTTCACTTAATACAATCTTGCCCGACCATTTAATCTGCTCATAATAATCCCCGTCACTGATGGTCATGGTGCCATCATTGTCATCGCTATGTTTGCCGTGCCTGCTAATAGAAAAATAAGCTTGCAGCATAACAAGGAATAGCGCCACTAAAAAAAATAAAAGTTTCATGGCTTATTTATTTCCGTTTTCGCGGGTGAAAAAGTAATAGCCGCCAAAACCCGCTGCAATACTAAAAGCCATAATAGCCAGCGAGTGCAGCCCAAACGGTTTTGTTATATTCATAATAGTGAAACCGAGGCCAGTGGCAGCCAATATGAAGAACCATTGCAGGAGATAGTTTCTTTTCTCCTTATTGCTTTCCGGTTGCAGAATTTGTGCAACAATGGGTTCACTGGTTCCTTTGTCAATTATTTTGTTCCTGAGTTTGAAATCAAGGGATTGCCTGATAATCCTTAATATAAAATTGGAAAGCAGGTAGATGACTAGCAATATGGCACAAATATTTACCGAATCAAAAATGAATTGCCGGTCTTTGAAAGGTTCAAAATTATTATTGTCCTGCGCACTGGAAGACAATGCAATAGCGATGGCCGACATGGTTACAAATATTTTTTTCATTGTAAGATTGTTTTTTATTTGACAGGTATGTTTGTATAAGGTTGCAATTATTCAGAAATATTTAGTTGCTCCATCTGGCGTTGATAGGTATGGTACAGTTTGAAAATGTTGATAACAATGATAACAATACTGGCTACAACGCTAAGCAGCAAAAAAGAAGCGGGAATACCGGAGGTAAGCACCAGGAAATTTTTCCGGAACAGATACAAGGGTATGGCTATAAAAGCTGCGATTATGAATGGACGCAGGCTGAAGGCCTTTTTTGCTGGTGTTACCTGCAGTTGTTGTAATACTGCGTCTGCCAGGTCAAAATTAAATACAGCTTTGGGTTGGTCATTAATGGCTGACACAATCAATTTATAAACCTTCAGTTGTTCCTGGCAAAAGGCGCAACTTTCAATGTGCTGTGTCGTTGCGGCGTCGGCAACTTGCTGACTGCCGGCAACCATTTGCAGTTTTTCTTCTGAAAGGTGTTGGCTTATCATAATTCTTCTTTTTTATAGCGTTGCAACAAATTTTCTTTTAATGCTTTTCTTGCCCTGAATAAATAGCTTTTTATGGTTCCTTCCGGCAAATTGGTTATTTGCTGTATTTCGGCATAACTCAAATCTTCGGTATGGTACAGCGTAATCAATGTTTTTAAAATGGGTGGTAATTTTTTAATGGCTGCACCAACAATTACGGAGCTTTCTTTTTGGTCTAATACAAATGCGGTGGTATTGCTTGCGAGCTTTTCTGTGAACTCCATATCATCCATAAACAACAATTTCTTTTTTTCAAGATGGTTCAGGCAGGTATTGTACGCAATGCGGGCTATCCAGGTAGAAAGTTTAGCGTCTGACCGGAACGAGGATAAATTTTTATACGCTTTCAGGTACACGTCCTGTGCAATGTCTTTTCTGTCTTCTCTATTGATGATCATCTTGTAAACAATCTGCGCCACCAAAACTTCTGTGTTTCTAATTACAGTGCCAAACGCGTCAGCGTCACCCGCCAATACTTTTTCAATTAGTTTCCGGTCTTGCTGGTTATAATGGTTTTGAGCGTTCACTGTAGTGTCAGACAGATATGGGTTAAAAATGTTGCAAAATCTACAATAATTATTTGGAAAGCTGCGGCAATTGCTACAAAGGCGTTCACGGGAATAGGTAATACAAATAACGAAACATAAAATTAAAACTTCGGATAAACCGATTTGTTTTGTTTACCGTTTACACTATTTATCTTTTGCGACAATACGTAGGGCATCATCCAACTGGCCATCGGTGTGTGCAATTAAATCACCAATAGTCAGATCAACCGGATAATCAGCAGCAAAGCCGCCATCTTTACTTTCTATCTTTTTTACTGCCATGGTATATTTTATTAAAGGAATACGGGCTGTTATTTGTGTATTCGGCAAAGTCACCATTGCCTCGTCGCCGGAGGAGTTTCCATAATACCCGCCGCCGCTTTCTTCCCCAATAAAGATTGCCCGGTCATTGCTCTTTGCAATAGCAGCAAATTCTGCTACACCTGAGAAACTGCGGCCATTCATCAGCACAAATACTTTTCCGTTATAATGATTTTCTTTTGGCTGTTGCAGGCCAAGTAGTGAATGATGCTCTTCTGTAAATTGTTCGTGGACTGTTTCCAATGAACTGTAGTAACGGAAGGGTTTATTGGAAAGATAGGAATAGAGTATAGCTCCGTTGGCATCATTACCGCCCTGGTTACTGCGTACATCTATTAAAAGGCTTTTAATCTTCCTGTTTCGGATATCATCAAAGGCCGAATCCAGGAATTGCTTAAAATTTTCTCCGGTCTGCTCAAGAAAACCGTCGAAAAATGTTTGCAGGGTTAATACAGCCGTATTGTTTGCTGTGTAACTCAATTTTAAATACTTATCAGGGCGGGTAAACGGGCCTTTGCACATGAAATTTTTAATGGTGTCAGCTTGCAGCGTTGTTGTCATGGTTTTATTCGCCACTATTTTATAACTGACGGTATATTTTTCGCTGCTTCCATAAACGGCATTCAACAATAATGGAAAGTCTTCCGGGATCTCCCAATTTTTCCTTGATTCAATTCTTCCATCAGTACTTATGTAGGAAAAGAATTTTTGTATGATCTCCTTCAATGGGCGCCCATTAATATAAAGAAGTTGTGTTCCATTGAGTGAAGGGCTCTGCTTACAACAAAATACATAAGCTTTGTTATGAATGAACATAACCATTGCCGGAAAGATTTTTGTATTGGCCATATAGCCACTGACAGACTCGCGGGATAATTTGCTGTTGGCATGTCCATCGCCGATAGATGCCACGGCAAACCTCGTAAGCAGGTAAAAATTGATTAAAGGCATACTGTCCTGTATGGATGCGTAACAACTGTCAAACATATGATCGATCGATTGTTTACTTGCGTACCGGTACATGGCAGGATGAATCTTTTGCATAGTATCCCTTAACAATAAAAAATCACTTCTTAACTCAGCAGCTGACATTTTTTTAAGCGCTGGATTGCCAGGCTGGCCCGATGCTCCAAACGAGGATATAAGAATGAAAACAGTAACTATTCCTTTTATAAAAGTGTTTGGCATTGATAATTTTTTTTAATGTAAATAAATATACTTACCAGTAAGGTTATTGACCCGGCTTGCGCTCATTTGAATATCAGACAGGCATTGGTAATAAATGTTGCAAATACATCCCAAATATTATAAAGCAAAATCTGTATTATTTACTGAAGTATCTGAAATAAATACCCCGAGGTGGGGCAGTTACCTCCTTTTCTTTGAAATAACCGCCATAATATTTTTCTATCCCGCCTATCCATAAAATTCATTTCTAATGCTGGCAATCTTTGGTTCGTTTAAAATCCATTTTATTTGCTCTAAGTGATGCCCTTTAAAGTCAAAATGTTGTTGTAATAAATTGATGGTACCTTCAACACTTTTGTTTTAATTATAAAATTAAAATGAGTAATAACATTTCCTCTTTTTGTGACACTGAAATCGAAAAAAACATCTCAGATCTTTTTAATTTCTTTTTCCACCGGGCGTATTATATCTCTGATAAAGACTTTTGTCTCTATGTATTTACTTTCCAAAACAAGTAACTCCCGGAATTTTATAATTGACAATGTATAAACACCTATATCCTTCCATTGGCTTATTATTTTGTAAATTTTTTGAGTGTATTTATTATTGGTCTCATACATGACGTCTTCAGCAAAAACTGTTAATCCATTCGCTACTTTCATTAGCTCCATTACTATTGCTTTATGCATGGAAATAGTTATATCCCTTGCATATTTTCTCATCACAGCCCGCTCTATGAGGCCTGTCAATACTACTTCCTCTTCTGGCTTTTTTGCTTTTTTACTTTTTACTGCCGGAAGAATAATTTGAATAATTTCTACATTGACTGACCTTAATTGATTGATGGCTTTTTTGAATTGAGCATAATTATTATGATCCTTTATAAAATCAGAGAGTAAAAATTTTAGTTTGACAGTATTATCATTAGAATTTTTAAATAATTCCAATTGCCCAAACTCTGCACCTCGCTCTAAAAGTGTAATATCCCTTTGTAACTTGGGAATTATCTTCGTTAAAATTCTTTTTTGCCAAATGGAATAATTCCACATTGACATGGTTATACTAGAGGGTTGCCTTGATTCTCTTTCATTCCGGCAGGTCGGCAATAGCCACTAAATCCTCTATAATTTGGTTAGATAATCGTCCAGCGGGGGGAGCTTCCCCAATATTAACCTTGAAATTGACAGTAATAAAAATCTATTTGTAAAGAGAGAATATTATAAAACTAAAGGCAAGATAGACAAGCGTTTCGGTGGACAATTTTCAGGTTTTTTAGACCAAGCCATATACAATAAATTAATTGAATTTCTACAAAATTGCAATTTAGACACATTGCAATTCCCGGACATAACTTGTTGTGATGCCCCTATAACAACGCTTATTGTTTACTACAATGGACAGAGAAAATATTTTAAATCTATGACACCACCAAGAGCAGTTAATGAATTAATTTTATTTTTAAAGGCAATAAGCAACGATAAAAAATTAATTAAAACATACGAAACAAGAACCATTGAAGAATAGGCGGCGGCTTACATCGGTTGGTAATTGCAGGGCTGCCGTGCAGTCATCAGCTTTTGTACTACTATCGTCGGTAGTCCCGGCTGAAATTTCTTTACTCAACTTTTTGTTCTTAATTTAATCTTTGGCAAATTCTACCCGATAGCTGACATTCGGGCTGAAAGTTATAAATTGCCCTGCCATCGCCAATCCTTGAACGTTAGGTGTAAGAGACGTTGGTCGAAAATTACTTCCGAAGCTAACGTTTGTGAAATAAAAAAAAATTGAAAATCAATTACTAAAAAAGCGTTAGTCAGAAAACTATGGTGTAGTATTAATAATTTAGAAGCTAAAAAGAAATGATAAAGCCATTTGTAGTAAATACACCTCAACAAATTCTTGACGACTTAAAGTTAAGAATCAAAAACACCCGTTGGACTGATGAAATAACTGCTTCTGGATGGCTGTACGGAGCTAATCTTTCATACATGAAAGAATTAGCTGATTACTGGGTCAACACTTTCGATTGGAGGAAAGTAGAAAAACAAATAAATTCTTATCCTAATTTTATTGCGGACATTGATGGTTATAAAATTCACTTTTTGCATATAAAAAGTAAAAGAAAACAATCTATTCCATTAGTCATTACTCATGGATGGCCCGGCTCATTTATAGAAATGATGAAACTCATACCTTTACTAACCAACGATGAAAATGTTTCTTTTGATTTAGTGATTCCTTCTGTAATTGGCTTTGGATTTTCTGATAAAATTACCCAACAAGGTTGTAACAGTGCCTTTATCGCTGACTTATGGCATAAGTTAATGAATGAATTAGGTTACAAAAAATACGGTACGCAGGGTGGCGATATTGGTTCTGGCATCAGTACCTGGCTATCACTAAACCATCCTCAAAATATAATAGGATTACACCTTAATTATATTTCAGGGTCATATAAGCCATTCCTTAAAGAAGGGGAGCAAATATCAGAAGAGGTTCTGGAATTTCAAAGATACACAGCAGACTGGTCGTCCAAAGAAGGTGCGTATTCACAACAGCATAGTTCAAAACCAATTACTTTAGCTTATGGCTTGAATGATTCCCCTATTGGATTATGTGCATGGATAATAGAAAAATTTAATGGTTGGAGTGATAATAAAGGTAATATTGAAAATGCATTTTCAAAAGATGAGTTACTTGCAAATATTACGCTGTATTGGAGTACACAATCTATTCATTCATCTATTCGTATTTACAATGAAAACAGTAAACATCCCTTAATATTTGGTGAAAACGATTTTGTGAAAGTACCAGTTGCATTTGCAAAATTCCCCAAGGAACTACCTACACCGCCCCGTTCGTATATTGAAAAAGGGTTCAATATACAGCGCTGGACAGAAATGCCTGTGGGCGGACATTTCGCTGCAATGGAACAACCCAACTTATTAGCGAAAGATATAAGAGATTTTTTTAAGGAACTGTCTTAAGATTTGTGTACTAATCAATCTGACTGCTGAATGCATAACTTCAACACTGAATTATAAATTGGGCTGCAGTTTCAGCAAGACAAGCCATGAATTCCATCACTGCAAGTCCAAACCCTCACATCCCTCCTGCCTTGTACACCATCCCTTCCCCAAATCTTTTCTTCACACTATTAATAGCCTGGTACAACTTTATCATTTCCTGTGTATCTTCGAACAAATTAATTTGATAATTCCCCGGAATAAAATTAGTAAACCGGATGCCAAGCATCCTGATTAACATTCGCCGGCCATACAATCTTTCAAATAACTCTTGGCAATCTTTCATCAGTTTAATAATTTCTAAGTGAAGAACAAAAATTAGTTGTTTTTTCGATAGGATTCGAGTTACTCTCACAATTAGTTTTTGAAACCTCATTTTTTTAGCTAAACTTTGCTAAAATATTTAGTCTAATGGATGCTTCACAAAAAGATATTATTGCGCAACTTAGAAAAGACATCCTTCCCCTCCAAGGATTAAAAGCATTACCAACCGATAATCATATCAACATCGGCTTTCGGCCGATGGAACTTGCTTTTCCTGATGCAACTTTCCCAATTGGTTGCACTCATGAATTTTTAAGCACACCACAGAATGTTGCCTCCACTAACGGTTTTGTGGCAATTTTGATGAGTAAAATAATGCAAGCAGGAGGAGCAGCTATTTGGATAAGTGCATCACGAACCCTGTTTCCTCCCGCACTAAACAGATTTGATATAGACCCGGATAAAATAATTTTTGTTGATTTAAAAAAGGAGAAAGATGCACTTTACACGATTGAAGAAGCATTAAAATGCAAGAGGCTTACAATGGTTATCGGAGAAATAAACCAAATAACTTTTAAAGAATCGAGGCGGCTTCAGTTAGCAGCCGAGCAGAGCAGGGTAACCGGCTTTTTACTTCGCCAGGAGCTCAACGTTTTAAATACTATCGCTTGTGTTTCGCGCTGGCGCATAACATCATTGCCAAGTGAATTAAACGATGGTATGCCGGGTGTTGGTT